>Ga0209677_101153_pt1 | contig 12284 bp, 10 predicted proteins | sample AraplaCvi_mCL_r2_2_FD_184285 | JGI IMG/M metagenome (GOLD analysis project Ga0209677, IMG submission 184285) | Arabidopsis root microbial communities from North Carolina, USA - plate scrape CL_Cvi_mCL_r2 (SPAdes) (version 2) | ecosystem: Host-associated > Plants > Roots > Endosphere | place: USA... | reverse complement strand
CGGCGCCGCATCAGGCGGGGACGAATCCGGCCGCCTTGTAGGCCGCGGCGATCGTTTCCTTGCCGACGCGCGATTCCATCTCGTGGTGGACCGTCATCAGCGCCTTCTTCCACTCCATCGCCTCGGCCGGCGTCAGCGTGTAGACGGTGCACTTGCCGCTCGCCTTGATCTTCTCGAGCGCCTGGATGTTCTCCGTCGCGGCGATGGCGTTGGCGTAGGTGGTGGCGTCCTTCATGCAGCCGTCCAGCGTGGTGCGGATGTCGGCGGGCAGCCCGTCCCAGAACTTCTTGTTCACGATGGCCGCGTAGGCGAGGTGGCCGTGGTTGGACAGCGTGATGTGCTTGGTGACTTCGTACGTCTTCTGCGTGAGGAAGTTGGACGGCGTGCCTTCGGTGCCGTCGACCACGCCCGACTGCAGCGCCTGGTACAGCTCGGAGAACGCCATCACCTGCGGGATCGCGCCGAGGGCGCGCATCTGGGCGTCGAGCACCTTGGACGACTGGATGCGCATCTTCAGGCCCTTGAAGTCGGCCACGTTGTGCAGCGGGCGGTTGGCGCACATCTGGTGAAAGCCGTTGTCCCAGAACGCCATGCCGCGGATGCCCTTGGGCTCGAGCTTGGCGAACAGCTGCTTGCCGAGCTCGCCTTCGGTGACGCCCTTGAACGCGTTGGTGTCCTTGAACAGGAACGGCAGGTCGAACACCTCGAATTCCTTGGCGCCGAGCGGGCCGAACTTGGACAGCGACGGCGCGAGCATCTGGACGGAGCCCAGCTGCAGGGCCTCCATCTCTTCCTTGTCCTTGTACAGCTGGCTGTTGGGGTAGACCTCGACCTTCACCTTGCCGTTGGTGCGCTGTTCGGCCAGCTCCTTGAAGCGCAGCGCGCCCTTGCCCTTGGGCGTGTCCGGCGCCACCACGTGGCTGAACTTGATGACGATCGGCGCCTGGGCGCGAGCGGAGCCGAAGCCCACGGTGGTGGCGAGGGCGGCGGCCGCTCCGAGAACCTGGCGGCGGGACGTGGTGTTCATTCGGGTCTCCTGGGGGTCGTGGAAGTCTTGTCGAATTCAGCCTGGCGCAAGCTCGCGTGCGGACGCGGCGGGGCCAGTGCGGTGGCGAGTCCGGCGATTGTCGACATGACGTCCTCGCGGCGGAAGTTGTGGACTCCCACATGACAGTGCGTCGCACGGCGCGCCAGCGCATGGCAGGCCCTAGACTGCCGCAGATGCAGCCGTCCCTCCCGCAACCGCCCAGTGCGATGCCATCCGCGCCCGCGGAGCGCGCCTGGGCGCGCCGGCTCGCGCACAGCGGCGCGTGGTGGTGGGTGCCGCTGGTGCTGTCGGTGCTGTTCACGGTGTCGGTGGCCGTCTGGCTGGAGCTGTCCGACCGCGCGGACATGGAGTCGCGCCAGCGCCAGCTCATCACCGATTCGCTGTCGCTCGAAAGCCAGATCAACGAACGCGTGGCCGAGGAGCAGGTGCAGCTCAACGAGCTCGCGCGCAGCTTCGACGTGCTGCAGCCGCCCGAGGCGCTGGCCCGCAGCGAGGCAGTGGTCGACGGCCTCGCGCGGCTGTGGCAGAGCGTCAGCTGGGTCGACGCCGACACCCGGCTGCGGGTGGTCGTGCCCGACGGCATCTCCGTGAGCGAACGGCCGGGCCTCAGCGCGCACCTGAGCGCCCCGCTGCACGACGCAACGGGCCGGCCGGCCGGCCATCTGGTGGTGCGTTACGCCCCGGCCGTGCTGCTGCGCCAGACGGTGCCGTGGTGGCTCGCCCACGAGTACGACGTGCGCCTGGTGGACGGCTACGGACAGGTCGTCGCCGACCCGCTCAACAGCGGCGACCGCGAGGTCTCGCCGGCGGAGTCGCATCGCCACAGCCTGGAGCCGGCGATGCCCGACACCTACCTGGAGCTGTCGCTGCACGAGTCGCTGCGGCCGTGGTGGCTGCGCCTGCCCATCGTGCTGATGGGCGTGTTCCTCATGCTGATCGCCGTGGCCACGGCACTGTTGCGCTGGCAGGTCAACGAGGTGCTGCGCACGCAGGCCGCGCTGCGTACCGAGGCCGCGTGGCGCCAGGCGATGGAAGATTCGCTGACCGTGGGCCTGCGGGCGCGCGACGTCGAGGGCACGCTGGTGTACGTCAACCGCGCGTTCTGCGACCTCGTCGGCTTCGGCCCCGACGAGCTCATCGGCGTGGCCACCCCGATGCCCTACTGGCCGCCCGACGCCATCGCCGACAGCATGTCGCGCCACCTGCGCAACATGGCCGGCGGCGCGCCGCGCGACGGCTACGAGGCGCGCTGGCTGCGCAAGGACGGCCGCGCCATCGACGTGATGATCTTCGAGGCGCCTCTGGTGGACGCGAGCGGCCGCCACATCGGCTGGATGGGCTCGATCCTCGACATCACCGAGCGCAAGCGGCTCGAGGAGCGCGAGCGCCACCAGACCGACACGATGGCACACCAGGCGCGCCTGACGATGCTCGGCGAAGTCGCCTCCGCGCTCGCGCACCAGCTGAACCAGCCGCTCACGTCGATCACCGGCTACGCGGCGGGCGTCAAGCGCCTGCTCGAACGCGCGGGCCAGCCCGACGCGCGCCTGGTCGACGCGATGTCGCGCCTGGGCGACCAGGCCGCCGAGGCCGGCCGCATCGTCAAGCGCATCCGCGAGTTCCTCACGCGGCGCGCGCCGCAGCGCGAGCACATGGACCTGGGCGACACCGCGCACCGCGCGCTCGCCTGGCTCGCGCGCGACCTGCGCCGGCTCCAGCTGCACGTGGAGTGGGCGGTCGCGCCCGACCTGCCGCAGGTGGACGCCGACCCGGTTTTGATCGAGCAGGTCATCCTCAACCTCGTGCGCAACGCCTGCGACGAGATGGCGGGCGTGCCCGCGGCGCAGCGGCGCCTGCGCGTGAGCGTGTCGCGCGCAGGCACCAGCGCGACGCCGGGCGCGAGCGACGCCGAAGGTTTCCTGCGCCTGGACGTCGACGACGCCGGCCCCGGCCTGCGCGGGCGCAGCGTCGAGCAGCTCGTCACGCCGTTCTACTCGACCAAGCCGGACGGCATGGGCATGGGCCTGGCCATCTGCCGCTCGATCATCGAGGCGCACCACGGCGCCTTCGACGCCACCGACAGCCTGTTCGGCGGCGCCCGTTTCTCCTTTACCCTGCCCGTGGCCGGCGCCTGGTCGACGTCGGAGCTCATGCCCGACGACGCCGAGCCTGCCGAAGATCTCGAGGAGTAGTCCATGAACGCCACCACGCTGACCCCGCGGCCGCCGGAACCGATGGTGCATCTCGTCGACGACGAGGCGCCGGTGCGCGACGCGCTGAGCTTCCTGTTCCAGTCGCATGGCCTGGCCGTGCGCGCGTACGCGAGCGGCCCGGAGTTTCTCGATGTCGCCGACGAGGCGCCGCTGGCCGGGTGCATCCTGCTCGATGTCCGCATGGAGCCCATGTCGGGACTGCAGGTGCACGATGCGCTCGTGGCGCGCAACACGGGCGTGCCGGTCATCTTCCTGACCGGCCACGGCGACATCCCGATGGCCGTCGAGGCGCTCAAGAAGGGCGCGTTCGATTTCGTGGAGAAGCCGTCGGGCGACGTCGCGCTGGTCGACAAGGTGACGCGCGCGCTGGCCGTCGACGCCGCGCGCCAGGCCGCCGATTCCAAGGACGAGGAGACCGCCGCACGGCTGGCCAGCCTGTCCGAGCGCGAGCGCGAGGTCATGCAGCGGGTGGCGGCCGGCAAGCTGAACAAGGTCATCGCCGACGAGTTGTGCATCTCGGTGCGGACGGTGGAAGTGCACCGGGCGCGCGTGTTCGGCAAGCTGGGCGTGCGCTCCGCGGCCGAAGTCGCCACGCTGCTCGCGCGCGGACGCTGAAGGCCTGCCGAAAGGGTCGAAAGCGCCCGACGGGACGCGCTGATACGTGCGGCGGTATCGATGTCATTCGGGCGTGGTGTCCGCTGGAATGCCGCGTGCAAACCCTGTCCCCCCCGACGTGCCCCCCGAAATATCCGGGGTTTTCGTGACGGGTGGGTACCGCACCACCTATGCAAATTTCGTGAAATGACCACAATGGCGGTGCGGCGGCTCTGCAGTGGCGCTGCCGTTGGAGGGTCCAAAAAATGTCAGTGCTTGTCGATGAACAAAGCCGCAGTGAAATGCTCAACCGCCTCAAGCGTGCCGAAGGGCAGCTCCGGGGCATCCAGCGAATGATCGAGTCCGGGCAACCGGGCATCGACGTCGCGAGTCAACTGGTCGCGGTCCGCCGCGCCCTGGACAGCACCTACGTGCACATGACGGTCAGCCTCGTCGAGCAGGAGCTCGGCACGCGGCTGGGCAACGATGCCCGCAGCCGCAAGCAGATGGGCGAGGTGCTGGGCGAATTGACCGCCTTGCTCGCGAAGGTGCGCTGACGCCAGGCGCCAGTGCCTCCTGCGCGCGGTCGCAGGATCCCTCCCGCCGGAGCGCGCCCCGCGCATTGGTGGGTCGGATCCGGCGGCAGCCCGCGGCATGCGGGGCCGATGCCTTGCCCACCTGAGCGACGACGCACGATCTTCGCTCGGCGGGGGGGCGCGGTACGTCTTGTTCGCACCGGCCGACGGCCCGTGCGCGGGCGCAGCCGTCGGCGCGCGCCTGCGGCGGCGGGTCGCGCGACGGGCCCGTGCGCGTCGATATACGCATTGTCCAGGTACACCCAACGAAACGCGCATATGGATGCGCGCGATGGTTCGTTGTCGCGCTGTCGCAGGGCTCCTAGAGTGGATTCATGCGGCAATTCGGCCCCCGTCAGGGTCGTCGCGCCATTCGTCCCCCGTCGTTTCGTGTCCTTGCCATGTCCACGCGCGCCCTGCTCCTGCGGCGTCACAGCGTGCTCCCCGGGTTCAACCTGGCCCTGGGGTTCACGTTGCTGTACCTCTGCTTCATCGTCCTGATCCCGCTGTCCGCGGTGTTCCTCAAGACCTTCACGGTCAGCTGGGGCACGTTCCTGGACACCGTCACGTCGCCCCGGGTGGTGGCGTCGTACCGGCTCACGTTCGGCGCATCGCTGCTGGCCGCGCTGGTCAACGCCGTGTTCGGCCTGCTCGTGGCGTGGGTCCTGGTGCGCTACCGCTTTCCGGGCAAGCGCCTGGTCGACGCGCTCGTCGACCTGCCGTTCGCGCTGCCGACGGCGGTGGCGGGCATCGCGCTGACCACGCTCTACGCGAGCAACGGATGGATCGGCAAGCTGCTGCCGTTCAAGGTCAGCTATACCCCGCTGGGTGTCTTCGTCGCACTGACCTTCATCGGCCTGCCCTTCGTGGTGCGCACGGTGCAGCCGGTGCTCGAGGACCTGCAGCGCGAGCTGGAGGAGGCCGCAGCCACGCTGGGGGCATCGCGGCTGCAGACCTTTGCCTACGTCATCTTCCCGGCGCTGATGCCGGCGCTGCTCACGGGTTTCGCGCTCGCGTTCGCGCGCGCGCTGGGCGAGTACGGCTCGGTGATCTTCATCGCCGGCAACATGCCCATGGTGTCGGAGATCACCTCGCTGCTGATCATCACCAAGCTGGAGCAGTACGACTACGCGGGCGCCACCGGCATCGCGGTGGTGATGCTCGTCACGGCGTTCCTGCTGCTGCTGATGATGAACCTGATCCAGGCCTGGGCGCGCAGGCGCCAGGGGCGCTGAGATGTCGGCCGTCATGGAATCGCCCGACAAGCTCGCCGTCGCCGACGCGGGGCCGCTCGTGCGCCCGCTGGCGCCCCCGCGCGTGGCCGACGCCGTCAGCGAACCGGCCTGGGTGCGCCGCACGCTGATCGCCGTCGCGCTGCTGTTTCTCACGCTGTTCCTGTTCGTGCCGCTGGTGGCCGTGTTCGTGCAGGCGCTGGCCAAGGGGCTGGACGTCTACTGGGCCGCCCTCACCGAGGCTGACGCCGTCTCCGCGCTGAAGCTCACGCTGATCGCGGCGGGCATCTCGGTGCCGCTGAACCTCGTGTTCGGCGTGGCCGCGGCGTGGGCCATCGCCAAGTTCGACTTCCGCGGCAAGAACATCCTGCTGACGCTGATCGACCTGCCGTTCTCGGTGTCGCCGGTGATCGCGGGCCTGATCTACCTGCTGATCTTCGGCCTGCAGGGCTGGTGGGGCCAGTGGCTGCGCGACCACGACCTGAAGATCGTGTTCGCGGTGCCCGGCATCGTGCTGGCCACGGTGTTCGTCACGTTCCCGTTCATCGCGCGCGAGCTGATCCCGTTGATGCAGGCGCAGGGGCAGGAGCAGGAGGAGGCCGCCCGCGTGCTGGGCGCATCAGGCTGGCAGATCCTGTGGCGCGTCACGCTGCCCAACGTCAAGTGGGCGCTGCTGTACGGCGTCATCCTGTGCAACGCGCGGGCGATGGGCGAGTTCGGCGCGGTCAGCGTGGTCTCGGGCCACATCCGCGGCCAGACCAACACGCTGCCGCTGCACATCGAGATCCTCTACAACGACTACCAGTTCGCGGCCGCGTTCGCCGTCGCGTCGTTGCTGGCCGGCCTGGCGCTGGTCACGCTGGTGCTGAAGTACATCGTCGAGCGGCGCGCGAAGGCGTCGCACAAGGAAGCGCGTCATGAGCATTGAGGTCCGCAACGTCACCAAGAAGTTTGGCCCCCTCGCGGTCTGCGACAACCTGAGCCTGGACGTTCCTGCCGGCGAGCTCGTCGCGCTGCTGGGCCCGTCGGGCTCGGGCAAGACGACGCTGCTGCGCATCATCGCGGGGCTGGAAGTGCCCGACTCGGGCAGCGTGCTGTTCCACGGCGAGGACGCCACGCACACCGAGGTGCGCGAGCGCAACGTCGGCTTCGTGTTCCAGCACTACGCCCTGTTCGGACACATGACCATCGCCGAGAACGTCGCCTTCGGCCTGCGCGTGCGGCCCAAGGCCACGCGTCCGAGCGAACGCGAGATCCAGGCCAAGGTGCGCGACCTGCTCAAGCTCGTGCAGCTCGACTGGATCGCCGACCGCCACCCGCACCAGTTGTCGGGCGGCCAGCGCCAGCGCATCGCGCTCGCGCGCGCGCTGGCCGTCGAGCCCAAGGTGCTGCTGCTGGACGAGCCGTTCGGCGCGCTCGACGCCAAGGTTCGCAAGGAGCTTCGCCGCTGGCTGCGCCGGCTGCACGACGAGATGCACGTGACCAGCGTGTTCGTCACGCACGACCAGGAAGAGGCCATGGAAGTGGCCGACCGCGTGGTCGTGATGAACCAGGGCAGGATCGAGCAGCAGGGCGCGCCGCACGAGGTCTACGACCACCCGGCCACGCCGTTCGTGCTGCAGTTCCTGGGCGACGTGAACCTGTTCCAGCGCGGCGCCGACACCGACTACGTGCGCCCGCACGAGATCGACATCGTGGGCGCGGCCGAGCCCGACACCTGGTCGGTGACCGTGGGCCAGATGCTCACCGTGGGCCCGAACACGCGCATCGAGTTCAAGCGCGACGACGACGGCAGCTTCGTCGACGTGGAGCTCACGCGGCAGGATTTCGTGGCGACGCGCGATCGGCTGGGGCTGATACCCGGGGCTCGGGTGTTCCTCAGGCCGCGCCGAGTGACGCGGTTCGGCGCGACGGCTTGAGGTGGCGTTGTCGCCCATCGTCCAGTCAGTCGGTATCAGGTCTCGCAATTTGCGCGTTGGCGCTTCGTCTTGATGGCGGTGCCTTGGCGCGCAAATCGCAAGACCTGACACCGAGGCGGTCAGTCTGTCCGACAGACCCGGGCCCGCCCCGCGGACTTGGCACGGTACATCCGCGAGTCGGCCACGCGCACCAGCGACTCGAAGTCCGCGCCGTCCACCCCCAGCTCGGCGATGCCGGCCGAGAACGTGCAGTCGTCGACCAGGTCCTCGCCCGCGCCGAAGCGCATGTCGCGGAACTGCCGCATCGTCGTCGCGAGGATCTCGTCGAGCGCGGCGGGATCGCAGCTGTCCACCAGCAGCACGAACTCTTCTCCGCCGAAGCGGCAGATCACGTCGCTGCGGCGCATGCGCTCGCGCAGCAGCCTGGCGAAGGCCTGCAGCACGTCGTCGCCGCGGCCGTGGCCGTACAGGTCGTTGATCTGCTTGAAGTGGTCGATGTCGATCAGCACGATGGCGATCGACGTGCCATGGCGGCGCGCGAGCTGGATGCGCTCGTCGCTGGCCTCGGCCAGGTAGCGGCGGTTGTGCAGGCCGGTGAGCGGGTCGCGCACGGCCTGGTCGCGCAGCATCACCTGCAAGGCCTCGGCCTCGGCGATCTTCTGCTGCAGCGCGTCGTTCAGGCGCTGCGATTCGCGCATGCGTTCCTCCAGCGCGAGGTTCAGCGTGGCGAGGCGGCGGCGGTCGACCTCGGCGCGTTCCTGCGCCTCGCGCGCCCGGTCGCGGTCGTCGCGCGCGACGGCCGTCTCGTGGGCCACCTGCGTGGCGATGAAGCCGGCACGGGCGCTGCGGCTCACGAGCGTCTCGTACAGTCGTTGCGCGTCGCGCAGGTGGCGCAGCGCGCAGGTGGCATCGCCCAGCGACTCGCAGACGTCGGTGGCCACCTGCAGCAGGCGCATGCGCGAGTACGGCGGATCCTTGAGTTCAGCCTGCGGGGGCGCCAGCAGGTGGGCCTGGATGACCTCGTGGGCCTCGCCGGCGCGTCCGACGGCCAGCAGCCAGCTGGCCTTGGCGCGGGCCTGGTCGGTGCGGTTGGTGGGCTCGACCTGCGGTGTCTTGGTGGTGTCCAGCCAGACACCGGCCCCCTCGATGTCGCCGGCGCACAGGTGCGCGATGGCCATCAGCGGCGTGTTGCGCGCCAGGACGCCCGGCAGCATGCGATGCCGGTTGTGCTCGATGCGCTCGAGCATCGCCCGGCAGCGCTCGCGCAGCCCCAGGCCGTCGTAGATCTGCGCCAGGTTGAACACCGCCACTGCGAACGAGGACCACGCGCTCGCGGCTTCTGCGAGGTCGAGCGCCTCCTCCGACAGCTTCTGTGCCTCGCCCAGGTTCCACAGGTCGGTGTGGCTGCCGCCCAGGTTGGTCAGCGAGGTGATGTGCGGGCCAGGCGAGTCGCAGGCCTTGGCGGCGGCGTGCGCCTCGTAGAAGTCCAGCAGCATGTAGTCGTGCTGGCCCAGCAGCTTGCGCGTGACGGCGCGCGCGTTGTGGCAGATGTACAGGTCGATGGGCCGCCGCGTCACGTGGGTGCTGCGTGACAGGATCTGCAGGTGCAGTGCCAGCGCGTCCTGCAGGCGACCCTGGATCTGCAGGTGCAGCGCGTCGCACTGGTCGCACATCAGCAGGCCGCGGGCGTCGTCGTGGGCGGCGAAGGAGGCGCGCGCGAGCTCGATGTGCTCGATGGCGGCGTCGGCCTGGCCGGTGCGCAGCAGCGCGTAGGCGACGTGGAAGTGGGCCTCGCCCCGCAGCGCGAGGGTGGGCCGCTCCTGCGTGGCATCGAGGATGGCCTGGCCGAGTGCGCCCGCGCCGCGGATGTCGATGTAGAGCAGCCTCTCGGCCTGTTGCATGAGGCGCGCGGGGGCGACCGCCGCGTCCAGCACGGCGTCGGAATCTTGCAAGGGCGGCAGCGAGTTCACCAGGTCCTGGGGCAACGCAGGCGCCCGCCGGGGCGGGGGCGCAACCCCTGGTCCATCGGACGATATGACGGGAACTTGAGGCGGCGATCGGACGCCGGGGGCATGGCGTCGGAAAATTCTCGCCGGCGCGTGACGCCTACAGCGGCGCCTGCTCCGTGTCGCTCGGCGCCGCCTGCGCCGCCTCCACCACCTCGCGCGTCAGGTGCGAGGCGAAGGTCTGGATGAAATCGTACGCGTAGCCGCGCAACAGGCCGCCGCGGCGCACGGCCACGCTGGTCGTGTTGATCGAGAACAGGTGGCGGGCGTCGACGGCGCGCAGCCGGCCGGGCTGGTCCTCGTCCATGGCGATCGACGCCAGGATGCCCACGCCCAGGCCCAGGTCGACGTAGGTCTTGATGATGTCGGCGTCCATCGCGGTGATCACGATGTCGGGCCGCAGCCCGGCGCGCTTGAACGCGGCGTCGATGCTCCAGCGGCCGGTCAGGCCGATGTCGTACGTGATGATCGGGTACTTGGCCAGGCGCTCCAGCGTGACCTCGCCGTCGGCCACCAGCGGGTGGCCCTCGGGCACGACGATGGAGTGCGTCCAGCGGTAGCAGGGCAGGGCGACCAGCTCGGGGCGCTCGGCCAGCAGGTGCGAGGCGATGCCGATGTCGACGGTGCCGGTCAGCAGCATCTGGGCGATCTGCTCGGGCGAGCCCTGGTGCAGCTGCAGCTGCACGTTGGGGTGCGCGGCGCGGAAGTCACGGACGGCGGTCGGGAGCGCATAACGCGCCTGGGAGTGGGTGGCGGCGATGGTGAGTACACCGCTAGTGCCCTGCGTGAACTCCTCGCTGGCGCGCTGCAGGCTCTCGGCGTCCTGCAGCAGGCGCTCCACCCAGGGCAGCACGGCCACCCCGGGCTGCGTCAGGCCGGTCAACCGCTTGCCGACGCGCACGAAGATCTCGACGCCCAGCTCTTCCTCGAGTTCGCGGATCTGCCGGCTGACGCCCGGCTGCGAGGTGTGCAGGGCCGCGGCGACCTCGGTCAGGTTGAAGCCGCGGCGCACGGCTTCGCGGACGGAGCGCAGTTGCTGGAAGTTCATCTCAAATGTCCGGTGTCGGGTCTTGCATCCTGCCCGCCAGAAACCCGCCATCGCTGCCCCACCCAGCCGGGCAGGACGCGAGACCTGATACCGGCTGACGAGGAATCGTTATCTGCGAAACGATTATCACGCCCTAGTCGTTAAGCGCATATGCCTTATGACGCATCAGCATGTGCGCAAACCGGATATCACCCTGCCGCCATCACCAGGGCGATGCCGATGGCGGCCGGGATCGCCTGGATGAACAGGATCTTGCGCGTCGCCGTGAGGCCGCCGTACAGGCCGGCGACGAGGATGCAGCCGAGGAAGAACAGCTTGGCGCCGTAGCCTGCCGGGCCCAGGCACAGGCCCCAGACGAGGCCGGCGGCCAGGAAGCCGTTGTACAGCCCCTGGTTGGCCGCCAGCACCTTGCTGGCCTCGGCGAATTCGGCCGTCGTGCCGAACGCCTTGCGGCCGCGCGGGGTGGTCCACAGGAACATCTCGAGCACGAGGATGTAGACGTGCAGCAGCGCCAGCAGGGCGACGAAGACATTGGCGAGGGTGGCGAGCATGGAACGTGTCCTTGTGGCGGAGCGCGGAGCATGCCACGTTACCCGCCTTGCTCGACGGCGCCAAGGCGACACGGCGAGGGCCCACCTCGGTCAACCCGCCTCGTCAGCCCAGCGCGTCCGCAGACTGGATCACCCCGCCGCCCAGGCAGACCTCGCCGTCGTACAGGACCGCGGACTGGCCCGGCGTCACTGCCCACTGGGCCTGCGGGAAGCTCAGCGAGATCGACCGGTCGTCGTCCGCGGGCTCCAGGGTGCACGCCGCATCCGCCTGCCGGTAGCGCGCCTTGGATGCCAGCTCGCCCGGCGCGGGCGTCGCACCGGCCACCCAGCTGAGGTCCATCGCGCGCAGGCGATGCGACAGCAGCCACGGGTGGTCGTGCCCCTGCACCACGCGCAGCGTGTTGGTGGCCAGGTCCTTGCGCGCCACGAACCACGGCGCGTGCTCGCCGCCACCGCGCTGCGACTTCTTGTCCTTGACGCCGCCGATGCCCAGCCCCTGCCGCTGTCCCAGCGTGTAGAAGCTGAGCCCGACGTGCTCGCCCAGCTTGCGGCCGCGGTCGTCCAGGATCGGGCCCGGGTCGTGTGCCAGGTACTTGTTCAGGAACTCGCGGAACGGGCGCTCGCCGATGAAGCAGATGCCCGTCGAATCCTTCTTCTTCGCGTTGGGCAGGCCGATCTCGTTGGCGATCCGGCGCACCTCGGTCTTGTGCAACTCGCCCACCGGAAACAGCGTCTGCGCGAGCTGCGCCTGGTTCAGCCGGTGCAGAAAGTAGCTCTGGTCCTTGCCCGGGTCCAGGCCCTTGAGCAGCTCGTGGCGACCGGTCGACTCGTTGCGGCGCACGCGCGCGTAGTGGCCGGTGGCGATGCGCTCGGCACCCAGGCGCATCGCGTGGTCGAGGAAGGCCTTGAACTTGATCTCGGCGTTGCACAGCACGTCGGGGTTGGGCGTGCGGCCGGCGCGGTGCTCGCGCAGGAACTCGGCGAAGACGCGGTCCTTGTATTCGGCGGCGAAGTTGACGTGCTCGATCTCGATGTCCAGCACGTCGGCGACGCTGGCGGCATCGAGGAAGTCCTGGCGCGTCGAGCAGTACTCGTCGT
>Ga0209677_101152_pt1 | contig 12287 bp, 8 predicted proteins | sample AraplaCvi_mCL_r2_2_FD_184285 | JGI IMG/M metagenome (GOLD analysis project Ga0209677, IMG submission 184285) | Arabidopsis root microbial communities from North Carolina, USA - plate scrape CL_Cvi_mCL_r2 (SPAdes) (version 2) | ecosystem: Host-associated > Plants > Roots > Endosphere | place: USA... | reverse complement strand
CAGCGGCTGTATTCGATCTGCTCGACGTCGGTGAAGTTTTCCCACACAGTCAGCGAGTAATGTGAAAGCGCCAATTCGGCTGGATCGTCATCCATTGCCACAAGATGGCCCATGGCCGCCGCGGTAGCGCCGCCGCCGACCGGGCCGGGTTCGACGATCGCCACACGCAGGCCTTCCTGGCTGGCGTAGTCCGCGCAAGCCGTACCGATGATGCCTGCGCCGACGATGATCAGGTCGTAGCTTTTCACGCGTTGCCGATACCCCATGCCAGCGGATCGTGGTCGGCATCGATCAGCAATTGACCTTGCGCGGTGATGTGCGCGCTGCCGGTGATGCGCGGAAGGACACCGCGCGTACCGGGCACGTATTGCGCTTCGAACACGCTGCCGAGAATGCCGCCCTGGCGCCACACTTGCCCGACGCCGAGTTTTCCATCGGCGGCCAGGCACGCCACCTTGGCGCTGGTGCCGGTGCCGCAGGGCGAGCGGTCGTAGGCCAGCCCCGGGCACAGCACGAAATTGCGCGCGTCCGCGTCGGCTTGCGGTGAAGGCGCGTTGATCTCGATATGGTCGATCTCGCCATCGTTGGCGCCGCGAATATTCGCCGCTTCAAGCGCGAGCCGGATCGCCTCGGTATACACCGTCAACGCGCGCTGGTTCGCCAAGGTGAGCGGAAGCGGGCTGTCGTTGCTGATGAAAAACCAGTTGCCGCCCCAGGCGATATCGCCGGTGACCTTGCCATAGCCGGGTACATCCAGCGTGACGTCCTTGGCGTGGCGATAGCTTTCCACGTTGTCGATGGCTACACGGCCATCGGCATGCAACTCGATGCCCACCATGCCCACCGGCGTTTCCAGTCGATGTTTACCGGCTGTGATGCGTCCGAGGTAGTGCAGCGTGCGGATCAGGCCGATGGTGCCGTGGCCGCACATGCCCAAATAACCCACGTTGTTGAAATAGATCACGCCGGCGCAGGCGGACGGATCCGTCGGCGGCAGCAGCAGCGCGCCGACCATGGTGTCCGAACCACGCGGTTCGCAGGCGATCGCCTGGCGCCAGCGGTCGTAGCGCGTGCGAAACAGGTCGCGGCGCTCCGCCAGCGAGCCGTTGCCCAGGTCCGGAAAGCCCGTCAGCACCACCCGGGTGGGTTCGCCGCCGGTGTGCGAGTCGATGAAGTCGATGGTATGCATGCTGGCATCTTCGTCTCCGCCGGCCTTGAGCGTCTAGAAAGGCTTGTGGACCTTGCATGCGGAATTCGGCATAGTCGGGCAGCGACATCCGTGCGCCGTGGCGACGGTGCCGCAGAGGCAAAGACCTCGTTTTTCCTGACAAGGCGACACCGTGCCGCAGCTATCCGTCCCATGAAGATTTCCGCCGATGAACTGGAGCCGCTGTTCGATGCGTTGCCGGACGTCGTGTTCTTCGTCAAGGACGCCGCCGGCCGCTACACCCACGCCAACCTGACCCTGGTGCGCCGGCTTGGTTTGAAGCAGCGCAGCGAAGTGATCGGCAAATCCGTGACCGAGCTTTTTCCCGCCACCATGGGCGGTTCCTACGCTGCGCAAGACAAGCGCGTATTGGCCGGCGAAATCATCGAAAACCAGCTTGAAGTGCACATCTTCGCCAATCGCATTCCCGGCTGGTGCCTCACCTGCAAGCGGCCACTGCGCTCGCGCGGAAAAATCCAGGGATTGATCGGCATCTCGCGTGACCTGGGCATTCCCGACGGCAAGCACCCCATCTACGACCGCCTGAAACGCGTGCTTACCTACATGCAGGAAAATTACGCCGAAGGCATTCGCGTGCAGGCCTTGGCGGAACTGGCGGGGCTTTCCATCGCGCAGCTGGAGCGGCATTTTCGGCGCGTTTTCCAGCTTACGCCGCAACAGGTGTTGACCAAACTTCGCATTGAAGCAGCGATGCGTTTGCTGCATGCGGACGAAACGATTGCGTCCATCGGCGTAGCGTGCGGCTTCGTAGATCAGAGTGCGTTTGCGCGGCAATTCAAGGCCACGGTGGGCATGTCGCCGCGGGTGTATCGCATGGTGGTGAAGGCAGACGAAGGCAGTGTGTGACTCTTGCCAGGATTTGCTCTCTCCCTGCGGGCAGGGATTTGCCATGTCGATGCAACAAACGATTCACCACGCACGCTCGCCATGCGTTGCGATATCCATCAACCCCATTGCGATATTTACCGATTGACGGGCGATATCCCATAAACCGTGTCCTAACCGTTTGAAACCAAAAGATGGCGCACGGGCGGCTGATAAAATGGCGGCATGGGGATTTCAGTTTTTTATTTCGATGATTTTTGTCTTCGTCCGCTTGCACGGGAGTTGAGTCGAAACGGGGAACCGGTCGTGCTTGCCGCGAGCGCGTTCGATTGCCTGGTCTATCTCGTCGAGCATCGCGAACGCCCCATCGGCAAGGACGAGTTGATTTCCGCGGTATGGGGCCGCGATGACGTCAGCGACAACCTGCTCGCGCAAACCATCGTGCGCTTGCGCCGCTCGCTCGGCGACGCCGGTAACGAGCAACGTTGCATACGAACCGTTCCGCGCGTCGGCTATCGCTGGATGCTGGAGACGCGCGTCGTGTCCCAGGAATCGTTCGTTGCGAAGGCCGATGCCGCGCAGTTGCCGTCTGATGCGGACGCCATGCCGGCGCAGCGGTGGCATCTGGGATCGTTCCGTCTTTCATTGCTGGCCGTGTTTCTGTTGATATCGGCCTTGGGCGCCGTCTACCTGGGATGGTGGCTCCATCAAACCAGGCCGAATGCGGTGGCGATGCATTTCGATCAAGGCACGGCCATCGTGCTGCCTGCCACGGTGAACGGGCCTGAAGACTGGAGCTGGCTGCGTCTTGGCTTGATGGACATGCTTTCCGGCCGGTTGCGCGAAGCAAAGGTGCCCACGGAAACCAGCCGCAACGTGCTCAATCTGCTGAACCAGGAAGGCGCGGAAAAGAACGCCAGGATCGCGTCGTTCGCCCTGGTCGTCACGCCGAAGGTCACGCTGGTCGACAACACCTGGCACGTGCATCTGGATGCGAAAAGCCGCGAAGGGCGCACCTGGCAGGCCGAATCATCGTCCAGCAATGTCTTGAACGCAGCACGCGCGGCGAGCGATCTGCTGCTGGCGCAGCTCGGCTTTGGCGGCGATGCGCGCAAGCCGGGTTCCGGCAATCTGCGACAGGAATATCTGTTGCGCGTCGAAGCGGCGCAGCTTGCCGGCCATCCCGAGCTTGCACGGGAACTGATCGGCAAGGCGCCGCCGGATGTGCGCGAAACGCCTGAGTTCGCCTTCATGGAGGCTGGCTTCCATTGCGATGAAGGCAAGCTCGAACCTTGCGAGCGCGCACTGACGGATCTGCTCAAGCAACTGCCCGCTGACAAGCAACCGCTGCTGCGCGGCAAGGTGCTCACCACGCTTTGGTACATCTATTACCGCAAGCGCCAGTACGCCGAGGGCGAAGCCGCATTGACCGAGGCGGTGCGCCTGCTGCAAACGCAGAAAGACAACGAAGCGCTCGCTCAGGCTTATCTCGACCGCTCCCATCTGGAATTCTTCGACGGCAAGCTGGACGACGCGACGGCGGACCTGGGCCTGGCCCGCGTCAACTACGTGCTGGCTGGCGATACGGTGGGACAGGCGAAGGTGGACACGGCCATGGCGGAAATCGCCATGCGGCGCGGACAATTCGATCAGGCGCTGCCGCTGTTGCAGCACGCCTACGAGCACGAGCAGCACATGGGCATGCGGCAGCTTCTGTCCACATCCCTGCAAGGTCTGCTCGTCTCCCACAAAATGCTGTTGCAGCATGCGGAAGAACTGACGACCAGCGATGAGTATTGGCCGTTCAGCCAGAAGGGCCTGGAATTTTGCGACGACAACGTGCGACGCGGACTCGTCGTTCTGCGCGCCACGGCACTGGCCGACAACGGCCGCACGTCGGAGGCGAGCGTCGTGCTGGAACAGTTGATCGCGCAGCCCAAACCGGACGACGATCCGACGCTGACCGCCTGGGCAAATGACACGCTGGCCAAGTTCGCCTTGGAACGCGGCGAAACGCAGGCGGCTTTGGCATGGATATCCAAAGCGTTCGCAGGATCGGCCCTGGAAGAAGACGATGACCACCGCGATTACGCGGACGCCTCGCTTACCCGGATCAACATCCTGCTGCGCGCCGGCAAGCTCGACGAACTCAAGCAAGCCGTGGCTGCCTTGCAAACCTGGGCGGCGCACCGCACGGAACAGGACGATTGGATCGACATTGTCGTCTTGCGCGCCAACGCTGCCGCAGCCTGGGGTGAAGGGCGGCGCGGGCAAGCGCTGGAACAATTGCGGCTGGCCATGATCAAGGCGGACAAATTGGGCGTGCCCGATCTCATCGTCGGCGTAGGCCACGCCTATGCGCTGGCTTTGCTGAGCGCTGGCAACGTAGACCAGGCCGTCGCCATCAGCGGCCGGCTTTCGGCGTGGAGCAATGCGGATTGGCGCGCGGCATGGGTGGAGGCGTGCACGTACCGGGCATTGGGGCAGGCGGCATCGTGGGAGAAAGCGCGTGCTGGCGCGCAGACGCTTGCGGGAGATCGCGCGCAGCTTACGGAGCCTGCGGCGTTCTTGTTTTGATGGGAAATCCGGAAGGCCTGTCCGGGAGCCCCAAAATCGCCGGCACCTCAGGTCCGGAACACCGCGCCGACGCCATTGGCCCGTCAAGCGCTTGGCTACCGGCCCGATTTGTGCTTGTCTAGCGGGCTCGGCCGATCGGTCAAGAAGGAAAAGACAGGTGCTGTTCCCGCAAGCGTCTTTACTGCGATGCACAACCCCGGCGTTTTCCCTGTGCGGAAGCTCGCCGGCGGCACGCGGGTGGACACCATGAATCGGCCGGAAGTGACGCAACGGGTCTACTTGTGTGCGCCGGCCGCGTTCCGGGCACGGCGCACGGATGCCGGGAACGAGAAGGTCCTGATCGCAGCTCCCGGTGGATGGGCCAGACGGCGTCGCCTTTCGGAACGTCACCAATATGCCGGGCAGGCCTCGAGCGGCCTTGTCGGCACGAATGTGTTGGAGATGCTGCCGTCGTGGCAGGCGAAGCTGTCGATCGATGCGTTGAAGCTGCTGCCTGTCATGAAGCAGCATGCGCGAACTTATCGGACTCCCATCATCGGCGGTCTGAGCCTGGCTGCAGGTACCGCTGTTGCGATGATTGGCTTGCACACGTGGCATGCAAGTCCACAAGCGCAAGCGCCACTGCAAACGGTGCGTGTCACCAAATCCGCGATCGCCCATACCGCCATGCATCCGCCCGCTTCATTCGTTGAAGTGGCGGGTTCGGTCATAAGCGCGCCGAAACATGTGGCAACGATCCCCAAATCAAAGCCGGCAACCCAAACCACGCCTTCGCTTGGACTGGCCGACGACGGCACGATCGTCGTCGTCGCACAGCCGCTCACCAAGCACGCCGATGGCTTCAATCTGGATATCACTTCAGCCGGTAGCCTGTGGGCAAAGACCGGTGCGCGTTATCGCGTCGATCCGGTGCTGATCTACGCCGTGGCGCTGGTGGAAACACGTGGTACACAGCCGGACGGTTCAGTAGCGCCAAGCCCCTGGATCGTGCGCATCAACGGTCATTTGCATAGCGGCACGCGCGCGGAAACGGAGCACGCCATCGAGCTGGCGCATCTGTTGGCCGTGCCGGTGCAGGACGTCGGCATCATGCAGGTGTATTACCCCGTGCATCGCGATATCGAACCCGATCCGATCGCGCTGCTCAATCCAGCACGCAACATCGACATCGGCACACGCCTGTTGCGCAAGGCCATGGGCGAAACCAGCGATCCAGTACTGCGCATCGGCTATTACCACAGCCACGACGCCACGCTGGCGCGTGGTTATGGCGAGCTGGTGCTGAACGTGTACAAGGAATTGAAGACGGCGATGGGCAAGTCGCCGTCGCGGGCAGTGGCGTTGGAATCCGCGACGAATAATGCCGCGCAACCAGGTGGTTGACGCGCGATCAGGCTCGCAGCTATCAGAATCCTAGGCATCAGGCCGTCACTCTCGCAAAAACGGGAATCCACGCTGCTTTGATGCGTCGCTGAAAATCGATTACCGCTTTCGCACATTGCTGCAAATCTATGCGGCCACGCGCTCGAAGTTTCCGCACGGCGCGCGTGTAGGCAATGGGTATCCATACGACTTGGCCGTAACCCAACCCTGGTAAAATTCGCCCATGGGAAATCCGGTCTACCACTTTGGCGAGTTTCGCCTTGACCCTGTTGCGCGGGAGTTGAGCAGAAACGGTGAGCCGCTCGCCATCGCGGCCAACGCATTGCATTGCCTGGTATACCTCGTGGAACACCGCGAACGGCCCGTCGGCAAGGATGAATTGGTTTCTGCAGTGTGGGGACGCGTCGATGTCAGCGACAACGTGCTGGCGCAAACCATTGCGCGGTTGCGCCGCGCATTGGGTGATGTCAGTGCGGAGCAGCAATACATCAAGACCATGCCGCGCGTGGGCTATCGCTGGATGCCCGATACGGTCGTGGTGGATGCAATCGCCGAGATCGTCGAGCAGGCGCCGGCGCATGGCGATGATGCGAGGGACGAAGGTGACGTAATCCCGAAGAAATCGCCATGGCTGCGACATGGAGCATGGATGGCGCTGTTGCTCATGCTTGTCGTCGCGTTGGGTTACTGGCGATGGTCGGCCGGACACCACAAGCCGCTGCGGCTGGATCAGGGTACGGCCATTGTGCTGCCGGCGGAAGTGAATGCGCCGGAGGACTGGAAATGGCTGCGCCTGGCGCTGATGGACCTGATCTCCGGCGATTTGCGCGAAGCGAAAGTACCGGTGGAAAGTACGCAAACCGTGCTCAGCCTGCTCGGCCAGGCAGATGCGCCAGACGCCTCGCGGCTTGCGTCATTCACCTTGGTCATTCGTCCGCGCGTCGCCTTGGCCAATAACCTCTGGCACGTGCATCTGGATGCCAACACGCCTACCGGCGCCCACTGGCAGGCGGAATCATCGTCCGGCAACGTACTGAACGCGACGCGCGCGGCAAACCAATTGTTGCTGGCCCAGATAGGCGTTGCGGTTCAATCGGGCCGGCAGGTATCCGGTAATGCAAAGGAGGAATATCTGGCGCGCATCGACGCGGCCAGCTACGCCAACGCCTTTGACGTCGAGCGCGAATTGATCGAGAAGGCGCCACCTGCACTGCGCGAAACACCCGAGTTCGACTATGTCAAAGCCGAGTTCCATTGCGTGCAAGGCGAGTACGAGCCTTGCAAGCAGGGTTTGGCCGATCTGCTGCAACGCCTCCCGGCCGACATGCAACCGGTTTTGCGCGGCAGGGCACTCGCGCAGCAGTACTACGTGTTTTTTCGCGAGCATGACTATGCTGGTGGCGAGGCGGCATTGAACGAAGCGGTGCAACTGCTGCAGAAACAAAAGAACGCCGCATACCTGGCCTTCGCTTACGCCGAGCGCGGCGAACTGGAGGCGGTCGATGGCAAGCCCGATCAGGCGCAATCGGATTTCGGCCTGGCCCGCGTCAACTACGCGTTGGCCGGCGACACGGCTGGTGCGCTGGGTGTGGATGCATCCATCGCATCGCTGGCCATGCGGCGCGGCCAATTTGCGCGTGCCATTCCGATCATCCAGCGCGCATACGAGGAATACAGGCGCATGGGCATGCGGCAATTTCTCGACGCTCCGCTGCAGGATCTGGTGATTTCGCAGAGCATGTTGCTGCAGCATCGCGACGAACTGGCCACCACCGACCGTTATTGGCCATTCGAGCAGACACATCTGGAATTCACCGAGCAAATCGGGCGGCACCTGCTCGTCTATGAGCGCGCGCAAGCATTGGCCGACAACGGCCGCACGACCGAGGCAAGCAGCGTGCTGGAACATCTGCTCGCCGACATCGCCCTCGACACCAAGGGTGAGCCCGGCCTGCAAGCCACGGTCGAAGTGTTGCTGGCCAAACTCGCGCTGCAACGCAATGACGTCCAGGCGGCGCAATCGTGGATATCCAAAGCCATGAACGGCCACATGCTTGAAAAGGGCAACGACAATCGCGATAACGCAGAAGCATGGCTCACGGATGCATTGGTGCTGCAACGCGCCGGCAAACCGCAAGAGCTCAAACATGCCGTGGCCGCGATGCAGACATGGGCGGCGACGTTAACCGGTCAGGACGAATGGATCGCCATCCTGTTGTTGCGCGCGCAAGCGGTGCAGGCATGGAGCGAAGGCCAGCGCGAGCAATCGCTGGGGCAATTGAAGCTCGCCATGAGCAAGGCCAATGAATTGGGCGTGCCGGAACTCATGGTCGATGTCGGCCAGGCTTACACCCAATCCTTGTTGGCGGATGGCAAGGTGGAGGAGGCCGTCGCCGTCAGCGGAGAGCTTTCGACCTGGGCCCAGTTGGATTGGCGCGCGGCATGGGCACAAGCATGCGCCTACCGCGCGCTGGGACAAGTGGCGTCGTGGGAGCGATACCGGCAAAAGGCGCGGGAGCTTGCGGGCGATCGTGTATTGCCGGCGGACGCTACGGCATTCCTTTACTGAGGCGGACGACGCGGCGTGTCTGAGCTGTGCGAGATGGTGACCGGAAAAAGCATTCCTAACTGCATGGAGCTCCGGATCACGTCCGGGGCTCCATGCAATCTACGGGAGCTTACGGCGAGGATTGCGAGCGCGTGCCTGACCCGATGTTTTTCTCCAGAAACGCCTGCATGTGGTTGTACAAATCCACCACGTTTTCTTCCTTGTAGAAGCCATGGCCTTCGCCGGACTTGGTCATCCATTCGTATGGTTTGTGTGCGGCGTCCAACGCGGCGCGCATGGCTTTGGCTTGTGCAAAAGGTACGCGTTCGTCATCTTCGCCGTGGATCAGAAACACCGGCACGTCGATCTTGTCGGCCAGCTTGTCGGGCGAGTTGGCGGAAAGTTCAGCCGGATCTTTGCCGATAGCTTGCTCCAGGTAGTGCTTGCCGAAGTTCCCATCCTTGATGCTGCCTTTGTCATACATCATGGCCAGGTCGTAGACGCCGGCGTAGCCGATAGCGCACTTGAACATGCCGGGCGCGCGAATGGTCGTCATCATCGCTGAGTAGCCGCCGAAGCTGGCGCCATACACGCATACCCGCTTGGGATCGGCGTAATGCTGTGCTTCGGCCCATTTCACGGCATCGATCAGATCCTGCTGAATGCGAGTGCCCCATTTGCCATAACCGGAGCGCACAAACGCCGGCCCGCGGCCGCCCGAGCCACGGAAGTTGACCTGCAACACCAGATAGCCGCGACTTGCCAGGAATTGCGCGTCGTCGTCAAAAAACCAGTCATCGCTGACCTCAAACGGGCCGCCGTGCGGTAGCAGAACCATCGGCAGATTGTTCATCGATGCACCTGCCGGTACGGTGAGTATCGCTTCCAGCGGCACGCCGTCGCTGGCGTTGAAATGCATGGGAATGCGTTGACCCATGCTGGCCGAATCAATGGCCGAATTCACCGCGAACAGGCGCACGATTTTCATGTGCTTGATGTCGAAAAAGTAATACGCGCCGGGATCGCGATCGCTGCTGACCTTGAAAATCAGCTTGTCGCCATTTTCATTGAAGCTGGAGAATTCGAGAAACTCATTCGGGAATTTCTTGCTCAGACCTTGATAGAGCTGTGCCAGCGGCTGAGTGGGATCAAGCACGTTCGCGTTCGGGACGCCGGTGGCCGCAGCGACGGCAAGCGGCTGGTTTTGCGGCGACCATTGGACGTAGCCGATGCTGCCGAAATCGTCCTTGGCCAATAGTTTTGTATGCATGCCATCGGCGCTCATGTCGACCAGCGCACCCGGTCCGCCTTGCTGGTGCTGCAGGGCATACAAGTGTTGGCTGTCCAGCGAGAACCCGATGGGAGCGATATTGCTGTCGTCGGTGCCTGATCCCAGTGGTGCCCATTGGCTGCCTTGCTTGCGGTAGACCACGTAGTGGTTGTCGTTGTTCAGGCCATAGGCGAAGCGGACGTTACCCTCGGGATCCACCGTAAAGTTCATGTGTTCAAGGCTGATTTCGCCGATCTGATGGCGAGTGCCGGTGGTGGCGTTTACGTCATACAGCCAGGTATTTTTTTCGTCATCCCACATGTAGGTCTGCATGTAGAAATGGTTGTTGGCCTTTGGGGGTACGTCGGCCACCGTGGCATAGCCTTCGTCGTGGGCGCGCGCCTGGCCGCCACGTCCCGCCAATCCCCATTCGCGGTTGAACATCGGCAGGATGTTCTTGCCGTCCGCGTCGGTGGCGATGATTTCCCCCAGTGCGTCCGGATGATCAAGCGAACCGAAGAATCTGGCCAGCTCGACCACCAGGCGTTCCGGGCCTACCCAGTGGATATCCGCGGCAAGCTGGTACTTGGGCAGCCGCAGTAGGCTCTTGGCGTGACTCATGTCGTCGAGCTGATAGATGATCACGGCATGGTCATCGCCGACTTCAACGGCTATCGCCAAGTACTTGCCGTCTGGCGAAAGCCGCGGCAGCGAATAACCTTCGTGATGTGCGAAAGCCGCTGCGGGTATCGGATCACTAGCCACGGCGGCGGCGGATACCGCCAGGCAAAACGCGGCCACGAGGGCGCGCACTCGTCCATTCCTCATCTTTGTTTTCCCCTATGACATTTGATGGATGTCCCGCGCAGCCTGATCGTCCCTTTCCCCGGATCGGCCGCGCCGCTGGAGTGTAGCCAAGCCGCTGTGACCAGGGCAGTGCCCTGACGTGTCATCGCGTGCGAGCTAAACTCCCGGCTTTGCTCTCGCCTGATCGCACCCATGACCCAGCCCTTTGTCGTGCAATTCAACCCGGTCGCCGTGCACCTGGGGCCGCTCCAGGTCCACTGGTACGGCCTGATGTATCTGCTCGGGTTTCTCGGCGGCTGGCTGTTGGGGGAATACCGCCGCAAGCGCGGGCGCTTGCCGGTGAGCCGCGATGCATTGGGCGATATGGTGTTCTATTTGATGATGGGCCTGATCCTGGGCGGGCGTATCTGGTACATGCTGTTTTATTACGCCGGTGGCCCCAAATGGCTATGGACCGACCCGCTGGCGCTGGTGCGCGTATGGGATGGCGGCATGAGTTTTCATGGTGGCCTGCTTGGCGTGTTGGTGACGGGTTTCTGGTGGTCGCGCCGGCATCGGCTGCACTTCTTCGATACGGTGGATTTCATCGCGCCGCTGGTTCCGCGTGGTCGCGCCGGCATCGGCTGCACTTCTTCGATACGGTGGATTTCATCGCGCCGCTGGTTCCGCTGGGCCTTGGGCTGGGGCGGCTGGGCAATTTCATCAACGGCGAGTTGTGGGGCAAGCCGGGCGATGTGCCGTGGGCGATGATTTTTCCCAATGCGCGCGATGAAGATGCAGCGCTGGCGGCCAACGATCCGCATCTGGCGCAGTTGATGCAGCAGTTCGGCGGCCTGCCGCGGCATCCTTCGCCGCTGTATGAGCTGGCGCTGGAAGGCGTGGTGATGTTCACGGTGTTGTGGCTGGTGTCGTTGAAGCCGCGACCGCGTTATCTGATCTCCGGCCTGTTCGCATTGATGTACGGCTGTTTTCGTTTCGCAGTGGAATTCGTGCGCGTACCCGATGCGCAACTGGGTTACCTAGCGTGGGGCTGGCTGACGATGGGGCAGATCCAGTCGCTGCCATTGATCGTGATCGGCATCTGGCTGCTGTGGCTTTCGCGCAAGGCGCCGACCTTGCCGCTGGCGCCGGCAGAACCGGCCAAGAGCGCGTAAAATCACGCCCATGCGCGCTTATCTAGACTTGCTTCGCCATGTGCTGGAACACGGCACGGAAAAAACCGATCGCACCGGCACCGGCACGCGCAGCGTGTTCGGCTGGCAGATGCGCTTCGATCTCAACGAAGGTTTTCCGCTGGTCACCACCAAGAAGCTGCATTTGAAATCGATCGTGCACGAGTTGATCTGGTTTCTGCAGGGCGACACCAACATCGCTTACTTGAAGGAACATGGAGTCAGCATCTGGGACGAATGGGCCGACGAGCAGGGCGATCTCGGTCCGGTGTATGGCAAGCAATGGCGCGCCTGGCCGACGGCCGACGGGCACGCGGTGGATCAGATCCGCTGGGTGATCGAGGAGATCAAGCGCAATCCCGATTCGCGCCGCTTGATCGTCAGTGCATGGAATGTCGGCGAGCTGCCGAAGATGGCGCTGATGCCGTGCCATGCGCTGTTCCAGTTCTACGTCGCGAACGGAAGACTGAGCTGCCA
>Ga0209677_101151_pt1 | contig 12289 bp, 10 predicted proteins | sample AraplaCvi_mCL_r2_2_FD_184285 | JGI IMG/M metagenome (GOLD analysis project Ga0209677, IMG submission 184285) | Arabidopsis root microbial communities from North Carolina, USA - plate scrape CL_Cvi_mCL_r2 (SPAdes) (version 2) | ecosystem: Host-associated > Plants > Roots > Endosphere | place: USA... | reverse complement strand
TGGTCGTATGGGCTCGCGGCTCTTCAGCAACTCGCGAAGGATCGCGGGATCGTGCTCGCCGTGCTGCCGGCCGATGGCCGCGACGATGCGCGGCTCGATGAATATTCGACCGTGCCGGTCTCGACGCTGCGGCGGCTCAAGGTGCTCTGCGACACCGGCGGTCCCGTAGCTGCCCAAGCCGCGATCGCGCAGCTCGCGCTGGCCTCGGGGCTCTATGCCGGGCCGGTCGTCGGCGAGACGACCGTTCCCGAGATGGGTTTCTATGATCCCTCGCGCGGCGTCATTGCTGCGCCGGCCGTGGGCGAGGGGAAGCCACGCGCGTTCGTGACGTTCTATCGCTCCTATCTGACCGCGGCGGACACCGGCCCCGTCGATGTCCTGATCGCCGCGCTGCGCGGGAAGGGGTTCGATGCCTATGGCGTGTTCGTCACCTCGCTGAAGGCTCCGGGCGTTGCGGATTGGCTGCGGGCGCATCTTGCGCAAAACCCGCCGGCCGCGATCGTCAATGCGACGGCGTTCTCGGCGCTGGGCGATGACGGTACGACGCCGTTCGATGCCGCATCCTGTCCCGTCTTCCAGGTCGCGCTCTCGACGGCGCGGCGCGAGGACTGGGCGAACTCGCTTCGCGGTCTGTCGCCGGGCGATCTTGCGATGCATGTGGTGCTGCCCGAGGTCGACGGCCGCCTGTTCGCGGGCGTGGTCAGCTTCAAATCGGCCGGGATGCGCGATCCCGATCTGCAATTCTCGCACCTGGCCCATCGCGCCGATGACGAGCGCGTGGAAGCTGTCGCCGCGCGCGTCGCGGCCTGGCGACGTCTTGCGGAAACACCCGCCGGCGACAAGCGGCTGGCGATCGTGCTGTCAAACTATCCGGGACGCCCGCACCAGATCGCGCATGCGGTTGGTCTGGATGCGCTGGCGTCGGTCGAGGCGTTGGTGTCCGACCTCGCAGGGACAGGGTTCGGTGTCGCGCCGGTCGATGCGCTCGGCGAGACGTTGCTGCAGCGGAATTTGAGCTGGAGCGTTGCCGACTACCACGCAGCGCTCTCGCGCCTGCCCCAATCCTTGCAGGATGACCTCGTGCAAGCCTGGGGCATTGCGGAGAACGATCCGAGCTGCCGCGATGGCGCATTCCATTTCGCCGCGATCCCGTGCGGCCGATCTATTATCGCGGTCCAGCCCGAGCGTGGCGATACGACGACGAGGGATGGCGACTATCACGATCTCGCCCGCACGCCGCGTCACGCCTATGTCGCGTTCTATCTCTGGCTCCACGAACAGGGCTGCGATGCGATCGTCCACATGGGCGCGCATGGCACGCTGGAATGGCTACCCGGGAAATCCGTGGCGCTTTCGTCGGCCTGCTGGCCGGAAGCCCTGATCGGCGATGTGCCCGTCATCTATCCCTTCATCGTCAACGATCCCGGTGAGGCAGCGCAGGCCAAGCGGCGCATCGGAGCTATCACCATCGGCCATCTGCCGCCGCCGCTCGCAGCGTCTGCGGTGCCGGAGGGCCTGCGCCGTCTCGAACAGCTGCTCGACGAATATTCGACGGCCGATGGTCTCGATCCCGCGCGTCGTCAGCGATTGATCGCCGCGATCCGTGACGAGGCGCGCGCGGCGGGCCTCGAAGACGATCTTGGTCTGGATGCCTCGGCCGCCCCGGCCGAAGCGATCCCGCGGATCGATCGCTTCGTCTGCGATCTCAAGGAAAGCCAGTACGGCGACGGCCTGCACGTGTTTGGCCGCGGCGCTTGCGGTGACGCGGAGCGGGACGCGCTGCGGGCCGCGCTGGCCGGCAAGCGCGTTGCGCCGGGACCATCGGGCTCGCCCTATCGCGGGCGCCAGGACGTGCTGCCGACCGGGCGTAATCTCTTTGCCGTCGACCCGCGGGCCGTGCCGACGCCGTCGGCGCACGCGCAGGGTATCAAGCTCGCGGAGGAATTGCTCCGCCGTCATCTGCAGGATCACGGCGACTGGCCGAAAGGGCTCGTCGTCGATCTCTGGGGCTCGGCAACGATGCGCACCGCCGGCGAGGAGTTTGCGATGGCGTTGCATCTGGCGGGTCTCGCGCCGCGCTGGGACCATGCCTCCGGCCGCGTCACCGGTTACCACATCATCGCGCCGGCCGAGCTCGGCCGTCCCCGCATCGACGTCACGCTGCGCGTGTCGGGCCTGTTCCGCGATGTCTTCTCCAGCCTTGCCCAATTGTTCGAAGCGGCCGCCGAGGCGCTCGCGGGCCGCGAGGACGAGGGCGATGAAAACCCCTATCGCCACCGCGCCTCCCGCGTGTTCGCGCCGCGGCCGAGACAATACGGCGTGGGTCTCTCGGCGATCCCCGATGCCTTCACGCCCGAGACGCGCGATGCAGCCGGCGAGGCTTGGCTGTCGGCATCGTCCTGGGCGTTCTCCGCCGACGGTGAGATCAAGTCCGATCGCGCCGGCATCGAACAGCGGCTCGCGTCTGCCGATGCCTTCGTGCACGTCCAGGACTTGCCGGAGACCGATCTGCTGCTTGCCGCCGACTATGCCGCGCATGAAGCCGGCATTGCGGCGGCAGCGGTGCATCTCGGCGGGCCAACGCCGTCGCTCTATCACCTCGATACGACGCGGCCAGAGCAGCCGCATGCGCGGACGCTGACCGAGGAAATCTCCCGTGTCGTTCGCGCACGCGCGGTCAATCCGGGCTGGATCGCCGGCATGATGCGCCACGGTTTTCGCGGCGCCGCCGAGATCACGGCAACGCTGGAGCACATGGCCGCCTTTGCCCACCTGGCCGATGCTGTGCCGCCGCATCTGTTCGATCTCTATTACGATGCGACGCTTGGCGATGCTGATGTTCGCGCCTTCATGGCCCGCGAGAATCCGGCGGCGCTCGCCGCAATGGAGAGCTGCTTCGCGCGCCTGCACGACGCCTCGCTCTGGCGAACGCGGCGCAATTCGATCGCGGCGGCATTGCGGGAGGCGTCATGAGCGCGGCTTCGGTGAAGGGCTGGTGTCCCGGTGCGCTGCGCCCGATGCAATCGGGCGACGGGCTCGTGGTCCGGGTGCGCCCGTTCGGCGGTCGTCTCGAAGCCGGGCAGGTCGCCGGGCTTGCCGAGCTCGCCGAGCGTTACGGCAACGGTCTGATCGACGTGACCAGCCGCGCCAACCTCCAGATCAGGGGCGTCACCGAACAGGGCCACCGCCGGCTGCTCGATGGACTTGCGCTACTGCGGCTGCTCGACCCCGATACCGACATCGAGGCCCGGCGCAACATCCTGGTGACGCCTTTTTGGAACTCTGGCGACGAGACGCAGGCGCTCGCAGCCGAGCTCGAAGAAGCGCTCGCGGACAGCTCGCTCGAGCTCCCCACCAAATTCGGTTTCGCCATCGATGACGGAAAATCGCGCGTGCTCGCCGGCGATTCCGCCGACGTGCGGATCGAACGCGACCGGGACGGCCGCCTGCTGGTGCGGGCCGATGGTGCAAAGCTTGGCCGTTCTGTCGGGCGAGGAGAGGTCGTGAGCACCGCGCTCGCATTCGCATCTTGGTTCATCGCCTCCGGCGGCGCGAAGGGCGGGCGAGGGCGCATGGCAGCCCACATTGCGGCCGGTGCGACATTGCCCGAGACGTTGCGCGGCGGGGCCGAACCGGCACCCGTGATGGCGGCGTCGCGGCCCGGGCACTATCCCCATGGCGCCCTGGTCGGCGTCGCGTTCGGACAGATGCTGCACACGACGCTGCATCAATTCTCCGGCTGCGGTCATGCGCTGCGCATGACGCCGTGGCGGATGGTGCTGAGCGAGGGCAAGCGCGAGATGCCGAGCGGGGCGGGCCTCATCACCGAGCCCTACGACCCCGCCTTGCGCGTCATTGCCTGTAGCGGCGCGCCGCGCTGCCGCGAGGCCCATGCCGACACGCGTGCGCTGGCCGCCGCGCTGGCCCCGCGCATCGCGCTCGACACGCGGCTGCACGTCTCCGGCTGCGCCAAGGGCTGCGCCCGTTCCGGCGCGTCCGCGGTGACGCTGGTCGCGACCAGCGCCGGCTTCGACCTCGTTCGCGGCGGCTCGACGCGCGATGAGCCGGTCCTGCGCGGGTTGAACGGCGCCGACATCGTCAGCGATCCCTCCATCCTGGTCGGAGGGCACTGATGCCGCACGTCTACGAAACCGACGGTGCGGCAATCTACCGGCAATCCTTTGCGACCATCCGGGCCGAGGCGGATCTTGCTCGCTTCACGCCGGACGAGGAACAGGTCGCGGTGCGGATGATCCACGCCGCCGGCATGGTCGGCCTCGAGGCACATATCCGCTTCACGTCAGGCATGGCGACCATTGCGCGCGCGGCCTTGCAGAAGGGCGCGCCGATCCTGTGCGACGCGCGCATGGTCTCGGAAGGAATTACGCGCGCGAGATTGCCTGCGGCCAACGCCGTCATCTGTACGCTCGGCGACGAAGCCGTTCCCGCGCTGGCGCAATCCATGCGCAACACCCGCTCGGCGGCGGCGCTGGAGTTGTGGCGGCCGCATCTGGATGGCGCGATCGTCGCGATCGGCAACGCGCCGACCGCGCTGTTTCACCTGCTCAACATGCTGGAGGACCGGGATTGCCCGCGGCCCGCGGCGATCATCGGCTGCCCGGTCGGCTTCGTCGGCGCAGCCGAATCCAAGGCGGCGCTGATGGCCGATCCGCCGGTGCCGGCGCTGACGGTCGAGGGCCGCCTCGGCGGCTCGGCGATTACCGTTGCCGCCGTGAACGCGCTGGCGAGCCGGAGCGAGTAGCCATGGGACGCATCATCTGTTGCGGTCTCGGCCCTGGCGACCCGGATCTGATGAGCGTCCGCGCGGACCGCACGGTGCGCGGCGCGCGGCATGTCGCCTATTTCCGCAAGAAGGGCCGGCCCGGGCAGGCGCGGCGCATCGTCGAGGGCATGCTGGCGGCCGACGTCACCGAATATCCCATGGAATATCCTGTTACGACAGAGATCGCCTTCGACAGCGCGGAGTACGTGCAGCTGCTGGCCAGCTTCCACGACGAATGGGCCGAGCGCCTGGCGAGATTGGCCCGTGCGGTAGACGTCGTCGTGCTCTGTGAAGGCGATCCTTACTTCTACGGCTCCTTCATGCATCTGCACACGCGACTGCAAGGCCGGGTCGAGATCGAGGTGATCGCCGGCATTCCCGGCATGGTCGGCTGCTGGAATGGCGTCGGCCAGCCGATCGCGCTCGGCGACGACGTGACGACGGTGCTGATGGGCACGCTGGCCGAAGACGAGCTCGAACGGCGCATGCGCGATTCCGATGCGCTCGTGATCATGAAGACCGGGCGCAACCTGGCAAAGGTGCGCCGCGCGCTCGCCTCCGCCGGCCGGCTCGATGACGCCTGGCTGGTCGAGCGCGGCACCATGCCGGGCGAGCGCGTGGTGCGGCTTGCCGAGATCGATGCCGCCGATTGTCCTTACTTTGCGATCGTGCTCGTGCACGGCAAGGGCCGGCATCCGGACGCCGCCGAATGACGGGCACGCTGACCATCGCGGGCCTCGGGCCGGGCAGCGATGGCCTGGTGACGCCCGAGGTTTCCGCCGCACTTGCGGCTGCGACCGACATTCTGGGTTATGCGCCCTATGTCGCGCGCGTGCCGCCGCGGGCCGGCCTCAACTTGCGCCCCTCCGACAATCGCGAAGAGCTGCAACGCGCGAGCGAGGCGCTGCGGCTTGCCGCCGAAGGCGGACAGGTCGTGGTCGTGTCCTCCGGCGATCCCGGGGTGTTCGCGATGGCCTCGGCCGTGTTCGAGGCGCTCGAACAGGCGCCGCAATGGCGGGAGCTTCCCATTCGCGTGCTGCCGGGCATCACCGCGATGCTGGCGGCAGCGGCGCGCGCCGGCGCACCGCTCGGGCATGATTTCTGCGCGATCAATCTCTCCGACAATCTCAAGCCGTGGACGGTGATCGAGAAGCGTCTGCGGCTGGCCGCCGAAGCCGATTTTGCTATCGCGATGTACAATCCGCGCTCGGCCAGCCGGCCGGAAGGATTTGTCCGCGCGCTCGCCGTGCTGAAGGAAGCCGGCTGCGGCGAGCAGCTGGTGATCTTCGCCCGCGCGGTCAGTGCCGCTGACGAGACAATCGAGACCGTGAGGCTGAACGACGCTACGCCAGAGATGGCCGACATGCGTACGCTCGTGATTGTCTGCAATTCGCGGACGCGCCGTGTCGGCCGCTGGGTCTATGCGCCGAGGCAGGTCCGATGACCGAGCCACTGCATGACCTCCGTCACGCTCTCGACCCGCAACCGTTCGGGCAATCGCGGCCGCGAGATCATGATCACGGGCAGGCCGAGCATGCGGGCCGCGTCGATCTTGGCGCGCGCACCGTTGCCGCCGGAATTGCGGGCGACGATCCAGGCGATGCCGCGTGCGCGCATCATCCCCAACTCGCCGTCGAAGGTGAATGGTCCGCGCGACACGATCACGTCTGCCGGAAACGGCAGGGAAGCTTCGGGCGGATCGACGAACCGCAGCGTGTAGGCGTGCTGCGGCTTCGCCGCGAACGGAGCGATGTGCTGGCGGCCGATGGCCAAGAATACTTTTGCCGGCGCGTTGGGCAACGCGGCGACCGCAGCATTGACGTCAGCGACCTCGATCCAGTTGTCGTCAGACGCCTTGACCCATGGCGCGCGTTCCAACGCGATGAGCGGCGTGCCGGTTTCCGCGCATGCGGCGACCGCGTTTCGGCTCATCTCCGCAGCGAAGGGATGCGTCGCGTCGATCACATGCGTGATGCCTTCACCGCGAATGTAGTCGGCGAGCCCGCTCAAGCCGCCGAAGCCGCCGATGCGGATCGGCAGCGGTTGATCGGCAGGCGCGCGGGTGCGGCCGCCGTAGGAATAGACGGCATCGATACCGGCGCGCGCGATCGCCGCGGCGAGCAGGCTCGCATCGGCAATTCCGCCCAGAATGAGGGCGCGCATTATGGCTGATCCCTGGCTGACCATCATCGGTATCGGCGAAGATGGCCTTGCCGGGCTGTCCGACGCAAGCCGAAAGGCGCTCGACGATGCCGAAACCGTGTTTGGTGGTGAGCGGCATCTGACGCTTGCTGGCGTGACGGGGCGTGGTCGTCCCTGGCCGGTGCCGTTCGATGCGGAAATCGTGCTGAGCTGCCGTGGCCGGCCGACTGCGGTGCTCGCCTCGGGCGATCCGTTCTGGTACGGCGCCGGCGCTGGCTTGGCGGAGAAGCTCCATAGTGACGAATGGATCGCGTATCCTGGTCCCTCGACATTCTCGCTCGCTGCCGCCCGGCTTGGCTGGCGTCTCGAATCGGTCGCGTGCCTTGGGCTTCATGCCACCCCGTTCGAGCGGCTGGTGCCGCATCTGGCGAAAGACGCACGCATCATCTGTCTGGTGCGCGACGCAGCGGCGGTCGGGGATCTCGCGAAATGGCTGACGGAGCGCGGATGGGGCTCTTCACTCCTGTGGACTCTTGCTGCCCTTGGCGGTCCACGCGAACGCATCGACCAGCATCGCGTCGACCTCTTTGCAGATGATCTCTCGGAGAAACTGGTTGCGGTCGCGCTGCTGGCGAGGGGAACTCAGGGCATTCCTCGCAGCTCGGGACTGCCGGACGATCTCTTCGTCCACGACGGCCAGATCACCAAGCGGCCAGTGCGCGCACTCGCGATCTCGGCGCTGTCGCCGCGCCCGGGCGAGCGGCTGTGGGACATCGGCGCCGGTTCGGGCTCGATCTCGGTGGAGTGGGCGCTGTGCGGCGGGACAGCGACCGCCATCGAGGCGCGCGAGGGTCGTGTTGCAAATATCCGCAGCAATGCGGCGGCGTTCGGATTGGCGCATCGTGTCAGCGTCATTCCTGGGAAAGCGCCCGAGGCCCTTGCAGCGCTGGAGGCACCGGATGCCGTCTTCATTGGCGGTGGCCTCGATGGCGCAATGTTCGATGCCATCTGGCCGCGGCTCGCGCCTGGTACGCGCCTCGTCGCTCATTCAGTGACGCTGGAAACGGAAGCGCTGCTCGGCGAGTTGCATCAGCGCCATGGCGGCGAGCTGATGCGGGTCGAGATTGCGCATGCCGCGCCGCTCGGCCGCTTCCGGTCGTGGGAGGCGGCACGGCCGGTGGTGCAGTGGAGTGCGGTTCGATGAAGGTCGCCGGACTCGGGTTCAAGCGGAATGTCACGCTGGCTTCGCTGCGCGAGGCACTTTTCGCGGCCGGTGGCCCCGCGGGCCTTGCGGCGGTCGCGACCGTCAGCGACAAGGCTGATGCGGAGGTGCTCAAGCAGCTCGCGCGCGAATGCGGCGTGCCGATCAAGGCGGTATCAGCCGATGTCTTGGCCGGTGTCGATACGCCGACGCAGTCAAGTCTCGTCGTTGAAAAGTTCGGCACGGGCTCGGTCGCCGAAGCCGCGGCGCTCGCGGCGGCCGGGCCTCGCGCGCGGCTTATCGCGACGCGCGTGGTCTCGCAGGACCGCACCGCCACCGCCGCGATCGCCGAAGGAGACGGCGCATGACGGTGCATTTCATCGGCGCGGGGCCTGGCGCCCCCGATCTGTTGACGCTGCGCGGCCGCGACCTGATCGCCGCCTGTCCGGTCTGCCTCTATGCAGGCTCGCTGGTGCCCGAGGGTGTGCTGGCGCATTGCCCGCCCGGTGCGCGCATCGTCAACACCGCAGCCCTGTCGCTCGACGACATCATCGCGGAGATCGCTGCCGCGCATGCGGACGGCAAGGATATCGCGCGGCTGCATTCCGGCGATCTCTCGATCTGGTCGGCGATGGGCGAGCAGCTCCGCCGCCTGCGTGCGCTTAATATTCCCTATACCGTCACGCCAGGTGTCCCGTCCTTCTCGGCCGCTGCGGCCGCACTGGAGACCGAGCTCACGCTGCCCGGCCTTGCACAGACGGTGGTGCTGACGCGCACGCCGGGCCGCGCCAGCGCGATGCCCGAGGGGGAGAAGCTGGCTGCCTTCGCCGCGACCGGCGCTGTGCTCGCCATCCATCTGTCGATCCATCTGCTCGACACGGTCATCGCCGAACTGACGCCGCATTACGGCGCGGACTGTCCAGTTGCGATCGTCTGGCGCGCGAGCTGGCCGGACCAGCGCATCGTCCGCGCCACGCTGGCGACGCTCGATCGCGCCGTCGGAAGCGAGATGGAACGCACCGCGCTCATCCTGGTCGGCAAGACGCTCGGCGCTGCCAATTTTGACGAGAGCCGTCTCTATGCCGCCGACTACGACCGCCGCTATCGACCTGTCGGCGCCGAGCCGCGCTTTCCGGAGGCGTCGTGATGGCGGCCGGCCTCGTCATCTCCGCGCCGGCCTCCGGCGTCGGCAAGACCACGCTGACGCTGGCGCTCGCGCGTGCCTGGCGCAATTGCGGCTTGAACGTGCAGTGTTTCAAGAGCGGTCCGGACTATATCGACCCCGCCTTCCATGCCGCCGCGACGGGACGGGCCTCGGTCAACGTCGACAGTTGGGCGATGGACCGGGCAACGATCGCGCATCTCGTTAGCCGCGGTGCGGACGCCGATGTCGTGCTTGCCGAAGGCTCGATGGGTCTGTTCGACGGCGTTGCTGCGCGCGGCGTCTCAGGCACCGGCGCCACCGCCGATATCGCGCAGATGTTGGGCTGGCCGGTGCTGCTGGTGATCGACCCTTCCGGGCAGGCGCAGACGGCGGCGGCGATCGCCGCAGGTCTGCGCGACTACCGCCCCGGCGTGCGCCTTGCCGGCGTCGTGCTCAACCGCGTCGCAAGTCCGCGCCACGAAAACCTCGTGCGGCATGCGCTGATCGAGGCCGGCATCAACGTGTTCGGCGCGCTGCCCCGCCATGCCGAGATCAGCCTGCCGAAGCGGCATCTCGGCCTGGTGCAGGCCGAGGAGCAGGCGGAGATCGGCACGCTGATCGACGAGGCCGCGCGCTTCGTCGCCGAGCATGTCGATCTCGACGCGGTGCTGCGATCGGCCGCGGCATGGTCGCCGCAGCCCGCCGCGAATGGTTTGAACGTGACACCGCCCGGCCAGCGCATCGCAATCGCGCGCGACGCGGCGTTCTCCTTCGTCTATCCGCACATGCTGGAAGCCTGGCGCGCGGCGGGCGCCGAAATCCTGCCGTTCTCGCCGCTGGCCGATGAGGCGCCAGACGCGAGCGCCGATGTGTGCTGGCTGCCCGGCGGCTATCCCGAGCTTCATGCGGGAACGATCGCGGCCAATGCGCGCTTTCGCAGCAGCTTGCGCGCGTTCGCCGAGACGCGGCCGGTGCACGGCGAATGCGGAGGCTATATGGTGCTAGGCGAGGGCCTCACCGATGCCGACGGTATCCGCCATGAGATGACGGGCCTGCTCGGCCTGGAGACGAGCTTTGCCAAACGCCGCATGCATCTGGGCTATCGTCTCGCCGCGCTCGCTGGCCCCATGCCGGGGCATCAGGTCGGCGCGCGGCTGCGCGGCCACGAGTTCCACTATTCGACGATTCTCGCGCAGCCGGACACGCCGCTCGCGGTCGTGCACGATGCTACCGGCGCCGTCATCGCCGAGACCGGCTCGCGGCGGGGGCACGCCACCGGCACGTTCTTCCATCTGATCGCGGAGGACCGGTGAGCGGTTTTGTCACTTTCATCTCCGCCGGCCCCGGCGATCCGGAGCTGCTCACGCTGAAGGGGGCTGCGCGGCTGCGCGAGGCGGATGTCGTGCTCTATGACGATCTCGCCTCCGGCGCGATCCTCGATCTCGCCCGTCCCGGCGCCAATCTCGTCGCGGTGGGCAAACGGGCAGGGCGGGCCTCGACCAAGCAGCACCACGTCAACCGGCTGCTGGTCGACTACGCGGCGACCGGCGTCCGCGTGGCGCGGCTGAAATCGGGCGATGCCGGCATTTTCGGCCGGCTCGAGGAGGAGATCGAGACGCTGCGCGAGGCCGGCATCGGCTACGAGATCATTCCCGGCGTCACCACGGCCTGCGTCGCGGCGGCGCAAGCCGGCATTCCGCTGACCCGGCGCCACACCTCGCGCCGGGTGCAGTTCGTCACCGGGGCCGACGTCACCGGTGAGCTACCCCAGAACCTGAACTGGGCGGCGCTGGCCGATCCCGAAGCGACCACCGTGGTCTATATGGGCCGCCGCACCTTTCCGGCGCTTGTCGCGAAATTGATCGAGCACGGTCTGGCGCCAGGCACTCCGGCGCTGTTCGCTGAATCTCTCGGGCGCCCCGATGAGCGGCTGGTCCGCACCACAATTGCCGAACTGGCGGAGCAGCTTGCGCGCGGCGGCGCGGCATCCACGGCGGCCGTGATTCTGTTCGGTGCGCTCGCAGGGGATTACCCGTCATGATCGCCCCGGCCGCCGCTCGCCCCTTGACGCCGGCTCCGCGAAAGGGGCACACAGGAGATGCATGGTGCTCGACGCGGCGCAAAGCGCCGGAGCATAATCGGGAATGGGGATGGGCGGACCCAGTTGCGGCGCCCCAAACCCCAGCCGCCCCCGCGACTGTAAGCGGTAAGGGACTCCGAACCGCCACTGGGCCGCAAGGCTCGGGAAGGCCGGAGAACCCAGTGAGCCGCGAGCCAGGAGACCGGCCGTGCGTGTTTTGAGGCCAACGCCGTCGGGTGTGACGGCAGGAAGGATCTGAGCCATGCATATCGAACCCGGGATCGTGACGGGCACCAAGCTCGTGTTGAGTTACGCAACAGGCATCGCCGCCGGCGGTGTTGCGCTGAAGCTCGCGGTCGAGACCGCGCGCGAGCAGGGCGTCGGCTCGCTTGCGTTGCGCACCCTCGCCACCACCGCGCTCGTCTTCACCTTCTTCGAGATCCTGCCGCACTTCCCGGTCGGCGTCTCCGAGGTGCACTTCATTCTCGGCTCGACCTTGTTCCTGTTGTTCGGGGCGGCCCCCGCAGCTCTCGGCCTCGCCTTCGGTCTGCTGTTCCAGGGCATCTTCTTCGAGCCGCCGGATTTGCCGCAATTCGGCATGAACGTCACCACGCTGCTGGTGCCGCTGTTTGGGATCCAGGCGATTGCAGCGCGGATCATTTCGCGCAACACCGCCTATGTCGATCTCAGCTATCGCCAGGCGCTGGCGCTTTCGACGACCTACCAGGCCGGCGTGATCGGCTGGGTCGCGTTCTGGGCGCTCTATGGCTCCGGCTTTGCCATGAGCAATCTCGCCAACATCGCGACCTTCGCCGCCTCTTATGCGCTCGTCATCGTGATCGAGCCGCTGGCTGATCTGGCGGTGCTGGCGCTGGCGAAGTCGCTGCGCGGCGTCACCGCGCCCGGCCTCGTCACCCCGCGCCTGCACAACGCGGCCTG
>Ga0209677_101149_pt1 | contig 12320 bp, 11 predicted proteins | sample AraplaCvi_mCL_r2_2_FD_184285 | JGI IMG/M metagenome (GOLD analysis project Ga0209677, IMG submission 184285) | Arabidopsis root microbial communities from North Carolina, USA - plate scrape CL_Cvi_mCL_r2 (SPAdes) (version 2) | ecosystem: Host-associated > Plants > Roots > Endosphere | place: USA... | reverse complement strand
GGTTTGAATAGGAAGCGCGAGTAGCGCAGCCAACGCCGCAATACCACAATACCGCAGAGAAAAACTGGGCTCCAATCCCCGTCGAAGGCACCGCATTCCGCCGCCCCCTCTAAATTCTTTCTAGCCTCCCGTGATTGATAACGAATCCGGCCTGCGGAGGCTCAACTCTGGATAACCATAGTTCGGGATCGCCACTGTTCGTCTATGCAAATTCGGCAAGCCGCCTGGCCGCCGGTGGTTTCTTGGAGAGCTGTGCCTTGCACGCAACAGTTGCAGTTTCGCCCACCTGCCGTTCTCGCATAGCCGCCCAGGGTCAACTCTCGCAAAATCGATCACAACAAAACTTGCGCGCGGACTCACTAAAGCGCGGCCATAGCCTGATTGAGGCGAGTTGAAAGAAGGCTAGATAGTTGGCGGCAAGCCTATCGTAGCGCGTCGCCACCCGACCGCATTATTTTGATCCCGTTGAAGAACCGCTCGACCCGATTGCGAGCGCGGCAGGCCCGATTTGCATAGTGCTGACCAGATCTTTCCAACGGGCTCCACGCAGAAGAAGAGGCCCCCGGGGTATGCGCAGGTAATCGACTGTCCGGCGGCCGGCCACTGACAACTGGAGGAAGCGGCGGTGCAATTTTTTCCGAAGTCGCATAGCCGGGCGTCGCAAACGCCGATAGGCGTCTGCGAGGCGTGATATTTTGCGCCACGGTCCAACCGCAAGGAGCAAGCCATGATGAATCCAAAGGTTCTTGGCGTGGTCGTGATTGCGGCATCCGCCTTGTCCAGCTCTGCTGCACTGGCGCAGGCGGCCCTCTCCAATCCGGACCTCTGCGAAGATGAATTCGCCAGCTGCACGGGTCTTGGAACGGGAGGCCCCTACACCGGCGGCTATCGAAATCGGCAATCACCTCGGCGAACGGTGTATCGCCAGCCGGCGGCGCCAGGCGCTGTAGGAGCAGCAGGCGCTGCCGTCGGCGGCTGGGGCAATTCCTACGCCATGTACGGCGGCGAATACGGTTGGAACGGCAACTGGAGTGCGTATGCCGCCCGCAACGGCATCGTCTGCAAGCCTGGCACCTATTTCAAGGGTAATGACGGTCTCCGGCATCCCTGCCAATAGGGCATCGGCTCTGAGGCTGAAATCAGGCCGCCCCAAAGGGCCGCCTGATTTATGCCGGACTGTAGCTCTCGTCCTGAGCGGCCAGCATGGGGGGCGACTAGACGTTCGTCGGCCAACTGATCACCGTTTCTGGCCCATCGCGACACCTGCTGCGGTTGCACAAAGGCAGTCGATATCGGAGCAAAGCGGACATCGCGAACAATTTATGAGTACGTGTCCTAGTTCGCCCAGCGAATGTCTCGGTCACAGTTGCAGCCCGACGAAACTCATGACGTCAGTCAACGACCCGTTTTGGCTGAGCGTCGCCACATCCGTGTGCGCACCGGGCGTGGCGCCAAACGCCGACACGGTATTGGCTTCACGGTGGAGCGAGCCGTGACGGCGCCCCGATATCGGATCTTGTTTCTTCGAATCCTCGGTGGGATGCCCTCGGAGAAGGACTATTTCGGGTCGATCATCGAGGTCGCCGGGGACTCACCTAAAGACGTGCTCGCGGCCCAGATTCGCGGTCAGGGAGTTGCTTGCGACAAGCCAGTGCGCGCTGTGCGAGACGCGAAGCGATCCAAGCCGGACTACGATGTCTGGGTCCTGACATGTGAGAACGCGACCTACAGGGTCAGTCGCTATCCCGACCTTGCAGCGAAGATCGAACGGCTTCGATAGCGCCTTCAGGACACCGGCGCTGGAACAGATACGTTCTTGTGCGGTGTGCACGACCTTCAAGCGTGGCGCCTGTGCTTCTAACCCGTCCACCGTCGGACACCTCCCGGACGGAGTGAAGTATGGCGAGATGGTGTTGCATATCGACTGCAATCGGTGGGGCGATCGGATGAACAACGAACATTCGCGCAGACTTAGGGCTGCTTCCACGCCGCGGCGCGCAAGGCTGGACGATACCGACCGACTCGCGCGGCTGTTGACGAAGGCATTTCTCAACGACCCCGTTATGGACTGGTTGGCTCGATCGGGGCCAGAACGCCTCTCGGGGCTAGAGGCATTCTTCTTTTGGCTTTTGTATGAGCGCGCGATACCCGCCCGCGAAGTATGGATGAGCGATGACGGCTCGGCATGTGCAATATGGCTGCCGCCTGGAGTAGCCGCGTGGCCTCCTGGAATTTTTGAGCAGTTGAAGCTGCTGCCTCTGTTCCTGCAGATGTGTGGATTTTGGCGGATAGTGCGCGGGGCTGCGATATCCGGAGAATTGGAAAGGGCCCATCCGCGCGAAATGCATTTCTATTTGAGTTTTATGGCTGTCGATCCCGCTTTTCAGGGGATGGGACTGGGATCCGCGATTCTTGGCGCGACGCTCAGGCGTATAGACGAGGCAGGCATGCCCGCCTATCTCGAAAACTCGAATCCGAGAAATACGCCGCTGTATGAGCGCGGCGGCTTTGTGGCTCAGAAAAACATTCTGCCCGACGACGCACCGCCTCTAATTTCAATGTTGAGAAAAAAGTCAGGTAGCAACGGGTGGGAACGCAAAGTTAGCAATGGTTACCAAAGTTCCTTGTAATCTGGAAATAGCCTCAGTGCCGCGTCGTAGCGCGCCGGCACAATCCAGGGCAGCGCGAACCTGAACATCGCATTCGCCAGTGCGGAGGTATGGCGCACATAGAGATCTATGGGATCGAGTCGGTGTCTCATATGCAGTTTTGGATCATAGTTTAGGCCGCTGCTGCGAAACCATCTGTACCCTTTGTCGATCCCCCAACTGATCATGTCTCGAACGACGTAGTGATAGAGATGCAGGTCGAGTGCAACGGCGTAGTCGAAGCCCACATACTCCGCATACAACGAGTCTCCTTGCACCATGCAAAGGCTGAAGGCGAGCAGCGCGTTTCCGCGGCGCCACGCGAAGAACCGGACCTTATCGCCCATTCTTTGGCCGACTTGGCGAAAAAAGTCCTTCGTTAGCTTCTCGAATTGCATCCTTGAGCGCCCAAACACCTGCAGATAGAGCGGATAAATCTCGTCAACGAAACTCGTCGCATCGTCGGTGACGCTCATGCGAATGTCCGATATGCCGGCTGTCGCCGCGAGCTTCTTGCGCAATTTCCTTCGCGACGAGCTCTTCAGCGCCTTTGCCATGTACGCATCAAAGCTGTCATACCCGATGTCGAGCACGGTCATCGGCATGCTCGGCGCACGTGCGAAGCCGCATTGCACGAAGCAGTGAAGTATTTTGCGATAGCGAGAAGGAAATTCCTTCAGCACGACCAGTTGCGCGTTGAGTAACCTCGCTTGCGCAATGATGCCGTTCGACAAGGTTTCTGCTACGATGTCGACAGGCAGATTTTCAGTGGCCGCGAGGTGAGCCTCCCCGGCGGAACAACCAACCATCAACGTGCGCAGCTTAAGGAAGCGCGGATAGAAGCGTCGGACGAACGAAATCCAATGAAATCGTTCAGCACCAATCCCCTCGAGGATATCCTGATCGACAAGAAAGAACGGCTGGACCGCTCGTACATGGCCCTCATCATCAAGGATTGCAAAATATCGGTAATCGAAACCATCCCGGAGCGTATCGTCCAGAATCTCGTAATACCGATAGTCTTTGCGCTGGTCCGCGAAAGTGAATATCCAAGGCGGGCATCCGAACAATTGCGCACGCGACACAACGGCAATCGAGAACGATTCACGGCGCGCGCTGGACTGGTCCGAACGAATAGCCCTCATCTTTCCGCTCCGCAGGGCTCCAACAGCATCCGTAACCTCACGCGATACCAACTATTTCTCGCCTCTTCTGTTTCGTCGAGGCCTGCAACAGCAAGTTTCTGTCGTCGAACTTTGAAACTGACAACGCGCGATAATGGCCCGCCCCTCCTCTTGTATCAGAAGTTACGAAGACGATGCATCACTCGGACGCTTCGCGAGAAAGCGAAGTCGCCCGCTTCGGCTGTTCGAAAACCGAATCAGCGATCCGGTACGGCCTGACGCCCGATTTGTTGATCCTGGAGGGTTGACTGCGAACGTCCGCTCGACCGAACCGACCAACCGGTCCCTAGATACCCACCGCGCCCTTTCTGCCCATTCGGTATTGGGTCATGCTGTCCTCCGGACGGAGCGTTGGCCGACTCTGCCTAGTAGCGGCTATCGATCTGTTCGAGCTCACTCATATGTGAGGATCTTCTGACAGCGAGCGTCACGGAGGCGCCCGTGAGATACTCCTGAGCTTCGAGCGCTGCCCAGACATCATCACTTTCAGTCACATTGTGTCGATACAGGTGTAAGCTGCCGAAAGCGCATAGCGCATCCAGGACGTTTCAGCCAATTTCCAAGCGCAAGGCGCCCGACCCGATTTTCCGAACCGCCACCTGGTTGGATCGGCAACGACACGAACAATTCGCGTTCCGCTTTGACGTCACACGAAGGGCGCCAGCTCGGTTGGATAACGGCTCCAACGAGAGTGCCCTATCGGCGGAGCCGACATCCGGCGCCTAATCGACGATCGAATGAATAGGAGGTCTGCAATGCGCAACTCAAGAGCGGCTACCTTAAGTGGTCTTGCGATCATCGCATCGATGTTGGCGCTGACTCCAGAGCCTGCCGGAGCGAGAGGAGGCTTCGGCGGCGGCGGCTTCCATGGCGGCGGTTTCGGCGGCGGATTCCATGGCGGAGGCTTTGCGGGGCGCGGCTTTGGCGGCGGCGGCGGCTTTGCGGGACGAGGTTTCGCAGCAGGCGGATTTAGGGGCGCCGGCTTCGCGGGAAGTCGCGCCATGGCTTTTGGTGGTCCTGGCTTTCGCAGCGTCGGTGTGGTCGGGCGACCTGGCTGGGGCGGTGCTGCCTGGCGTGGTGCTGCATGGCGCGGTGGCTGGGCGGGAGCGGGCTGGCGCCGTGGCTGGGGAGGATGGGGATGGGGCTGGCCGGTTGCGGCTGGCATTGCCGCCGGTGCCATCGCTGCGAGTACCTGGGACTACCCGTATGCGGACGACGGGTGTGTGTTCTGGAACGGCTTCACTTGGGTGAACGGCTGCAATCAGGCTTACGGCTGGTGGTGAAAACATAAGCGCCTGCTATTCGCAAGGGGGCGGCAAGACATGAAGCTTCTGAGGGGAATGCTCGCGGCAGCGTGGTTGCTGGCGGGTATCGGGGCAACCCAGGCAGCGGTTCGGATTGCAAATGACTGGGGAGGACGGATTGGCAGCTACTTAGACGGTTATCAGGAGCTGGGTGCTTCCGGCCAAACGGTGGCGATCGACGGGCTTTGCGCGTCGGCTTGCACCATCGTGCTGGCCATGATCCCGCGCCACAAAATATGCGTGACTTCCAAGGCCAGCCTCGCCTTCCACGCTGCCTGGGATTTCGGCGCACACCGACGGATCACGAACTTTGAAGCAACCCGGATGCTGTTTACGATGTATCCCGTACAGGTGCAGCGCTGGATCGCTCGTCACGGCGGATTGACTCCTCGAACAATCGTCCTGCGAGGCAAGCGGCTACACGCGATGTATCGCTCCTGCTAACGCAATCCGATCCTTTCAACGATTGCCAACAATCGGGCGATGCCATAGGCCGGTTGAGCGAACACCCCTATGTTGTTGTCCCGGTGCGGCCGACACAGGTCAAGGCTTCGGCGTATGCAATGGCGTCATTCAAGCGCGCTGTTGCTAGATTGTCGCCGAGGCTGGAAAACTGCCGTAGCAGAGCGCTACGATTCAATGAGCCGCTGCTCGGGCCGGCAGCCATCGAACGTCTGATCGTCGCTGACCGGGCCGCACGATCAGCCGTCAATAAGAAAAAAGCGCCGGTGACAAGCCGACCCCCTCGAAGATGAACCCCATTCAGGGCACGCGCCCTCTAGCACCGATACGGCCAACGAACAAGAAGTAGATCGAATGTCTGCAACTGTCGGTCTCCTCCACCTCACGACGATGTGGCGGCGAGCCCACAAGCGATCGCCCAGCCACCAGCCGCGACGTCCAACATTCTCTTCAGCATGGACGGTGACATCGGACTGTGAAGCGGGCGAGACCGATGATCTCCGCAACACAAATGCGGTGCGTGAGTATCGGTCTTGGCCCTAATGACCCATCTCGGAAATCGAGCCGAGGGGTAAGCAATCTACCGGCAACGGAATCGGCGCAAAGGTCGGAGCTTGCGCCGATATTGCGACAGAAAGGCCATCTGGCCGATCGCAGTTGAGCTCGTCATTTGCTCCTTCCCACCGTAACGGATTGGTCGACCAGCGACTGGTTACTGATCGACGTGCAGACTCGTTGAACAGGCTGGGAATCTCCCGAAAAGGTAATTTTCTGGACGTATGGCTTGTCTATCGCAACTGTAATCTTCTTTCCGTCATCGGAGACCCGGAACAGCCTGCTTTCCCCCTCTATGGAGAATTGCTTGCCAGCGTTCGGTCCGGCATTCAGCATACCCTGAAAGGTGCCGGGCTTGACGGCCATACGATATGCGTGATCACCCTCGGCGGTGTAAGTGAACGAGTAAGAGACTGTGCCCGCACTTACTGCCGCTCCAAAAGGATTGGGCGGCGGAACAATGGTCACGAACGTCTGCCTCGCCTCACCAGTCCCATCGCCATTGTAGATGACCTGACCTTCAGTGGTGAGCTGGCTGAGGTTGGTCTCGCCGATTGGGATCGTGAAGTTTCCATTGCTGTCTTGCTTGAACCCGGCCGGTGCGACCAGGCAAACCTGAGCACCTACGAGCGAGTAAGTACCCTTGAGATTGTCAGCCGCGCAGCACGCAATATTTCGAGATGGTAGGTAACCGCGCCATCTACCACGACGGTTGGACCGCCGCCACGACGCCGCCGCTACCGCCCTGGGACTTGGTCCTGGGCAAGTTTCCGGATGTCGTCAACGGCTACACTTGGGAGCTGTACAATCTCGCCGAGGATTATTCGGAGAACAACGACCTCGCCGCCAAGATGCCGGACAGGCTGCGCGACATGAAAGAGCTCTTTATGGTCACGGCGCAGAAGTACAACGTGTTCCCGCTGGATAACAGCTTCAGTGCCCGCTCGGCAACGCCGCGGCCGAGCTCGACCGCCGGTCGGACCATCTTCACCTACTCGGGTGAATCGTCAGGCCTTCCCTACAGCAGTGCCGCCGACATCATGGGTAAATCCTACTCCATCACCGCCGATGTCGAAATTCCGCAGGAAGGTACAGAAGGCATGGTCAACACGCTAGGGGGTCGTGGCGGTGGCCATGGTCTCTACTTGCGCAAGGGCAAACCAGTCTTCGTGTACAACTTCTTCGGCTTGGAACGCTTCCGCTGGGAAGCCCGCCGGCACTCACGCCGGGCAAGCACACCGTCGTGTTTGAGTTCAAGTATGACGGTCCCGGTTTCGGTAAAGGTGGCGCCGGCGTCCTGTCGGTGGACGGCAAGGAAGTCGCAAGTAGGACAATCCCGCATACCATTCCGTTCGTAGAGACGATCTACGAGACCTTCGATGTCGGTGTGGACACGCGCACGGGCATGGACGACGATGACTGCCAGCCGCCGTTCCGTTTCACCGGCAAGATCGATAAACTAACGGTCAAGCTTGGCCCGTCAATGCTGCGGAGGAAAAGCTGCTCCAGCAAAAGGCCCAAGAGACCGTGAACAAAGCACAGTAGATCGCCCGCTTTGTTGCTTGGCACTTGCTTTCAGGCTTTGAGTTTGAAATTGCGATGGACACTCTGCCTTTCTGCCGAGTTTGCATAGCCGACGAGCCCGCGCTCCTCGATGGTCGACGTCCCGGCACAAGCTGTATGCAGCGTCCAAATGGCCACGACCAAAGGTCGTACAACCTCGTGACTACCAAACCTGCTGCAATCACTCCTAAGGCGCTGAGCAGACCGACCAGCAGCTGCAAATCACGCGCATACGGTACCCGAAAACTTCGGTATCTGCTCACAGATGATAGCAAGCATTATCTCGTGTCCGCCACGGGTCTTGGCCGTGCAAAAAAGTGTCGTTTTCACACAGCCAGGGTCATGATGCGAAACACTCGCGCTGAACAATTCCGGTCCGCTGACCGCCCCAGAGCAGACCTCAAAGCGGCGGCACGCCATTTCGCTAATGGGCCAAAGCTGGACGCAGGAAGGACGATGGCCGCATTAAAGGCGTTCGATTGCTATGGCTTGCTGTCGCTTCGGAGATCATTCGCTCGTCTCATCTCCTGAGCAACGTCGTCAAAAACTTGCGCCAGTGAACGACCGTCCCTGGTTCTCATTGACTTCCGAACCTGTAGTTCGTGCCAGACAGCAGCGCCGCAAAAAAGTAGCAGCGGAAGGAAAGTGACAAGCAAACTTATATACCAAGGCACGTCGTTATTCATGCTCATAACTTCGCGCGGGTACGCCGATGCGAGCCGGCAGGACCAGCACGGCTCCCCGCGACAGCGGGCTAGTGTGGAGCCCTCGTTGAGGTCGCATCTGGAAATGCAAACATGAACGAGTTATAGACCGTGTCCCAGTACACCAGCACGTCAGTTGGACCCCTGTACCCAAATGCTGGCCCACCGACTGTCACAGCCGCCGACTGCTTCGATTCAGTGCTGGTTTCGGTCGAGTTGGTGCTCGTCCACTCGAGATCCCCGCCGATCTTCAACCAATCTAAAATGGGAAGAGAGCCTTTGGCACTGACCGAATACTTGACCTCGGCCTTTTTGGTGCTAGCCACCGTGTTCTCCAGTATAAAGGTCTGCGTCCACGGCGTGTCATTGGCGCTGTAGGGTGGTTCGTAAGCAAAGCTTTGCGGCGTGGGTAAGAAGCGGTCAGGGTCGATAACAGGCGCGCCCGAAACGAACGGATTCGTCGAGAGGATCGTTTTGTAGTCGGAAGCGCCGAGCCCGGCTTCGTCGAGTTGTGCCTTCACGCCGGGAGCCATGGCGGCGAGACCGTTCAGCCATCCGGCATAGACGTACTGCACATTCATAACGGGGCCATCGACATCCAGAGTCCACACCAAATGATTTCCGGAGTAGATGGTGACGTTCAGGAGTGGGTTGAGCATGAGAACGAAGACGTCATGATCATGGTCAATGCCGTCTTTGGCAGGGCCCGGCAGCTTAATGTCAAATGTCGTGCTTTTCTTGATCTCAAGCGAGGAACTCTGAGTGTCGGTCTCTGACGCCTCGAATTGAAAGCCCGCCTTTTCCGGCTCCCCGACGGTTACACTCAGGTCTTTCTTCCACGAGCTCTCCGTCGAAGTCTTTGTCCCGGTCGCGCTCTCACTGCTGTAGTCAACCAGGGAGACGCTCTTGCCGCTGTTGGTTCCAGGCGGTGCGTAAAGCACCGTGAGCACGTAGAACTTCGGACGCACAGTGCCAGTGGCAAGAACGCTCGCCGGTTGGAAATAGCGATAAAGCCCATCGCCATCTGCCCGGAAGTATACCCACTCGCCCAGAGTACCATTAGAGATCTGCATGCGCCCCACTTTGGGGCTTGACGCGATGGCAAAATCAGTAAGCTGTGTTAGCTGGGATCCGTCGTTAAAGATCCTCCACAACGGGCCGTCAGTGAATACCCCCTGCGCTGCGGCTCGCCCCTGGAAATATACCCAGCCATCCGCGGTAACGAACGGCGTCGACCTAGTATAGATATTGCTAAACTGCGGCTTACCGACGTCCTCGGGCCTGGAGCCGTTACTCATGACCCTCAGGAGCCTGTCGTCGGTGCCCTGAAAATAAACCCAGACGTCGCCACTGGGGTCCATTGCGACGAATGGGCTCGATTTCGTGCGGTTTTCGCCGAGCCACATTCCATCCGCGCCGTTAGTCCTGACCCTCAAGAGCCTGTCGTCGGTCCCCCGGAAATACACCCAGTCGCCGGTCGGGTCTCTGAAGACGAACGGTGAGGCGTCAGTGGAATTGTTGCCGATTTGCGTCAGACCGGTGCCGGAAGGGTCACTGTTGACTTCCCAAAGCTGGTTGTGGTCGGTGCCCTGGAAATACACTTTGACGTCGCCGTTGGGGTCTGCGAAGGCGAACGGCGTCGATGCGGTCTTGTTGGGTCCGATGTGAATCAGATCGGTGCCGTCTCTGTCGCCTTGCACCTTCCACAAGTAGTCGCCGCGTTCGTGGCCCGTACCCTGGAAATAGACCCACTCGACGCCAGTGGCGGGATCGTCGAATATAAAGGGTGTCGATTTGGTGGTGTTAGTGCCGATTTGCCATTGGCTGACAGGGTCGCCGTCGCCATTGACCCTCCAAAGCTTGTCGTCTGTTCCTCGAAAGTAGACTACGTCACGAGCCGTGACGAAAGGGCTATCTGCTGTGGTGTTGTTGCCTATTTGGTTTACAATACCAGACATGTGACTTCCTCCCGGTTCGCGCAAAGCGCTCTGGATCAGTCCTGTGCTTCCGTGGCGCTCTTTGACTTGCGGCCCGCGCCCGGAGGGTAACATTGGCGCATATCGCGGCGACTGCTGTGAAACTCTCGCAAGTGATGCGACAAACAACGGTTTAATCTGCTGTTGAGACCGGCGCGGCCAATCCAAGCGTCACCGCGATCGAAGCAGGCCACCCGCGCACAACGAATCACAAGCACAAGAAATTCAACAGGTGTGTCATGTAGTTCACACTTGAAAAATTTTTGTCCGTCAATTTCGTCAGGAGATCGCTAGCAATGGCCGTGCACGTGGGCACCGACACTCCTGACCGTCCTGCGGATCTTCCGGGCCATCGGAATCCGGCTGATGGCAAAACCGGCGCGAGCCAATCCAAAGAAGAAAGCCGTAGCTTGATGCGGCCGCTTCCAGCGAACTCATGCAACTTACCCACGTCCGTGGATTCGCGACCTACTTGGGCGGCCTAATTCCCTGACGCGTGCCCGCAATAAATCCGGGCACGGGAGAGGCCCACGAATTCGCCATGGCTCGCGAGGTTGCCCCGTAAGCGAGCCAACCGTTCAGGACGCCAGGTTTCAGTTCTCCCTCTTGGCGGGGCCAAGACCCACGCGAGGCGAGCAGGTCCTTGGGAAGCCGTCACCAGCCGCCACGGCATGAGATGCCGGACATCAATGATGTCCGGGCCTGTGGTTGGTTTTGGGGGTTCCCCGTGTCTCGCGTCTTCGCTGCATCATTTCCCTGCGAAGCTGGCCACGGTTTTGCTCTGGCGGCACCGCGACGTGACCGGGATCGGTCTCGGAGCCTGCGATCGCGGCGGCCAGGCCGCCTAACGTCGGGAACTGGAAAACACGAACGACGGACATCTTGAGTCCCATCTCGGCACGGATCTTCTCAACGACCCGGACCATCATCAGGGAATTCGCCCCCAGATCGAAGAAGTTATCGTCGATCCCGATCTCGTTCAGTCCGAGCAATTCCTGGAAGATGGCTGCAAGCTTGCGCTCCACTTCGGTGGCAGGCGGAACAAACGGCGTGGCGGTCTCGTGGCGCGCACCATCCGGTGCCGGCAATGCCTGGCGGTCAAGCTTGCCGTTGGGAGTCAGCGGCAGCGCCTCCAGCGACACGAATGCCGAGGGAACCATGTACTCCGGCAGAGCGCTGCGCAAATATTGTCTCAGTGCGGGCACAAGATCAGCCCCTGCGACAGCCCGAGACGCCGGGCGGTTTGCGTAGCTGGATATGTCAGCCGCGGGGAGCTCACTTTCCGTCACTGCAATTTCCGTCGGAGCCTTGGCAGCTTCCACCGCATTTCGAAGTCTGAAGATGGCATCGAAATATCCCGGTCCTGCGGCAGACCATTCGATGGCCACCTCGTAGTTCGCATCGAGTTCGCGCACGTCTTCGGGATCAATCCCCGACGAGGGCCCCATGGCCACTTCATCCAGCCGGTCGGCGGGCGCGCGTGCCTTCAGTGCACGCAGCGCCGCCAGCGGCGCGGAAACCCGCGCGTTAGGGATTCCGGTGATACGCAGCGAGGTCGGCCGGGACCGCACGGTCGTCTTCAGGGCCTCGAGCGTGCAGGGCTCGGGGGCTTTCCTGCTGTCAGCGACAACAGGCAATCGCGGCATCCCACCACGCTTGCGGATCACCACGTCGTAGCGGAAGCGAGTCATCTCGCTCGGCTCGCGACCCATCTTGAGTTCAACCTGCACGTCCTCGACCTCGGGAAGCCGCTGTCGAAGAGACAAGAACAAGTCGGGGTCCAGCACCAATTCCGGCTCATCGTCGAGCCGCTTCCTCAGCCGGGCCTGAAGCTCGCCGGCCGAAGCATCGGAGGTCGCGTTCTGCAATTCGATCTCAGAGAGCATCACCTCCAGCAGCGCGCGGTGGCGTATGTCACCCACAA
>Ga0209677_101148_pt1 | contig 12322 bp, 10 predicted proteins | sample AraplaCvi_mCL_r2_2_FD_184285 | JGI IMG/M metagenome (GOLD analysis project Ga0209677, IMG submission 184285) | Arabidopsis root microbial communities from North Carolina, USA - plate scrape CL_Cvi_mCL_r2 (SPAdes) (version 2) | ecosystem: Host-associated > Plants > Roots > Endosphere | place: USA... | reverse complement strand
TGTCGAGGTAGGTGCCGGTGTTGCCGATCATGGTGATGACATCCATCGCGAACTCCGTGCCCGGCGCATAGACCCCGCGCGAGGCCTCGCGGGTGAGGTGCGGAGTGATGGTGGGGGAGGGCAGCCCGGGGTAGGTGACCAGTCCGGCGTGGATGCGGTGGCTGAGGTCGACGATTCGGCGGGACGGATGTGACATGAGGTCTCCAGTGGGTGAAACGGGGCGATGGGCTCTTCGTCACCTCGGTCGCAGGCTCCCTCGGCGCTGGGGTCGAGCACCGCTTCGCGGCGTCCTGAGCTCGACTCAGCGGTCGGGGAAGGCGTGCGGCAACGCGGTGAGCACCGGGTCCAGTCGCTGCAGCCGCTCCCGCTCGAGCGCCAGACCGCGGGCATCCCGGTCACGGCGGAGCGCGGCGACGGCGACCAGGAACGTCTCCGCATCCACGTGGGGGAGCGGCGAGACGAAGGGTGCGGCCTCGCGGGCCAGCTCGGTGCTCAGCCCCAGGCGCGCAGCGGGCGTCAGCTCGGGGGCCTGCCGCACGAATTGGGCGATCCGGCGGGACAGCCGGTCCGGCAGCCGGGCGACATCCGCGGTCGCCGCCCAGGGGATCAGGTGCGGCGCCAGATACAGCACGAGGGGTGTCGGCCGGGGGACGCGCACCAGCTGGCTGTAGGTGCCGGCCACGAGGTCGCCCAGCCGCTTCGAGCGCGGGTTCAGCAGGCCGGTCAGGGCGGCGACGGCTCCGAAGGTCAGGAAGATCTCGAGCACGCCGACGAGCGCGCGGATGAAGGAATGACGGAACCCGATCGCTCCACCGTCGTCGCGGACGATCCGGGCGCCGACGGCCAGCTTGCCCAGCGACCGGCCCCGCGACGCGAGCTCGACGGTCGTCGGCAGGACCACCATCCCGAACACCAGGATGAGGATGACGAGGGTGCGGCCGAGCGCCTCATCCATTCCGCCGTCGGTCGCGGCGAGGAACAGCAGGCAGCCGAACATCACCAGCAGGTAGGTGATGCAGTCGATGATGGTCCCGGCGGCCCGGAGGATGTAGCTGGCGGGCTTGACGTCGAGGACGACGGCCTCGCCGGTGAAGACGTCGCGGTCCCGTTCTCGGTCCCGTTCTCGCTCGCTGTGCGACGCGTTCCCCGTCCCGGTCTGGATCATAGATAGCATCTAATCAGATGGACCTCGACGCCTACACCGCAGCCCGCAGCGCCGACTGGGAGGAGCTCTCCCGGCTGGCGGCGAAACGACGCCTGAGCGGCCCGGAAGCCGACCGCCTGATCGACCTCTACCAGTCGGGAGCGTCGGATCTCTCGGCCCTGCAGACGAGCGCCGGATCCACTGCGGCCGGTGACCGTCTGTCCCTCGCGCTTTCGTCCGCGCGGCTGCGCTTCACGGGTGCCGGCGCCAACCTGTTCGCGCAGCTCCCGCGCTTCTTCGTGCTCCAGCTGCCCGCCGCGCTGTACCGGCTGCGCTGGATCGTCCTCGGGGTCGCGGTCGCGACGATCGTCATCGCCACGCTGTACGCCTTCTGGATCACGGGAAACCCCGACGTGCTGCGCAACCTCGGTTCCGACGCCGACCTGCGCCACTACGTCGAGCACGACTTCATCGACTACTACTCGAACAACCCGGCGGCCTCCTTCGCGGGCCAGGTGTGGACCAACAACGCCTGGATCGCCGCCCAGTCCATTGCCTTCGGGATCACCGGCGTCTTCGTTCCGTACGTCATCATCCAGAACGCCGTCGGGGTCGGCACGGCGGCGGGCGTGATGTTCGCCTACGGCCGCGGCGACGTGCTGTTCTCGTACATCCTGCCGCACGGGATGCTGGAGCTGACCAGCGTGTTCGTCGCCGCTGCCGCCGGGCTGCGCATCTTCTGGGCGTGGATCGCCCCCGGCGCCCGCACCCGCGGCCAGGCGCTCGCCGAGGACGGCCGGGCGCTCTTCACGGTCGCGGTGGGATGCGCCGTCTCCCTCTTCGTCTCCGGCCTCATCGAGGGCTTCGTGACGCCGTCGCCGCTGCCGGTCTGGGCGAAGATCGCCATCGGCGCCCTGGCGCTCGCCGCGTTCCTCGCCTACATGCTGCTGCTGGGGCGCCGGGCGGTCCGCGCGGGCGAGACCGGCGACCTCACCGAGTTCGAGGCGGGAGCCCGCCGCATCGTCGCCGGCTGATCGCGCTCGCCGCGCGCTGCTCGCGCTGATCGCGCGCTGATCGCGCTGGCCGCGCGCTGATCGCGCGCTGATCGCGCTCGCCGCGCGCTGATCGCGCTGATCGCGCTGATCGCGCTCGCCGCGAGCGTATGCGGTTGTTCGGAACGTATGCGGTCGGGCGAGCAACCGCATACGTTCCGAATAACCGCACACGCCATCGGGCGAGACCAGCGAGCTCACCGAGTTCGAGGCAGGAGCGCCCCGCGCTCTAGCGGGCTGATCGCGCTCGCCGCGAGCGTATGCGCGAGTTCGGAACGAATGCGGTCGCGCGAGCAGCCGCATTCGTTCCGAATCACCGCACACACCTTTCGAGCGCCGGCGAACGGCTCCCGGCCGCCGGCGAACGGCTCCCGGCCGCCGGCGAACAGCTTCCGTACGCGGCACACGGCACACGGCACACGCCGGCGAACGCCGGGTGGATGCGGACCCGCGGGGCGGCCGCGAAGCGGTCAGAGGCGGCCGGCGGCCTTGAGCGAGAGGTAGCGGTCGGCGAGCGCGGGCGGCAGGTCGGCCGGGGCGCCGGTCACGACGTCCGCGCCCAGGCGGCGGACTGCCGCTGCGACGCGGCTCAGGTCGAGCAGCGACCGCTCCGCAGCCGCCGCGCGGTACACCTCGTCGCGGTCGCGGCGCTCGGTGGTCGCCTGGAGAGTATCCGGATCGGTGACGCTCGCGACAAGGACGAGGTGCTTGGCGGTCAGCTGCTGCAGCACCGAGAGAAGCCCTCGGGAGGCGCCGGGCGCCTCGATGGAGGTGAGCAGCACGACCAGCGATCGCTGGGAGGTCACCGACGCGACCTGAGCGGGAACCGCCGACCAGTCCATCTCGATGAGGGCGGGCTCGATGCCGGCCATCTCATCCACCATGCGGGAGAGCAGTTGCGGTCCGCTCGCGCCCTGCACCCGGCCGCGGACGATACGGTCGTAGGCGATCATGTCCACCCGGTCGCCGGCGCGGCTCGCCAGCGCGGCGAGCAGCAGCGCGGACTCGAACGCCGTGTCGATGCGGGGCTCGTCCGCGACGCGGGCGGCGGATGTCCGGGCGGAATCGATCACGATGACGACGCGGCGGTCGCGCTCGGGCCGCCAGGTCCGCACCATGACGCGGGCTCCGCGTCCCCCCGTCGGATCGTGCCGGCGAGCCGTCGCACGCCAGTCGATGGAACGCACATCGTCGCCGCGAACGTACTCGCGCAGGGAGTCGAACTCGGTCCCCTGACCGCGCAGCAGCACGGTGGTGGTGCCCTCAAGCTCGCGCAGCCGCGCCAGCCGCGAGGGAAGGTGCTTGCGGGACTCGAACGGCGGCAGCACCCGGATGCGGCCCGGAGCGTCCAGCGTCGCCTGTCGTGCCCAGAGGTGGAGGGGACCCCAGGACCGAACGGTCACATTGCGGACACGGCGCTCGCCGCGACGCCATGGACGAAGGGACGCGACCAGCCGGCGGCGCTCGCCCGGCGGCAGTGACACGGCGGACCGGGTCGGCTCGGCGGCGGCGGACGGCTCCCAGCCGTCGCGCACCGTGCCGCGCAGCGTCCTCCGCCCGGTGTTCGTCACGTACAGTTCCGACTCGGCCTCGGCGCCGAGCCGGACGCGCGCGGGAAGCGACCGTTCGACCGCCACCGAGCGCGGCGAGCCGGCCACCAGCAGGTCGATCATCCCGAGCAGCAGGCACAGCACGAGCCAGGCGCCCAGCGTCGCGTACGCCGCCGCGTCCCGCCCGCCGAGGAGCACGACGGGGATGACGCCGAGCGCGAGCAGGGCGACGAAACGTCCGGATACGGTCACGTCGGGGCCTAGATCGGAACCTGGACCTGCTGCACGATCGAGCGCAGGATCGCGTCCGGGCCGACGCCCTCGAGCTCCGCCTCCGGCCGCAGCTGGATGCGGTGGCGCCACACGGGCACCAGCATCGCCTGCACGTGGTCCGGCGTGATCGAGTCGTAGCCCGAGAGCCAGGCCCACGCCTTCGCGGCCGCGAGGAGGGCCGTCGTGCCGCGCGGGCTCACGCCGAGCTTGACCGACGGGCTGCGCCGAGTCGCACGCGCGAGGTCGACGACGTACGCGAGGACATCCGCGTTCGCCCCGACCGCCGCGGCCGACGCACGCGCCGCCTGCAGCTCCGCGGCGCTGAGCACCGGCGTCACGCCGGCGCCCCCCAGGTCGCGCGGGTTGAAGCCGGCCGCATGGCGGCGAAGGACCTCCACCTCCAGCTCCCGCTCCGGCACGTCGAGCGTGAGCTTGAGCAGGAAGCGGTCGAGCTGCGCCTCCGGCAGCGTGTAGGTGCCCTCGTACTCGATCGGGTTCTGCGTCGCCGCCACGATGAACGGGTCGGGGAGCAGCCGGCTGACGCCGTCCACGCTCACCTGGCGCTCCTCCATGGCCTCGAGGAGGGCCGACTGGGTCTTGGGAGGCGTCCGGTTGATCTCGTCCGCGAGCAGGATGTTGGTGAACACCGGTCCCTCACGGAACACGAAGCCGCCGGTCTGCGCGTCGTACACGAGCGAACCGGTGACATCGCCCGGCATGAGGTCGGGGGTGAACTGCACGCGCTTCGTGTCGAGGCTGAGCGCGTGACTCAGTGCTCGGACCAGAAGCGTCTTCGCGACACCCGGCACACCCTCCAGCAGCACATGCCCGCGTGCGAGCAGCGCGATCATGAGCCCGGTGACGGCGCCGTCCTGGCCGACCACCGCTTTGCCCACCTCGGCCCGGACGGCGGCGAGAGCGGAGCGGAGGCGGGCGGCATCCGCCGCAGCGCCGGGGGAGGAGGTCGGGAAGGCGGTTCCCGTGGTGACGTCAGTCATTCATCCATTCTTCCGGTCGGGCCCAGGAGCGGGCGACACAGCGGCGGCGGTGGCTCGTTCGAGCTCCGCCAGGTCGTCGGAGAGAGCGATCAGCTCTCGGTCGGTCGCCGGGACGCGCTCCAGCAGCAGGGCGTGCACCGTCCAGCGGTCGCGCCGGGTCAGCGTGGCCACCGCGTCGGCGACCTCCTGCGTGGTCGAGGTGCTCGGCAGGCCGACCAGGGCTGAGAGCCGGCCGATGGTGCCGACGCGCAGAGCATCCGCCGCCCGCAGCCGTGCCGAGGAGCGCTGGTAGAGGCGGGCGCGTCCCTCGCGCGTCTCGCCCGCACGCACGATGACAGGCAGGTTCTCCACGACCAGCGGGCCGAAGCGGCGGCCGCGCCAGACGGCTGCGGCGAGGAAGACCACCAGGAGCAGAACCATCACCGGGGTGACCCAGCCCGGTGTCAGCGCACCGAGGTCTGGAGGGCCGGTGACGGGCCGGTCGCCGAGCGACGGCAGATACCAGACGAGCGTCCGGTGGCCTCCGAGCAGGTTGAGGGCGAGCGCGGCGTTGCCCAACCGGTCGACGCCGTCGTTCGCGAGCACCGCGCCCGAACCCAGGAGATACACGGTGGAGTCGTCGAACGTCGTGCGCACCAGCGAAGCGCTTCCGTCCGGATCGGTGAAGCACGCGACCCCGTCCCCGGAGACGGTGAACGTGCCCGGCGATGTCGCCTCGCTGAAGTCCGGGGAGCTGCGGGGATCGATGCGCTGAGCGCGTTCTGCGGCGCGCACCCCGCATCCTGCGTTCACGGGGCCGCGAGGCTCTCCGGCGGCGGTGACGTCGCGATCGACGGTCTGCAGCGCCTGGAAGCCGGGTTCGACCAGGACGAGCGTCCGCCCGTCGCCGGCGAGTGCACGGTAGCCGCCGCTCGGCAGATTGGCGTCCGGGTCGTAGACCAGCACCGTCGCGTCGTCTGCGGCCGCCGAGCGAGCCTGGTCGAGGGTCGTGACCGACCGGACGTCGACGCCGTGATCGCGCAGCACCTGCGCGACCGCTTTGCCGCCGGTCGGCGCGGCGTTCGCCGGGTCGAGGGCGATCCCCGCACCGGCCCGGCCGCCGGTGAGGAGGATGGTCAGCAGGGCGATCAGCGCGGCGATGACGGCAAGCACGATCCACGGCACAGCGCGGCGCGCGGTCTGCCGCACGGTCGGAGAGACGGCGGTGGCCTCCCGGGTGCCGACGAATTCGGTCGTCGTCACCGGGCCACCGCCGGCGCTGTCACGCGGAGGTGCTGGAGCCGCTGGTCGAGCGCGATGAGGTGCTGGTAGGCGGCCTCCGTCCCCGGCCGGTCGAGGTAACGGACCTCGTCGAAGTCCCTGGCCGCGCGGCGCAGCGCATCCCTCTCTTCCGGAGCCACATCGGCAGCGCGGGAGGAGAACTCGCCGGCGGTCGTCCCCGGGGTCACGCGCACCAGTGTGCGCTCGTCCAGCCCGGCCGCGATGGCACGGAACTCCTCCTCGACGGCGGTGATCCAGTCACCGGCTCGGGCCGCCTCCTCCGCGGCCGCACGGAGTTCCGCGGCACTCCGCGTTCCATCGGACCCGAAGAGGGATCGCCGCTCGAGGGCCGATCGGCGATTGATCCGCGGGCGCCCGAAGATGAAGAATGCGGCCACAATCAGGCCGGCGATCACCAGCACCACGACCAGGAGCAGGACCGGCCCGCCGTCGGCGCCCGGCCCCCGGAACAGGGAGCCGATCCAGTCCTGCACGGCCTTGGAGGCCAGGTCGAACCACGTCGGCTTCGCTGCCTGGTACTCCGGTCGCGACAACTCGTCGCGCAGCCACTGCTGCGCGTCCGGCGAGCTCGGGTCCACCGGGATGTCGAGGTGCATCACGATCAGCCGGCCGGCCACCCGGGCGCGGGCGATGCGGCCTGCTGGGCGGGCGGGAGGTACGGGTCACGGACGTCCTGTCCGGTCTGACGGCCCTCCACGAACCGCACGAGCTCGAGATCGAGCCCCTCCTTGCGCATCCGCAGGTCGATGTAGAGGAGCGACACCGCCGCCGTCTGGATCACACTCCCGATGGCACCCACGATCGCGGTGGCGATGGACGAGACGACGTTCACGCTCAGCTGGCTGAGGAGCACCTGCGCCCCCACCCCGGCCGAGCTGACCGACGTCGGCGCGAAGACGGTGCCGAGGATCGCTCCGAGGATGGCGAACGGGATCGCGATCGTCTGGGTGATCGCGTAGACGATGACGCCCACCAGCAGGATGATGCCGAAGGTGCGCCAGAAGTATCCCGTCGTGAGCCGCCACGACCGTCGGACCGCGGCGAGGAGCGGGAGCCGTTCCAGGACGATCGCGCTCGGCACCATGGCGAGCTTCGTGTTGATCCAGATGGCCAAGGGGATGAGCGCCAGACCACCGAGGACCCCCACGAGGACGGCGCCGATGGTGCCCGCCTGCGAGTCGGTCATGGCGAGCGCGACGACGATGCCGGCGACAAGGGCGAGGGCGAGGATCCACGCCAGCGCATAGAGCATCGTCCAGCCGATGAGTGCGCCGATCCGGCCGCGGACGAGTCGCCAGAGCGCGCCGAAGGTCAGCTTCTCGCCCACGGACTCCCGTGCGACGTCTGCGACGATGACGCCCTGCAGGAGGGCGCTGAACACGGTGGAGACGACCAGCGACAGCACACCGACCACGATCGCGCCGCCGATCGCGCCGGCCTGCAGAGCCGGCTGGTCGCCCAGCTCACCGGAGGCCACGCGGCCGACGAGGAAGGCGAGGAGGGTCCCGCCTCCCACGGAGATGACGATGTTCGGGATGCTGTAGAGCAGCAGCGACGCACCGACCGTGACCCGTGGGTTGCGGCGCAGGGCCTGGAACGGGGCTGCGAGCAGCGGGCCGAGCGTGAGGGGACGCAGCGGGATGAGACCGGGCTTCGGCGGCGGCGTCCAGCCGGGCTGCTGTCCGGCCGTGGGGTATGGCTGGTGCCATCCGGGCTGTTGACCATACGGCGGCTGCTGGCCGTAGGGCGGCTGCTGGCCCCATTGGGGCTGCTGTCCGTACGGGGGCTGCTGTCCGTACGGGGGCTGCAGACCGTACTGCGGTTGCTGTCCGTACTGCGGTTGCTGTCCGTACTGCGGTTGCTGACCGGGCGGTTGCTGTCCATAGGGCGGCTGCTGGCCGGACGGCGGCTGCTGCCCCCATTGCGGCTGCCCGCCGTCGGGTGCGGGCCTATCCGCCCCGGATGAACCAGGCGCCTGCCAGTTCTCGTCGTCGCTCACGCCGTGCCCTTCCGTCCCCCTGCGTCGTGCTTGGTCCCATGCTGGCACATCACCGTAGGTTCGGCGCTCCAGTGGCCTATGAGGACAGTGCGAGGAACCCGTCGATGGCGGCCCAGGTCCGGTCGGGGGCCTCGAGCTGCGGGAGGTGACCGGCTTCCGGGATCTCGGCGAACCGGGCGCCTGGGATGGCGCGGCTGAGAGCCCGCCCATAGGCAGGGGTCACGATCCGGTCGCTCTCGCCCCACACGACGAGGGTGGGCACCGTCACCGCGGCGAGCCGGCCGAGCAGCGTGGGGTCGCTCATCCCGCCCGCAATAGCGGCCATGGTCGCTCCGTTCCCCTGCTGGATGGCGCGCTGCTGGTCGGTGAGGCCGGCCGGGTCCACGTACCCGCGCTCCGGGTCGTGCCAGGCGATCTCCGCGATTCCGCGGGCGTCGAGGGAGAAGAAGTCTGCGATCGGTTCGCCTTCGATGACCACGCCGACGCCGTCGATGACGACCACGGCACCGAGCAGGCCGTCGTACCGGTCGTCCCCCGAGGCCTGCACCGCCATCTCCAGTGCGATCCAGCCGCCGATCGAGGAACCGATGAGCACGACGTCCCGGTCGCCGTGCTCGAGGAGACCAGCGAGGTAGCCCGCTGCGAGGTCCGCGACGGAGCCGATCGAGTCGGGGCGCGACGTGCCCTCCCACCCGGGATGCGTCGGTGCGGAAGCGTGCATGCTCACCGCGAGGTGCTCGACGATGGGCGCGACGGTCTTCGGCCCTCCACCGCCGTGGAGGACGAGCGCGGGGCGCGCGTGCGGGTCGCCGGCCGTGAGGATGGGCAAGTCGGGAAGTGAGGTCACGATGCTCCAAATCAGCATGTTTACACAAAGAAGTTGATACCAGAGCGACCGGGCGTTCGGCACGCCCCAGCGCTGGTGTCCCCGCTCCGGACTCGTCGGGCTCGAGCCGACCAGGGGCTGCGGTCGCGCATCCACAGGGCGCGTAATGCTTACATTCAAGCCGGTGGCAGGCTGCTCCATTACGCTGGTCATGTCGCTTCACGGCCTGAGGCCGCTCGAGAGGGGTTCGGGGAACTTCGCACATGACTAGTCGCATCCTGGTGGTCGACGACGACACCGCGCTTGCGGAGATGATCGGCATCGTGCTGCGCACGGAAGGGTTCGATCCGGTCTTCTGCGAAGACGGGGCCCAGGCGCTCGAGGTCTTCCGCTCATCCAAGCCCGACCTCGTCCTGCTCGACCTGATGCTCCCGGGCCTGGACGGGATCGAGGTGTGCGACCGCATCCGTGCCGAATCCGGCACGCCGATCATCATGCTGACCGCGAAGTCGGACACCGCCGACGTGGTAAAGGGCCTGGAATCGGGCGCGGACGACTACATGGTCAAGCCGTTCAACCCCAAGGAGCTGGTCGCCCGCATCCGCACCCGGCTGCGTCCGGCGCCGGCGAGCCCGCCCTCCGACGAGCTCACCGTCGGCGACCTCATCGTCGACGTTGCAGGCCACGAGGTGCGCCGCGGCGACGCCCGTATCGCCCTGACCCCGCTGGAGTTCGACCTCCTGCTCGCGCTGGCGTCCAAGCCTCAGCAGGTGTTCACCCGGGAGATGCTGCTGGAGCAGGTCTGGGGCTACCACTACAAGGCGGACACGCGCCTGGTCAACGTGCACGTCCAGCGGCTGCGCGCCAAGGTGGAGCAGGACCCGGACAACCCGAAGATCGTCATGACCGTGCGCGGGGTCGGCTACCGCGCCGGCGCCGCCGCGTGAGCTCCCGGAGAGTCGCATGCGCTTCCGGTGGCCGACGCGGGATGCGTGGCGGCGGGTGCCGTCCCGCCTCGCATACCTGTGGCGCACGTCGCTCCAGGTCCGCACCGTTGCCATCACCCTCCTGCTCACGGGTGCCGCCATCCTCGTCACCGGCATCTACATGGCGCTCAGCATCAGCAACGATCTCTACCAGTCGCGTCTCGATCAGGCACTGCGCGACTCCAGCCGCGCGACGACCACGGCGCAGTCGACGCTGAACGCCTCGGACGTCTCCTCCGGCGACGCGGGCAAGAACCTGCTCAACACCGTCCTGCAGAGCGTGCAGGCGTCCACGTCCAGTCGTCTGGTCGCCGCCTACCGCGTCCCGGGGCAGGACACCGGCGTCCTCGCCCCTCCGGACCGCGGCAGCCCCGCGATGAACTCCGTCATCTCGCCCGACCTCCGCGAGAAGGTGCAGAACGGAGGGATGAAGCAGTACTACCAGTCGGTCGCGCTTCCGGCGGGCGGAGGAACCGATCCCGGAATCGTCGTCGGCTCCCAGCTGACGTTGCCGTCCTACGGCAAGTACGAGCTGTACATCGGCTACAACCTGCGCGACTCCGAGAACACCCTGCTCTTCGTGCAGAACACGCTGCTCGTCGCCGGCCTGGCGCTCGTCCTCCTGATCGGTGCGATCACCTGGGTCATCGTCCGGTTCGTCGTCGAGCCTATCCGTGTGGCGGCGCGCACCAGTGAGCGACTGGCCGCCGGCGATCTGGCGGTGCGCATCCCGGAGCGGGGCGAGGACGTGTTCGCCTCGCTGGCGCGCTCCTTCAACGGGATGGCCGACAGCCTGCAGAGTCAGATCAACCAGCTCGCGACCCTGTCGCAGCTGCAGCAGCGCTTCGTCTCGGACGTCTCGCACGAGCTGCGCACCCCCTTGACGACGATCCGCCTGGCGGGCGACGTCATCTACGACCAGCGCGAGGGGTTCCCGCCGGCCACCGCGCGCACCGCCGAACTGCTGCACACCCAGATCGAGCGCTTCGACCGCCTGCTCTCCGACCTGCTCGAGATCAGCCGCTACGACGCCGGCTCCGTGGTGCTCGACGCAGAGCCCACGAATCTCGTCCGACTCGCCGAGGAATGCGTGGACGAGCTGCGGACGGTCGCCGAGCAGAACGGGTCGGAGCTCGTCCTCGACGCCCCCGGCGGCTATTTCGACGTGCCCATGGACCCGCGCCGCATCCGCCGTGTCGTCCGCAACCTTCTCGGCAACGCCATCGAGCATGGCGAGGGGCGGCCCGTCGTCGTCACCGTCGACAGCAACGAGAGCGCGGTCGCCCTGACCGTGCGGGACTTCGGGATCGGGATGAGCGCTCAGGACACCGGTCACGTCTTCGACCGGTTCTGGAGGGCGGATCCGTCGCGCAAGCGGACGCTCGGTGGCACAGGACTCGGGCTCGCCATCTCACTGGAGGACGCGACCCTGCACTCCGGCTGGCTGCAGGTCTGGTCGTCGCCCGGCGCGGGATCCTGCTTCCGCCTGACACTTCCGCGTGTGGCCGGACGGGAGATCACGGCATCCCCGCTCTCGCTCGCGCCGACGGAGGACGGCACCGGCGTCCCGCAGGGCAGCGACGCCGCCACCGGGAGCGAGGCGCACGCATGATCGGCTTGAGAGGATCGCGCAGGGGAATATGCGGAGCGCCGGGCAGGGCGCCGGCCACCGCGCCGGGCAGGAGGTCGGCGGGTACCCGGGTGGTCCTGGCCGCCCTGGCCGGTCTCGCACTGGTCGCGCTCGCCGCGTGCGCCAGCATCCCGGACTCCGGCCCGGTGCGCCAGGGAGGACCCGTCGCCCAGGTCAACGACCCGCTCGACCTCGACTTCAACCCCTCGCCGCCGGAGAAGGGCGCGACGCAGCAGCGGATCGTGCAGGGCTTCATCGACGCCGCCTCCAGCCCCAAGAACAACTTCCAGATCGCTCGCGAGTACCTGACCCATGCCATGGCCGCCAGCTGGAACCCCGACGAGTCGGTGACCGTCGACGACGGACGCAACCGCAGCTATCAGGACCAGGGGTCGCTCTGGAGGGTGGACGTGACCCCCGTCGCGAACCTCGACTCCATCGGCGCCTACCATCCGATGGCGAGCACCGCGCCGGTCGGCCTGAACTACCAGCTGGTGAAGGAGAACGGGGAGTGGCGCATCTCGGTCGCCCCCGACGGCGTGGTCATCGACGACCCGACCTTCCGCGCCGTCTACACCCAGCA
>Ga0209677_101147_pt1 | contig 12330 bp, 11 predicted proteins | sample AraplaCvi_mCL_r2_2_FD_184285 | JGI IMG/M metagenome (GOLD analysis project Ga0209677, IMG submission 184285) | Arabidopsis root microbial communities from North Carolina, USA - plate scrape CL_Cvi_mCL_r2 (SPAdes) (version 2) | ecosystem: Host-associated > Plants > Roots > Endosphere | place: USA... | reverse complement strand
GCTGTGGCCGCCCGGCGCGCGCGTGCAGCGGTGAAGGCGTCCATCGCCTCCCGGGAGGTGTCGCCCCTCACGGTGCTCGATCACGCGACGGCCGACGCGGACGGGATCGAGGGCCGCCTGCGTGTGACCGAGTTCCTGCTCAGCGTCCCGGCGATCGGGCAGACCAAGATGCAGGAAGCGCTGGACCGCCTGGCCATCTCGCCGGCGAAACGCCTGGGCGGGCTCGGCCGGCACCAGCGGCTCCGCCTCCGCCAGTTCCTGATCGAGCGCGAGAACCGCACCGAGCGGGCCCGCAACCGCCTGATCGTGCTGGCCGGGCCCACTGCGGTCGGCAAGGGCACCGTGTCCTCGTACATCCGCGAGAACTACCCCGACGTGCTGCTCTCGGTGTCGGCGACCACGCGCGCGCCGCGGCCGGGCGAGGTCGACGGAGTGAACTACTACTTCGTCGACGACACCGAGTTCGACCGGATGATCGAGGCCGGAGAGCTGCTGGAGCACGCGACGGTCCACAACGCCTACCGCTACGGCACTCCGCGTGCGCCGATCGAGAAGGCGCTGGCCGCCGGCCGCAGCGTCCTGCTGGAGATCGACCTGCAGGGGGCGCGCCAGGTGCGGGAGTCGATGCCGGAGGCGCGGCTGATCTTCCTCCTGCCGCCGACGTGGGAGGAGCTGGTCCGCCGCCTGATCGGACGGGGCACCGAGGAAGCGGCCGAGCAGCAGCGCCGCCTCGAGACGGCGAAGGTCGAACTGGCCGCCCAGCACGAGTTCGACTACCGCGTCGTGAACCACGACGTCGCCGAGGCGGCTCGCGAGGTCGTAGACTTGATGAAGGTCCGCCCGGCGCCAGAGCGTCGGTGACGGCCGTCTCCGCGCCGTCGTCGGCGCGCCCACCGTCCCCGGTCGCCTGACGCGGCCGCGCGATCGGCCTCCCGGTCCGAATCGCCCAGAGCAAGGAGCACCCCGCATGGCCACCAGCAACAACGGCATCATCGACCCGCCCATCGACGAGCTGCTGTCCCGCGTCGAGTCCAAGTACGCGCTCGTGATCTTCGCCTCCAAGCGGGCCCGTCAGATCAACGACTACTACGCCGACCTGCACGAGGGCAGCCTGTTCGACAACGTCGGACCGCTGGTCGACTCGTCCGTCGACGACAAGCCGCTCTCGGTGGCGCTGCACGAGATCAACGAGGACAAGCTCGTCGTGAAGCCGATCGCGGCCGCCGAGTAGGACCGCGAAGACCCAGCAGCTACCGCCGCAGGACGACCGCAGCCGGGAGGCCCCCGGCCGAGGAGAGGTGCCGCCGTTGAGCCCACGATTGACCATCGTCGTCGGAGTGACCGGCGGCATCGCCGCGTATAAGGCGGTCGGCGTCGTCCGGGCGCTGGTCCTCGAAGGGCACTCGGTGCACGTCGTGGCGACGGAGGCCGCCCTCCGTTTCGTCGGCCGTCCGACGCTCGAGGCGATCAGCCGCAATCCCGTCGCGACGGACCTGTACGAGGGCGTCGCCGAGGTCCGGCACGTGGCGATCGGGCAGTCCGCCGATCTGATCGTGATCGCGCCGGCGACGGCGAACACCATCGCGAAGCTCGCCGCGGGCCTGGCCGACGACCTGCTCGGCAACACCGTGCTCGCATCCACTGCTCCGCTGGTCATCGCGCCGGCGATGCACACCGAGATGTGGCGGAATCCCGCGACCGTCGCCAACATCGCGACGCTGCGCAGCCGCGGCGTGACCATCGTCGGACCGGCCAGCGGACAGCTGACCGGCGCCGACTCGGGGCCGGGGCGGATGGAGGAGCCGGCGGTCATCGTGCGCGCTGCACTGCGTGCTGCAGGCGCGACACCGCACGCGGTCGAGCTGCCGGCCGCTTCACGGGCAGACCTCGCTGTCGAAGGTTCCGCCGCCGCGGATGCCGCCATGTCGGCGTCCGGGGTCAACGACGTGGTCGTCCTCTCCGAGCGTCGCCGCGCGAACGAGGCGGCACGGCGGCCACGCGGGGGCGTCGACCTCGCGGGTAAGCGCGTCGTGGTGACCGCGGGAGGGACGCGCGAGCCGCTCGATCCCGTCCGCTTCCTCGGCAACCGCTCCAGCGGCCGGCAGGGCGTCGCCATCGCGAGTGCCGCACAGGCCCGCGGCGCCGACGTCGTCCTCATCGCCGCCCACCTCGAGGTCGAGCCTCCGGAGGGAGTCGAGCTGATCGAGGTCCAGACGGCGCTCGAACTGCAGGAGGCGGTCGTGGAGGCCGCCCGCGCGGCCGACATCGTCGTCATGACGGCGGCGGTGGCCGACTACCGTCCCGTCGAGACGCGGGACGCCAAGATCAAGAAGGCCGACCACGGCGACACGTTGACCCTCGAGCTGGTCGCGAACCCGGACATCCTCGCGGGCCTCACGTCGCACAAGCGCGACGGGCAGGTCGTCGTGGGCTTCGCGGCGGAGACCGAACCGGACCCGCAGGCACTCATCGACCTGGGCCGCACCAAGCTCGCCGCCAAGGGGAGCGACTTCCTGGTGCTCAACCAGGTGGGATGGTCGCAGGGCTTCGCAACGGAGAGCAACGAGGTCGTGGTCCTGCGCAAGGGCGGCGATATAGTGATGGAGGCCTCGGGCAGCAAGCTGTCGGTGGCCGACCGTATCCTCGACGTCATCGCGTAGCGCGGTGGAGCTCGGGGAAGCGCGAAGCGGTTCTGCGACCCCAGCGCTGAGGGAGCCTGCGACCGAGGTCACATTCACCACACAGGGAGAACCATGGCAGATCTGCGTCTCTTCACGTCCGAGTCCGTCACCGAGGGACACCCGGACAAGATCTGCGACCAGATCTCCGACAGCATCCTGGATGCGCTGCTCGCGGTCGACCCGCACAGCCGCGCCGCGGTGGAGACGCTCGTCACCACCGGTCTCGTCCACGTCGCCGGTGAGGTGACCTCCAGCGGATACGTGGAGATCCCCGCGCTCGTCCGCGACAAGATCGTCGAGATCGGCTACGACTCGTCGGACGTCAGCTTCGACGGCACCCAGTGCGGCGTCTCCGTCTCGATCGGAGCGCAGTCGCCCGACATCGCGCAGGGCGTCGATAATGCGCTCGAGACGCGTGCCGAGCAGAGCCACGACGACCTGGACCGCCAGGGAGCCGGTGACCAGGGCATCATGTTCGGCTACGCGACCACCGAGACGCCGCAGTACATGCCGCTGCCCATCTGGCTCGCGCACCGTCTCGCCGAGCGCCTCGCCGGCGTCCGCAAGGACGGCACGCTCGACTACCTGCGGCCGGACGGCAAGACCCAGGTCACCATCGGCTACGAGGGCGCCGTCCCGAAGTCGGTGCAGACGGTCGTGCTCTCGACGCAGCACGCGCCGCACGTCTCCAACGAGCGGCTGCAGGCCGAGATCATCGAGGAGGTCATCAATCCGGTGCTGCACGATGCCGGCCTCGAGACCTCGCACATCCGTACGCTCATCAACCCGACCGGACGCTTCGAGATCGGCGGTCCGAAGGGCGACGCAGGACTGACCGGCCGCAAGATCATCGTCGACACGTACGGCGGCGCCTCCCGGCACGGCGGAGGCGCGTTCTCGGGCAAGGACCCGTCCAAGGTCGACCGCTCGGCCGCGTACGCGATGCGCTGGGTCGCGAAGAACGCCGTCGCGGCCGGCCTCGCCGATCGGCTCGAAGTCCAGATCGCCTACGCGATCGGCAAGGCGGCTCCGGTCGGCCTGTACGTCGAGACGTTCGGCACCGCGCACGTTCCGGAGGAGCGCATCATCCACGCCATCCGCGAGGTCTTCGACCTGCGGCCGGCCGCGATCATCCGCGACCTCGACCTGCTGCGCCCGATCTACGCCAAGACCGCGACCTACGGTCACTTCGGCCGCGAGCTCCCCGAGTTCACCTGGGAGCACCTCGACCGCGTCGACGACCTCCGCTCGGCCTCAGGGATCTGACGGTGGCGGCGACCGGACGGGTCGCCCGCGTGGTCCTCGACTCGCCGCTCCCGCAGCTCGACCATCTCTTCGACTACAGCATCCCCGAGGAGCTCGCCGCCGAGGCGCTGCCCGGCGTCCGCGTGCGCGTCCCGCTCCGGTCGGCCGGGCGCGTGGCCGACGGCTACCTCGTCGAGCTCGGCGATCCGGATGCAGGATACGACGGTTCGCTGAGCCCGCTGGAGGCGGTCGTCTCGCCCGTCCAGGTGCTCACTCCCGGCGTGTGGCGGATGGCGCGGCGTCTGGCGGACCGCAGCGCCGGCACCGCGAGCGACATCCTGCGTCTCGCCGTCCCCGGCCGCATGGTCCGCGTGGAGAAGGCCTGGTTGGCCTCCCGGGCAGAGCCTGCTGCCGCCGCAGTCCCAGCCGCGGGCACCCGGGGGCTGGTGCCGGTGCGGGGCTACGGCGAGAGTGTGCTCGAGGATGCCGTCGCGCGCAACGAGCGGATCGCGCTGCGCGCCATCCCGCAGCTGGTCCCGCTGCCGGACGGCACGTGGGTCGGGGAGTGGGCGGTCACCCTCGCGACGCTGGCCGCCGACTGCTGGCGCGGAGGGCGCACGGCCATCGTCGCCGTACCGGACCACCGCGACCTGGAGCAACTGGCCGCCGCACTGGCGGCCGTGGCACCGGCGGAGGCCGTGGTCCGCGCGGATGCCGGCCAGACGAATCCCGACCGCTACCGCGGGTTCCTGGAGGCGCTGTCCAGTCCTCGGATCGTGATCGGCAACCGCTCGGTCGTCTACGCTCCCGCCGAACGTCTCGGCCTGCTGGCCGTCTGGGAGGACAGCGACCCGCTGCACGCCGAGCCGCTGAGCCCCTACGTCCACACCAGGGACGCGGCGCTCGTCCGGCAGGAGCTGGAGGGCTGCGCGCTCGTCCTCAGCGGCAACATCCGGAGCGTGGAGGCGCAGCGCCTGGTCGAGCTGGGCTGGCTGCGCGACGTCGGGCCGGAGCGCGCCGTCACCTCGAAGGTCGTGCTCACCGCGAACCTGCAGGCGCCGGAGCCGATGGCCCGTGCAGCGCGCATCCCCTCGACCGCCTGGCGGATCGCACGGGAGGCGCTCCACGGCGAGAGCGGGCGGGCGCGCGGTCCCGTGCTCGTGCAGGTCGGCCGCCCGGGCTACGCGCCGGTCATCGCGTGCGCGAACTGCGGGCACGCGGCGCGCTGCACCAACTGCAAGGGACCGCTGCACCAGGCGCGTGCCGGGGCTCCGCCGTCGTGCCGGGTGTGCGGCCGGATCGCCACCGAGTGGCAGTGCGACCACTGCGAGCACCGGGCGTTCCGTCTCGTCACCGTCGGGTCCGGGCGGACGGCGGAGGAACTGGGACGCGCGTTCCCCGGCATCCGGGTCATCCTCGCCGACGGCGACCACCCGGTGCAGCGGGTCGGGGCGGCGCCGGCCCTCATCGTCGCGACCCGTGGTGCGGAGCCGATCGCTGAGGGCGGCTACCAGGCCGTGCTCCTGCTCGACGGCGAACGGATGCTGGCGCGCGAGAGCCTGCATGTCGCCGAGGACTGCCTGCGCTGGTGGCAGAGCGCCGCCGGGCTTGCCGCTCCCGGCGCACCCACCGTGCTCGTCGGAGTGGGTGGTCCGCTCGCTCGCGACTTCGCGACGGGACGCCTCGTGGAGTTCGCGCAGGGCGAGCTCGCCGACCGTCGCGAGCTGCGCTTTCCGCCGGCCGTGCGCCTTGCGTCCGTGACCGGCACCGAGGCGACCGTGACCGAAGTGCTGGAGGCGGTGGACCGGTCCCTCCTGATCGACGTTCTGGGGCCGGCGCCCGTGGATGCGGACGCGGGACCGGGCCGCGCCTCCCGAGCCGGGGCCGACCTCGTGCGTGCGGTGCTGCGCTTCGAGTACGCGCACGGCGTGGACGTCGCGGCGGCCGTCCGCGCCGCGGTGGTCAAGAACGCCACCCGGCGCCGACGCGCCCCGGCGGGCAGGACGGGCTACCGTCCGGCGCCGACGCTGCGCGTCCGCTTCGACGACCCCGAGATCCTCTGACCCCGACGCTGCGGCGTCCAAGGGTAGGCTGGGTGGCCGTCCCCACCGAAAGAACCTTTCCCCATGCGCATCGTCTTCGCCGGCACTCCCGCGGTGGCCGTCCCATCGCTCGAGGCCGTCGCCGCGCGGCACCAGGTGGTGGCCGTCGTCACCCGTGAGGATGCGCCGCTCGGCCGCAAACGCATCCTCACCCCGTCGCCGGTCGCCGAAGCCGCTCGACGGCTCGGGCTGCCCGTCCTGACGGCGAATCGGCTCGGAGAGGACGTCACTGCGCGGATCTCAACGCTGGAGCCGGACCTCGGAGTGGTGGTAGCCTACGGCGGTCTCGTGCGCGAGCCGTTGCTGTCCCTTCCCCGGCTCGGCTGGGTCAACCTCCACTTCTCGCTCCTGCCGCGCTGGCGCGGGGCCGCGCCGGTGCAGCACGCCCTCATCGCGGGGGATGCGGAGACCGGGGCCGCCGTCTTCCGGCTCGTGCCGGAGCTCGACGCCGGCGACGTGTATGCCGAGCTGCGGCATCCCATCGCGCCCGACGACACGGCGGGGGAGCTGCTCGCCGCCCTCTCGCTCGAGGGAGCAGAGCTGCTCGCGGACACCGTGGATGCGCTGGCCGACGGGAGCGCCATCGCGCGGACGCAGGAGGGGGAGGTCACCCTCGCCCCGAAGCTGTCGATCGAGGACGCCCGCCTGGACTTCGGGGAGCCGGCCGATCGTGTGTACGCGCGCCTGCGCGGCGTTACGCCGGAGCCGGGCGCGTTCGCGCTCCTCGGCGGGGAACGGTTCAAAGTCATCGCGGCGCGGCGTACGTCGGGCGAAGCGCCGCTGCGGCCCGGGGCGGTGGAGGCGCGCGATGGGCGTGTCCTCGTCGGAACCGGGACGGAACCGCTGGAGCTGGTGACCGTTCAGCCGGCCGGCAAGCGGGCCATGCCCGCGGCGGACTGGCTCCGCGGGACGGCCTCCCGCGGGAGCGACGGGCTGGTGCTCGCGTGAACGGCCGCCCCTCCCAGACCCGGGTGCAGCCCGCACGTCAGGTCGCGCTCGACGTCCTCCAGGCGGTGCGCGAGTCCGACGCCTACGCCAACCTGCTGCTCCCGACCCGGATCGCCCGCGCGGACCTGTCGCCGGCGGATGCGGGCCTCGCGACCGAGCTCACGTACGGCACCCTCCGAATGCAGGGCTTCTACGACCGGGTGATCGAGATCGCCGCCGGCCGCGGGGTCGAGCGGATCGACCCTCCGCTGCTCGACGTGCTGCGCCTCGGCGCCCACCAGCTGCTCTCGATGCGCGTCGCCGCTCACGCGGCCGTGAACGAGTCCGTCGCCCTCGCCCGCATGGTGGGCAGCCGGTCGGGCACCGGCTTCGTGAACGGCGTGCTGCGCGAGATCGGCCGTCACACGACCGACGAGTGGCGGGATGAGGTGGCCGGGCGTGCCGGGAACGACGACGACCGTCTCTCCGCGCTGTCCTCGCATCCCGTCTGGGTGCTGCGCGCCTTCCGCCGGGCGCTGGAGGCGGAGGGTCGCCGGGACGAGCTCGAAGAGCTGCTGCAGGCCGACAACGCCGCACCCCGCGTCAACCTGATCGCGCTGCCCGGGCTCGCCGACCTGCCGCCGGACGCCCGCGCCGACCGCTACTCGCCTCCCGGCTTCACGGTCGGCCGGGGCGACCCGCTGGGCCTGATGGACGAGTCCGGCGGCCGCATCCGCGTTCAGGATGAGGGCTCGCAGCTGGCCGCACTGGCGCTGAGCCGCGCGCAGCCCATCCTGCCGGGGGAGCGCTGGCTCGACCTCTGCGCCGGCCCCGGAGGCAAGGCGGCCGTGCTCGCCGCCGAGGCGCTCGCGGGCGGTGCGTCGCTCGTCGCGAACGAGCTGATCCCGGTGCGCGCCGACCTCGTCCGCCGGGCCCTCGCACCGGTGCCGCTCGACGTCCCCGTCTGGGAGCTCGACGGCACGACCATCGGCGAGGCGCATCCCGAGGCGTTCGACCGCATCCTGCTCGACGCTCCGTGCACCGGATTGGGCGCGCTGCGCCGCCGGCCCGAGGCCCGCTGGCGCAAGACGCCGCGGGACGTCGCCGAGCTGACCGGCTTGCAGAGTGCGCTGCTCGACTCCGCGATCGCGGCCCTGAAGCCGGGCGGACTGCTGGCCTATGTCACGTGCTCGCCGCACCTGGCGGAGACACGCGGCATCGTCGCGGACGCACGGGAGCGCCACGCGGACCTCCTCGAGCCGGAGCAGACCGCGACGGTCGTGCAGGGCCTGGCGTCCGAGCGGCTCGACCTCGCCGGCGATTCGGAGACCGTGCAGCTGTGGCCGCACCGGCACCTCACCGATGCCATGTTCATCGCGCTGCTGCGCAAGCGCTCCGCTTAGGCTGGGAGCATGGCGAGAATCCCCGACGACCGGATCGACCCGCGCATCCGGATCAATCCGAGCATCCTGGCAGCCGACTTCGTCAACCTCCAGAGCGAACTGGAGCGCATCGCGACGGCGGACCTCGTCCACGTGGATGTGATGGATAACCACTTCGTGCCCAACCTGACCTTCGGGCCGCAGATGGTGGGCCGCATCCAGGACGTCAGCCCTGTTCCGCTGGATGTGCACCTCATGATCGACGATCCCGACCGCTGGGCGCTCGGGTACGCCGAGCTGGGCGCATACTCGGTCACCTTCCACGCCGAGGCCGCCCACGACCCGGTGTCGCTCGCCCGCCGGCTGCGGGCGATCGGTTCCCGGGCGGGGATCGCCGTGAAGCCCGCCACCGGGATCGAGCCGTATCTCGACCTCCTGGAGGAGTTCGACCAGGTGCTGGTGATGACAGTGGAGCCCGGATTCGGCGGCCAGTCGTTCATGCCGGAGACCATGCCCAAGCTGCGCGCGCTGCGCGAGGCGGTCGAGGCGCGGGGACTCGACGTCTGGCTGCAGGTGGACGGGGGCGTCACCGAGGAGACCATCGTCACCGCGGCCACCGCCGGCGCCGACACCTTCGTCGCCGGATCCAGCGTCTTCCGGGGCGAGCCCGCCGAGCGCATCGCCTCCCTCCGCGAGTCCGCTGCGGCGCACGTGCACTGACCCGTCGGACGGGGGCGGAGCGGACCGCTACGCTAGAACGCGTGAAAACCTTCGACGACCTCTTCGCCGAGCTGGAGCAGAAGGCCGCGGCCCGACCGGAGGGTTCCGGCACCGTGCGCGAGCTCGACGCCGGCGTGCACGCGATCGGCAAGAAGATCGTGGAGGAGGCCGCCGAGGTCTGGATGGCTGCGGAGTACGAGTCGGACGATGCTCTGGCCGAGGAGGCCTCCCAGCTCCTCTACCACCTCCAGGTGCTGCTGCTCGCGAAGGGCCTGACCCCGGCCGACGTGTACCGACATCTGTGATGGTCCAGCCCTGTCACCATGGCTAGCTCCATCCACTCGTCCGCTCACGTCAGGCCAGCGCCCGCCACGAAAGGCACACCATGCTGAAGATCGCCGTCCCCAATAAGGGCTCCCTCTCCGAGACCGCGGCGCAGATGCTCCACGAGGCCGGCTACGTCGGCCGTCGCGACCCCAAGGAGCTCATCGTCACCGATCCGCGCAACGGCGTGGAGTTCTTCTACCTGCGTCCGCGCGACATCGCCACCTACGTCGGCTCCGGAGCGCTCGATGTGGGCATCACCGGACGCGACCTGCTCCTCGACTCCGCCTCGCCGGCCGCCGAGATCTCGGCGCTCGACTTCGCCGCCTCCACGTTCCGCTTCGCGGGGCCCGCCGGGGTGTTCACCGAGCTCGCCGACCTGGAGGGCAAGCGCGTCGCCACGAGCTACCCGGGGCTCGTCGGCGCGTTCCTGGGCGAGAACGGCGTCACCACGTCGCTCATCAAGCTCGACGGAGCGGTGGAGTCGGCCGTGCGGCTGGGCGTCGCGGACGCGGTCGCCGACGTGGTCGAGACCGGCTCCACGCTGCGCAAGCAGGGCCTGGAGATCTTCGGCCCGGTCATCCTCGAGTCGGAGGCTGTGCTGATCGCGTCGCCGGCGCCGGCCGCCGGAGTGGACACGCTGGTGCGCCGCCTGCAGGGCGTCATGGTCGCACGCCAGTACGTGCTGATCGACTACAACCTCCCGGTCGCCCTGCTCGAGAAGGCCGTCGCGCTGACCCCGGGCGTCGAGTCGCCCACCGTGTCGCCGCTGGGCGAGCCCGACTGGGTCGCGGTGCGGGTCATGATCAAGCGCGAGCAGACCAACCACATCATGGACGACCTCTACGAGCTGGGCGCCCGCGCCATCCTGGTCACCTCCATCCACGCTGCGCGGATCTGATGAGCGTCGCCATCCGTGTGATCCCCTGCCTCGACGTGGCCGCGGGCCGCGTGGTGAAGGGCGTCAACTTCCAGAACCTGCGCGATCAGGGCGACCCGGTCGAGCTGGCGCGCCAGTACTTCGAGCAGGGCGCCGACGAGCTGACCTTCCTGGATGTGACCGCCACGGTCGATGACCGGGCGACCACCTACGATGTGGTCCGCGCCACGGCGGAGCAGGTTTTCATCCCGCTCACGGTCGGCGGCGGCGTCCGCAGCCCGGAGGATGTGGCCAAGCTTCTCGGCCACGGCGCCGACAAGGTCGGGGTCAACTCGGCCGCCATCGCCCGGCCCGAGCTTCTCGCCGAGATCGCCGAGCGGTTCGGCGCGCAGGTCCTCGTGCTCTCGCTGGATGTGAAGCGCTCGGCGGCCACCCCGTCCGGCTTCGTCGTGACCACGCACGGAGGCCGGACCGAGACCGACCTGGACGCGCTGGAGTGGGCGGCCCGCGCGATCGAGCTCGGCGCCGGCGAGCTCCTGGTGAACTCCATCGATGCCGACGGCACGAAGGAGGGCTTCGACCTGGAGCTCATCCGCGCGATGCGCGCCCTCAGCACGGTCCCCGTCATCGCCTCGGGCGGCGCCGGACGGCTCGAGCACTTCGTGCCGGCGGTCGAGGCGGGAGCCGACGCCGTGCTCGCCGCGAGCGTCTTCCACCAGGGCGAGCTGACGATCGAGCAGGTCAAGGACGAACTGGCCGCGGCCGGGAGGGAGGTCCGCAGATGAGCGAGACGACCGAGGCGGTGCTCGAGCGCATCCGCTTCACCGACACCGGCCTGGTTCCGGCGATCATCCAGCAGTGGGACAGCCGCGAGGTGCTGATGATGGGGTGGATGGACGCCGAGGCGTTCCGCCGCACCATGAGCGAGGGCCGCGTCACGTTCTGGTCGCGCTCCCGCCAGGAGTACTGGCGCAAGGGCGACACCTCCGGTCACGTCCAGTACGTGAAGGGGGCGGCGCTCGACTGCGACGGCGACACCCTGCTCATCACAGTGGAGCAGATCGGTGCGGCCTGCCACACCGGCACCCGCACCTGCTTCGACGGAGACGTGCTGGAGCCGGCCCTGGGATTCAGCTCGATCGGGACGGAGGACCGGTGATCGGCACCGCCGCGGCCACCACGACCCGGGCGGAGTTCGACGCCCTGGCCGCCGACCACCGCGTGGTCCCGGTGATCCGGGAGCTCTTCGCCGACGGCGAGACGCCGGTCGGCATCTACCGCAAGCTCGCGGCCGGGCGACCGGGAACCTTCCTGCTGGAGTCCGCCGAGCAGGGCGGCATCTGGTCGCGCTTCTCGTTCGTCGGCGCGTCCTCGTTCGGCGTCCTCACCCAGCAGGGCGACGACGTGGTGTGGCTCGACTACGGCCTCGGAGCCGAGCGCGCGCTCGGCACGGGAGGCCCGCTGAAGCCGCTGGAGGCCCTCGCGGCCCTGCATGCGCGGTGGCAGACGGCCCGCATCCCGGGACTCCCGCCGTTGACCGGCGGACTCGTCGGCTTCATCGGGTGGGAGGCGATCCGCCAGATCGAGCGCTTGCCGGACGCACCGCCGGCGGACGTGGAGGTGCCCGGCCAGGCGCTCGCGTTCGTCGCCGACCTCGTCGTGGTCGACCATCGCTCGAGCACGGTGAAGCTCGTCGCGAACGCGCTGGCCGACGGCGCGGACGACGTGGACACGCTGTGGGCCGACGCGCAGCAGCGGCTCGACCGCCTGCAGCGCGAGCTGGCCCGGCCGTCGGAGGCCTGGCTGGCCGAGATCGACCTCGGCACGCCTGCCGAGCCCGTCTCGCGGACCACGCGGGAGGACTTCCTCGCGTCGGTCGTGACCGCCAAGGAGCGGATCGTCGCCGGCGACATCTTCCAGGTCGTCATCTCGCAGCGCTTCGAACTGGAGTGCACGGCGCCGGCTCTCGACGTCTACCGGGTGCTCCGCGCGCTGAACCCCAGTCCCTACATGTACCTGCTGTCGCTGGAGCGGCCGGACGGCGAGCCGTACCAGATCGTCGGCTCCTT
>Ga0209677_101146_pt1 | contig 12333 bp, 12 predicted proteins | sample AraplaCvi_mCL_r2_2_FD_184285 | JGI IMG/M metagenome (GOLD analysis project Ga0209677, IMG submission 184285) | Arabidopsis root microbial communities from North Carolina, USA - plate scrape CL_Cvi_mCL_r2 (SPAdes) (version 2) | ecosystem: Host-associated > Plants > Roots > Endosphere | place: USA... | reverse complement strand
TGACCTGTTCGGAGGCACGCTCGAGGAATTCGACCGTGGCTTCGTCCTTCGGGTTGACCTTGAACCAATCGTCCTTCTTCAGACCATCGAGGTACTCGTTGGTGATCTCCGCACCGCGCTTGAGACCGGCAGGGCCGCTGTTGGCGACCTTGCCGACCAGCTGCGCGCGCATACGGTTGTAGATCGCGCCTTCGAGGATACGGAACTGGTCGTCGAAGTCCTTGCGGATGCGCTTGATTTCCATCTCTTCGATCTGGCGTGCACGCTTGTCCTTCTCGATGCCATCGCGCGTGAACACCTGCACGTCGATGACCGTGCCGTCCATGCCCGGCGGCACACGCAGCGAGCTGTCCTTCACGTCGGACGCCTTCTCGCCGAAGATCGCACGCAGCAGCTTTTCTTCCGGCGTCAGCTGGCTTTCGCCCTTTGGCGTGACCTTGCCGACCATGATGTCCCCGGCCTTCACTTCCGCGCCGATATACACGATGCCGGATTCGTCCAGACGCGCGAGCGCCTGTTCACCCACATTCGGGATATCGGCAGTGATTTCTTCAGCGCCCAGCTTGGTGTCGCGCGCGATACAGGACAGTTCCTCGATGTGGATCGAGGTGTAACGGTCTTCCTGCACGACACGCTCGGAGAGCAGGATCGAGTCTTCGAAGTTGTAGCCGTTCCACGGCATGAAGGCGATCAGCATGTTCTGGCCGAGCGCAAGCTCGCCCAGATCGGTCGACGAACCGTCGGCCAGCGTGTCGCCCTTCGCCACGATGTCACCCACGTTCACCAGCGGACGCTGGTTGAGGTTGGTGTTCTGGTTGGAGCGTGTGTACTTGGTCAGCGTGTAGATATCGACGCCGGCATCGTTTTCGCCGACTTCAGCCTCGGTCACGCGCACCACGATACGCGCCGCATCGACCTGATCGATCACGCCACCGCGCTTGGCAGTCACGATGACGCCCGAGTCACGCGCCACGGCGCGCTCGATGCCGGTACCCACCAGCGGAGTCTGCGAACGCAGCGTCGGCACGGCCTGGCGCTGCATGTTCGCGCCCATCAACGCGCGGTTCGCGTCGTCGTGCTCAAGGAACGGAACGAGCGCCGCCGCAACCGATACGGTCTGCATCGGCGAGACGTCCATGTAGTTGATCTCGGACGACGGACGCAGCTCGGATTCGCCGCGGAAACGGCAGGACACGAAGTCTTCGACGAAGCCGCCGTCCTTGCTGAGCGGCGAGTTCGCCTGCGCGATCACGTGATCGCCCTCTTCGATCGCCGACAGGTAATCCACCTGGTTGGTGACCTTTCCGTTCACGACCTTGCGGTACGGCGTCTCGAGGAAGCCGTACTGGTTGGTGCGCGCATACACGGCGAGCGAGTTGATCAGGCCGATGTTCGGACCTTCCGGCGTTTCGATGGTGCAGACGCGGCCGTAGTGAGTGGGATGCACGTCGCGCACTTCGAAGCCCGCACGCTCGCGCGTCAGGCCGCCCGGGCCCAGCGCGGAAACGCGGCGCTTGTGCGTCACTTCCGACAGCGGGTTGTTCTGGTCCATGAACTGCGAGAGCTGCGAGGAACCGAAGAATTCCTTCACCGCCGCCGCGACCGGCTTGGCGTTGATCAGATCCTGCGGCGTCAGGCCATCGGCTTCGGCCAGCGACAGGCGCTCGCGCACGGCGCGCTCGACGCGTACCAGACCGATGCGGAAGGTGTTTTCCGCCATTTCGCCAACCGAACGCACGCGACGGTTGCCGAGATGGTCAATGTCGTCCACCGTGCCGTGGCCGTTCTTGATGTCGATCAGCACTTTAAGCACGTCGAGGATGTCGGACTGCTCGCCCTGCGAGGCCACCAGCGCCTGCGCCTCTTCGCTCTTCAGTTCCCCGAAGTACTTCTGGTCGAACAGCACGCCAGGACCGAGGATCTCCTTGCGGCCGACGCGACGGTTGAACTTCATGCGACCCACGGCCGAAAGGTCGTAGCGATCGAAGGTGAAGAACAGATTGAAGAACAGGTTCTGCGCCGCTTCCTTGGTCGGCGGCTCGCCCGGGCGCATCATGCGATAGATTTCCACCAGCGCTTCGAGCTGCGTCTTGGTGTTGTCGATGCGCAGGGTGTGCGAAATGTACGCACCGCGATCGAGATCGTTCACGTACAGCGTCGGCAGCGTTTCGATCCCGGCCTTGCGGAAGTTTTCCAACTGCTCGGCGGTGATTTCGTCGTTCGCCGAAGCCAGCAGTTCGCCGGTCTTCGGATCGACGATGTCGATGGCCAGGATGCGGCCGACCGGATAGTCATCCGGCACTTCCAGCGCAGTGATGTTCTCGGCAGCGAGCTGGCGCACGTGACGCGCAGTGATGCGCTTGCCGGCTTCCACCAGCACCTTGTCGCCGATCATCAGATCGAAGCTCAGCGTTTCACCGCGCAGACGCTCGGCGACCAGCTCCAACGTGGTGCCACCCTTCTTGCCGAGGTGGAACACGTTGTGCTCGAAGAAGATGCTGAGCATCTCTTCGTTGCTGTAGCCAAGCGCACGCAGCAGCACCGTCACGGGCAGCTTGCGGCGACGGTCGATACGGGTGAACAGCGCGTCCTTCGGATCGAATTCGAAATCGAGCCAGGAACCGCGGTAAGGGATCACGCGCGCGGAGAACAGCAACTTGCCGGAGCTGTGCGTCTTGCCGCGGTCGTGATCGAAGAACACGCCCGGCGAACGATGCAGCTGCGACACGATCACGCGCTCGGTGCCGTTGATGATGAAGGTACCGGTGTCGGTCATGAGCGGAATTTCGCCCATGTAGACTTCCTGTTCCTTCACGTACTTGACGGCCTTCTTCGAGGCCGGGCTGTCCTTGTCGTAGATCACCAGACGCACGGTGACGCGCAGCGGCGCGCCGAAGGTCATGCCGCGATTGCGGCATTCGCGTTCGTCGAACGGCGGCTCACCGAGACGGTAATCGACGTATTCGAGGGCCGCATTGCCCGAATAGCTGACGATCGGGAACACGGACTTCAAGGCGGCGTGCAGACCTTTGTCTTCGCGCTGCTTGGGAGCAACTTCCTCCTGCAGGAATTCACGGTAGGAATCGGTCTGGATCGTCAGCAGGTTGGGTACGCCCAGTACGGGCGGACGCTTGCCGAAATCCTTGCGGATACGCTTCTTCTCGGTAAACGAGTAGGTCATGGTCGGTGACGCCTCGGTTCGCTGTGGCGCCGGTGGTGCACACACCGGCTAAATTGGGAAAGCTTGGATCTGGGGGATCGTGAATAGCGACTCTTCACTCACAAAGTCCTATTCGCGATGCCCTATCTCCAAATGCATCCATGCCTGGTCGTGAAAAAAGCTCCTGCCTTTTTCGATTTGCCAACCCATCGAGCTGGCTTCGGTAAATCAGGTACGCAAAAGCAACTGATTCACCTCGGGCCATCCTTGGATCTTCAGATGACTGCTGCGCAGGCATCTGAAGCGGGCAAAGCCCGGGGACTTACGCCCCCAGGCTTGGCTTGCGCTGGATCAAACTGATGGCGCGCAAGGGCGCCAATTACTTCAGTTCGACCTTGGCGCCGGCGGCTTCGAGGTCCTTCTTGAACTTCTCGGCGTCGTCCTTCGACACGGCTTCCTTCAGGACGCCACCGGACTCGGTGAGGTCCTTGGCTTCCTTCAGGCCCAGGCCGGTGATCGCGCGGACAGCCTTGATCACGTCGACCTTCTTGTCGCCGGCGCTGACGAGAACGACGTCGAATTCGGTCTTCTCTTCGACGGCGGCAGCGGCCGGGCCTGCACCGCCAGCCATGACAACCGGAGCGGCGGCGGACACGCCAAACTTCTCTTCGATGGCCTTCACCAGCTCCATCACTTCCATGAGCGACTTGGCGGCGACGGCGTCAACGATCTGATCGTTGGTAAGGGACATTGTTGTTTCCTCTGGAAATTGGATTCAGTTGGATCGCGTCGAACTTAGGCGGACGCGGCTTCGGCCGGGGCTTCGCCACCACTCTGCTTGTCGGCCACGGCCTTGACGGCGCGCGCGAACATCGCAGCGGGTTCGGCCAGCACACGGGCCAGCATGGCGAGGGCCTCTTCGCGGGTCGGCAGCGAGGCCAGCACGTCAACGTGCGCAGCCGGCAGCAGCTTGCCTTCCACCGAAACGACCTTCGCCTTCAGCTTGTCGTTGCCCTTGGCGAATTCCTTGATCAGGCGCCCGGCAGCACCGGGTTCCTCGGTCGAGAATGCGTACAGCAGCGGACCGGTCAGGGCGTCTTTGACGACCTCGAACTCGGTACCGACCACGGCGCGCGAAGCGAGCGTGTTCTTGACGACTTTCAAGTACACGCCGGATTCGCGAGCTTTCTTGCGCATCGCGGTCATTTGTTCGACCGTGGTGCCCGCATACTCGGCAGCGACCAAGGAGTGCGCCTTCGCGGCCACGGCGGCCAGTTCGGCGACTACTTCTTGCTTCTGAGAGAGATTCAGAGCCATGTTTCACTCCTCTTATGAATTCCGCTTACGGCTCCTGCCGCTGGCGGTCCTGAGCAACGCCATCCATGACGTCGGGGACTTAAGGTCCCGGGTGGTGGCCTTTCCAGATGAAACACAATTCCAGAAGGGGCAACACCATCTGCGCAGGCAAGGCTCGAAAGCCCGATTAAGCAATCCGGTGGACAGTAACGGCGATTCCTTTGCCAGAACGAGCTCCCTGCCCGTCGTCACCGCGCGCGGATCGCACCTGCGGTCTTTGACGGCGGCTCCGGCTTGCGGCCGGGGCTACCCTCAAAAGATGCCTGCGCGGAAACAAACCCGCGCAGGACTTGAACTTGTTACTTGGCCGAGGCCGCAGCCAGGGTCGAGGTATCGACCGGCACGCCCACGCCCATCGTGCTGGACAGCGCAACCTTCTGCAGGTACTGGCCCTTGGAGGTGGCCGGCTTGGCCTTCATCAGGTCGGCGATCAGCGCGTTCAGGTTGTCGGCCAATTGACCGGCTTCGAAGTTGGCCTTGCCGATGGTGGCGTGGATGATGCCCGCCTTGTCGTTGCGGAACTTCACCTGGCCGGCCTTGGCGTTCTTCACGGCGGTGACGACGTCGGCGGTGACCGAGCCGTCCTTCGGGTTCGGCATCAGGCCACGCGGACCGAGCAGCTGGCCCAGCTTGCCGACCACGCGCATTGCGTCCGGCGTGGCGATCACGCGACCAAAGTCGAGGTCGCCCGCCTGCATGCGCTCAGCGAGGTCGTCCATACCGACGGCGTCGGCGCCGGCCGCCTTGGCCGCTTCAGCCTTTTCACCGGCCGGGCAGAACACCGCGACCTTGATGGTCTTGCCGGTGCCATGCGGCAGCAGCGAGGAACCGCGCACGCCCTGATCCGACTTCTTGGCGTCGATACCGAGGCGCACGGCCACATCGACGGATTCGACGAACTTCGCCTTGGCGTTGTTCTTGATGATGTTCAGCGCGTCGTCCAGGGCGTAAACCTTGCCCGGCTGCACTGCGGCCTGTGCCGCCTTCAAACGCTTCGTGAGCTTTGCCATGTCTTAACCCTCCACCACCAGGCCCATGCTGCGTGCGCTACCGGCGATGGTGCGCACTGCGGCGTCCAGATCAGCAGCCGTGAGATCCGGCTCCTTCTGTTTCGCAACGTCTTCCAACTGCTTGCGGGTGATCTTGCCGACCTTGTCGGTGTTCGGCTTGGACGAGCCCTTGGCAACGCCGGTGACCTTTTTGATCAGCACGGTCGCCGGCGGGGTCTTGGTGATAAAGGTGAAGGTACGGTCTGAGTAGGCCGTGATGATGACCGGAATCGGCATGCCCGGCTCCATCTTCTGCGTGGCGGCATTGAACGCCTTGCAGAACTCCATGATGTTCAGGCCGCGCTGACCGAGAGCGGGACCCACGGGCGGCGACGGATTGGCCTGCCCGGCCTTGACCTGCAGCTTGATGTAACCGACGACTTTCTTTGCCATTGGAGGTTTTCCTCGCGAGTTCTAGCGCCTTGCGGCTCCTCGCTGTGCACATTCCTTGGTGGGAGGGGAACCTGCGATCCTGCGGATTCCGGAAATACGGACACGCCGAGTCGAAAGACCCCGGCGTGAACCGCGTAGTTTAGAGATGAAAGGGGCTTTAAGCAAGCCCTGTGCCGAAAAGGCTGATCAGGCTTTCTCGACCTGGCCGAATTCCAACTCCACCGGGGTGGAACGACCAAAGATCAGCACCGCCACACGCAAACGGCTCTTCTCGTAGTTGACTTCCTCGACCACACCGTTGAAGTCGTTAAACGGACCATCAGTGACACGCACCATCTCGCCCGGCTCAAACAACACCTTGGGCTTGGGCTTGTCGACACCTTCACGGACGCGGCTGAGGATAGTGTCAGCTTCGCTGTCGCGGATCGGCATGGGGCGATCGGCCGTACCGCCGATAAAGCCCATCACTTTCGGTGTTTCCTTCACCAGGTGCCAGCACTCGTCGTCGATGCGCGGGGCCTTGCCCTCGGTATCGGTTTCGATCTGCACCAACACATAGCCGGGGAAGAACTTGCGCTCGCTACGACGCTTCTGGCCGCCGCGCATCTCCACCACTTCTTCGGTGGGTACCAGCACTTCGCCGAATTTTTCGTCCATGCCAGCGCGATGAATGCGCTCAACCAGGGACTTCTTCACCTGGTTCTCGAACCCGGAATAGGCATGGACCACGTACCAACGCTTGCTCATGGCGGTGCTCCTTACGAACCGAGCTTCAGTAGCCAGTCGAGCACGACCGACTTCAGGATCAAGTCAATCAGCCCCAGTAGCAACGAAAGGATGATGACCACGAGGATGATGATACCGGTGGTCTTGATGGTCTCGTCCCGTGTGGGCCAGACCACCTTACGCATTTCGAACTGCGACTCGGCAAGGAAGTGACGCGCGCGACGGCCAGGCGCCGTGAAGGCGGCGATGGCCAGGGCCACGATAACGGCAGCAAGAATGGTGATGAGACGCAGCGGCGACGCAGCCCCGATGTTGCCGAGGTAGGTATAGCCGACGATACCGGCCGCCAGCACCAGCACGGCCAGCACCAGCTTGCCGATATCGGCACCGCTTGTGCCTTTGGACTGTTCAGCCTTGGTATTCATGCGTATATGCGGATGCCTCAGTCGTTGGCCGCCAGGCCCTCGCGACACATCCGCCATCATTCCTCGAAGAAGATGGCACGCCAGGAGGGACTCGAACCCCCAACCTGCGGTTTTGGAGACCGCTGCTCTGCCAATTGAGCTACTGGCGTACGTGTAGTTAAAACTTACGGGACCCGGTACTGAAGACTCGACACCCGGAGAGCTGGGGGCGAACGCCCCGCTTTCCGAGTCCCGAGTACCAGATCCCGAGTCCCGCCGATATTACTTGGTGATCTTGGCGACGACGCCGGCGCCTACCGTACGACCGCCTTCGCGGATCGCGAAACGCAGACCTTCGGTCATCGCGATCGGAGCAATCAACGTCACCGAGATCTTCACGTTGTCGCCCGGCATCACCATCTCCGTACCCTCTGGCAACTTGATCGCACCGGTCACGTCCGTCGTACGGAAGTAGAACTGCGGACGGTAGTTGCTGAAGAACGGGGTGTGACGACCGCCCTCTTCCTTCGACAGCACGTAGATCTCGCCTTCGAAGTCGGTGTGCGGCGTGATCGAACCGGGCTTGGCCAGCACCTGGCCGCGCTCCACGTCTTCACGCTTCGTGCCGCGCAGCAGCAGACCCACGTTGTCGCCCGCCTGGCCCTGGTCCAGCAGCTTGCGGAACATTTCCACGCCGGTCACCGTCGTCTTGACGGTGGGCTTCAGACCCACGATCTCGATTTCGTCGCCGACCTTGATGATGCCCGTCTCCACACGACCGGTCACCACCGTGCCGCGGCCGGAGATCGAGAACACGTCTTCCACCGGCATCAGGAACGGCTTGTCCAGCACGCGCACCGGCTCGGGGATGTAGCTGTCCAGCGCTTCCACCAGCTTGATGATCGCCGGCACGCCGATTTCCGACTGGTCGCCTTCCAGCGCCAGCTTGGCCGAGCCCTTGATGATCGGCGTGTCGTCGCCCGGGAACTCGTACTTGGAGAGCAGCTCGCGCACTTCCATTTCCACCAGCTCCAGGAGCTCGGCGTCGTCCACCATGTCGGCCTTGTTCAGGAACACCACGATGTACGGCACGCCCACCTGGCGGCTCAGCAGGATGTGTTCGCGCGTCTGCGGCATCGGACCGTCCGCCGCCGAGCACACCAGGATCGCGCCGTCCATCTGCGCCGCACCCGTGATCATGTTCTTCACGTAGTCGGCGTGGCCCGGGCAGTCCACGTGCGCGTAGTGACGGTTCGGCGATTCGTATTCCACGTGCGCCGTCGAGATCGTGATGCCGCGCGCCTTCTCTTCCGGTGCCGCGTCGATCTGGTCGTAGCCCTTGAACTCACCGCCAAAACGATCCGCACCAACCTTCGTCAGCGCCGCCGTCAGCGTCGTCTTGCCGTGGTCCACGTGACCGATCGTGCCCACGTTCACGTGGGGCTTGGTGCGTTCGAATTTACCCTTTGCCATGAGCGCAAATCCCAATGGAGTTCAGTGAGTGAGAAAATCTTAACGAGCTATCAGGTGATACCGCGACGGCTGCGTGCGGTGGTGCTCATGACTGGAATCGAACCAGCGACCTCTTCCTTACCAAGGAAGTGCTCTACCGACTGAGCTACATGAGCACAAAAAAACGCAGTGACGAGATCAATGGAGCGGGAGACGGGAATCGAACCCGCACCATCAGCTTGGAAGGCTGAGGTTCTACCATTGAACTACTCCCGCCCAGCGCGGAACTCGTCGCTTGAACCGCATCAGCATACAGCTGCCTTTGCGATCCACCTTCCAGCCTTGACTGCGGTCACCCGCAATAATCGACTGGTGGAGGGAGGTGGATTCGAACCACCGAAGGCGTAAGCCAGCAGATTTACAGTCTGCCCCCGTTGGCCGCTTGGGTATCCCTCCAACAAAGAACGGCTATTGTGTGGATCGGGGCCTGATGTGTCAACACCTCGAGGAGCGAAACGGCCGGTTTTTCGAGATTTTCCCGCGCGCAAAAAAGCCACGCACAGCTTCGTTCGACATGATCGCCGGACTTGTTCAGTCGCTGCCTGCGGCACGCGTGTCCACGAACTGCGCCATGCTCTTGGAAAGTTCCAGCAAATGCCTTGCCTGCTCCTGCAAGCGGCGCTCATTGTCATCGCGTGGCGTCCATGCCGGCACTGCGGTCGGCTTGCCGTCCGGCTTGTCCAACGCCACGAATACCATCACGCAACTGGTGGCCAAACGCTCTTCGCCACTGCGCAGATCGCGCGCCAACACATCCACCGCCATCTGCATGCTGGATGTGCCGGTGTAGATCAACTTGGCCCGCACGCTGACCACGTCACCGATCAGGATTGGCTTGACGAACTGGATGCCGCTGACCGCCGCGGTCACGCAATACGCACCACTCCAGCCGACGGCACAGGCATATCCGGCCTGATCGATCCATTTCATCACCATGCCGCCGTGTACCTTGCCACCGAAGTTGACGTCAGTGGGTTGTGCAAGGAAGCGGAAAGTGACTTCGTGCTGCTGGCCTGACATGAAAACTCCAACGGATACCTCGATCGAAGGCCGCATTATGCCCGCTTCGCGCGCCGCACCGGCACTCGCAACGTCATCGGCGTGGTGAGCACGCCCGCGGGCGATAGCCTTTCGGCGCCATCGGCCCGAAAGCCGAGATGCAGATAGACCGGCAGCGCACAGCGCGTGGCATTGAGCGTGAAACGCCGCGTGCCGGCACGCCGGACGGCATCCCGCAGGGCACGTTGCCACAACCGCCGTGCAATACCCCGTCCCTGATAACGCGTACTCACGTAAAAATGGATGAGGTGACTGTCGTCGCGCATCGCAGCAACACCTACCAACACGTCGCCGAAATAGGCCAGATGAAAACGTTGGCCTTCGCACATTTTCTGCCGAAGCACCCTGGCCGCAAGGCGCGAAAGCAATTCACGCCCGGCCTTGCGCGGCTGATCAGGTACCACCCAGCGTCGCACGACACGACGGCTCAATACCGCAATGGCGGGTGCGTCCTGAGGCCGCGCCAGTCTCAGGCGAAGATCTTTCGATCTAGCTGGCATGATGCCCCAACACCCGCGCAGGCCTTGCCTCCGCCGCCAAAGGCAACTCATTCAGCTCCGCCCGCGCCTCACGCCAGGCCGGATAGTGTTCGTCCAGCATCGTCACGAAGCGCTCGCTGTGCGTGGATTCCAGCAGATGCACCATCTCGTGAACGATCACGTACTCCAGCAGATCCCTTGGCTTCTTCACCAGCTCCGTATTGAGCCGAATATGGCGCGCCTTAGCATTGCAGCTCCCCCACTTAGTCTTCATTCGCTGCAAAAAATAGCCGGACACGGCCACACCCAGCTTTGACTGCCATTTCTCGATCAAACCCGGCACCACGGCATGCAGCAGCGATTTGTGCCAGGCATGCATGACTTCAGCGCGTTTGGCTGCATCACTGCCATGACGCAGGTGCAGCGTAATGCGCTTATGGTCGAGCGTCGCGTAAGGCCTGGCATTGGTCTCGACCAACCGCAACAAGTGCCGGCGCCCCCAAAGGTAATGACTTTCGCGCTCGACGAACTGCCTTGGCGTTTCGCGCGCCTGTTCCATCAGCATAGTTTGCTGCCGGCGAATCCAGCCCAGCTTGGAGATCGCATAGGCGCGCGCCACTTCCAGCCGGGTGCCTTTTGGCGCCACCAGCGTGACTCGGCCGTCGGGCGGATGCACAGTCAGGTGCACGTTCTTGATGGCTTTGCATTCCATCAAGACCATGATCTCCCCAAGCTGGATGATGTCGCGCATCAGTAACCCGGCTGGTTCTTGACGATATCGAACACCGCGAGCGTAGCACCGCGGCCCTTGCCCAACGTCCTGTGGATGATGTTTTGCACCACACGCTCCTTGACGTCGTCACCCTTCCAGCCAGCCGGCGCCTCCACCTTGATCGCCTGATCCAGCGCCAGGCTCAGCCGCAATCGCTCTTCACCATATTCGGCGGCTGGCTCAGCCACCCTTCCGAGGGGGGCGAGCTCAGCCAAGATGGAGCCAGATTGTTATACAGCACTGACGCCTCGCGATTGCCATGCAGCGCCGCGGGCATGCCCACCTCAGGGTGGCCTTTGGCAAGTTTCTTCACCACAGCCTCGGTGTTTTTCAAGAACCGCTCGTAGGACTCTGTGTCATCGCGCTTCTGCCGAATCAAATCCTCGAACAGCTTGGACATCTCCTCATAGAATTTAGGATCAGTCAGGTGCTCGCGAATGATGGTTTTGCGGACATTGTTGATGATTCCTTCGGCAATCGCGTTGCGCGACAACTTGCCCTTTTCGTTGAGCTTCCTGGCGATCGCGTCGTGAATGCCGGTCTCGACGATCAATTCGACCAACGACAGCGCACTCAGGTCGCCAAGTACATTCGGATGATCGGCCTGGATATAGGTATTGATGAGGTGACGCATGTCCGCTTCGTAGGGCTGGCAACTGCACCAGTTGGCGGTGTAGACGAAGGCGTCGAAGTAGCGGCGCATCCAATCCGCCGGATCACCCTTCAAGTCGCCCCAGTTGTATTCATTGACGAAGCTCCTCGGGGTGATTGTTGCCCGTGATGACCGATCACGCAGTTGAGTCATTTCTGATTTGCTGAGCGGGCGATCGTTGGCGGCGAACTCGTAATACTGATACTCGCTCATGGGCAACGCTCGTGCGTGGATGAAAAAGCCATCTTGCATGGCTTTTCTCTCATCCATTGAGATAGGAAGAGCTCGGTCTTATCGCAAGCCACCCCTTTCCCTGGCCTGGTTCGCGTCGAACCTCAGCTGAGGGCGGCAGATGATGTTGAGTGGTACGTAATGCTAGTTCGTCGTTCCGGCGAAAGCCGGACGTGGCGCGAAGCGCAGCGAACGTCCGAAGGACGGCCCCGAAGGGGTGAGCGAAGTGAATCACCCACTGTCTTTGCGCTTTAAAGTCGCTGTGCCCCGGCGTTCGCCGGGGCGACGAGCATGAAATCAATGGCGTAGCTGAGATTCGACGCCAATCAAGTCTCCCGGGAAAGAGGGAAAGCTTATGGCTCAGACGTTGAACAGGAAGTGCAACACGTCGCCATCCTTGACGACGTAATCCTTGCCTTCCTTGCGCAAGCGCCCCGCCGCCGCCGCGCCGGCCTCGCCTTTGTATTGGATGAAGTCGTCGTAGCCCACCGTTTCGGCGCGAATGAAACCGCGCTCGAAGTCGGTGTGGATCACGCCAGC
>Ga0209677_101143_pt1 | contig 12364 bp, 11 predicted proteins | sample AraplaCvi_mCL_r2_2_FD_184285 | JGI IMG/M metagenome (GOLD analysis project Ga0209677, IMG submission 184285) | Arabidopsis root microbial communities from North Carolina, USA - plate scrape CL_Cvi_mCL_r2 (SPAdes) (version 2) | ecosystem: Host-associated > Plants > Roots > Endosphere | place: USA... | reverse complement strand
GAGCTGCTCCCCGAGCTGGGCGCCGCCCTGGCGTCCGGCCACCTGGGCCCGAAGTTCACGAAGGCGGTCGAGGCCCTGAGATCGGCCGACGGCATCATCGCGACGGCGCCGGTCTACAACGCCGGCCCGAGCGGGCTGTTCACCTCGTTCTTCCAGGTGCTCGACAACGACCTGCTCATCGCCAAGCCCGTCATCCTCGGAGCGACCGCCGGCACCGCACGGCACGCTCTGGTGGTCGACGGCGAGATGCGCGGGCTGTTCGCGTTCCTGCGGACGATGACCACCCCGACCTCCGTCTTCGCCGCCACCGAGGACTGGCAGGACAAGGCCCTCACCAAGCGCATCGACCGGGCCGCCCGCGAACTGGTGGTGCTGATGGAGTCCGAGATCGAGGCGAAGATCGCCGACACCTCGTGGAACAGCTACCAGCACGAGTTCGGCTCGGCCGGCGGCAACGAGCTGGGCATCGACCTGGAGTCCGACCTCATGCGGCTGGCCGCCGGAGGGACGCTCCCCGGCGCTCGTCCGTAGGCACTGCGCACCTGAAGCGTGTGCCGGACGCCCCGACGTGCCCTCGGCGAACCTTCCGCCGCTCCCTTCCGCGGGTGAACGCCCTCTCCCGCGGTAGGGTCGGGGTAGAACAGGGAGGTCTCGGGATGGACGTTCTGACCGTGCTGCACTGGATCGGCGTCATCGTGTGCCTGATCCTCGCCCTCACCGGGCTCATCCCCGTGATCGCCGCAGCCGCGACCTTCGTGGTGATCCCGTTCCACGCGTGGATCAACCACTACGGCAAGGCGGCGCCCTACCTTCCCCGGGTGGCGATCATCGTGCCGGCCTGGAACGAGGGTGCGGTGATCGGCGCATCCATCGACCGGCTGATGAAGCTGGACTATCCGCTCGAGGCGCTGCGGATCTACGTGGTCGACGACGCGAGCACGGACGAGACGCCCGACGTGGTGCGCGGACGCGCCGCGCAGTATCCCGGCAACGTGCACCTGCTGCGGCGCGAGCAGGGCGGTCAGGGCAAGGCGCATACCCTCAACCACGGCATCGCGAAGGTCCTCGAGGACGACTGGATGGAGGCGCTCCTCATCATGGACGCCGACGTCATCTACACGCCCGAGTCGCTGCGGCGGATGACGCGCCACCTGGCCGACCCCGACGTCGGCGCTGTCTCGGCGTACATCCGCGAAGGAAGCAGCACCGGCCGCAACTACCTCACGAAGTTCGTCAGCGTCGAGTACGTGCTCTCGCAGCCGGCCGCGCGACGTGCCCAGAACGTGCTCGGAGCGCAAGCCTGCCTCGCCGGCGGCGCCCAGCTGCACACGCGCGAGAACCTGCTGGCGATCGGAGGACGCATCGACACGTCGTCCCTCGCCGAGGACACGATCACGACCTTCGAGACGCAGCTGCTCGGCAAGAAGGTCGTGTTCGAGCCGCACGCGCAGGTGCTCGCCGAGGAGCCGAGCTCCGTGGACGGGCTCTGGAAGCAGCGTCTGCGCTGGGCCCGCGGCAACGTGACGGTCACAGCGCGCTACTCGAAGGTGTGGTTCCGGCGGTCGCGCGTGCACCACCTCGGCGGCATCAGCTTCGGGATCGTGTGGTTCAGCCTGTGGCTGCTCCCGCTCATCATGATCCTGTCCGCGATCGGACTGGCGGGGCTGCTGTTCCTCGAGGACGGGCTGGCGACCGGGATCTTCCGGGTGCTCTGGATCTCGGCGGCGCTCGCCTACCTGTTCGTGCTCATCCTCGGCGCTCAGACCGACGGATCGACGACGAAACGCGAGCTGGGCCATGTCCTGCTCTTTCCGGGCATCATCAACATGATCGTGATGATCACAGCGCTCTTCCCGCCCGTGGTGCTCGTCTGGCTGCCCGGGCTGTTCGGGGTGACCCTGACGATGCCGGTGCTCTTCATCCTGACGCTGGCGATCTACGTCTGGATCCCGTTCTCGATGGTGGTCGCGTGGCTGGCGCGGAGAGCCGACAAGACGCGAGCGCGCCGGTGGCTGTCGCCTGCGCTGATCTACCTCGCGGGCTACGGCTCCCTGCTGTGCGCGATCACGTTCGACTCGTACCTGAAGGAGCTGGCCGGGGCCGAGGCGCGCTGGGACAAGACCGAGAAGGTCGGTCGGGTCGCGGCCGGCTGACGACACGTCGTACCCCGGGACCACCTCCCGCGGATGACAGCCGCCTCCGGCGATGCGCCTCGCGGCCGATGCCATTGCGCAGCCCCTCGAGCAGGGTGGAGGCATGACATCCACACCTCTCACCGCACCACCCGGGAACGCCGCGCTCACCGCATCCCGGCTCACCAAGTCCTACGGCGCTTCCGTGGCACTCGCCGGCGTCGACTTCCGGGTCGACCCGGGCGAGTCGGTCGCGATCATGGGAGCCTCCGGCTCGGGCAAGACCACCCTCCTGCACTGCCTGGCAGGCATCGTCGCGCCGGACAGCGGGTCGGTCGTCCTGAGATCGGGACAGGACGCGCTCGAGGTGACCTCGCTCGATGAGGCCGGCCGGTCACGGCTGCGGCGCGAGGCGTTCGGGTTCGTGTTCCAGCAGGGCCTGCTGCTGCCCGAGCTGACCGCCGTCGAGAACGTCGCGCTCCCGCTGATGCTCACCGGGACGGACCGGCGACCCGCCGAGCAGACCGCGGCGATGTGGCTCGCCGCTCTCGGTCTCACCGGGTTCGAGGAGCGCCGCATCGGCCAGCTCTCGGGCGGCCAGGCGCAGCGCGTGGCCATCGCCCGCGCCCAGGTCACCGGTGCGGCAGTGGTCTTCGCCGACGAGCCGACCGGCGCGCTCGACTCGCAGACCTCGACGGAGGTGATGGATGCGCTCATCCGCTCGACCACGGACCGCGGCCGCTCGCTCGTGGTCGTCACCCACGACGAGTCCGTCGCGTCGCGCTGCTCCCGGGTTCTCCGCCTGGCCGACGGCCGGATCGTGGGCGACCGCGTCAGCGACGACCGCATCCTGGATGGAACGAGCCGCTGATGACGACCCTCCGTCTCGCCTGGCTCTTCGCCCGCCGCAGCACCTCCGCCCGCTCCACGATCGTGCTGCCGCTGGTCGCGTTCAGCGTGGTGACCGCTCTGCTGCTCATCGTCGCGGGGGGCGCGCAGGCGTTCTTCTCGTGGACCGACGAGCTCGCCGGCATCTACCAGGTGCTCGCGGTGATCGCCCTATCCCTGCTGGTGGTGCCGCTCGTCGGACTGGGCGGCTCCGCGGCACGGCTCTCGGCCCGGCGCCGTGACGATCGCCTGGCGAGCCTGCGCCTCCTCGGAGCGACGCCCGGCCTCGTCGCCCGGCTGACCGTCATCGAGTCGACCGGGCTGGCGCTCGCGGGCGCCATCAGCGGTGTCGTCGTCTCTCTCCTCGTCTCGCCGCTGGTCGGCCTCATCCCGTTCCGAGGGCACCCGCTCGGGACGTCGATCCTGCTGAACCCGGGATGGATCGCGCTCACCGTCGCCGGCGTCGGGGTCCTGGCCGCGATCAGCGCAGCCGTCGGGCTGCGGGGCGTCATCCTGTCGCCGCTCGGCGTTCGCACCCGGCAACAGGCGCCGCGCATGCATTGGCTGCGGCTCGTGATCACCGTCGGAGTTTTCGTCGCTGCCGTCGTCGCCATGTCCGTGGTGCAGGCTGCGCCCGGCATCGGCATCCTGGCGACCATCCTCGCCGTGGGCTTCGGAGGAAGCATCGCCGTGCTGAACCTGATCGGTCCCTGGCTGCTGCGGGCGATCGCGTCGCGTCAGGCCCGCCGGGCGCGGACCGTTCGGCGGCTGCTGGCGGCGCGCAGCATCCTCGAGTCGCCGAGAGCCGCGTGGCGCCAGGTGTCGGGAGTCGCGATGACGAGCTTCGTGGCGGTCTTCGCGGGAGTCGGCGTCGCGCTGCTGGGTGCTGTCGGCCAATCGCCCGACCAGCAGAGCCGGCTCGTGCTCGCCGATATCGGCACCGGGGTACTCATCACGGTGATCGCATCCTTCGTCATGGTGGCGTGCTCTGCCGGGGTCAACCAGGCCGCCGGCATCCTCGACCGTCGCGACGTCTATGTGAGCCTCGACCGGATCGGGATGCCCGTCTCCGAGATGAACGCGGCCCGGAGTCGTGCGGTCCTGTCACCGCTGCGGATCACGTCGATCGGGTCGGCGCTCACCGCGGCGACCGTGCTGTTCCCGCTGACCGGGATGAGCCTCCTGATCTCGCCGTTCACCCTCGTCGTCGTGGCCGGATGCCTGACCGCAGGGATGCTGCTGGTGTGGGCGGCGCTGCGCGCCACGAGGCCGGTGCTCGACCGGGTTCTCGCCGAGCCGTCGCCGAGCCTGTGAGGCCGCCGGGCCGATCGGGTCGCCCGACCCGGTAGGGTCGGAGCATGCCCGAGAACAGCGACGCGGCGGCCGCGATCCAGCAGCTGCACAGCATCCGTCAGAGCATCGACAACATCGACGCGGCGGTCATCCACATGCTCGCCGAACGGTTCAAGTTCACGCAGCAGGTGGGCGCGCTGAAGGCGGAGCACGGCTTCCCCGCAGCGGACCCCGAGCGCGAGAAGGAGCAGATCAGGCGCCTCCGCGCTCTGGCAGAGGAGAGCCACCTCGACCCGGCCTTCGCCGAGAAGTTCCTGACCTTCATCGTGGCCGAGGTCATCCACCACCACGAGCGCATCGCCGGCGAGAACGGCAAGTAGCACGGTGGGCTGGGATGCGGCCGCGCTGCCGGACGCGCACGGCCGCACCGTCGTCGTCACGGGCGCGAACGCCGGGGTCGGCTACTTCACGTCGGAGCAGCTGGCCCGCGCGGGCGCGCACGTGGTGCTCGCGTGCCGAGACCCGGAGCGGGCCGAGGCGGCGATCTCCGCGATCCGGCGGCGGGTTCCGCACGCGAGCGTCGAAGCGCTGCCTTTGGACGTGACCGACCGGCGCTCCATCGACGCAGCGGCCGACGCGCTGCTCGCACGCCGCGTGGATGCGCTGGTGCTGAACGCAGGGATGGTGCACCCACCACGTACCCGGCAGACCGACGAGTACGGCAACGAGTTCGTGCTCGCGACCAACGTCCTCGGCCACTTCCGCCTGATGGCGCGGTGCATCCCGGCCTTGGCGCAGACGGATGCACGGATCGTGACGCTGGGCTCGATGGCCGCGCGTCTCGGCCGTCTGCGGATCGACGACCTCCAGCTCGAGCGCTCCTACACGCCGTGGCGCGCCTACGCGGGGTCGAAGATCGCGGCGCAGTCCTTCGGCTTCGAGCTCGACCGGCGGCTGCGCACGGCCGGGTCGGCCGCGCAGAGCATCGTGGTGCATCCCGGCTACTCCATCTCCGGACGCACCCCGGGCATCCGGGGTGTCAACCACCCGTCGCGGGCCACCCGTTTCGCCGACAACCTGCAGGCCGCCTGGACCCAGGGCAAGGACGGCGGAGCCCACGCGCCGGTCCGGGCCGTGCTCGACCCCGAGGTCACCGGCGGCGACTACCTCGGCCCGGCCGCGTTCACGAAGGGTCCGCCCGTCCACGTCCCGGCGACCCGCGCATCCCGCTCGCCGCGTCTCGCCGCCGCGCTCTGGCCCCTCCTGGAGAACGCCGCCGCCCAGCCCTTCCCCCTCTGACGCGCGCCCTGCATCCCCCGCCCCGCGGGTCGCGAGGTCAGTCCACGACGATGGAGAGGAGCAGGTGCGTGGCAGGGACCTGCGCGCGGAGCGCGTCCCGGGCGGAGGCGTAGTCGGGGCCCTCGGCCTCGATCTCACTGACGGCGGACCCGCGGATGACCGCCGTGGCGATGACCCGCCCGCCACGCGGCATCGCGTTATGCACGCGCAGCAGGTCGAATCCCTCCGGAACCTGCTCCTCGATGAGCGCGCGTGCCGACTGCGCGTCGTCCGCCTCGGCCGTGAGCTCCCGCGTTTCGCTGCTCTGGATGAGACCGCGCACCTTCATGTGATCCACGCTACCGGACCGCGCCCGTCCCCCTGTCCGCTGTTCCCGCCGCCAGGGCCGCCCGATACGGTGAAGGGATGGACTTCCTCACCCGGCCCATCGACCCCACCTCCGAGCGCGATCTGTCCGCCGGCGGACTCCGCCTCTCCCTGGTCGACACGGAGGACGCCGCCGCCTTCGACGCGTGGATCCGCGCGGACTTCCGCGGCTTCCACGACGGCCGGCCGAAGGACGAGGTGCTTCAGGAGGCGCGTGGATACCTCCGCTCGCGCCGTACGACGGGAGTGTACGACGACGCCATCCCGGCGCGCGAGCCGGTCGGCACCGTCAACTCGTGGGTCGCGCCCCTCACCGTCCCGGGCGGGGAGCGCATCGACGCCTGGGCGATCAGCTCCGTGACCGTCGCGCCGACGCATCGCCGGCGCGGCATCGCCCGTGCGCTCCTCGGCGGCGAGCTGCGCACGGCCCATGCGCTCGGGGTCCCGCTGGCGATCCTCACGGTCTCGGAGTCGGTCATCTACGGCCGCTGGGGCTTCGGGCCGGCCACCTATGCGACGGCCTGGAGGGTCGACACGAAGCGCGTCCGCTGGGCCGGCGCCGAGACCGTCGGACGCCTGTCGTTCACCGATCCCGGGGAGTACCGCGAGACCGCCGAGCGCGTGCTCGACCGCGTCATGGCGGGCCGGCCGGGCGAGATCGGCCTCGAGCCCTACCTCGCCCACCGGCTGACCGGCCCGCTGAAGGGCAACTCGGATGCGGATCGCTACCGGCTGGTCCGCTACGACTCCCCGTCCGGCGAGCCGGAGGGCTTCGTCTCCTTCACCGTCAAGGGCGACGACGACTTCACCCGGCACACGGTCGACGTCAACTACCTCGCGGCCGCCACCGACGAGGCGCTCACAGCGCTCTGGCGGTTCCTGTTCGAGCTCGACCTCGTCGCGAGCGTGAAGGTGTGGACGCGCGGTGTGGACGAGCCGCTGCCCGCGCTGGTCTCCGACATCCGGGGTGCAAAGGTCACGTCGGTCGACGACCACCTGTGGGTGCGCATCCTCGACCTTCCAGCGTCACTGCAGGCGCGCAGCTACGAGCGCGACGGCTCCCTGGTGCTGGATGTGGCCGACGACCTGGGTCTCGCCGCCGGCCGCTTCCGCCTGACCGTGACGGAGGGGCGGGCGACGGTGACCACGACAGAGGACCCGGCCGACGTGACACTTCCGGTGAACACCCTCGGCAGCGTCTACCTCGGCCACGACACGGCGCGCGCGCTCGCCGTCGCGGGCCGCATCCAGGGCGACGTGGATGCGCTCGACCGCCTATTCCGCACGGCGGTGCCCCCGCGGCTCAGCACCTGGTTCTGACCCTTCCACTGTGTCGAAGGAGATCAGCTCCCGAATCACCTTCGGATGGCAGTAGTGAAGGAGATCCGAACGATTCTCGTTCGGATCTCCTTCACTGGTATGCGCGCACGGAGCCGGGGGCTCAGTCGATCAGGTCGTGGCGGACGACGATCTGGTCGCGGGCGGGGCCGACGCCGATCGCCGAGATGCGGGCGCCGGAGATCGCCTCGAGGGCGAGAACGTAGTCCTGCGCATTGCGGGGGAGGTCGTCGAAGCTGCGGGCGCCGCTGATGTCCTCGGTCCAGCCGGGGAACTCCTCGTAGATCGGCTTCGCGTGGTGGAAGTCGCTCTGCGAGGCCGGGACCTCGTCGTGGCGCACGCCGTCCACGTCGTAGGCGACGGCGACCGGGATGCGGGCGATGCCGGTGAGCGTGTCCAGCTTGGTGAGGACGAAGTCGGTGACGCCGTTCACGCGGGCGGTGTACCGCGCGACCGGCGCGTCGTACCAGCCGGTGCGGCGCGGGCGGCCGGTCGTGGTGCCGAACTCGAAGCCGCGCTCCCGCAGGAACTCGCCCCACTCGTCGAACAGCTCTGTCGGGAAGGGTCCGGCGCCGACACGGGTCGTGTACGCCTTGACGATGCCGATCACGCGATCGATACGGTTCGGGCCGATGCCCGAGCCGGTCGCGGCTCCGCCGGCGGTGGAATTCGAGGATGTGACGAAGGGGTACGTGCCGTGGTCCACATCCAGCATGGTCGCCTGGCCGCCCTCGAAGAGCACGTACTTGCCCTCTTCGAGCGCCTGGTTGAGCAGCAGCGAGCTGTCGACCACCATCGGGCGCAGGCGCTCCGCGTAAGCGAGAAGCTGCTCCACGACCTCGTCGACCGTGATCGCGCGGCGGTTGTAGACCTTGACCAGGAGGTGGTTCTTCTGGTCGAGGGCGCCCTCCACCTTCTGGCGGAGGATGTTCTCGTCGAAGATGTCCTGGATCCGGATGCCCACCCGGTTGATCTTGTCGGCGTAAGTGGGTCCGATGCCGCGGCCGGTGGTGCCGATCTGGCGCTTGCCGAGGAAGCGCTCGGTGACCTTGTCGATCGTGCGGTGGTACGAGGTGATGACGTGCGCGTTGGAGCTGACCCGGAGACGGGACACGTCGACGCCGCGGGCGATCAGCGCGTCGAGCTCCTCGAACAACACCTCGATGTCGACGACGACGCCGTTGGCGATGACCGGGGTGACGCCTTCGGTGAGGATGCCGGAGGGCAGCAGGTGCAGGGCGTACTTCTCGTCGCCGATGACGACGGTGTGGCCCGCATTGTTGCCGCCGTTGAACTTGACGACGTAGTCGATGCGGCTCCCGAGGACGTCGGTCGCCTTGCCTTTGCCTTCGTCGCCCCACTGGGCGCCGATGATCACGATCGCGGGCACGTTGGAGTCCTCTCGAGTGGATGGATCGCTTCGGCGCCACGCGGACGACCGTCGCACTCGATCCTATCGTGACCCACTAAGTTGCACACTGGTGTGCAAGAAGGGCGTAGACTGCTGTCATGCCCACTCCCTCCACCCGTGCTCCACGTCGCGACGCGACCGCGAACCGAGAAGCCATCCTCAGTGCCGCAGCCGTGGCGCTGAACGAGGACATCGACGCGTCGCTCGAGACCATCGCCGCCCGGGCCGGCCTCAGCCGGCGCGCGGTCTACGGCCACTTCGCCACCCGGGACGAGTTGCTCGTCGAGGTGTTCACGCGCGGCGCCCGCCGCCTCGCGGCCCTGCTGGAGCCGGTGTCGCATCCCGATCCGCTGGTCGAGATCGCGCTGTTCGGCGCAACGCTCTGGGCCGAGGTCGAGCACATCCGCGTCAGCGCGGCGCTCGCCGTGCGCGGGCCCCACCGGGAGCTGGTGGGCACGGCCCTCGACCCGGCGCGCGAGCGGCTGCGCGAGACGGTCCGGCGCGGGATGGGCTCCGGCCGCATCCGCACGGACCTCGATCCCGAGACGGTCACCCGGCTGATCGAGAACGCGGCTGTGGCCGTGCTCGAGGAGGCGACCCGCACGGGACTGACGCCAGAGGCCGGGCATCGACTGGTCATGCTCGCAGGCCTCGGCGCGGCGGGGATGAGCTGGCGCGAGGCGGGCGAGCTGATCGCATCGACGCCGGAGCTGGCGTTCGTCGCGGGAGCGGGCAACAGCGCAACCGAGGGCGCGAGCGACTCAATCGACGGAGGGCAGCAGCGATGAAGGTCGTCCTCGACCGGGTCGAAAAGGGCGCTGCCCTGCCCCCCACCTCCGCGACCTTCGAGTCCGGACGAGCCTCCCTCGCTCGGGCCGAGACCGAGCAGCGGCCCACTGTGCTCGGGCTCATCGCCTCCGGGCGGATGCGTCCCGAGTCCGGAACCGTGACCATCGACGGCGTCACCGACTACGCCGCGATGCGTCGGCGCATCGCCCTGATCGACGCGCCCGGCGTCTCCGAGCCCGCCGCGGATGTCACCGTCGCCGGTGTCGTGGCGGAGGAGCTGATGTTCGCCGGCCGGCGGTCGCATCCCCTCGCTGTGCGGCGCTGCCTGCGTGAGCTCCATGCGTCCGAGTGGTCACGATCATCGATCGGCACGGTGCCGCCGGCCGTCCGCATCCGCCTGCTCGCCGAGCTGGCGCTGCTGCGGACGGGGGTGGATGCGCTGGTCATCGTCTCGCCCGACCGTCATGGCGGCGACCCCGTCGACTGGTGGCGGTTCGCCCGCGAGCTCGCGGGCCGCGACACGGCCGTGCTGGTCGTGGCGGGCGACGCCTCCGCAGCGGCGATCGCCGCCGCCTCGCTGGTCTCGCGAATGGATGAGACCGGCCCGGACACCTTCGACGAAGACCCCGGCCGAGACGACACCGACGAGCTCCCGGACCTGATCGTGGAGCCCGAGCCCGAGCCCGAACCCGACCCCGAACCCGAACCCGAGCCCACCGAGGAGCGCGAATGAAGATCCCGCAGATGATCGCGGCGGAGTTCCGTCGCCTCACGGCCAACCCCATGTCCATCGTTGCGCTCGTCGCCCTGATGTGTGTTCCGGTGCTCTACGGCGGCCTGTACCTGTGGGCCAACCAGAACCCTTACGCGAACCTCGACCGCATCCCGGCCGCGATCGTCGTGGATGACACCGGCGCCACCGTCGGCGGAAAGGACGTCTCCTACGGCGACGACGTCGCGAAGCAACTGATCGCGGACGGCTCCTTCCAGTGGCACCGCGTGGAGCAGGGCTCGGCCGCGCGCGGCGTCGACGACTCGAAATACGACTTCAGCATCACCTTCCCGAAGGACTTCTCGACAGCCCTCGCCTCCGCCTCCGGGACGGACCCGCACCGGGCGATCGTCACCCTCACGACGAACGACACGAACAGCTACCTCGCCTCGACGATCGGCACCCAGGCGGCGGAGAAGATCCGGACCGCGATCGTCCAGCAGGTGAACGAGGAGGCGGCGAAGCAGTTCCTGGTCGGGCTGGCGGACATCCGCTCGCAGCTCGTCACGGCCGTCGGCGGCGCCGACAAACTGGTGGACGGCAGCGCGAGCGCGCAGTCCGGCGCGAGCCTGCTGGCGGACGGCACGGCCCAGCTCGCGTCGGGATCTCAGGAGCTGTCCGGCAAGCTCGGGCAGCTCGCGGCGGGGGCGCAGCAGGTCAGCGACGGGGCGGCCCAGGTCGCGGCCGGCAACAGGGAGTTGGCTACGCAGGCGAACCAAGCCGGGGCGGCGGCCGCTCAGCTCGCGGCGGAGGCCCCGGCGACCGGCCAGCAGCTCATCCAGGAATTGCAGGCCCGCGGCGTCGATTCCTCCGTGATCGCGCAGGTGCAGGCATCGCTCGCGAGCATCGACACGACCGTGCAGTCGGGCAACAGCCGCATCCAGAGCGCCGTCGGCCAGATCGACCAGCTCTCGGCCGGAGCGGACCAGGTCGCGGGTGGCGCGTCCCAGGTCGCGTCCGGCTCGCAGCAAGCGGCGGACGGCGCGTCGCAGCTCGCCTCGGGCGCTGCCACCGCGGCGAGCGGATCGGCGCAACTGCGGGACGGGCTGACCACCCTGCACGCCGGCACCGCGCAGCTCCGCGACGGGCTGCAGGCGGGCGTCGACCGCATCCCGGACAGCTCCCCCGACCTGCAGCAGAAGCAGGCCTCCACCATCGCGGATCCGGTCAACCTGAAGAACGACTCGATCACCTCCGCCGGGACCTACGGCGCCGGACTCGCACCGTTCTTCGTCTCGCTGGCGGCGTGGATCGGCATCTACGCGCTGTTCCTGATCGTCAAGCCTGTCTCGCGCCGGGCCATCACCGCACTCCACTCGCCGGTGAAGATCACGCTGGCGGGATGGCTCACACCGGGCCTTCTCGGAGCAGTGCAGATGATCGGGCTGTTCGCGATCGTGTCCGGCGCTCTCGGCTTCCGGATCGACAATCCGCTCGGGATGTACGCCTTGATGGGATTGGCGTCCGTCACGTTCGCGGCGATCATCCTCGCGCTCAATGTCTGGCTCGGCAGCGTCGGGCAGTTCCTCGGGCTCGTGCTCATGGTGATGCAGCTGGTGACGGCGGGCGGGACCTTCCCGTGGCAGACGCTGCCCGGACCGCTCGCCGCGCTGCACAACGTGCTGCCGATGTCGTACGCCGTGGACGGCATCCGGCAGCTGATGTACGGCGGCAACCCGGCGACGGCCTGGGCGGATGCCGGAGTGCTGGCCCTGTGGATGCTCGTGGCGCTGCTGATCTCGGCGATCGGCGTGACGCGGATGACGCACTTCCGGACGCTGCGCGACCTGCGTCCTTCGCTCATCGGGTAGGCGGGCGGCGTCGCCGGCCGGCGCTAGGGTGGCGGCGTCGGTCGCCGGGCGACGACGGTGGCCGGCGCTAGGGTGGCGGCGTGACAGAAACGCTGCGCATCCTGCACCTCTCCGACACGCATCTGTACGGAGACGAGAGGCTGCACTACGGCATCGTGGACACGCTGGCCGGGTTGGATCGGGTGCTCGCCCGAGCGGCGACGCTGACCGGGATCGACGTGGTCGTCGTCTCCGGCGACCTGTCGGAGGACGGGACCGCGGCCTC
>Ga0209677_101141_pt1 | contig 12392 bp, 12 predicted proteins | sample AraplaCvi_mCL_r2_2_FD_184285 | JGI IMG/M metagenome (GOLD analysis project Ga0209677, IMG submission 184285) | Arabidopsis root microbial communities from North Carolina, USA - plate scrape CL_Cvi_mCL_r2 (SPAdes) (version 2) | ecosystem: Host-associated > Plants > Roots > Endosphere | place: USA... | reverse complement strand
CACCCGGCGGATGCCGTCGGGCAGCAGGGCGTTTCCGCGGAGCACCAGGTCGAGCACGGGCTCAGCCCGGGAGGCGCGTGACGGTCCATCCGTCGTCGTGGCGGCGATACTCGCTGCGATTGCTCGGTCCATCGGTGTCCCCCCTCCAGAACGTCAGGCGGACAGGGGTCACGCGGTAGCCGACCCAGCTGGGAGGGGCGGTCAGGCTGCCCTCGGGATGCTCGGCTGCGAAGCCGTCCCACCGCGCGCGGCGCTCCCGGCGGGGAAGCGTCGCGGTGAGGGGGTCGTTGGTCCATGCCAGCAGCTGCAGGTAGCGCGAACGGTCTGCGAAGGCAGCGCCTGCCGCCGCGGGGTCGACGGGAGCTGCGTCACCCTGCACCACGACCTGGCGGCCGGCGTCGGGCCAGACCAGGGTGAGGGCGACGCGGGGGTCGGCGGCGAGCTCCTCGACCTTCCGCGAGCGCCCGTCGGTGTGGAACTGCAGGGCTTCGCCGTCGAACGAGCTCAGCAGCACGCTGCGCGCGTCCGGGTAGCCGTCGACGCCGTTGGTGGACAGCGTCATCAGCGGTCGCAGTTCCGTCTCGGCCGCGGGCAGCCACAGGGCCAGCAGGCCGAGTGGATCCGGGACGTCCCGGTCGACGTTCTCGATGTCCCGCCCGAACGCGGTGCTCGACGTGATCACGCGGGCGCTTGCGTCGGGTGGAAGGCGGCGATCTCGCGCAGCGCGGCGACGGCTTCGCTGACCGAGTGCTCGAACAGCAGCTCTCCGTACTGCGCGTCCGCCTGCGACGCGTCCCCGACCACGCCGGCCGGGCCGAAGTCGTTGCTCAACCAGCCGAAGCTGACCCGCTTGCCGTTGAAGCCGATGTACTCGAAGTCGGCGATGTGGTCCGGCACCCAGCGTTCCGCGAGCGACAGGTCGACGAGATCGGGCCGGATGTGCATCAGCGCCGAGGTCTCCGCGGTCCCGCCGTGGATGCCGAGCCCGCGCTCGTCGGCGCCGCGGCCGTCCGGAGACGGCAGGACGGTGAGCGCCGGCATGAGGAAGGTGCGCAGACCGAAGAGGCGGCGGATCTCGCGCAGGGCGACCTGCAGCAGGGCGAGGTTGCCGCCGTGCCCGTTCAGGAACACCAGGCGGGTCGCGCCGCTCGCAGCGACGGCGCGCCCGAGGTCGACGACCGTCTCCATCATCGTCTCCCAGCGCAGCCACATCGTTCCTGGCGCCCAGCTGTGCTCGTCGGACTTAGTGTACGCGAGCGTGGGCAGCATCCACACGTCGAGGCCGTCGGCGGCGGCGCGGTCGACGGCGGCACCACCGATCACGTCGGCCAGCAGGTAGTCGGTCAGCAGCGGCAGGTGCGGTCCGTGGTGCTCGACCGCACCGGTCGGCACGACGACGATGGACTCGGGGCCGAGTGCCGCCGCAGCGGCCGGTCCGGAGAGCTCGGCGAGCCGCCGGGTCGCGGTGGCGGTCATCGCTTCGCTCCCGTCGGCACGGTGGCGCGGGTGAGCTTGCCCGGGTTGAGGAGGCCGGACGGGTCGGTCCGCTGGGCGAGCGCCGCCGTCCGGTCGGGCTGGTGGTCCACGAACCACTGGTGGGGGTTGTGGTAGCCGACACCGAGCGCGGCGAGGCGTTCGAAACCTGCGTACACGGCCTCCTCGCTCTCGTAGACGCCGGCGATCATGCCGATCGGGCGCCCGCGCTGGGCCTCGATGTGCAGCATCCCTCCCGGGTAGACGGCGTGCACCTCCTCGATCCGGTCGATGAGCGCGTCGCCGGAGACCTCGACGTGGAAGTACGTGTCCGGGTACGCCTTCTGCAGCCACTCGATGGGGTGGTTGTACGAGATCATGCTGATCTTCATCGTGCTCTGCGCACTGTCGCGCACGTCCTCGACCCGGCCGCCGGCTCCCTCCACCAGTGCGGTCGCCGCCTCGACGGACGCAACATCGAGGATGGCGCGGAGGCTCGCCCGGTCGGCCGGGATGGCCGGGTCGGCGGGCAGGGCGTTGGCCAGGGTCGGCAGGTCGGCCGAGACCAGGCGGGGTGTCGGCTCCAGCTCGGCGAACGCGCGGATCACCGAGAGGGCCTGGCCGAAGTCGTCGAAGCTCGCGAGGAAGCCGCGCCACTCCTGCAGCGGCTCGAGCCGGACGGTCGCGCGGGCGATGATCCCGGCGGTGCCGTAGTTGTGGATGTACGCCTCGGCCTCCTCGCCCTCGACGTGCACCAAGGCGGCGTCGGGAACGGCGTGCACCACATCCAGCGCGAGCGCGTAGCCGGTGTGCAGCTGACCGTGCTTGATCGATCCGGTCCCGCTGGAGCCTCCGGAGAGGAAGCCGCCGATGGTGGACTGCGCCGTCGACGGATACAGCAGGATCTGCTGACCCGCCTTGTTGGCCGCCTGCTCGAGCGCCACCATCGTCGCGCCCGCGTCGGCCGTGATGAACCCGTCGCCGACCTCGTGGATGGTGCGCGCGCGGGAGGTGTCCAGCACGAGGCCGCCGTGCAACGGGATGCCCTGGCCGTAGTTGCCGGTGCCCTTGCCGCGCGGGGTGATCGGCACCCGATGCCGGACGGCCGCCGCGACCGTGAGCGCGATCTCCTCGGCGCTCGCCGGATAGGCGACGAGGTCCGCGAGCCCGAGCGGCAGCTTCGCGCTGATCACCGGGGAGAGGTGCGCGCCGTCGACCGACGCCTTCTCGCGGGCAGCCGGATCGGATGTGACCCCGCGATCGCCGAGGAGGTCGCGCAGTTCGGCCTCGAGTGCGGCGAGGGTCGCGGCCGGAACGGGTGAGTCGTTCATTCGTTTTCCTTCGTTCGAGTGGTCAGTGCATCACCATGCCGCCCGCGACGTTGACGGCCTGACCGGTCAGGTAGGCCGCGTCGTCGGAGGCGAGGAAGGCGGCGACGGCGGAGACGTCGCCCGGCTCGCCGAGACGGCCGAGCGGAGAGTAGGAGGACCAGAGCGCGACATCCTCCTCGGTCCGGGTTCCCGCGCCCATCTCGGTGAGCACGTATCCCGGGCAGAGGCAGTTGGCGGTGATGCCGTGGCAGCCGAGCTCCAGGGCGGTGACGCGGGTGAGCGCGATGACGGCGGCCTTCGACGCCGCGTAGTGCGCTTGCCCGGCGCCTCCGGCCTTGCCCGCCATGCTGGCCAGGTTGATGATCGTGCCGCGCACGCCATCCGCGATCATGCGGCGGGCGGCGACCTGGGTGGTCACCAGCATGGGCCGCGTGTTCACGGCGAACACCAGATCCCAGTCCTCGACGGGGATGTCGAGCAGCGGGGAGAAGCGGAGGATGCCCGCGTTGTTCACGAGGACGTCGATCCCGCCGAGGGCGTCGATCGCGCCGGCGAGGCCGGCCCGGGTCGCATCGGCGTCGGTCAGGTCGACCGGGTGGAAGGAGCCGCCCAGCTCGGCCGCGACCTCCTCACCCGGATGGGCGAGCACATCCAGGAGGGCGACCGTGGCGCCCTCTGCGGCGAGCCGCCGGGCGATGGCGGCTCCGATCCCGCGCGCCCCGCCGGTGACGACGGCCCGCTTGCCGGCAAGCCGTGCGGTCGCCGTCACCGGTGGGGTGCTCACGGGTCAGAACCCGATCGAGCTGTCGAGGAACTTGTTCGTGAACAGGTCCGTCGCCTTGAGTCCCGCTTTCGGAGCGGAGCCCGACTTGGTGAAGATCGGCGTCGTGATGTCGATGATCTTCTGGACGCGGCTCTCGGTGAAGTCGCCGACGTAGCCGTTGTCGCCGTTGCTGGCGATCTTCAGCTTCTTCATCTGCGAGACACCGAAGTCGGCGACCTGCTCGTCGTACACCCAGCCGTTGTTGTAGGCCGTCACCAACTGGACGATCAGCTTGTTGGTCGCGGCCGGGTCCTTGATGTAGTCGACGTCGGCCTGCTGGAGCACGGGCACCAGCTTCTTCAGGCAGGGCGTCAGCTTCTCGAGGTCGCCCGTGCGCACCGAGACCGACTCCGGGTAGATGGGATAGCCGGTGTCGTTGATGAGCTGGAACTGGACCGGCTTGCCCCAGGCCGCGACCTCCTTGGCGTAGATGTACGGTTCGGCGGTGGCGAAGCCCTGCTGGCCGTCCGTGCCCTTCGCGGTCACGAACTTCGCCGGGGTGCCGTCGTAGCTGCCGTCGGTCACCGCGACCGGCAGGATCCCGGCGCCCTGGAGGTAGGACATGTAGGCGGCGCCGTTGAAGTAGCGGACCACCCCGCCGTCCTTCTGGAGGGCTGCGCCGAGGTCCTTGATGGAGGTGACCTTCGGGTAGGTCTTCGGATCCCACATGATCATCTGCGGCGAGATGTCGTTCTCGGCGAAGACGGCGGTGGTCGGGAGGCTGTTCGACAGCTGCACCGCCTCATCCGTCGTGACGTAGCCGAGGGTGATGTCCTTGTCCTTGTACAGCTGCGAGCTGACCGACTGGTAGCCGATCGCTGGTCCGCCGGAGCGGACCTGCAGCTTCACGCCGGTCGGCTTGCCCTGCGAGTACAGGTCGCCGGTGACGGACTTCTGGTTGGCGTCAATGGCGGGGTTCGGGCCCAGCAGCTGGTACAGGTGGCCGTGGTCGGCCTCCGGGTTCCAGTCGGTCTGGATCGTGACCGTCGCCGGGCAGACGCCGGACAGGTCCACGCCCTTCGCCGTCGAGGTGGACGAGGAGGAGGCTGCCGGGCCGCCTCCGGCACAGGCGGTGAGCGCGACCGTGGCGGCGACGATCACGCCGGCGGCCAGGGTGGAGCGTCGTGCTGTTCGATGCATCAGGACTCCGTTCGATTGCAAGGGTGGTGCAGGGGGATGGGGGTCGACCGGCCGGATCAGCCGAAGTCGTACCATTTGCCGACGGCCAACTTTCCGAGCAGGCCGAAGAGAAGGAACACGACGACGCCCAGGAGCGAGGCCGTGATGATGGCGGCGAACGTGCCCGGGCCGTTGAGCCGCGAGGTGGACACCTGGATGAGCACCCCGAGGCCGGGCGTGCCGCGCTGGAAGAACTGGTCGCCGACGATCGCGCCGATGACCGAGAGGCCCGCCGCGGTGCGCAGCCCGACGAAGATCGAGGGGAGCGCCGCGGGGAACTGGAGCTTGGTGAGGCGCGTCCAGCGCCCGGCTCCCTGCAGCTGGAACAGCTCGCGCTGTCCGCGGTCGGCGGACTGCAGGCCGAACAGCGTGTTGGAGACCATCGGGAAGATCGAGATCATCACCGTGACGATCACGCGCGAGAGGAACTCGTAGCCGAAGAGCGCCCCGATCAGCGGGACCAGCGCGAGGATGGGGATGCACTGGAGGATGACGGCGTACGGGTACAGGGAACGCTCGACCCATTTCGCCTGCGACATCAGCACCGCCCACGCGACGCCGATCACGATGGCGAGGCTCAGCCCGGTGAGGGCGACGACGGCCGAGTTGCCGAGGTCGACCAGCAGCTGCGGCGTGAACAGCGGGTCCGCGAACATCGACGTCAGGACGAGGTGCGGGTAGGGGACCAGGAAGGCCAGCTGCTGCGAGGCGTAGTAGGCGGCGGCTCCATACCAGAGCCCGATGAGTACGACGAAGACGGCCAGCGGCTGCCACCACTGGAGGGAGCGGGACGAGCGGCGGATGCGCGTCTCACGCCCGCCGCGCCGCGACGCCTCCGCGCTGCCGGCCTGGGTGGCGATCCCCGTGCTGTCTGCGATGTCGGCCATCAGTTGTGCCCTTCTCGGAGGGAGTGCGAGACCTGTCCGACCAGGTCGGCGAACTCCGGGGTGAAGCGGATGTCCGGGTCGCGCGGCATCGGGAACGGCACGTCGAACGTGGTGACGATCGAGCCGGGCCGGCCGGACATCACCACGACCTTGGTCGAGAGGTAGACGGCCTCCGAGACCGAATGCGTGATGAAGAGCCCGGCGAACCGCTGCTGCACGAAGAGCCGGAGCAGTTCGTCGTTCAGGCGTTCGCGGGTGATCTCGTCGAGCGCACCGAACGGCTCGTCGAACAGGAACAGCTCGGGGTCGAGCGTGAGGGAGCGGGCGAGCGAGGTGCGCATCCTCATCCCCCCGGAGAGCTGCTTCGGGAGGTGGCTCTCGAAGCCCTTCAGGCCGACCAGGTCGATCGCCGTGGCGGCTTTGGCCCGCCGCTCTGCGCGAGGGACGCCGCCGAGCTCGGCCAGGAGCTCCACGTTGGCCTCGACCGAGCGCCACGGCAGCAGCGTCGCATCCTGGAACACGTAGCCGATGCGGTCGGTCCGCAGCTGAGCCGTGCCGGCGGACGCCGACTCGAGGCCGGAGGCGATCCGCAGGAGCGTGCTCTTGCCGCAGCCGGAGGGGCCGACCACGCTGACGAACTCGCCCCGCGAGACGGACAGGTCGACGCCGCGCAGCGCGACGGTGCCGTCCGGGAAGGTCATCTCCACGTCGTGGAAGTCGAGGAGCGGCGCCGTCGTCGTGACGGGCGCGGACGATTCTGTGAGGGTCATGCGACCGGTCACCTCGATTCGAGAAGGAGCGATGGGGTGGGGAGGGGAGCGACGGTGCGTCGCACCTCGCTGTGGGCGACGAGCCGTCCGTCGTGGATCACGAAGCGGTCGGCCGGGGCGTTGGCGATGGCGTCGGCGAGGTTCGCAGCGCGCACCGCGAGCAGCTCGGCGCGCGCGCCCGGCCGGGCGCCGGCCGGCGGCAGGCGCATGACGGAGCGGGCCCCGTCGCTCACGGCGCTGTACGCCTCGTCGAGCGTCAGGTGGCCGGCGGTCACGAGCAGCGACGCTGTCTCGAGCGCGTCGCTGCGGCCGACCGGGTTGAAGGGATCGCGGACGTTGTCGGCGCCGGCGCCCAGCCGTACCCCGGCGTCGAGCAGGGCTCGAAGGGCGGTCAGGCCGCGAGGAGCGGAGTGCTCGTGCTCCCAGGCCTGCAGGTACAGGTTCGTGATGGGGAGCGTCACGATCCCGATGTCGCTGGCGAGCACCTCCTCGATGATCGGGTCGAGCTCGGCCGCGGTCAGTGTCCCGAGGCGGACGCAGTGCCCGGCGGTCAGCGAGGTCCCGGCCGGGCGGTGGCGCACCGACCGGGCGTACTGCGCGAGGGTGAGGGCTCCGTCGAGGCTCTCGTCGGTGTGCAGGTCGACGCCGAGGCCGCGTCGCTCGGCGATGGCGAGCAGCCGGCCCAGGTCGGCCGCGGGGTCCGGAGCAAGGTGCGGTGCGCCTCCGACGAGCTCGATTCCGAGGTCGAGGACGGCCTCCAGGTCCGCGTCGGGCGAGAGGTGCCCGGCCAGGGCGACCAGTTCGATGTCGATCAGGCCGGCCAGTTCGTCGCGCACCCGGACGAGCGCCTCGGCGCCGCGGAGGGGTTCCGGCCCGAGGAGCACGTCGACATGGCAGCGGATGGCGGTGATGCCGTTGGCGAGCATCGACAGGGCCTGGGTGCGGGCGCGGTCCGCGATGCTCTCGGCCGTCATGGTCGCCGAGTACGCCCGCCAGGCGTCGATCGCCGAGCGCAGGTCGCCCATCGGCGGCCGGATGAGATCCCACGACAGCGCCTTGTCCAGGTGGGCGTGCGGCTCGGCGGGCGCAGTGAGCAGGAGGTGCCCGGTCAGGTCGAGGGTCGTGTCCGACCGGTCGTCGGGATGCGCGCCGGGGTAGGCCGGCTCGACCGAGACGACCGTCCCGTCGTGGATGCGGACGTCGGCGAGACCTCCTTCCGGCAGCGTGGCGTTGCGCAGGAGGGTGAGCGTTCGGGGGAGCGGTGCAGCCAACAGCGGGTACCTCCTCGCGGATTCGGTGGCCTGATGGCCGATCGTCGCGACAGCGGGACGAGCGTGGCAGAATGTTGATGCCCTCAACATCTTTGAATCTACGCACGGCGCGTTTCTCGCACGTAACGCCGTCATTTCCGATTGTTAATTGCCCGCCGCGCCGCACAGCCGGCCGGGCCGAGAGGGAGAGAGTCGAATCCCATGACCAGCAGCTCCGTGCCCCATCCCACGCCCGCCGGCGGTGACACCGGGTCACGCGTCCCCGGCTCCCGGGTGATCGACGAGCAGGCGGCCAGAATCGGCTCCCGCATCCGGTCCCTGCGTCGATCGCACGACATGACCCTCGTCCAGCTCGCCGCGCTGACCGGATTGTCGCATCCCTTCCTCAGCCAGCTCGAACGCGGGCACGCCCGCCCGAGCATGGTCTCGCTGGAGCGCATCGCGCGGGCGCTCGGCAGCAGCCAGGTGGAGCTCCTCGCCGCGGCCGACCTCGAGCGGCGGAGTCCCGGGGACACGCGCCCGGATGTGCTCCGAGCGACCGAGGGCGTGCGCGGTCCCTTCGCGGAGGGCGAGGCCCGCTTGCTCGCCCACGGGGCGCGCGGCTTCGAGCCCCTCGAGTTCATCGGTGCGAACACGGACCCCGGCGACTACTACGAGCACGAGGAGGACGAGTTCATCTACGTGATGCGCGGTAGCATCCTGGTCGACCTCGCCGACCGCGGCCGGTTCGTGCTCGACGCGGGCGACTCCATCTACTACTACGGCGGCACGCCGCATCGCTGGAACTCGCTGAGCGGCGACGGCTACCACCTGTTCCTGGTGAAGCAGAAGGCGGCCCAGTCGTGAGCGCGGCCGAGCAGGAGTTCGAGGTCGTGGTCGCGTCGCGCACGGTCGCGGCGGCCGACGTCATCCTCCTGGAGCTGGCGCGTCCCGACGGCGGTCCGCTCCCCGAGTGGACGCCCGGCGCCCACATCGATGTCGTCCTCGTGGCGGGCGCGTCCGCCTCGGAGCGGCTGGAGCGCCAGTACTCGCTCTGCGGCGACCCGGCGGACCGCGGATCCTGGCGCATCGGCATCCTTCGCGAACCGGGCGGACGCGGCGGATCGGTGCGACTGCACGACGTCGTCCGTGTGGGCGATCGGCTCACCGTCCGTGGCCCCCGCGCGCACTTCGCCCTCGTGCCGGGAACCGGGCCCGTCGTATTCGTGGCCGGTGGGATCGGGATCACCCCCCTCCTGCCGATGGTGGCCGCCGCTGATGCGGCCGGCCGCGACTGGCGCCTGGCCTACGCCGGCCGTTCCCGGTCCTCGATGGCGTTCGTCGGCCAGCTCGCGGCGGCGCACCCGGACCGCGTGGAGGTCTTCGCCGCCGACGAAGGCCGGCGGCTGGAGCTGGATGCGGTCACCCGCCCCGCGGCCGACGGAGTCGCCGTCTACTGCTGCGGACCGGCGCGAATGGTGGATGCGGTCGAAGCTCTCAGCGCGGGATGGCCCGCCGACACGCTTCACCGCGAGCGGTTCGAGCCGAAGACGCCGACGCCCCACGCGGCCGACACGGCGTTCGAGGTGGAGCTGGAGCTCTCCGGGCTGTCCCTCACCGTTCCCGCCGACCGGTCCGTTCTGGATGTCGTGGAGGAATCCGGGGTCCTGGTGCTCTCCTCCTGCCGCGAGGGAACCTGCGGCACCTGCGAGACGCCCGTGATCGCGGGGGAGGTGGACCACCGCGACTCGGTCCTCACCCGGTCCGAGCAGGAGGCGAACACCGCGATGATGATCTGCGTCTCCCGCGCGGCCTGCCCGCGGCTGGTGCTCGAACTCTGAGTCAGAGGCTGCGCGGGAGCCGGCGACGGAGCGCCGCGACGACGTCCTCCTCCGGTTCGGCCACCAGGCGGTAGTCCTGAACGACGACGCGCCCGCCGACGACCACGTGCTTCGGGCGGCGCCCGGGCGAGGCCCAGAGCAGACCGGCCACGGGATCGGCCACGCCGGCGTCGGCGACGCCCGACACATCCCAGACGCAGAGATCGCCCGCGGAGCCGGGTCGCAGCCTGCCGAGCTCGGGCCGGCCGAGACCGGCGGCAGAGCCGGCCGACGCCATTCCGAGCACGTCGACGGCCGCCAGCGGAGGCCCGACCAGGGGAGCGACCTGCATCGCGAGACGTGCGTCGGCGAGCAGGTGGCCTGCGTCGTTGCTTCCGCCGCCGCTGGTGCCGAGGCCCACCTGGATGCCGGCCTCGCGCAAGGCGGCGACCGGAGCGATGCCCCATCCCATCGGCAGGTCGCAGCCGGGGGCGTGCGTGGCCGTCGCGCCGGCCGCGGCGAGCCGGGCGATCTCGTCGTCCGTGACCCCGCAGAGGTGCGCGATCGTCACATCGGGGGCCAGCCATCCCCACTCCTCGAGCAGGTCGATCGGCCGACGCCCGTACTTCTCGGCGGCGATCGCCACATCCACCTGCTCGTTCGCCTGGGTGCGGCGTCGCAGCCCGTAGCGCGCGGCGACCTCTCCGAGAAGCTCGAAGGTCTCGCGCGGGTCGCTGTGCACGCCGGCCGGACCGACAGCGACCTGGAGCATCCCGTCGGCGCTGACACCGCGCTCCGTGCCGGGAACCAGCGCCGCAACGACCGCCTCGGCGGAGAGCGCCGCCTGCTGCGGGTCGTCGCGGGCGGTCCCGCGCACGAAGACGAGACGCGATCCCAGCCGGGCGGCCGATCCGGCGACAGCGGCCGCGAGCTCGGCCGACGCGTCCGGGCTCATCCCCGCCGGCCAGGTGAGCTGGTGGTCGGCGACCGTGGTCACACCGCAGAGCAGACCCTCCGCGATCCCCACGGCGGCCGCAGCCGCGCAGAGTTCGGAATCGACCCCGGCGCGGGCGTAGGCGGCCGCCATGGTGGGCAGCCACTCAGCCATCCGTACGCCCCGGGTGCCGGGCAGCGTGCGGAACGCGCTCTGCAGGAGATGGTGGTGGGCGTTCACGAGACCGGGCGTCACGACGCAACCCGTGGCGTCGAGCGTCTGGGTGGGCTCGGGAGGCGGCCTGCCTGTCGGCCCGGCTGCCGACTCCACCGTGGCCGCGACCATCCCCTCGACGATCGTGAGATCGCCCTGGACGAGGGTGGATGCGTCGACCACAATGCATTCGGCGTTGCGCACAGTCAGCATGGCAGCGTGTCTATCAGGCGTTTGTGTCGTGCACGTCTCGCGACCGAAATCTTCCGGTCACACACCGCGATTAGCCTCGCCGCATGCTCGAACTCGCCCGCCAGCTGGCCGAGCGCCTCGACGCGGGCCGGTCGGTCGCCGTCGCGACGGTGGTCGCGATCTCGGGCAGCGCACCGCGCGGGGTGGGAGCGACGATGTTCGTCGGCGAGGACGGGTCCGTCGTCGGCAGCGTGTCGGGCGGCTGCGTGGAGAGTGCGGTCGTGGAGGCGTGTGCAGCCGTGCTGGACGGCGCCGGGCCGTCCGTCATCCGGTACGGGATCAGCGACGAGGAGGCCATGGGAGTGGGCCTCATGTGTGGCGGGGATCTGGACGTGTACATCGAGCGCCTGCCGCAGGCCGCGCTCCCGAGCCTCGAGTCGGTCGCCGCGGGAGCGACGGCCGCCGCGGGCACCATCGTGGGCGGACCCCGCGATCTGGTCGGCATCCGGATCGAGGACCTCACGGACGAACGCCTGCACGCCGCGGGCGTCCACGGATTGTCCGCATCCCGCCTCCGCGCCGAGCACGAGACGCGGGCGCAGGCCGGGCGCAGTGTCACCTGGGCGGCGCAGTGCGACGACCTGGAGCTCTCGATCTTCACCGACGTCGTCCTCGCGCCTCCGCGGCTGCTGATCTTCGGCGCCGTCGACTTCGCTGCGGCACTGGCCGAGGCGGGGCGCCTGCTCGGCTACCGCGTGACGGTCTGCGATGCGCGTGCGCTGTTCGCCACACCCGAGCGGTTCCCCGGCGCCCATGAGGTCGTGCGGGCCTGGCCGCACGTCTACCTCGCCGGCACGCCGGTCGACCGGCGCACGGTCGTCTGCGTGCTCACGCACGATCTGAAGTTCGACGTGCCGCTGCTGACTCTCGCCCTCGATCTCCCCGTGGCCTACGTCGGCGCCATGGGCTCGCGCCGGACCCATGAGCGCCGCCTGCGCGCTCTGCGGGAGGCCGGCGTCGACGAGAGCGCGCTCGCCCGCCTCCACTCGCCGATCGGCCTCGACCTCGGCGCCTCCACGCCGGCGGAGACCGCGGTGTCGATCCTCGCCGAGGTCGTCGCCGCGCGGACCGGCGCGAGCGGACGGCCGCTCAGCGCTGCCGAGGGGCCCATCCATGCCGCTGCGGTCCCTCAGCCGATCGACGCCGCTTGAGCCGGTCTGACGTCCCCGGCGTCACGCACCCTGCCGTCCCGCGAGCCGCCAGACGCGGTCGCGTCCCATCGGGAGGTCGTACGGCCGGACGCCGATCGCATCCCGGATCGCATTGGCGAGCGCCGGAGCGACCGGATTGAATGGAGCCTCGCTCATCGACTTGGCCCCCTTCGGGCCGATCGCATCCACCGTGTCGGCGAACAGCACCTCGGTGTGCGGCACATCGGCGAACTGGGGGATGTGGTAGTTGCGCAGCGTCCGGGTGACGACCCCGCCGCTCCCGTCGAGCCGCACCTCCTCGTACAGAGC
>Ga0209677_101140_pt1 | contig 12420 bp, 10 predicted proteins | sample AraplaCvi_mCL_r2_2_FD_184285 | JGI IMG/M metagenome (GOLD analysis project Ga0209677, IMG submission 184285) | Arabidopsis root microbial communities from North Carolina, USA - plate scrape CL_Cvi_mCL_r2 (SPAdes) (version 2) | ecosystem: Host-associated > Plants > Roots > Endosphere | place: USA... | reverse complement strand
TCGATACGTTGCTTGCGACCCACAAACCCCGCGCGGTGATCAATTTTGCGGCCGAAAGCCATGTCGACCGATCCATTCACGGGCCTGGCGATTTCATTCAGACGAATGTCGTCGGCACGTTCAATCTGCTGGAGGCGGTTCGTGGTCACTGGGATGGCTTGCCGGGCGACGAGAAGCCGGCCTTCCGCTTTCTCCATGTCTCGACCGATGAGGTCTACGGTACGCTGTCCAAGGACGACGCGCCGTTCAACGAGCTCAATCGCTATGAGCCGAACAGCCCTTATTCGGCCAGTAAGGCTGCATCGGATCATCTCGTTCGCGCCTGGCATCATACCTATCGGCTGCCGGTGCTGACGACGAATTGCAGCAACAATTACGGCCCCTATCACTTTCCGGAAAAGCTGATCCCGCTGGTGATCCTGAATGCGCTTTCGGGCAAGAACCTCCCGATTTATGGCGACGGACAGCAGATCCGCGACTGGCTTTACGTCAGGGATCACTGCAGCGCCATTCGTCGCGTGCTGGAAGCCGGCAGGGTCGGTGAGACCTACAATGTCGGCGGCTGGAACGAAAAGCCCAATCTGGATGTGGTTCATACCATCTGCGCCATCCTTGATGAGTTGCGGCCGAAGGCCGATGGCACCCGTTACCGCGATCAGATCGCCTTCGTGAAGGACAGGCCCGGTCACGATCGCCGCTATGCCATCGATGCCCGCAAGCTCGAACGCGAACTGGGCTGGAAGCCCGAGGAGACGTTCGAGACGGGCATTCGCAAGACGATCGAATGGTATCTCGGTAACCAGGATTGGGTGCGAAACGTCACCAGTGGCGCCTATCGCGAATGGGTCGGCAAGCAGTATGAGGTGCAGCTGTGAGCACAATTCTGGTGACGGGCGCCAACGGACAGGTCGGGTTCGAATTGCAGCGCTCGGTCGCAGCACTCGGCGACGTGGTGGCCATGAACCGCGGCGAGATGGATCTTGCCAATGAGGCAAGCATTCTCTCAGCACTGCAGGCGCACAGGCCGCGCGTCATCGTAAATCCGGCCGCCTATACGGCTGTTGATCGTGCCGAGAGCGACGCGGAGCAGGCGATGGCCGTGAATGCGGCGGCGCCGGGGATATTGGCGCGCTGGGCCGCCGACAACGGCGCCTGGCTGGTGCACTATTCGACCGACTATGTTTTCGACGGCACAAAAGCCGATGCGTATGTGGAGAGCGATACGGCCAATCCGCAATCGGTCTACGGCGAAAGCAAATGGCTGGGTGAAGAGGCCGTCCGCTCCGCCGGCGGTCGCCATCTCATCCTGCGGACGAGCTGGGTTTACGGCCATCACGGCAACAACTTCCTGAAGACCATCCTTCGGCTCGCGCAAGAGCGCAGCTCCTTGAATGTTGTTGCCGACCAGGTGGGGGCGCCGACATCGGCGGCCCTGATCGCCGATGTCACGCGCACGGTCATCGAGCGTATCGCCCGTCCGGATACGTCGGATCTGTCGGGCACCTATCATCTCAGCGCGCAAGGCAACACGTCGTGGCATGGCTATGCGGCGCATATCGTCCGCCAGGCATCTGCCAGGGACGTCAAGCTTGCGCTGACCATCGACGCGCTCAAGCCTATCCCGACCGCCGAATACCCGACGCCTGCAAAGCGCCCGCACAATTCGAGACTGGATTGCACAAAGCTTATGGATGGCTTTGACCTCAGTCTTCCTGCCTGGCAGGAGGGTGTCGAGGACGTCATCGACAGGCTGAAGCCTTCGACGCATTGAAACTGGCAAGATCTCATGAAGGCTTGTGGTCACCCTCCATGGCCTGACGGAACGAGAACGCGATAGAGACGAGACGCTGGACCATGAACAAGGCACGCAAAGGCATCATACTCGCTGGTGGATCGGGAACACGCCTTTACCCCCTGACGCTTGCAATCAGCAAGCAGCTCCTGCCGATCTACGACAAGCCGATGATCTACTATCCGCTGACGACCTTGATGCTGGCCGGCATCCGCGAAATCCTCATCATCTCGACGCCGCAGGACACGCCTCTCTTCGAACAATTGCTCGGTGATGGCAGCCAATGGGGGATCAAGCTTGAGTATGCGGTTCAGCCGAGCCCGGATGGTCTGGCGCAGGCATTCCTGATCGGCGAGAAATTCCTGGATGGAGCACCGTCCGCCCTGGTGCTCGGGGACAATATTTTCTACGGACACGACTTTACTCGATTGCTCCACGAGGCAAGCGGGAAGGAGACCGGAGCAATTGTCTTTGCCTATCACGTCCAGGACCCGCATCGCTACGGTGTGGTCGAATTCGATGAGCAGGGCAGGGCGATCAGCCTAGAGGAAAAGCCGGCGCTGCCGAAGAGCAATTATGCCGTCACCGGGCTCTATTTCTATGATGCGGGCGTTGTCGACGTGGCGAAATCCATACGCCCTTCGCCGCGTGGCGAACTGGAAATAACCGATGTCAACATGCATTATCTGAACACCGGACAACTGGATGTGCAGACGATGGGGCGTGGCTATGCCTGGCTCGACACCGGCACGCACGAATCCATGCTGGAGGCCAGTCACTATATCGCCACCATCGAAAACCGGCAGGGCCTGAAAGTCGCCTGCCCCGAGGAAATCGCCTATCGCAGCGGCTGGATCAATGCATCGCAGGTCGAGGCGCTGGCCCTTCCGCTCAAGAAGAATGGCTACGGGCAATATCTTCTCGGAATGCTGCGCGAGCGGATATTCTGACCGCGCCGTGACATCTCCCGCAGCTTGCCTCCGCAATGCGATCAACTGAAGCAGGAAGACGAATGAAAGCCATCGATACCGCCATTCCGGATGTCAAGATCATCGAGCCCACGGTGTTTGCCGACGACCGTGGCTTCTTCTTCGAAAGCTTCAGCAAGGCCAAGTTCGAGGCGGCGATCGGGCGAAGCGCCGATTTCGTGCAGGACAACCATAGCCGGTCGGGAAAGGGCGTCTTGCGCGGTCTGCACTATCAGTTGCCGCCGCATGCCCAGGCCAAGCTCGTTCGGGTCGTGGTTGGCGAAGTCTATGATGTCGCTGTCGATATCCGGAAATCCTCGCCGACATTCGGGCAATGGGTGGGGGTTTTGCTGTCGGAGGAAAACAAGCGCCAGCTTTGGATCCCGGAAGGATTTGCCCATGGGTTCCTGACGCTAAGCGACCATGTCGAATTCCTTTACAAGACGACGGATTATTATGCGCCGGAGAGCGATCGCGGAATTCGCTGGGATGACCCGCAAATCGCCATCGACTGGAAAACCGCCGACGTATCGACACTTTCCGCCAAGGATCAACGCCAGCCGTTGCTCGCGGACGCAGAACTATTCGATTGAGACGATATCGGGGCCGCTCGCCGGCGAAGCATGCATGCAAGGCAATGCGACTCGTCATGTGTTTTTGACAGGCCAAACGATGCCGTAGGTGACGCCGCCATCGCTTTTCGATACAGGAATAGCATGCGCGTTCTACATTTCTTCAAAACATATTGGCCCGATACATTTGGTGGTGTCGAGCGGACGATCCATGCGATTGCCAAAGGGACTGCCAAATACGGCGTCGAATCCGATGTTCTGTCACTTAGCAAAAAGCCCAGCGAACACAGCGTGGAATTCGATGGCCATATGGCTCACAAGGCCAGACTCGATTTCGAATTCGCCTCCACCGGCTTCTCGCGCGAGGTGTTCGGACGTTTTCGCGAGCTGAGCAGCAGGGCTGACATCGTCCACTATCATTTCCCCTGGCCGGTGATGGATATCGTCCATCTTGCGGCCCATACCGACAAGCCGACGGTCGTCACCTATCATTCCGATATCGTGAAGCAAAAGGTCCTGCTGCAATTCTACAAGCCGTTGATGTCTCGCTTTTTGAAAAGTGTCGATCGCATCGTTGCGACGTCCCCCAACTATCTGGCGTCGAGTGACGTCCTGAAACGGTTCGAATCGAAGACGACAGTCATTCCCTTGGGTCTCGACGAGGCGGACTATCCAAGGGCTGATGAGGCGACCCGTGCGCGGTGGCGCAACCGCTTTCCCGACCGCTTTCTCCTGTTTGTCGGCGTTCTGAGATATTACAAAGGTGTCCACATCCTGCTGGAGGCGGCAAGGAGGAACGGCCTAAGCGTCGTCGTCGTCGGCAGCGGGCCGATGGAAGCGGAGTTGAAGCAGTCGGCCGAACAAGGTGTCCACAATGTCCACTTTGTCGGCGCCCTGCCGGATCCCGACAAGATCGCCCTGCTCGAACTCTGCGAGGCGCTGGTTTTCCCGTCCCCGCTCCGTTCAGAGGCTTTCGGACTGTCGCTCGTCGAGGCTGCCATGTTCGGCAAGCCGATGATTTCCTGCGAAATCGGCACTGGGACAAGTTTCGTCAATTTGAACAACGAGACGGGATTCGTGGTACCGCCGAATGACATCGATGCCCTATCGGATGCGATGAAGCGCATCTGGCAGGATAGGGAGAAGGCGATCGCGATGGGTGCCGCGGCCCGGGATCGCTATCTCTCGCATTTCACCGCTGAGAAAATGTGCTTGGCCTATTATGGTCTATATCGCGAACTGGCGGGCGAATTGCCGATCCAGAGCGAGCGCGTCTAGGGAAAATTCGATCGCGGAAGTCTTCAATTGAGCTCGTTCGGCCTATTATGACGCGGTCTGTCTTCGGTGCCCAATTGCGGCCGACGAATGCGGCGGCCCCAGAATCCCCAAACTTGCTGCCCAGTCCGATTTTGACATGGAACGAACGATTGCAGTATGGACTTCCTCATAGGTGGTTTTTTGTTATCGATAGTGCACGCGATGAGGGAGCTTGTCGCCAGTCGTTGTCATTGGCTCACATAACGGCTAAATGGCGCTGGAAAATCGGTGCCCGGACGTGACTATGTGTTCGGCAAAAAGCGGTGCCTTGCTGTAAGCAATTTGGTCAAATGCGGCGAGAATGGAGATATAAGTGGCGAAGAAAGCACTGGTAACGGGGATCACGGGTCAGGACGGCGCCTATCTGGCGGAACTATTGCTGAAAAACGGTTATGAAGTCCACGGACTTGCCCGTCGTTCAAGCACTTCGGATGTCAATCTCAGCCGCCTGCAATGGCTTGGCATCGAGCAAGACGTCCGTATCGTCGACGGTGACTTGATGGATCTTTCCGGTCTCGTCCGTACCGTAAAGGACGTTAAGCCGGACGAAGTCTATAATCTCGGTGCTCAATCCTTCGTCAAGTCCTCCTGGCAGCAGCCCTATCTCACCGGCCAGGTAACGGCTCTCGGCGTGACGAATATCCTGGAGGCCATCCGTCTCGAGCGGCCTGAGGCTCGCTTCTATCAGGCGTCTTCCTCGGAAATGTACGGGCTCATTCAGGAGCCGATGCAGTCGGAGCTGACGCCCTTCTACCCGCGCTCGCCCTATGCGGTCGCCAAGCTCTACGGCCATTGGATCACGATCAACTATCGTGAGAGTTTCGGCCTGCATGCGTCGAGCGGCATTCTCTTCAACCATGAATCTCCACTTCGCGGTATCGAGTTCGTCACGCGCAAGGTGACGGATGCGGTCGCTCGCATCAAGCTTGGCCTGGCAAACGAACTTCGGCTCGGAAATATCGATGCCAAGCGCGATTGGGGGCATTCGAAGGATTATGTTCGTGCCATGTGGCTGATGCTGCAGCAGGACGTCGCTGACGACTATGTCATTGCGACCGGTCGGACGACGACCGTGCGCGACATGTGTGCCATCGCCTTTCAGCATGTCGGCCTGAAGATGGAGGATCATCTGGTGATCGATCCTCAACTCTTCCGACCGGCGGAAGTGGATGTGCTGCTCGGCAACCCGGAGAAGGCTCGCAAGACGTTTGGATGGGAGCCGAAAATCAGCCTCGAAGAGATGATTGTCGAAATGGTCGAGGCCGACCTCAAGCGGTTGGACAAGTAAGACTCTCTAGCGGATGGCGAGGCAGCTCATGCCGAGGGAACATCGAATTCTTGTAACAGGCGCGAGCGGCTTCGTGGGCTCGTGGCTGTTGCATGAGCTCAACAAGCGACGGCTGGAGTTGGGTACGGAGCTGACCGTTCTGACCGCCGGTCAAAGCGATGTATCGGACTGGAAGACCGAAATTGCGGATCGGGAGCAGGTGGCGACCTTGATCCGCGATTGCCGCCCGACGGCCATCATCCATCTCGCTGCCATCGCCGCCCCGGGGGATGCGCGAAAGATGCCACAACGGGCCCGGGATGTGAATTTCCAGGGTACGATGAATCTCGCCTATGCCGTGATGGAATATGCGCCGGAGGCCCGGTTTGTCTTCGTCGGCAGTTCCTCAGTTGAATGGCGTCGAAAGCGTGGACCGCAACGACGCGCGAGAAGCTATTATAGCAGCAGCGAAACTCAATGGGGCCTGATTCCAAGGGCGGTCTTGCAAGCCGGCGGCATCAACTTCCTAAATCTGTTGCTATCGGGTTGGCTTCATCAACGAGTAGTAATCCCAATCAGAGAGAGTTTACTATGGTCACTTGTGTTGCAGACTATCCACTTGGCGATGAAATTTTGAGTCACCTGCAACTTGGTGCTCCGCTCGCTTGACTTGTAATAAAATGTCATTGTACAAATTTCATGGTTGCGCTGTGATGGCGCAACTTATTCTGCAAGAGGTGGCACCGCTCCTTGGAATGAAAGCTTGCTGGCTTGACGGGCGTTTCAGTTTGGCGGGCAACAGATGGGGTACACTAGGATAACAATTCTGTGTTTGGGGGGCTGGGTACTTCGCTTACGCCCGTGCCCGCGATAGTGGTATTTTTAATTCTGAGAGCAGTGGCGAGCGCTCTGTTGCAGTGGTGTCGAAGGCCAAGCGGGACGTTGCTGTAAAATTGCAGCAAGGCGGTAGTGTCAACGATCAACGGCCTGGAACAGATACGGTTAAGAACTCTGACTGTGATCTTGTTCTGAACTTGGCGATGCTTCTAAAATGATTGCCGAGTCCTCCCTTAGACCAATCGGCTCCCTCTTGAAACAGTTTAGCGCGAATTTACTTCAACTTCATTGGGGCAAGTGGGGTATTGGTATTGAAGACGCCAGAGAGAAAATCCTGGGATGACCTGTTCTTTCATGGGGCGAAGATTGAGAGAACTGTGCTTAAGTCCGCATTTTGTGTGGTTATATTGCTTTCTATTCCTTTGGTATTTTTTAGCTTATTCAAAACATATAATGTTTGCTCGCTAAATTCTATAATATATTACCTGTGGCCCCCAAATTTTGGGCATGCGCAAGAGCTGCTTACAAGCAATGTGAGGGAATTTGACGCGTGTCTCTTTTTGAATCTAAATTCGATAGCAAGTTTTACGTTTTTACTGTGGCTTCTATGGAGGATATATTTTGACTTTAGATGGGGCGCGTATAAATTTGAAAAGAGCATATTCATATTATGTGTGGTGGGGCCTGCCGTGATTTATTACGCTGCAACTGCTTCTTTTGTGCAAGGAAACTCCCCATTCGATCCGAGCCTCGATGCTCCAATATTGAAAAGTATTGTGATTCAGATAGGATTTATTGCTTTATTCTATATTTGTATTGGGGAGGTCTTGGTCTATTTCATCCGGAAATTCAATGGGAAATTGTCGTAGCGAGCTATCAAAGCAGTCTAATAAAGTAATTAATTCGTTTCTTGGGGCGATCAGATGTCGAACGATAGTCTATTTTCTTGGAATGGCCTATTTGCCTTCAATTAAGCTGTAGGCCAGATAGTTGACGATCGAGTTGAGAAAACTGAAAGGGCTATTGATAAGTTCGTAGAAGCTCGGATCGGTCCATATCTTACACCAAACCGAGTCACCGTGACGGGTACAGTGACCGGCATTGGTCTTTTAAATAAAGGCTTGGCCTGGGGGATTTTAGCGGCCGAAGACTTCTCGAAGTTCGCCTCTGTTATGAAGGTGTCAATCCAGGTATCCAGATTGCGGCAGCAACCGCGTATGGCTTGAGCCAGAAGGATAACAAGCAGCTTGCTCGTGCTGAAGTTCAGGCTCTAGCTAGGCCGGTCTCTCCCCACCGAAACAAACCTTAAATATGAAGCGAACCGCCTATTTTAAAGCTACCGGTTGACCGGCGAGCGATTAAAGCATCAGCGCAGAGAGCCACGTCCACCTCTACAAAGTCCATAATTAGGCGATACGTCACGATATTCGAACGGCTCCCGGGTCCGAGTCCTATCAAGAGCGCTATTCGTGGTTTTTATCGGAAAGCTCGTCGGTTCAGCGAAATGACGGGACGGACGTCAGATTTCCCTTAAGGCCACTGGGCATACCGCAAAATGGCGAGAGCGCTCGCAAACATGGGCTTTCTCGAGCCTAGCAGTTGTGATACAAAACCTTGGATAATAGATCCCAATATCCGAGTTTTTATATCAATGTCCGGCTCCGTCACTCAACGTCAAATCGCGCTAGCCGTGCTCGCTGAACGCGGCATAGCACGTCTGGCCGAACTGCGGAGGGCAGGCGTGACGGCGGCCACCATGAGCCGAATGGAACGGGATCGAGAGGTGATACGGCTTGCTCGAGGTCTCTATCAACTTCCCGATGCGGAGCTTGATGTCAACCACAGTCTGGCAGAGGCTGCTAAGCGCTCTCCAAAAGCTGTCATCTGCCTTGTTTCGGCCCTGGCCTTCCATGGGCTGACGGACCAGCTTCCAAGACAAGTATGGCTTGCCATAGGCAGCAAGGATTGGGCTCCAAAACCGGATGGGATGCCCATTCGCGTCGTGCGCTTCACGCAACCACTGCTCAGCGAAGGTGTCGAGATTCACACCATCGAGGGGGTTCCTGTAAAGATTTTCGGAGTTGCCAAGACAATTACTGATTGCTTCCGCTATCGCAACAAGATCGGCCTATCCGTGGCAATCGAGGGGCTTCAGGAGGCTCTAAGAAAACGAAGTGCTACTCCTGGTGAGATAGCCAACCAGGCGGTGCGCGGTGGCGTTGGCACCGTGATCCGCCCATACCTCGAGGCGCTGACTGTAAATGGCTAAACAAGTCAGAAACGTCGCAGCCTCGGTGCGAGCTCGCCTGTTGCAACTCGCCAAGACAAGCGGACAAAGCTTCGATTTGGTTCTGACACGCTTCGCGCTTGAACGGCTGTTGTTTAGGCTCAGCCAGTCGCCCCACGCTGATCGCTTCATTCTGAAGGGGGCAATGCTGATGATGAGTTGGTTTGACGATCCGCACCGCGGCACCCGTGATCTCGATCTCTTGGGCTTTGGAGACCCGGAACCTGATCCGATGCTGAAAACCTTTCGGGATATTCTGGCGCAACAAGCTGATGACGGCGTCACGTTCGATGCCGAAACTCTTCGTGTGGATCGTATCCGTGAGGGAGTGGACTATGGTGGTCTCAGACTGCGGATGGTCGCTTCGATCAGCGGCGCCCGCATCAACCTTACGGTTGACATCGGTTTCGGCGATGCACTTGTGCCCGGTGCGGAGGTGTTGAACTATCCGTCGATGCTGGATTTCCCCGCGCCTAGGCTCCGCGCCTATGCGCGAGAAACGGTTATTGCTGAGAAATTCCAGGCGATGGTGATGCTTGGACGTGCGAACAGCCGCATGAAGGATTTCTACGACATTTGGATCCTAAGCAGGTCCTTCAATTTCAGTGATGATCGGCTAGCGCGCGCAATCGCCGCCACCTTCGAACGACGTGTGACACCGATCCCCGCCGACCTACCTGATGGCCTCACAAACGCCTTTGCCAAGGACGAACAAAAGCAGCGGCAATGGCGCGCTTTCGTTGAAGGCGTTGCGCACGATCCTGGCGATCTGACGAAAATCATCCCGGAGATAGCCGCATTCCTGATGCCGCACGCTCTCGCCGCTGCGGCACTCGGCAAATGACAGGTTTGGTTAAACAATAGCAATGGCCTGGGCAGTCGAGGGAGAGGGTCGTCGGTTCTGATCCCTTCACGCCGCTCGATTTGCGATTTCCACCGATGGCTCGTCAAGCGAACTGAAGAATTGACCCCTTCGTTAGATGATGCTCGAGTTTCAGCATGCATTCGCAAATCAAAGGTCGAGGGGTTCGACAGTCGTGCTATTTTTCGAACCGGAGCTATTCGCCGACCGCGTTTACGATACGGCAAAGGTTTTTACCGACGCCGGGAGCTACTTGCCCTGGTTGCACGATAAACACCGCATCGACCCGGCTACCCTTGCCATTCTTGCGGACGACGACGCGCAAGGTCTGCGGCCGGCCGGATCCGCTCGTTTCCTGTTGCGCAGTCAGGGTGCCGAGCTTCTTTTCCACGTTCACATCGACAAAGCCTTCCGCCAGAACGGCCTGGGAAACCTTGTCGAAGGCAACGTTGGAATTGATGGAAGGGAAAACCATCCAGGTCTTGTAGGTGATGCCGGTTACCAGCGGAACGCCGCTGCTCTCGTAATGTCCTGCACAGGCATCGGCCAGCACAGGAGTTGCTGGGAGGATCGCAAGCGCAAAGGCGCAGGTAACTCTTCGGAGCATGGTTTACAGCCTCGTTGATTGTCTTGAAAGACAGAAGGGTCGGTGCGTGAACAAAAATGCCATCTAGCCGCGAATATGTATATCAAACGCGGCGCGTATAGATAGCGAAATCCGCATATCTGATTGTCATTTGCCGATATGAAAATGGCGTTCGCTGAATAAATCGACCTCCAAACGGAGATCCGCACAGGTGCAATATCAGTTCGCGCGCTCGGTCACCGGCAATGCCCATGCCGGCGCCCACCGATTCGTTTTTTGCAAGCGTTTCAAGCTCAAAACCTGATCCGGCAGCTGCCATGAAGAGTGCGCTCGGAGGGCAAAAATGGTGATCGGTTGCGAATTGGACACATTGGTAAACAACCAGACTGTCATAATTCATTATTTATTAGGCTCGCATATTGCCTCCCGCCTTATGGTTGATATTTCTGCCGTGCCTATAACATCCGAAGGAGGTTCGGGAATGCGGAAATTGGCGGCGATTTTACCTTTGGTTGTCCTCAGCGCCTGTGCAAGGCCGTCCGATGGACCAAGCGCCGGCAACATACGCAATGCGACGATGCCGCATACGAACGAGAGGATTCCGGTCGTTCCGCTGGCCAACGCCCCGATGGGCGGACAGGTCGTTGCCCCGTCTTATGCGCCCTCTGATCAAGGGCTTGCACGGCTTCGCTCGGGCGGCTTTTCAGACGCTCGCCTTCGTCCCGGAGACGTTATCGACGTGACGGTGCTTGATACCGGCGAGGATGGATTGCTGTCCACCACCCAGAGCAAGTCACTCAATCTCGGTCGCTTCACAGTCGATTCGCGTGGTTTCGTCACCATGCCCTATGTCGGCAAGCAGCGGGTGAGCGACTCGACACCCGAAGGCCTGCAGTCGCAGATCGTGACCGCACTCAAAGGCTCATCCGTCAATCCGCAGGCCGTGGTGACGGTGGTCGACAAGCCCTCCAGCGCCGTCACCGTCGATGGCAAGGTTCGCACTGCCGGACGCTTCCCGTTGACGGCGCGCAAGGAACGCGTGCTTGACGTTCTCGCCCTTGCGGGCGGGGCTTCTTCTGCGCCGAGCGACACGAATGTCACGCTTACACGCGGATCGCAGCGCGCGACCGCGCCGCTGGATCGGGTTCTGCAGGATGACAAGCAGAATGTCCGCCTGCTGCCCGGCGATCAGATCTTCGTCGACGGCACATCGCAGAGCTTCACGGCGCTGGGCGCCTTCAAGAGTGTCGGCGAGTTTCCGCTGGAACCGGGCAAGACGACGCTGGCCCAGGCGCTCGCCCGCGCCGGCGGATTGCTCGATGACCGCGCCGACTCGCGGAACTTCTACCTCTTCCGCAATCAGAAGATCTACACGCAGGCCGCGGTCCCCCTGGCAAAGGGCGCGAGCGTGCCGACCGTCGTTTCGATCAAGCCTGTCATTTACGGCGTCAATCTGAAGGACGTCTCGAATTTCGTCCTGATGCAACAGTTCAAGATGCAGGACGGCGACACGCTTTATGCCAGCAATGCAGGGCTGGTCGACGCCGCCAAGCTGCTGACCGTCTATCAGAAGAGCGTGCCGACAGCCGCTGCCCCGCAACCGGGAAGCTCGTCCGCTAACTGACGGTTTTCAGGTTAGTTTTCAGTTATGAGTTGAAGAGCCGCCATGGCACTTGGCGGCCGCTTGGGCGGAGAGTGATCCATCAGATTTCTGGCGGTGCTCTTCAGCTCGACCATGGCGTCTTCCGTGTCACTGCAATGTTCAAGAAGCATATTCATGACACAGCCGGCCGAATAAAGATCGGCACGAGGGTCGGCGGCTTCGCCTCGAAAGAGTTCCGGCGCGGTGAAACCCGGCGTTGCCACCTTGGCGATATCGAGATCGCTATAGCGCGCGCCGTGTTCCAGGGCGGTGCCGAAATCGGCAATCTT
>Ga0209677_101137_pt1 | contig 12430 bp, 13 predicted proteins | sample AraplaCvi_mCL_r2_2_FD_184285 | JGI IMG/M metagenome (GOLD analysis project Ga0209677, IMG submission 184285) | Arabidopsis root microbial communities from North Carolina, USA - plate scrape CL_Cvi_mCL_r2 (SPAdes) (version 2) | ecosystem: Host-associated > Plants > Roots > Endosphere | place: USA... | reverse complement strand
GTTCGACGTGGCCGACCGCGCCGCCGCGTCGGCCGCTCTGCTGGCCGACATCGAGGCCCACGGCGCGTACTACGGCGTCGTGTGCAACGCCGGCATTGCGCGCGACAACGCGTTCCCGGCCATGAGCGGGCAGGAGTGGGACGCCGTCATCCACACCAACCTGGACGGTTTCTTCAACGTGCTCAACCCGGTCGTGATGCCGATGATCCAGCGCCGCAAGCCGGGCCGCATCGTCACGCTGGCATCGGTATCGGCGCTGATGGGCAACCGCGGGCAGACCAACTACAGTGCCGCCAAGGCCGGCGTGATCGCCGCCACCAAGTCGCTGGCGGTCGAACTCGCCAAGCGCGCCATCACCGTCAATTGCGTGGCACCCGGGCTGATCGACACCGAGATGGTGGCGCCCGAAGTGCTGGAGGAAGCGATGAAGATCATCCCGTTGCGCCGCATGGGAACCCCCGACGAGGTCGCCGCGCTGGTCGCGTTCCTGCTCCGGCCCGAGGCCGCGTACATCACGCGCCAGGTCATCTCGGTCAACGGAGGGATGCTCGGATGAAGCGCGTCGTCGTCACCGGATTCGGGGCCATCAGCCCGCTCGGCCACGATTGGCCCACCGTGCTCGCCGCGCTCAGGAGCGGCCGCAACGCGGTGCAGGTCATGGAAGAGTGGGCGCAGTACGACGGCCTGAACACGCGCCTGGGCGTGCCCGCCAGGCCGTTCGAGCTGCCCGCGAACTACAACCGCAAGTCCACGCGCAGCATGGGCCGCGTGGCGATCATGGCCACGCGCGCGAGCGAACTGGCGCTGGCCGATGCGGGGCTGCTGGGGGATCCGCTGGTCACGAGCGGGCGCATGGGCGTGTCGTACGGATCGTCGACGGGCACGCCCTCGGCGACCGGCGATTTCGGCCGCATGATGCACGACAAGTCCACCGAGGGCATCACGGCCAACACGTACATCAAGATGATGTCGCACACGGCGGCCGTCAACATCGGCGTGTTCTTCGGGCTGACGGGGCGCATCATCACCACGTCCAGCGCGTGCACGTCGGGCAGCCAGGGCATCGGCTATGCGTTCGAGGCCATCCAGAGCGGCCGCCAGGTGGCCATGCTGGCCGGCGGCTCGGAAGAACTCGACGCCACCGAGGCCGCCGTGTTCGACACGCTGTTCGCCACCAGCACGCGCAACGACACGCCGCAGCTCACGCCGCGCCCGTTCGACGGCAAGCGCGACGGCCTGGTGCTGGGCGAGGGCGCCTGCACGCTGGTGCTCGAGGAGCTCGAGCACGCGCAGGCGCGCGGTGCGCGCATCCACGCGGAGCTGCTGGGCTGGGGCACCAACTCCGATGGCACGCACGTCACGCACCCGAACGCCGCCACGATGGCGCAGGCGATGCGCCTCGCGCTGGTCGACGCGCGCCTGACGCCCGACTCCATCGGCTACGTCAACGCCCATGGCACCGCCACCGAGCAGGGCGACCTGGCGGAATCGCAGGCCACCAGCGAGGTGCTGGGCCCGCGCATGCCCATCAGCTCGCTCAAGAGCTACATGGGCCACACCCTGGGCGCCTGCGGCGCGCTCGAGGCCTGGATGACCATCGAGATGATGCGCGAGGGCTGGTTCGCCCCCACGCTCAACCTCGAGGCCGTCGACGCGCGCTGCGGCGCGCTCGACTACATCACCGGCGACGGCCGCGTCATCGAGACCGACGTCGTCATGAGCAACAACTTCGCGTTCGGCGGGATCAACACGTCGTTGATCTTCCGGCGCTGGGGCTGACACCTTGAATACCATCTGCCGTCTTGCGGCCGGCGCCATCGCGCTCGCGTTGTCCGCCGCCGCGCTCGCGGGCCAGCCGGTCGCGCTGCTGACCCCTGTCGAGTATGAAGCACATGCCGCCGTGCTCCACAAGACCAAGGACGCTTGCAAGCTCGACGAGATCGTGCAGGCCGCGCTCGTCGATGAATACAAGAAGCGTTCGGGCCCGCCGGCCGTCATGTCCGCGATGGAGGGCGTGGTGGTGCACGTCACCATCGTCGGCAGCGGCGGCATCGGCGGCGGCGGCTGGACCGGCCCCAAGAGCCTGGTCGTGCGCGCCGAGGAGCTGAAGGACGGCCAGTTGGTGCGCTCGCGCGGCTTCAGAAGCAGTGGCCGCGACGGTCTGCTGGGCGCTTTCGAAGGGACGTGCACGATCCTGGAAGGCCTGTCCAGGAAGGTGGCCAAGGACCTGGTCGCTTGGACCGGCGTCGAGACCGACGCCGCCTTCGACAAGGACGTCGCCGTCCGTGCCGCCGCGGCCGCGTCGGCCGCCGAGGAGGCCGCCAGCGACGCCAAGTGATTTACCGCGCGACCCGTCGCGCGGACAGCGACCCTACCGACAAGAGGCGCGCGATCCGAACCGCATCGACGGCCTCAAAACCTTTCCGCCGCGGCGCGACGTTGGGCGCACGCGGCTTCCCGTTCCGATTCCATCATCAACACCCGGAGGATTCCCATGAAGAAGCTCGCCACCATCGCCGTCCTGGCACTCGTCGCCACCATGCCCGCGCTCGCGCGCAACACCCCCGTCACCGTCACCCTGCAGTCCGTGCTGGACATGCCCGAGGCCCAGGGCAAGCTCGACGGCTCGGTCAAGTTCTACCTGGCCGGCTCCCCCACGCCCAAGGTGATCAAGAAGTTCGGCGAGGACACGTCCAACGCCAAGACCAACGCGTTCAACAAGTCGGGCGAGGAAGCATGCCGCTGGAACGCCCTGTCCGCCCTGATCAAGCTGCAGGACAAGGCCAAGCGCGACGGCGCCAATGCCGTCGTCGAGATCACCAGCTACAGCGAGAAGGTGCAGTTCACGAGCCCGACGGACATCCAGTGCTCCGACGGCGCGTTCATGGCCGGCATCGCGCTCAAGGGCACGTACGCCACGGTCAAGTAACGAGCCTGCGCCGATGCTGAGACTGGCAGTCGCACGCCTGCCGGCGTCAGCGGCGTCCCGTGTCGCCCCGGCGTGGTTCGGCCAGTCCGAGCGCCGGCGCTGGGATTCGACGTCGCCGGCGGCACGGCCAGCGTTCGTCGCCAGCCGTGCGCTGCTGCGCGAGCTGCTGGAGGCCGGCACGGGCGTTGCGGGCGAGGCCTGGCGCGTGTCGGCCGAGGCCGGCCAGGCGCCTGTCGCGACATCCGAGGACCCGGCTGCACCGGCCATGCATGTCAGCCTGTCCCATCGGCTGGGCTGGGTAGCCGCTGCGGTGTGCGATACGCCGGTGGGTATCGACCTCGAATGCGACCGGCCGCCGCGAAGCGATCCGCACGAACGCGCGCTGCTGATGCTGGCGCCCGAGGAACTCGACCACTGGCGCCTCGTGCCTGCCGACGAGCGTGAGGACGCGCTGCTGGCGTACTGGACGGCCAAGGAGGCGTGGTTCAAGGCCGCGCCGCCGCCGTCCGCGCCGTGGGACTTCCGTCGCGTGCAAGCCGGCCCGTGCGAGCCCGCTGGTGCCCGCGCCAACGTGCGCACGTGGCGCGCGCGTCCCGTGCACCTGGCGCTCGCATGCGCGAATGCGCGCGCGCTGGCCACCGCGTGCTGCGAGGGCCTGCCGCCGCTCGACGGCCAGGGCTGGTGGCGCGTCGACGCCATCGCGCCGCCTTCCTGAATTTCGTCGAGAGAACCGAATGACCGTTGCCAAGCCGCTGCCTGCCTACATCCCCGAGACCGCGTTCGGCGACTGGTTCCTGCACACGCGCACCTGGGATGTCCACGTGCTGGAGGTGGCGCTGCGCGACCTCGCGCGCCTGGACCCGACGCCGGGCGCCCGCCATCCGGTGGTCGTCGATGTCGGCTGCGGCTGGGGCGGCTCGCTGCGCAAGCTGCTCGAGCGGTTCCAGCCCGAGCGCCTCGTCGGCTATGACATCGCGCCCAAGATGGTGGAGGCCGCGACCGCCGAGGCCGCGACGCTGCGCATCGCCAGCGGCCGGCCGGTGGAGGTCGCGCAGGCCGACAGCGCCGCGCTGCCGTTGCCCAACGCCAGCGTCGACCTGCTGTTCTGCCACCAGACCTTCCACCATCTCGTCGACCAGGATCGCGCGATCGCCGAGTTCTTTCGCGTGCTCAAGCCGGGCGGCAAGCTGCTGTTTGCGGAGTCGACGAAGCGGTACATCCACTCGTGGATCATCCGGCTGCTGTTCCGCCATCCCATGCAGATGCAGAAGACCGCGCCCGAATACCTCGCGCTGGTGCGGGCCGCCGGCTTCGTGGTGCCTGATGCGCAGGTGTCCTATCCGTTCCTGTGGTGGAGCCGCGAGGACCTGGGACTGATGGAGCGCGTGCTGCGCATCCGGCCGCCGGCCGTGCGCGAGGAGACGCTGATCAACCTGGTCGCCGTCAAGCCCGGCCAGCCTTGAACCGGTTCGTCGACAATGCCGCCCTTGTTCCAATCCTGCAGGGAGATCCCATGAAGAAGTTCGCCGCCGCCATCCTGTTCGCCGCCACCGCGCCCGCCTGGGCCCAGAGCGTGCAGCTGGTCACGCCCGTCACCTACGCGGCCGAATCGTCCGTCGTGCCCAAGGTGCGGGAGGCCTGCAAGCTGGAGGACCGCCTTGCGGCCGACGTCTCGAGCGGGCTGGCCAGCGTCACGGGCTCGGCGCCCGGCCAGTCGGTGAAGGTCAGCATCGTCGACGTGATGGGCGTGGGCGGCGGCGGCTGGACCGGCCCCAAGGCCATCTCGATCCGCGTCGACCTGCTGCAGGGCGACAAGGTGCTGCGCAGCACGCACCTGACGCGCACCACCACGGGCGGCGCGTTCGGCGGCTTCAAGGGCACCTGCTCGATGCTGGAACGCGATTCGGCGGTGCTGGGCAAGGACGTGGCCAAGTGGGTGGCGAGCGACGCGTACTCCACGGGCGAGGACGCGAAGAAGTGACGCCTCTTCAGCCGCCGATCCAGCGGCCGTCGGGCCCGCGCTTGACGTAGACGCGTTCGCCCTGGGGCAGCGGTTCGTCGCCGTCGTGCAGGGCCAGCATCAGCGAGACGCCGCATTCCCATTGCCACTCGGGGGTGCTGGCGGGCAGGCGGCGGCATGTGTCCTTGCGCACCGAGTGCACCTTGGGATGCACCACCATCTGCTTGCCGGTGGCGGTCATCACCAACGGCATGCCGCCCCGTCGCTCGATCTCCTCGTATTCTGCGATGACGATACGCCGCAGCGCGGCCTCGTCCGGCTCGGAGCCGTCGTCCGCCGGGGGCGCCGTGGCGACAGCGCTGGCGACGCTGGCGGCGGCCACCGCGGGGGCGGGCGCGACCCGGCGGTGCGGCTTGAACCACGTCAATGCGATACCCAGGACGACCAGCAGCGAAACGGCGAAGGCGAGCAGGCGCATGGGCTTGTGGAGGCGGCGACGATGGCTGGAAGATAACGTACGTGCCGCGCGCCGCGCAGCGTGACAGTTCCTATGTCGCACACGCGCCGTTCCACCTTCAGGGGGATGGCGAGGCGGGCGATGGAGTCCAGAGTTCGGGCACACCAACCAACTCTCGAGACACCCTCCATGTCGAACTCCTTCGCTCACGACGCGCTCAACACCCACAACACGGTCGCCTGGCACGGCGCCGCCCTCGGCGACCACAAGGCGCTGGTCGACAAGTGGGCGGCCCTCGGGTTTCGCACGCTGTCGCTATCGATCTACGACGAGCCGGCGCACCCGCTGTTCGCCGCGGTGGTGATCAAGCGCGCGGCCGTGCACGCCGAATCGCAGGTGTTCCCGCGCACGCTGGCGCAGCTGCAGGCCGACGTGCAGGCCAACGCCGCCATGGGCCGCGGCCTGTACCTGGTCGCCGCCACCGGCACCGAAGGGCACGCCGTCTACGCCGCCAGCTTCAAGCCGATGAACCCGCTGCCCGCGGCCAGCCTCGACCTGAGCAAGGCGCAGTTCCAGGCGATGAACGCCGCGCAGCAGCAGGTGGGCCACATCCTGCAGTGGGTGGACGTGTTCGGCGACGACGCCAACCCGCGCTTTGCCGCCATCTGGGTGCCCAATCCGAACAAGGTGGCGTGGAGCGTCGAGGCCTTCGACCCCGCTGTCAACGCGCAGGTGCCGGAGGTCAACGCCACGCTGCTGCAGCAACGCTTCGACGCCATCACGTCCACCGGCGGTCGACCGCTGCACATTGCGCTGGCCTCGTCGGCGCTGGCCGCCGAGTGCTTCGCCGATTCCACCATCGGCCCGTGGGTGGCGCGCGGCGCGATGACGCCGGCGCAGTACCAGGCCGAGTTCGACAAGCAGGCCAAGGCGGGCCTGATGCCGCTGCAGGTGTCCGCGCGCGGCTCGGGTTCGAACGCACGCATCGCCGCGCTGTTCACGTCGCGCGAGGACACCGACCCGCGCACGTTGCGAAGCCAGGGCCCGGTGACGGTCGCCGCCATCGACGCGGTCATGAACCAGTACCTGCAGACCGAGAACCTGCGCGGCGCCGGCCTGGCCATCGCGCGCGGCGGCCGGCTCGTGTACGCCAAGGGGTATACGTTCGCGGAGGCCGGCTATCCCGACCTGACGCCGCTGACGCCGTTCCGCCAGGCCAGCTGCTCCAAGACTTTCGCGGGGGTGGCGATGATGCGCCTGATCCAGGACAACCCGTCGATCACGCTGGACACCAAGGTGCAGTCGATCATGCACCTGAAGCAGCCCAACGGCCAGCCGCCGGCAGACCCGCGCTGGGCCGACATCACCATCCGGCACCTGATGGAGAGCGACTCGGGCATCGACCAGGGCCTGATGTACGCGAGCGCCGCCGCGGCCCAGGCCGCCGGCGCCGCGCTGCCGGCCACGCACGCACAGCTGCTCAGCTACGCCACCACGAAGATGCTCACCGGCGCACCGGGCGACAAGCACAACTCGGTGTACGGCAACTTCGACTACATGTTCCTGGGCGAGATCATCGCCAAGCTGCACGGCTCGGCCAGCTTCGTCGACGCGCTGCAGTCGCTGGTGCTCAACCCGCTGCACCAGTCGCACACGCACGGCTCGCGCAGCGACGCCGCGCACCAGGTGCCAGGCGACGCGCGCCATCACATGACGGTGTACGACCCGGCCAACAGCTGGGCGCTGTACCCGTTCGAGGTGCTGCCCACGGTGCGCGAGCCCGGCGGCAAGCTGGTGCCCACCCACTACGGCGCCCTCGACTACGAGATGTTCACCGCCGCCGGCGGCCTGTCGGCCTCGGTGGTGGACATGGCGCGCCTGGGCGCGATGTTCAGCGTCAACAGCGGCAACCCCGTGCTGCACGCCGACACCATCACCACGCAGCTGCAGGACGCGGTCAACGCCACCAACGCGCTGCAGACCTCGGCCGGCAAGGGCTCGCACGGCTACTACGGGCTGGACTGGGTCACGCACGACGCCACGACCAACTCGTTCACGGGCTCCAAGGGCGGCTGGCTGCCGGGCCAAGGCTCGGTGCTGCAGTTCACCACCGGGGGCTTCACCTACGCGCTGGCCATCAACGGCAACGCCGACGTCAAGTTCGACTGGCTCACGCCGATCGCCGCGGCGGCGCAGGCGCAGACCTGGGGCCCGGACGACCTGTTCCAGACCGTTTACGGCATGCCCTCGCTCGCGCCGGCCGCCCCGCATGCGGTGACGCTGGCGGCCGACGCGCTGCGTCCGGTGCAGTCGCTGCTGCAGGTGCGTGACAGCATGTCCGTGCAGCGCCGCGTCGTCGCCCACCGCGGGTGAGGTCGACGCGCGGCAAGGCCTGGGCACGGGCCTTGCCTCGGCGTCAAGGAAGCCGTCCGAAAAGCCCGGTAGGATTCCCGCCATGACCATCACCCTCGAAGACCGACCGCAGACGCTTGGCGAAGAGATCGCCAACGCGGTCAGCCACGGCCTGGGCTTCCTGCTGGCCGTCGCCTCGTTGCCCATCCTCGTCGTCATGGCCGTGCGCCACGGTACGGCCGTCAACATCGTCGCCGTCAGCATCTTCTCGGTGACGATGATGCTGCTCTACCTGTCGTCCACCCTGTACCACGCCATCCCCGAGGGCAAGGTCAAGGAGTTCCTCGGGCGGGTCGACCACGCCGCGATCTACCTGTTCATCGCGGGCAGCTATACGCCGTTCGCCCTGGGCGTGCTCAACGGCCGCTGGGGCTGGATGCTGTTCGGCGTCGTCTGGGCCATGGCGGCCGCGGGCATCGCGCTCAAGCTGATGAACTGGCTCCGGCACCCGCTCTGGAGCACGGGCCTTTACGTGGCCATGGGCTGGTCGGCGCTGCTGGCCGCCGGGCCGCTGGTGCACGCGATGCCCACGGCGGGCCTGCTGTGGCTGCTGGCCGGCGGCATCGCCTACACGCTGGGCGCGGTCGTGTTCATCTTCGACTCGCGCGCCAAGTACATGCACTTCGCCTGGCACCTGTTCGTGCTGGCTGGCACCACGTGCCACTTCTTCGCGGCGCTCTGGTACGCCACCCCCGCACGGATCGCCGCCTGACCTTGCGGCCAGCGCGGGTTCTCGCATCTGCGCCCTCGGCTCCCTCGTACACCTCGCGAGCCACCGCGCCCGGCCGGGCCGCGGCATGGCCGATGCGAAGGGAAGTCCATGTCCGGTTTCATCGAGATCCAGCACGACGAGTGGATGGGCGTCGCGCCCGACGTCGCACGCGCGCACTACGCCGACCTGCACCGACGCGAGGTCGGGCGCGTGCACCCGCGCGAGCGCCTGCGCCTGCTCGCGCCCGGGCCCACGGGGCCGCGCTTCGAGGTTCACGCACGCACGGCCTGGGGCCGCACGCGCGACCTGTTCGAGCGCCATGAGCGGGCCGACGGCAGCGTGCTGGACCAATGCGTCGCCGGCTCGCATTGGGGGCGTTCCATCGTCGCCCGCTTCTGGCGCAGCAACGACGGCGCGCGCGACGGCACGCTGGTCGAGCTGACGCTGACGCAGCCGCTGCGCCCGTTTCTGGGGCGCCTGCTGGGAGCCTGGATGCGGCGGCGGCTGGAGGCCGAGTTGCGCGAGTTCGCGGCGGACCTGAAGGCCGACGTCGAGCGCGGCTACAAGAACGACCGGCGGCTGCGCGTGGCCTGAGCGTCACAGCGGCGCATGCGCGCGCAGTCGCCCGGGCAGGGCACGCACGTCGGGCGCGAGCGTCGAGGGCGCCACGGGCGCCAGTTCGCCGGCGAGCGCGCCGCGCAGCAGGCGGTCGAGCGTCTGCGCGTGCGGCAGCAGCGGGCCGAAGAACAGCACGTCGTCGCCGCGGGCCAGCAGGATCGTGGGGAAGTCCTCGATGTCCAGGTCGCCGATGAGCTCGGACTCGTCCTCGATGTCGATCCACTGGAAGCGCAACGCGGCGTCGGGGTGGCCGGCCTGCAGCGCGTCGCGCACGGCCAGCAGCGTGTCCCGGTACGCGTCGCAGGTGCGGCACCACTGCGCGCACAGGCAGGCCACCAGCAAGGGTTTGAAAGAGGCGCTCATCGGGCCCGAGTGTGCCTGCAAAAAAAGTAAAAGGGAGCGAGACCCGAGGTCCCGCTCCCTCCACCCGCCGAGGCCCGTCAACCCCGGCGTCCCGTCACGCCCCCTTGCAGTGGCGCCAGGCCAGTGTGCGGCGGCGTGCGGTGCGGATCAACGAAGCAAAGCGCATGAACTAAGAAGCGCTCACTTGTTCGGCTGGGGCGTCACGCGCAGGTACGGACGGACTGGGTCCCAACCCTTGGGGAACTTGGCCTTGAGCACCTCGGGATCCTGCAGCGACGGCACGATCACCACCGGGTCGCCGTCCTTCCAGTTCACCGGCGTGGCCACGCTGTGCGAGTCGGTCAGCTGCAGCGAGTCGATGACGCGCAGGATCTCGTCGAAGTTGCGGCCGGTGCTGGCGGGGTAGGTCAGCGTCAGGCGGATCTTCTTGTTCGGGTCGATGACGAACACCGAGCGCACCGTGGCGGTGGCGCTGGCGTTGGGGTGCAGCATGTCGTAGAGGTTGGCCACCTTCCTGTCGGCGTCGGCCAGGATCGGGAAGTTGACCTTGGTCTTTTGCGTGTCGTTGATGTCCTCGATCCACTTGTGGTGCTGCTCGACCGGGTCGACGGACAGCGCGATGACCTTGACGTTGCGCTTCCTGAATTCGTCGCCGAGCTTGGCCGTCATGCCAAGTTCGGTGGTGCACACGGGCGTGAAGTCGGCCGGGTGCGAATAGAGCACGCCCCAGCTGTCGCCCAGCCACTGGTGGAAATGGATGGGGCCTTCGCTGGATTGCTGCTCGAAGTCGGGGGCGGTATCGCCGAGGCGCAGGGTCATGACAGTCTCCTGGGGTTGGAATGAGGGACGCCGCCGAGTCTAGCCAGCCGGGCCTGACCCTTTCAACGATGCGTTGCGCATGAACATGTGCACCAGCGACGGCCCGCCCCTGGGCGCAGGCCGACACGCTAAAATGCTCGTTTCCCCCCAAACCACCCCGACGGGCCGCGACGGTCCCCGGGCAGCGTCGCATCCAGGAGCGTTTTCTTATGGCCGGGCACTCGAAATGGGCCAACATCCAGCATCGCAAGGGCCGCCAGGACGAGAAGCGCGGCAAGGAATGGACGCGCGTCATCCGTGAAATCATGGTCGCGGCCCGCACCGCCGGCGGCGACCCCAGCATGAACCCCCGCCTGCGCCTGGCCATCGAGAAGGCCAAGGCCGTCAACCTGCCGGCCGACACGGTCAAGCGCAACATCGACAAGGCCACCGGCAACCTCGAAGGCGTCAGCTACGAGGAGATCCGCTACGAGGGCCGCGGCATCGGCGGCGCGGCCGTCATCATCGACACGATGACCGACAACAAGGTGCGCACGGTGGCCGAGGTGCGCCATGCGTTCTCCAAGTACGGCGGCGTGATGGGCACCGAGGGGTCGGTCGCTTTCCAGTTCAAGCACGTGGGCCAGTTCATCTTCGCTCCCGGCGTGTCCGAGGACAAGGTCATGGAAGTGGCGCTGGAGGCCGGCGCCGACGACGTCGTCACCCACGAGGACGGCTCCATCGAGGTGCTGAGCGCGCCCGCCGCGTTCGAGGCGGTGGGCCAGGCCCTGGAGGCCGCGGGCCTCAAGCCCGACGGGGCCGAGGTGACGATGCGTCCCGAGAGCCACGTCGAACTCGCGGGCGACGACGGCGCGCGCATGCAGAAGCTGCTGGACATCATCGAGGACCTCGATGACGTGCAGGACGTCTATCACAACGCGGTGATTTCCGAATGAAGATCCTCGTCATCGGCGGCGGCGGGCGCGAGCACGCGCTGGCCTGGAAGCTGGCCCAGAGCGAACGCGTCCAGCGCGTCTACGTGGCCCCCGGCAACGGCGGCACGGCGGCCGACAAGCGCCTGGTCAACGTCAACATCACCGAGCCCGAGGCGCTGGCCGCGTTCGCGCAGGCCGAGAAGGTCACGCTCACCGTCGTCGGTCCCGAAGGCCCTCTGTCACAGGGCGTGGTGGACGTGTTCCGCTCGCACGGCCTGCGCATCTTCGGCCCCACCAAGGCGGCCGCGCAGCTCGAGAGCTCCAAGGCGTTCTCCAAGAACTTCATGAAGCGCCACGGCATCCCCACCGCGGCCTACGAGACCTTCACCGACATCGCGGCGGCGCACGCCTACGTCGACAAGCTGGGCGCGCCCATCGTCGTCAAGGCCGACGGCCTCGCCGCAGGCAAGGGCGTGGTCGTGGCGACGACCGTGGACGAGGCGCACGCCGCGGTCGACTGGATGCTCAAGCCCGAGGGCGGCCTCGCGGTGCAGCACAACGACGCGCCGCGCGTCGTCATCGAAGAGTTCCTCGCCGGCGAAGAGGCCAGCTTCATCGTGATGGTGGACGGCAAGAACGTCGTGGCGCTGGCGTCCAGCCAGGACCACAAGCGCCTCGCCGACGGCGACACCGGCCCCAACACCGGCGGCATGGGCGCGTACTCGCCCGCGCCCATCGTCACGCCCAACGTGCACGCCAAGGTGATGCACGAGATCATCACGCCGACCGTCGAAGGCATGGCCAGGGACGGCATCGTGTTCACGGGCTTCCTGTACGCGGGCCTGATGATCGACGCCAAGGGCAACCCCAAGACGCTCGAGTTCAACACGCGCATGGGCGACCCCGAGACGCAGCCGATCATGATGCGGCTCAAGAGCGACCTTGCCGAGGTGCTGATGCACGCCACCGACGGCACGCTCGACCAGGTCGAGCTGCAGTGGGACCGCCGCGTCGCGCTGGGCGTGGTGATGGCCGCCGCCGGCTATCCGGAGACGCCGCGCAAGGGCGACCGCATCACCGGCCTGCCGGCCGATGCCGACGACGCCGTCGTGTTCCATGCGGGCACCGCCGTCGCCGGCGACGCCACCCTCGTGACGGGCGGCCGCGTGCTGTGCGTGACGGCGCTGGGCGACTCCACGCGCGGCGCGCAGCAGCGCGCCTACGAGACGCTGCGCCAGGTGCATTT
>Ga0209677_101136_pt1 | contig 12437 bp, 9 predicted proteins | sample AraplaCvi_mCL_r2_2_FD_184285 | JGI IMG/M metagenome (GOLD analysis project Ga0209677, IMG submission 184285) | Arabidopsis root microbial communities from North Carolina, USA - plate scrape CL_Cvi_mCL_r2 (SPAdes) (version 2) | ecosystem: Host-associated > Plants > Roots > Endosphere | place: USA... | reverse complement strand
TGCGCCCAGCAGATCTTCACCGGCGTCTACGGCCTCGGCCGGTATTTCCCGCTCGCCTTCGCCGCGATCGCGGCAGCCATCGCCATCGCTGGCTTCCTCAACTCGCGCCTCGTCGTCCGGCTCGGCATGCGCGTGATCTCGCATGGTGCGCTGGTGCTGTGTCTTCTCGTTGCGGTGGCTATGTTCGTCGCCGCGCGCACGCATCTGCTGCCGCTGTCAGTGTTCATGACGCTGTCGGCACTGATGATGTTCTCCTTCGGGTTCTTGTTCGGGAACTTCACCGCGCTGGCGCTGGAGCCGCAGGGCTCCAACGCCGGCACCGCGTCGTCGCTCTATGGCTCGATCACCACCCTGCTCGGCATCGGCGCCGGCTCGGCGATCGGCCAGGCCTATGACGGCACCGTGGCGCCGTTCGCGACCGGCTATATGATCTGCATCTTCATCAGCCTCGTGATCGTCGCGATCACCGAGAAGGGCCGGCTGTTCCGCCCGCATCAGGCGGCGGCGAAGTAACCGCCGCCGACGCGCTATAGGCAATGCCCCTGCCCGCGCTGCGGGCAGAGCTTGAGCGCGGTGGAGAGCGAGACCAGGAAGCGGGCGCTACGGGTGTCGTTGTCCGGCGCGCGATAGGATAGCGGAAACGCGACTGACAGGTCGGCCCGCAGATCGCTGATGAAGGTGAAGCGCACGCCAGCCCCGGCCGAGGTCAGGGCGCCGCCCTCCCAGGGGCGATAGCCATCGTTCCAGACGAGGCCTGCATCGACGAAACTGTAGAGCTGGTAGCCGGCGAGGTAGGCCCAGTTCACAGCCTGGTCGTAGCGCAGCTCGAACGTACCGGCGAGGCCATTATCGCCGCTGATCTCGGCACTGCCATAGCCGCGGCCGAATGCGAAACCGCCGAGATAGAATTGCTGGGACGAAAACAGTGGGCCGGAGGCGAATTGCGCGGCGCCGGCCAGCTTGATCGACCAGCCCGCCGCCAGACTCTGGTAGCGCGTGAACCAGGCGTTGAGCACCGAGAAACCTGGCGAGGCGCCATCGCGCGAGGAAAGACCATCGGGCGATCCGGCACCGAAGATATCGAGCCCCTGTCGATATGACGCCGACAGATAGTTGTCGCCGGCGAACCGATCGTCCCAGTGATAATCCGACGTCAGCGACAGCGTGCGGACGTGATCCTCGTAGAGCGTGCCGAACACGCTGCTCTCGGTGGCGTTGGTGAAGCCCGCGGCGACCGTCAGCACCAGCGAGGCATGCTGGGTCTGGATCGGCGTGATGCTGCCGTGAAGCTCGAACCCTTCCGTCACAGTATTATCGTTGTACAGCCGTCTGAAGTCGCCGGGCCGCACCTCGCTGTACAGCGTCGAGGCGCCGACGCGCGCACCGTCGGTTCCAACCGGCGTGTCATAGGACAGACGGACGAAGCTGAGTTCGCGGACATCGCCGGGCGTGGTGGAAAGATTGACGGCCAGCGTGTCGCCCGGTGTGAAATAGGAGTTGAAAGCGGCTGTGGCGTAGCTCTGCCAGGGACCGACCGTCGAGGCGCCGAGATTGTCGACGCCGGCGAAGCCGTAGACGTGCCACGCCTGCACTTGGAGAACCAGACGGAAGCGGCCGGTGGGCCCACCGATCTCTTCGATCGCGGAATCCGCGATCCGCACGCCGGCACGGCCATTGATCAATAGCAGCTGCCGCTCCAGCGTCGCGAACCGCGACGGCTGCTCGGCGAGCACGGGATCGAGCATCGGGCGAATGCCGAACTGCTCGGCGCCTTCGCCTTTCAGGCTGACCTCCGTAATACTACCTTCGATCACCTGGATCCGCACCCGACCGTTCTCGATGTCCTGCGGCGGCACGATGGCGCGGCTGAGATGATAGCCCGCGGCCCGATAACGCTCACTGATGGCGGAGGCGATCGCGGCGAGATCGGCCTGGGATACCGGCTTGCCAAGAAAGGACTGGAAGGCAGCAGCGAGCTCGGCCTTATCCAAGGTCGTGGCACCGGTCAGCACGACCGAGCGCAGCACGAATAGCGGCTTACCGCCATGCGCCGCTTCGGCAGCCCCGACGCGCGGCATGCTCAGCGGCGGCGCCGGCTCGCGGCGCGTCTGCAGATCGTCGAAATATTTCTCGGTCTGTCGCGTGTTGAAGGTCGGCTGGGTGGCCTGCTCGGCACGTGCGACGGGGACGGCGAGCGGCAGCACCAAGATCGCACTGAAGACGAGAGATGCCATGCCTGGTCCGCATGGGCCTTTCCGTGCCATCCAAGGGCCTTTTGCTTGAGGAACCACGCGACGATTGCCAGCACGACGAGGGCCCGCCCCATGGTTGTAGGAAAATTATGGTCAATGAACCGTTAACGCGTCAGTAAAACTGCGAGCAGAGTGGCAAGGGTCTCTTGAAACATTTCCGTTAGTTTCCGGGCCAAGCAACCATTGCGAGCGCCCGCCATGTCAACCAAGTCCCGCTTCAAACAGATCATCGTTGCCGCGTTCGCGATGATGATCAGTGCCACAGCATGGGCGGCGGACGGCGACCCCTGGTCGGTCAGCAAATCGTCCGGCGAGGTCTGGCTCACGACGCAGGGAGCCCAGCAGGTCGCACTTGGCAGCGATAACATGCTCAAGCCCGGCGATACGATCCGCACCGGTCACAACGGCCGCGTTCTGCTGACGCGTGGCGCCGAAACCATGGTGATCGCGCCGAATTCGGTGGTGGGCCTGCCGACCGATGCGCAGAACGGCATGGCCACGACCATCCTGCAGCGCGCCGGCTCGATCCTGCTCGATGTCGAACGGCGCAACGTCAAGCATTTCGAGGTCGAGACCCCCTACCTCGCCGCCGTGGTGAAGGGCACGCAGTTCCGCGTCACCATCGAGGCCGGCCGCACCAAGGTCGATGTCAACCGTGGCCAGGTCGAGGTCTCCGATTTCAAGTCCGGCCAGATCGCGCAGGTCACGCCGGGACAGAGCGCCACCAGCTTTGCCAGCGGCAGGCCCGGGCTCCATCTGAGCGGCTCCGGCACCTTCGCTCCGATCGAGCAGGGACAGCCGCGTACGCCGACCATCGATCGCGTGCCGGTGCCGAAGGGCGGCTTGCAGGCGCCGCGCGAGGCGAAGGGAAACGTGATTCATGCGGTCGGCCCGGTGACCCGCGCGCCCGTCAATCCGGCGGCGACACAACGGACCGACCAGCGGCAGGGTGCAGCTACGATGCCAAGACCTCATGGCGTGCGCATCTCCTCCTCGCTCGGCGAAGTGAAGCTCAACGTTGGTAGCGCCACCCACGGCCTCGCTCACGGCGCAGTTCCGCCGGGCGTTCGCAACGGCTCGCACAAGACCACGATGTGGAGCGACAACAACACCGCCGGCACGAGCAATGGGAGCGGCAACAGCAGCGCGACGGCGGGTGCCGATAGCACGAGCCCTGCGGCGATCAGCGCCACCGTGGCGACTGCGATCGGCTCGGCCAATGCCTCCGCCAATTTCGCTGGCAGCGGCTCGGACAACAGCAGCAGTGACGGGGCCGGCGGCAACGGCTCATCCGGCAATGGCGGCAACGGCAGCCAGGGCAAGGGCAATGCCCATGGCAACGGCAACGGCAATAGCGGCAATACCGTGGCCCAGTGGCTGAACTATCTGGCCGAGAAGACCCATGGCAACGGCAACGCCTACGGTCTTACGAACGGCAATGGGAATGGAAATGGAAACGGAAACGGCAACGGCAACGGCAACGGCAAGGGCAAGAACTGATCGGCCGTTGCTTCGATGAGCTCGTCGTTTGCGCACGTGAAACCGGACATGCGCAAACCACAAGTCGGAGCAGCTGATCGTCGGCATCGCCGCCGATCGAGGGGATGACGCCTACGCGGGCGCATGAGGGGCATCTTGAGACAATTTCGGCCGCACATTCTGGTACTGATTGCACTGCTCACGGTCAGCGTGCTGGGTTGGCACGAGACGCTGCGCAACGGCCTCACCGATCTGCGCTTCGCCTGGGACAAGCGGCAGGCGACCGGCGAGGTCGTCGTGATCGCGATCGATGCGCCCTCGATCGAGGCGATCGGCATCTGGCCGTGGCCGCGCGCGCTCCACGCGACACTGCTGCAGCGGCTGCAGCGCGCCGGCGTGCAGGACATCGCTTTCGATGTCGACTTCAGCGCCGTATCTGATCCCCCCTCCGATGGCAGCTTCGCCGACGCGCTGGAGGCCGCCGGCGGCGGGGTGATCCTGCCGGCCTTCAAGCAACCCGGCACCGAGAACAGCGATCGTACGGTCTATATCAATCGCCCGCTGCCGCAATTCGCGCGCCATGCTTGGTCGGCGCTGGTCAATGTCGCCATCGAGGCGGACGGGCGGGTGCGCAGCTATCCGTCCGGCACGATGCTTGGCGGCGAATACCTGCCCTCGATGGCTACGATGCTGGCTGGACAGAGCGGCAAGTCCGACAGCTCGTTCCTGATCGATTTCGGCATCGACGCCGCGTCGGTGCCGAAGGTCTCCTATGTCGACGTGCTCAAGGGCGACCCCGCCACGCTGGCGAAGCTGCAGAACAAGCGGGTGATCATCGGCGGCACCGCGCTCGAGCTCGGCGATCGCTTCAACATTCCCAATGCCAGGATCGTCTCCGGTCCGGTGCTGCAGGCGCTCGCGACAGAAGCGATCCTGCAGAACCGCGAGCTGCGCCCAACCTCCGATCTGCCGACGCTGGCCAGCCTCGTCTTGCTTGCCGCGATCATGATGATCAGCTGGCGACGACTGGCCGCCGGCCAGCGCGCCATACTGCTCGCCGCGATTTCCTGTGCGATCGAAGCATTCGCGATGCTGCTGCATGTGAAGTTCGCGCTGGCCCTGGATACCTCATTGCTGCAGACCGCGATCGTCGCCTATCTCGCGGCGATCGCGCTGGACGAAATCGACTTCCGCCGCCTGCTCGGCCATGTCGCCGAGAACCGCTTCCAGCGCATTGCGATGTCGCTCGGCGATGGCCTGATCTGCACCGACGAGAATGCGCTGATCACGATGTGGAATCCCGGCGCGGCCGCGATCTTCGGCTATGGCGAATCCGAGGCGATCGGCAAGCCGTTCGACCTACTATGCGTCGCAAGGCACGCCCCGGAGCGTCCGTTCTCGCTGCATGAGATGGCGTCATTGCCGAGCGGCGCCGTGTCGGAGTTCGAAGGGCGACGCAAGCACGGCGAGGTATTTCCGGTCGAGGCGAGCTTCTCGGTCTGGCAGGGCGCAGACGGTCGGCAATATGGCGCGATCCTCCGCGACATCTCGGAGCGCAAGCGGGAAGCGGCGCACATCCGCCACCTTGCCGAATACGACACGCTGACCGGGCTTGCCAACCGCAACACGTTGCACCTGCGTCTGACCGAGATGATCGCGGCCGCACAGCCTGACGGCAGCGAGGTTGCATTGCTCGTGATCGGTCTCGACCGCTTTCAGCAGGTCAACGAGATGCTCGGGCACAGCTATGGCGACCGCGTGCTGCGCGCGGTATCCGAGCGGCTGGCCGATGAGATCGGCAATCTCGGCCTGGTGGCGCGGCTCGGCGGCGACGAGTTCGCGATCGCGATCCCCGCCTCAGTTGTCGGCGGCACCATCGCCGAGCTGGCCGAGCATCTCATCCGCGCCTTCGATCGCGCGCTCGATGCCGGCAACCGCCAGCATCGCGTCAAGATCAGCGTCGGCGTCGCCATTCATCCTCATGGCGGCAGCTCGGCCGACGAGCTCTTGAGCAACGGCCATCTCGCACTGAGCCGCGCCAAGACCGTTCGCCGCGGCAGCCATGTCATCTTCGAGGATTCGATCCGGGGCGAGCTCGAGGCTCGGCTGACCCTCGAAGCCGAACTCGCGCTTGCGCTCGAGCGGTGCGAATTCGAGCTGTTCTACCAGCCGCAGGTCAACCTGGTCGACGGCAGCCTGATCGGCGCCGAGGCGTTGATCCGCTGGCGCCATCCGACGCGCGGCCTGGTGCCGCCGGGCGTCTTCATTCCGGTCGTCAACGGCTCGGCGCTGTCGGATGGCGTCGCCAGCTTCGTACTGGAGACCGCCTGCAAGCAGGCGCGGCAATGGGAGCTCGCCGGACACGCCGTGCGCGTCGGCGTCAACCTGTCGCCGTCGCAGTTGCATTCTGCCGATCTCGCGGGCGCCGTTGCCGCGAGCCTCGCGGCGACCGGCCTGTCGCCCGGACTTTTGGAGCTGGAAGTCACCGAGGACATCCTGCTGCATGACGAGAAGAGTGTGCTCGACACCTTCCAGCGCATCCAGGCACTCGGCGTCAGCATCGTGTTCGACGATTTCGGCACCGGCTATGCGAGCCTCAGCTATCTGAAGAAGTTTCCACTCGACGGCCTGAAGATCGACCGTTCCTTCGTGCTCGACCTGCTGACTGACGCCGACGATGCCGCGATCGTCGGCTCGACCGTCAATCTGAGCCGGCAACTGGGCCTCGCAGTGATCGCGGAAGGCATCGAGAACCGCGCGACCGCCGACCTCCTGCTGCGGCTCGGCTGCGAGCAGGGCCAGGGTTATTACTTCGGCAAACCGATGCCGGCGGCGGAATTTCAAGCGAAATTCCTCACCGCACCGGACAAGGCGCAAGCCGAAGGCGTGCAGCGCGGCGTGGCGTGAAGCCGACGAGATAGCCGAGCGACGAGGACCGGCCCCACCCGGGCGCCCTCATCCCGACTTCGTCTTCGCTCCCTTGCCTTCCTGCTCCAGCGCCTTGCGCACGGCCTCGAACTCCTGCAGCGACGCCTTATCGACGCGCGGGAACTGCAGATTGAGACTCTCCAGCGCGGCAACGATGGCCGATCCGATCACCACGCGGCCAAACCATTTGTGGTCGGCCGGCACGACATACCATGGCGCCACCTTCGTCGAGGTGTGGCGCACGATGTCCTGATAGACCGCCTGATAGCGGTGCCAGCGTGCCCGCTCCGTGACGTCGTTCATCGAGAACTTCCAGTTCTTTGCCGGCTCCTCCAGCCGATCGAGAAAGCGCTGGCGCTGCTCCTCTTTGGAGACATTCAGGAAGAACTTCAGGATCATGGTGCCATTGCGCGACAGATAGCGCTCGAACGCGGTGATGTCCTCGAACCGCTCGCGCCAAATGTTCTTGGTGACGAGCCTCGCGGGCAGCTTCTCGGACTTCAGCACCTCCGGATGCACCCGCGTGACCAGGCACTCCTCGTAGTAGGAGCGGTTAAAGATGCCGATGCGGCCGCGCTCGGGCAGCGCGATGGCGCTGCGCCACATGAAGTCGTGGTCGAGCTCCTTGGAGGTCGGCTGCTTGAACGAGGTGACTTCGCAACCCTGTGGATTGACGCCCTCGAAGATGCTCTTGATCGCGCTGTCCTTGCCCGAGGCGTCCATGCCCTGGAAGATCAAGAGCAGTGACCAGCGGTCTTGCGCGTAAAGCTTCTCCTGGAAATGCGCGAGCCACTTGCGGTTGGCGGCCAGGATCTCCTCACCCCGCTCCTTGTCGAGGCCGCCCTTGGCGTGGGTCTTGTGCGCCTTGAGATGAAATTTCTCGGAGCCGTCGACGCGGAATGGCGAGATGAAAGGATCGAGCTCGGCCGCGAGCGAACGCGCGTGCTTCTTGGTCATGGAGGAGCACCGTCTCGTATCACCTGATCACCGAACTGCGCTTCGAGAAACGCGGTCACGAACAGCGGCATTGCGGATGTCAGCTCCGCCCTGTTTCGAACAAGCCGGATCGCGGAAAGTTCCGCATGCTCCTGGCGCGCGAGATTGGCCTCGATCCGTTGCTTGAGCTCCTCGCCCGGACAGTCGACGTCGAGAATCCGCATCATCGCGATCGTGGCCCCGGAGACCACGCAATCCCAATGTGCAGCGGGGCGGTAATCGTCAGGCGCGATGCCGGTCTCCTCCTCCACCTCGCGCGCGACGCTCGCCGCAATATCGAGCACGCCATCGCTGACGTCGCCGGGATCGGGCGTTCCGGCCGGGAAGTAGATCCGGCCGGCATTTGCGGTGTGCGTGCCCATCTCGCCCAGCACAAAGGCGCCATCGGCTGTGCGCATCGCGCCCATGCCGAAGCCGTTGAAGGCGGTACGATCGGGAAAGCCCCAGTCGCGCCATGCCAAAAGGCTCGCGAAATCGGTTTCGAAATAGCTGGCGCTCAGATGTCCGCCGGCAAAGCGTGCATCGCGCCCGAGCAGGATGCGGCCGTTCCACAGCGCGGATTTCTCGCGCTGCTGCTCGGCAAAATGCGCCGCGATCTCGTCGGATCGCGCCACGGCGAAGGGCCACGTCCACGGCTCGACCTTGAGGTCGAGCGTGGCAACCCGATGGATGGTTGCATGACTCACTTCGTGTTCACGCCCGTGGTGCCCTTGGCCTGATCGACGAGCTTGTTGGTGTAGGTCTTGGTAACGTCGATGTTGGCCTTGGCGACATCGGGAGAGCCGATGCTGAATACCGCGAGCACGGCCTCGGCGCCCTTCGGATCCATCTTGCCGGTCTGCGAATACATCGGGATCGTGTTCTTCAGCGCGGCGAGATAGAGCGGCTTGTCCTTGCCGACCATCTCCTCGGGCATCTTCGCCATCACCTCTTCTGGCGTGTGCGAATGGATCCATGCGAGCGTCGCCAGAATCGCGTTAGTCAGTGCCTGCGCTTCCTTCTCGTGCGACGCCACCCAGGCCGAGGTCGCGTAGAGCGCGCCGCCGGGATATTCGCCGCCGAACACGTCCAGCGTATCTTTCTGGGTGCGCGTGTCGCTCAGGATCTTGAGATCGGCATGGCTGCCCTGCAGCACCGTCACCGACGGATCGAGCATGACGGCGGCGTCGATCTGCCCCTGCTCCATTGCCGCGACCGCGGTGGCGCCAAGCCCGATGCCGATCACGGCCGTGCCGGAGGGATCGACGCCGTTCTTCTTCAACAGATACTTCACGAAGAAATCGGTCGAGGAGCCCGGCGCGCTGACGCCGACCTTCTTGCCGGCGAGATCCTTGATCGAGTTGATCTCCTTGGTATGGCCGGGCGCCACCACCAGCACCAGGCCGGGATAGCGGTCGTGGACCACGAACGCCTGCAGCTCCTGCTTCTTGGCCGCGAGATTGACGCAATGGTCGAAATAGCCGGAGACGACGTCAGCGCTGCCGCCGAGCACCGCCTTGAGCGCATCGGAGCCGCCCTTGAGATCGACCAGATCGACGTTGAGCCCCGCCTTCTCATACTCGCCGAGCTGCTTGGCCAGCACGGTCGGCAGATAGCACAGGCACGAGCCGCCGCCGACCGCAACGGTCAGCTTGGTCTCGGCGGATGCATAGCCGGTGGTGAGGGCGAAAGCGAGCAGCGTTCCCGCAAGGCGGCTCAACATCTTGTTCATTTGTTCCTCCGTTTCAGGTTGTCAGCAGATTAAGCCTGTGGTGGCAGATTGAGAAGGCCGCCCAACAACACAAGTGTCGTCCCCGCGAACGCGGGGACCCATAACCACCGGCCCGGGTTGTCGCACATGGTCGTCGACCACCATTCGTCACCACTTAGATTCCGCGGTACGGGTCCCGGCTCAAGGCCGGGACGACAGCGAATGTGCGGCCGGGAACGGGCCGCTTACCGTTCACTTGCCGCATCCGGCCGCCAGACCAAGAGCCGCCGCTCGACCAGCGTCACGCCGACATCGATCAGGATCACGAAGATCGACAGCACGAACATGCCCGCGAACACGCCGGCGACGTCGAATACGCCCTCCGCCTGCTGGATCAGGTAGCCGAGACCCGCTGCCGAGCCGAGATATTCGCCGACGACCGCGCCGACCACGGCAAAGCCGACCGAGGTGTGCAGCGAGGAGAACATCCACGACAGCGCCGACGGCCAGTAGACATGCCGCATCAGCTGCCGCTCGCTCATGCCGAGCATGCGCGCGTTGTCGCGCACGACAGTCGAGACTTCCTTGACGCCCTGATAGACGTTGAAGAAGACGATGAAGAATACGAGAGTCACGCCAAGCGCGACCTTGGACCAGATGCCGAGGCCCAGCCACAGCGTGAAGATCGGCGCCAGCACCACGCGCGGCAGCGCGTTGGCCATTTTCACATAGGGATCGAACACGGCAGCCACGACGGGCTTGCGTGCGAACCAGAAGCCGACCAGCACGCCGCCGAGCGAGCCGATCACGAAGGCGAGGATCGATTCCCACAGCGTGATGGCGAGGTGCTTCCAGATCACACCCTTCGCAAACCATTCGATGACCTGCGTGAACACGTCGACCGGGTTGGAAAAGAAGAACGGCGGCAGCAGGACGCGGCCGAACACCGGCACGGTGGCAAACAGCTGCCACAGCGCGATGATGACGACAGCAACGAGCAGTTGCAGCGCGAACAGGCCGAGACGCGACATCACACCGCCTCCGCGGCTTGTGAAGATTGCGCATAGCCCTTCGCGACCTCGGCCTTCAGCATGTGCCAGATCTCGCGATGGAGCGCGTGGAACTCCTGGCTCAGCCGCACCTCGAAGATGTCGCGCGGGCGCGGCAACGTGACGCGCCAGTCGCCGATGATGCGCGCGGCAGGTCCTGCCGACATGATGACGACGCGGTCGGCGAGCGCAATCGCCTCCTCCAGATCGTGGGTGACGAACAGCACCGCCTTGCGGTCGGCGCTCCAGAGATCGAGCAACAGATTGCCCATGATCTGCCGGGTCTGCGCGTCCAGCGGACCGAACGGCTCATCCATCAGGATGATCCGGGGATTGCGGATCAGAACCTGCGCCAGCCCAACGCGCTTGCGCTGGCCGCCGGAGAGCATGTGCGGATAGCGGTTGCCGAACGCCCCTAAGCCCACCTGCTCCAGCCAGGCCTGCGCGCGCTTCAGCGCCTCGGCGCGCGGCGTGCCCGCGATCTCCAGCCCAATCGCGACGTTGTCGAGCGCGGTCTTCCAGGGAAACAGCGCATCGGCCTGAAACAGGTAGCCGGCGTCCTTGTTCAGCCCGGCAAGCCGCCGATCGAAGATCCGGACCTCGCCGTCCGCCGGCTTGAGCAGCCCGGCCGCGATGTTGAGCAAGGTCGATTTCCCGCAGCCGGTCGGCCCGACAATGGCCACGAACTCGCCATCGGCGACCGTCAGATCGGCCTTGTCCACCGCGGTATAGATGCTTCCGCCGGCGAGGCGGAACGCCACGGTCGTCCCTGCCAGCGCGACCGCCGCGGTCGTTACCTTGGTCACTTCGCGTTTCTCCCCATTGCGGCCAACGGCTTAGCCGCTTGCGCGGAGAAGTTCAACGAAGCCGCATGACGTGCTAGGTAGACTCAACGCCTTCCTCATCCTCCCATTGAGGGTGAAAGCCAAAACCTGAAGTCGAAGGACGCATGCCGGACACGCCGCTGATTGCCTATGCCCACATATGCAAGAGCTTTGTCGGCGTGGCCGCGGTCGACGACGTGTCGCTCACAGTTGCGTCAGGCGAGTTTCTCGCCATCGTCGGCGGCTCCGGCTCCGGCAAGACCACGCTGCTGCGGCTGACCAACCGGCTGATCGACGCCGATTCGGGCACCATCACCATCGACGGCGAGGATGTCGCCGGTCTCGACCCGGTGAACCTGCGCCGGCGCATTGGCTATGTGTTCCAGAGCGGCGGGCTGTTCCCGCATATGAGCGTCGCGGCGAATATCGGCATCACCCCAACGCTGCTCGGCACGGCGGCGGCCGAGATCGAGGCTCGCATCGACGAGCTGCTCGACCTCGTCAGGCTCGACCGCAAACAATATCGCGACCGCCTGCCGCATGAGTTGTCCGGCGGCCAGCGGCAGCGGATCAGCGTGGCGCGCGCGCTCGCCGCAGGGCCGCGCATCGTGTTGATGGACGAGCCGTTCGGCGCGCTGGACCCGCTGACGCGCGATGCGCTCGGCGACGACTACCGCGCCCTGCACAGGGAGCTCGGACTGACCACTATCATGATCACCCACGACATGACGGAGGCGATCCTGCTCGCCGATCGCGTCGCAGTGATGCGGTCAGGCCGGCTGCTCAGCATCGGCACCGCGGCGGAGCTCGCCACGAGCAATGAGCCGTATGTGAAGCAGCTGCTGCAGACGCCGCGGCGGCAGACCGAGCGGCTGAAAGCGCTGTTGCCGGAAAGCGGCATTGCATGAGCCTGCTGGCCGATCCCCGCGTCACCGAAGCATGGTCGCATCTCGCCGATTATCTCGGCAGTCACTTACGCGTCAGCATCGCCGCGCTCGGGCTCGGGCTTGTCGTGAGCCTGCCGCTGGCGCTGATCGCCCGCAACCGGCCACTGCTGCGCGCGGGCCTGCTCGGGCTCGCCAGCGTGGTGCAGACCGTGCCGGGACTGGCGCTGCTCGCGCTGTTCTATCCGCTGTTGCTGGCGCTGGCGGCGCTGACCTTGCGCTGGCTCGGCTTTGGCTTTTCCGCGTTCGGCTTCCTGCCTGCCGTGCTCGCGCTC
>Ga0209677_101134_pt1 | contig 12457 bp, 12 predicted proteins | sample AraplaCvi_mCL_r2_2_FD_184285 | JGI IMG/M metagenome (GOLD analysis project Ga0209677, IMG submission 184285) | Arabidopsis root microbial communities from North Carolina, USA - plate scrape CL_Cvi_mCL_r2 (SPAdes) (version 2) | ecosystem: Host-associated > Plants > Roots > Endosphere | place: USA... | reverse complement strand
TCGTCAGCGTGATGAAGGCCAGGATCAGGTGCCACTCGGACGAATACTCGCCCTGATAAACCATGATGCCGAGCGGCCAGGGATAGAGCGCATCGGTGTTGAGCATCACGAGCGGCAACAGATAAGCGTTCCAGCTGTTGACGAAGGTGATAGTGCCGACGGTCGCCAGGATCGGCCGCGACAGCGGCAGCGTCACGTAGCGGAAGAATTTGATATAGCTGCAGCCGTCGACCAGCGCAGCCTCGAGCAGTTCATAAGGAATGTCCTTGAAGAAACGCCGCAGCAGCAGCACGCTCATCGCGAGGCTGAAGGCCACCTGGGGCAGCGCAACGCCAAAATAGCTATCGAGCAGCCCGAGATCGCGCACCTTGATGAACAGCGGCAGCACCGCGGTCGCCGCCGGAAACAGCAGGCCGAGCGTCAGGTAGCTGAGCAGCATCGAGCTGCCGTAGAACTTGACATGGGCGAAGGTGAACGCCGCCATTGCGGCGACGATCAGGGTCAATGTCACCGTGAGCGTGGAGATGATCAGCGAGTTGCGCAAGAGCTGCCAGTAGCGCGCGGAGAACAGGATGTCGGCATAATTCTGCCACTCCCAGTGATGCGGCAGGCCGAACGGATTGACGCGCAATTCGCCGAGCGATTTGAAGCCGCCGAGCAAGGTTGCGAGCAGCGGCACCAGCACCAACATGGCAACGACGGCGAGGAACATCGCCTTGAACAGCACGGCGGGATCGAACGGTAGGCGGGTTGAGTTGGCACTACTCATCGCGCATGAACCATCGCTTGTACGTAAAGGCAAAAGTCACGCAGATCACGAACAGGATGACGCCGATGGCGCTGCCATAGCCGACCCGCATGCGCGAGATGCCGTTGTTGTAGAGAAAGCTCACCATCGTGTTCGAGGAGTCTGCCGGTCCTCCCCGCGTCAGCGGCATCACCAGATCAAACAGCTGCAGCGAGCCGATGATGGCGAAGAACACGGAGAGCCGGATCGTCGGATAGAGCAAGGGGATGACGACATGGCGCAGGGTTTGTGACCGCGTCGCGCCGTCGATCCGGGCTGCCTCGACGAGGCTCTTGTCGAGGCTCTGGAGCGCCGCGATGAACAACATCATATGGAAGCCGAAGTACTTCCAGACGATCACGATCAGCACGGCCAGCATCGACGTGCTGGTCGAGGCCAGCAAGTACGGCGGTTCGGCTCCGAAGGCGCGCCAGATCGAACCAACAAGGCCGTAATCACCGTCATAGACGAAGCTGAAGATCAGCCCGGTCGCGATCTCCGCCAGGATATACGGCATAAAAAACAGCATTCGCAGCGCCACCGCCCCACGAAAGCGTTCGGCGAGCATCAAGGCCAGCGTGAGCGCCAGCGGCAGTTGGATCGCGAGCGAAACCGCAATGATCAGCCCGTTGTTGCGCAACGCGAGCCAGAAAGCGCGCGTCTGCAGCACGAAGCGGTAATTGTCGAAGCCGATCCAATTGGTCGGTCTGCCGAATCCGTTCCAGTTGAAGCCCGAATACCAGGCGGCCTCGCCGATCGGCAGCACCACGAACAGCGTGAACAACAGCAGCGCCGGGGGCAGGAACAGGATCAGGACGGTCAAGCGGCCGTCCCAACTCGGGCCGCGGACCGCATGCGAGGAGAGCGATGTCTCCGTAACGCCCATCGCCGGAGAGCTCGCCATACGTCATGCCCTGCTCAGTTACCTTGCTTCCGTGCCGCTTCGATCGCGTTGGCGGCGTCTTGCGGGCTCATGCTGCCACCGGCGATCTCCGCGGTGACGTCGTTGACGACCCGCCCAACCGAGGGGCCAAGGCTCTGGTCATAGAAGTTCTGGTGGTAGTTCGATTTCGCCAGATTGGCCGCGATCAGCTTCATGAACGCATTGTTGAGACCGGCATCGGCGCCCTGCACCACGGGAATGAGAAAGTTGGCCGCGGCAAGCCGCGTCTGCACGTCTTTCGAGATGAAATACTTCAAAAAATCGACCGCCTCCTTTGGCGAGTCCTTGGTGATCAGCCAGCCGGTGATGCCGCCGAGCGTGTCGGTCGGCGCACCCTTGCCGCCGGCCACGACCGGAAAATCGAACCAGCAGATCTTGTCTTCGCTCAACCCGACCTTGTCGGCGGCGAGCGCGCGCTGCAAATGAAAGACGGTGCTGATCGCGAGTGTCATCGCCGCTTTGCCATCGCCGAAATAACCCACCGCCTGCGCGTTCTTGAAGCCGAGAAAACCGTTCTGGAACGGCTGGAGATCAACCAGCTGCTTGAACAGCTCGCCGGATTTCTGGAAGGTCTCTCCGGCGAAACCGCCGTTCTCGCCACGCAACGCCGCATCGAACGCCGCCTTGCCCCCGATGCGCACCGCAAGATGCGTCCAGTAGAAGTGCAGCGGCCATTTGTCGGCGCCGCCAACCACGATCGGAGTGATCCCGGCGGCTTTCAACGTCTTCACGGCAGCAAGAAGGTCGTCCCAGCTCTTGATCGCAGCGGGATCGACCTTCGCCTTGGTCATGAGCTCTCGGTTGCAAAGAAAGCCGACCTGCGACAGCGCGGCCGGCAGACCATAAACGCGGCCATTGTCGGTGAATGCGGCGAGCGCCGCCGGCGCGAGACTGTCGCCGTAACCCTTCACCTGATCGGTGATATCCTCGAGCACGCCGGCCTCGATCTGAGTCTTCAGGACACCGCCGGCCCAGCTGTAGATGATGTTCGGCCGGTCCTTGGACTGCAGAATGGTCGGCAGCTTGGCCTTGTAGGCCTCGTTCTCGAGGAACCGCATCTCGACCTTGACGCCCGGATGCGACGTCTCGTAGGCGCGCGCGACCTCCTCCCAGATTTTCACCTGGGCGGGGTTCTCCTCGATGTGTAGCCATTTCACAGTCGTGTCGGCTGCAACGACGTGGGCACCAAGCAGGCATGCGGCAGCTGCGAGTCCCAGCTTTCCGAGCTGTCTCATCACATCCTCCCAACCGACTTCCTATTCTTTTGGCTGCAATCCTGCCTTCAATTTTTGAGGTGCGCAACTAAAATCCTGATCTATATACCTCACGGCTGAGTGGTTGAGGTCTCCGGAGAGTTGCGCGCGTTGCTTCGCCGACAAGCAATTAGCGGGCGGCCCATAGAAGCCGTTTGTTCAGCGGTCAGGCGGCTTGACCTCGACTGGCGCTCCGTCACGGCCATCGTCCTCATGGCGGTGCCAGCAAGCACAAAGACGGGAAGACGAAAGAACCACTCGGATAGCAAGAATGGAGTTCACGGCGAGCTGAAGCCGTCCTCAATCCGGGTGCAGATTCGGAGGAATAGTCGGATCTCGCCGTCTCTCCAGTCAGATCTCAGGGCGCCGTGGTTGCCTTGGCTGCGATCGCCTTCAGCGCGCCCGACATCGCGTCGACAGCAGGCTGACCGGCATCGCCGACGCCATGCCGATACGTGAGATAGGTGGGATCGTTATAGGACAGAAAGGTCATGCCGGCTTCGTCCTGCCAGACCAGCGCCTTGAGCGGCAGGTCGATGCCGATCGTCTGCACCGATTGCATCAGCGGTGTGCCGCCCTTGGCTGCACCAAAGATCAGAAGATCGGTCGGCCGCAGCTGCAGGCCGGCCGTGCCAGCGCCTGCAGCATGATCGACATGGGCAAACACCGTCATGCCTCTGGCGCGGACCTCGGTTTCCAGCCGCTTCATGGTCTCTTCCGGCCCAAAGCTGCTGCGCAGCGTGATCAATCCATCGGCGGACATGGCAGACTCTCCTGACAGCGATGTCATTGCGATCAACGCGAAGATGACGGTCCTTGCAAACCCCATCCTCACTTCGTCCTGAACAGCTTGGCCGCATCGAACTCCGGCTCCGGCACAAAGCTGTCGCGGTTCGGCATCCTGGTTTTCGGCAGGCTATCACGATCGAGCTTGCCGTCGGCCGGCAGAATGCCGTTCAGGCTCAGGATGTAGGCGGCGACGGCGTAAGTGTCGTCGTTGCTCAGCGAGCCGGGCGCCGCCCGCTTGCCAAATCGCCCGCTTTTTTCGCAGGCTTATCTGCCGACCTCGGTTCGTCTGAGGAGAACCCGCGCCTGCCGGCGCGCTTGGTTTGCCGTTGTATTGCGCCGTCGAGATTGCACCGAGCCGTGCTCGCATGGGCCAAATAGACTTCCGGCACCAGCCGACCCTATGGTAAAATGGAGCCAAGCGCGCAGAGGCGCGCATCTTCCAATGCGGGATCATGAAGCGGTTCATTTGCCAGCAGAACGTCGTGCACTTCGAGAAGCTTCTTGCGGAGACCGACGATCCCACCTTGCGAAGAACGCTCGATGGCTTGCTTGCAACCGCGAAACGTGAATTGGCTCTGCTGGATGCCGACCAGCGGGGCACGGACGACTTCCCTCTCGGACATCGCCGCAGTCAGCCGACCGATGCCTCGGCCGTCCGACAGGAATTCTTGTCCGACTTCGACAATTCCCCGCACCCGTATATGCTGATCGATCCAGGACCGGGTCTGAAGATCGTGGACATCAATGCAGCCTACGCGAAAGCGACGTTCACGGTGCGGGACGAAATCGCCGGCAAGTCGTTGTTCGAGGTCTTTCCCGACAATCCGGACGATGCGCTGGCCGACGGCGTCAGCAACTTATACGTATCCCTGAACACGGTCGTTCGGACCGGGCGGCCCCATGCCATGGCGGTGCAGCGGTACGACGTCCGCGGTCCGAACGGGACCTTCGTAGAGCGCCACTGGCAGCCGGTGAACACCCCGGTCCATGACCAGACAGGGCGGCTGGTCTTTGTACTGCACCACGTCGAAGACGTGACCGATCACGTGGTGCGCTGAGAGCCTATCGGGGGCGGCGTTGCGCCGGCCGGCTCGGGTCAGCCAGCAGCTTGCCCGTGGCGCTGTTCACGAAGTGCATCGACCCGCAAGCCAAGCACGTCACCGCGACATGCGTATTCTCGGCATGCGCAGCGTGAGCCGACACGCACGAAAGCCGGTGCTGCACGTTCATGCCGGTTCGCGGGCACTTGAAGACGATATCGTGGTCCATTACGCAGACTTATGCGCTTTCATCTGCTGCGGCGAAATTGCGGAACAATACGTAGGCATCGGCGGCCACACTGGTTAGTGTTACCGACCCGAACCATCGAAAGGGCTGGTCATGTGGAAAATCTTGAAATCATTGGTCGCATGTTGCGCGCTCGCCATCGTCGCGCAACCGGCCATCGCCGACTCCCTTCATGGCAAAGACATCGCCAAGCGCTGGTGCGCAAACTGCCATGTCGTTGAAAGCGGTCAGACGAACGCCATCGATCATGCGCCCCCTTTTAGTCAGATCGCGAAAACGCCCGATTTTGATCAGAACAAGCTGTCGTTTCTGCTGCTCAAACCCCATCCGAACATGCCAGCCCTGTCTCTCGACCGGACGGAAATCTCGGATTTGGCCGCCTACATCGGCTCACTGAAGTGAAGCCGGAGGCGATTCGCGGGGTCGCGTTTGGGGCCGGCCGTGAACGTGACAGATTACCCCTGCTTGCGATGAGTCAAAAGCAGGCGTGGGGAATCGTCCTAGCGTGACTGCATACCGAGCGGTATGCGCGCGCGCCGGTGCTGTTACGGTTGCGGAGCCCGGACTCCCTGGGCACTCCGGGCTCCCGCCTCTCCCAGGGTTCTCGCGACTGCGAGGATGGGCCGGCGCAAAGGGCGAAAGAGCGGCTCCGCTGGCAGTTTGATGGCACAACGCCCGGCACTGCGGGTTGGACTGCCGCAGCCCTGAATCGAACGTAAGTCGAAATCGGCCTCGGCGCTCCCATCGAGGCCGGGGCTGATCTGCTTTCAGCGCGCTGAAAACTTTAGCGGACGGTGGCCTGTTGGCGGAATGTGCCGTAGCTATTTTGTGAGTTGCCGATACAGGACGGGCAAGGCCGCCGGCAGCCGGCGGATATTGCCCACGATCGCGTAGCCGCCCCGTCCGAACAGCGTCGGAAAGTAGCTCTGAGCGGCCGCGTCGATGGTCACGCCGAACACGGTCATGCCGAGCCGCCGCGCGTCCTGCACCGCCTTGCGCGTGTCCTCCACGGCAAAGCGTCCTTCGTAGTGATCGACGTCGTTCGGCTTGCCGTCGGTGAGAACGATCAGCAGCTTCTTCCGCTGCGGCTGCGTCGCGAGCTCGGAGGCCGCGTGGCGGATCGCGGCTCCGATGCGGGTGTAGTAGCCCGGCTTGAGCGCTCCGATCCGCCGTTCGACCTGCACGCTCATCGGCTCGCTGAACGCCTTGACGGTCTCGAGACGTACCCATGACCGGCGGCGCGAGGTGAAGGTCAGAATGCTGTGATGGTCGCCGCAGGCGGCGAGCCCGTGCGCGAGCACGAGCAGTGCCTCTTTCTCGACATCGAGGACGCGATAGCCGTCGACCCAGGCATCCGTGGACAGCGAGACATCGACCAGCAGCGTCACCGCCAGATCATGGCCGTCGGCCCGCATCGCCAGATGCGCCCGGTCGAGCGATCCGTTGCCGGCCTGCAGGTCGCAGCGCGCGCGGACCAGCGCATCGAGATCGAGATCATGTCCGTCGGGCTGTGCACGCAAAAGCTCGTGCCGCGGTCGAAGTGCTTCGAACTGCCGACGCACCTGCCGGATCCGGCGGCGCATGGCCTGGTCCGGCGCCCAGCTCTCGCCGCTTTCAGGCGCCCTGCCCGCGACCACGCGGCAGTGATCCGGCATGTAGGCGCGGCTGCGGTAGTTCCATTCCGGATACAGTCGGCCGGCCGCGAGCCGCGACGCATCGACAGCTTCCGGCGGCAGGTCGAGGTCGAACTTCAGCTTCGTGGCAGGCCTGCCCTTGCGCCTGCTGATCGCGAGCTCATCGAGATCGTCGGCCGCCTTGCGTGCGTCCTCGTCCTCGCTGTCATCGGAAGGACGGTCGACATTGACCATCTCCGCCATTGCCAGGATCTTCTCGAAGCGGTTGAGGATGAACGGATCGCGCTGGACGCCGTCCTCTCGCTCGCGAACGGCGAAGCGCTTGCGGGTGTCGGGACTCGCACCGTCTTGTCCACCCGGCGTCTGCAGATCGTCATCACCTTGGACCGCCACCGATGCGCGGGTCCAGCAGTCGCCCCACAGCGGGCATGGCAGCATCGGCCGATAGCCGGGCGGCGCCTTCGCCGGCAATTCGCCGGCACCGACCACCGCTGCCCACAGCGCGCCTTGCGGCGGCGCGCCTGCGCCGAGCAGCGCCATCACGATCCGTTCCACCTGCTGCTCGACACGCGGCAATGGCCGCTGCGGCCGCGCCTCGGCGACCGCACTGGCGAGCTGCGCGTAGGACCCGACCAATCCGGGGAATTGCGCGACGACCAGCGGCGAAATCTCGCGCGCGCGGCGCAAGGTCAGCAGATCGCGCCGCATCGGATCGGCATCATCGATCACGGCGAGCGGCTGGACCGCAAACCAGGCGGCCAGCCAGCGATAGAGCTGCGCATTGAGCGCGCGATCACGAAACAGCGCGATGCTCTCCGGCAGGAACACGGTCGCGCCGTCGCGGCCCGGATGCTCCAGCGCTTCATCGCCGAGACCGATGCGCTGGCGCCAGCCCAGCCGGTGCGTAGACTTGCGCGCCTTCGCACCGGCGATCTGCACACCAGTCTCGCCGCCGAGGGCGCGGAACATGACCGCGATCTGGCTGCGAACCTCGGTGAGCGCGACGGCATGCTCCGAATGAACCGGATAGCTCGCCGTCGCGCCGACCAGGCGGTGCCATGCGCGCCCGACAGTCTCCTCCAGTTCGAGAAAGTCCAGCATGCGTCACCCGATCACGGCGCGCGCCACCTCGACGAGCGCAGCTTTGATGTCGGCATCGTCGGTCAGCGGCTCGATCATTCCGGCGAGCACGGCGTCGGCAATGGAAACGCCTGCCGCAATGAGCGTGGCGCTGTACACCAGGAGACGAGTCGAGACCCCTTCCTCCAGATCGTGCCCCTTCAGCGCACGCAGCCGTCCAGCGAGCTGAACCAGCGGCCGCACGCGGTCGACCGGCAAGCCGCTTTCGGCCGCAACGACAGCGGCTTCCTGCTCCGGAGGTAGGAAATCGAATTCGATGGCGATGAAGCGCTGCCGCGTGGAGGGCTTCAGCGCCTTCAACAAATTCTGATAGCCGGGGTTGTAGGAGACCACCAGCATGAATCCCGGCGGGGCAACCAGCTCTTCACCGGTGCGCTCGAGCGGCAGGATGCGGCGGTCGTCGGTGAGGGGGTGCAGCACCACGGTGACGTCCTTGCGCGCTTCTACCACCTCGTCGAGGTAGCAGATCCCGCCCTCGCGCACGGCCCGCGTCAGCGGACCGTCGGTCCAGACCGTGTCGCCGCCCTTGAGAAGATAGCGGCCCGTGAGGTCGGCCGCGGTCAGATCGTCGTGGCAGGCAACCGTATGCAACGGGAGCCCGAGACGCGCAGCCATATGAGCCACGAAGCGGGTCTTGCCGCATCCGGTCGGCCCCTTCAGCAGAACCGGCAGACGCCGCCGCCATGCCTGCTCGAACAACGCACATTCGTTGCCGGCTGGGACGTAAGCCGGGATTTCCGGCAGCGGATTGGCGAGAACGTGAACCGCCGATTTCATGATGGCTCTCCAGGATTGAAAGGAAGGTGGCGGCCGCGCAAGACGCGGCCGCCCTGTCGCGTCACTCTGCAGGCTGCAGGGCGGCTGCCGAGATCGCCGGGTGCGTCTTCCGTCCGGGCACCAGCACCGCCCAGACGAACATGATGGCGGAGATCACGACGAACACGCCGGAGCCGAGCCGCACCCAATAGAACATCGCAAGCTGGTCCTGCACCTCCATGAAGCTCTGGCCGAGCACGCGCTGCAGATGCACCTGGATGATCCCTGCGAAGGTCAGCGCGAAGGTCATCACCATCATCGCCGTGCACATGATCCAGAAGCTCGTCATGCCGAGCCACTGGTTGTAGGGCGCCCGCTGCTTGAGCTGCGGGATCGCGTAGGCCATCATCGCCAGGTTCAGCATCACATAGGCGCCGAAGAAGGCGAGATGCCCGTGCGCGGCGGTGACCTGGGTGCCGTGGGTATAGTAGTTCACCGACGACAGCGTGTGCAGGAAGCCCCAGACGCCGGCACCGAGGAACGCCATCACGGAGCAGCCGACCGACCACAACAGCGCAGCGCGGTTCGGATGCTTGCGTCCTGCCTTCCAGGTCATCTGCACCGTGAAGATCACCATGGTGAAGAACGGCGCGACCTCCAGCGTCGAGAACAGCGAGCCGATCCACTGCCAATAGCCGGGCGCGCCGATCCAGTAGAAGTGGTGGCCGGTGCCGAGGATGCCGGAGAACAGCGCCAGGCCGATGATGACATAGAGCCACTTCTCGACCACCTCGCGATCGATGCCGTTGAGCTTGATCATCAGGAAGGCGAGCACCGAGGCCATGATCAGCTCCCAGACGCCCTCGACCCAGAGGTGGACGATGTACCACCAGTACATCTTGTCGACCGCCAGATTGGCCGGGTTGTAGAAGGCGAACAGGAAGAAGATGGCGACGCCCCACAGGCCGAACAGCAGGATGTTCGTCACCGTGGTCTTGCGCCCCTTGAGCGCCGTCAGCGTCACGTTGAACAAGAACATCAGGCAGACGACGACGATGCCGATCTTGATGATGAAGGGCTGCTCGAGAAATTCCCGGCCCTCGTGATAATGGAAGAGGTAGCCGACGACTGCGGCACCCGCGGCGCTGAAGAACATCCAGAACTGGATCTTGGCGAGCAACGGGCTGAACAGCTCGGTCTCGGTCTCCTCGGGCAGCAGATAGTAGGTCGCGCCCATGAAGCCGATCAGCGACCACACGATCAGCGCGTTGGTGTGGATCATCCTGACGATATTGAACGGCAGAACGACGGACAGCGTGTTCGGAAGGACGTAGATCGTTCCGGCGACGAGGCCGAACACGACCTGTGCGAGGAACAGCGTCAGCGCGCCGTAGAAATACAGCATCGCGACCTTCTGGGTCTGATATTTCATCTCAGGCTCTCTGTGCTTTGAGGGATCGTGGCGGGCTCAGCCGGCCTTGTTCGGCGGCCAGTCCTGGCGCTTGATGCTGTCAGCCCACTGCAGGAAATCGGCGAGATCGTTCAGTTCCTGGTCCGTCAGGTTGAACTGCGGCATCTGCCGGCGGCCGGGCGCGCCGCTCGGCTGCGACTGCATCCAGGATTTCAGCATGTCACGGGCAGCGGCGGGATCTTCCCTGCCGCCCCAACGGTCCCAGACGTTGCCGACCTCGGGCGCGAAATAGGCGCCCTCGCCCAGCAGCGTGTGGCAGTTGATGCAGGAATTCCTCTCCCAGACGTGCTTGCCGCGCGCGACGGAATCCGTCAGCGTCGCGGCGTTCGTCGACGTGCTCACCATGTAATAGTGGCTGTGGGCAGTCAGACCGAGGAAGATCGCAAAGAAGAACGCGGAACCGCCGTAGAACACGTTCCGAGCAGCCGTTTTCGTGAGGCGTTCAGCCATCACTTGATCCTTTCCGGTGTTGGTTGGTGCGAACGTCGCACCAATCTACCCGGCGGCTCGAACGGTTCGTTGTGCTGGCGCAACCAGCGGAGCAATCGGCGTATCAGATCAACCACCTGGCGGCGGACGCCGCGAAGGCGAACGACGTCACGCCGAGGATCCAGGCTGTGACGAGGCCGCGCCAAAGCGCATGAGCATCGCGAAGACCGAGAAAATCGAGCAGGATCAGGCGCCCCTTCAGCACCGCCAGTCCAAGCACCACTGCGCTCGCAACAGGGCCCGCGGACATGAGACCGGAGGCGAGAAGCGTCCCGACCGCAAGCCCGACCAGGACGACCAGCGTGACATTGAGCCGATGTGCGTGCCGCATCCCTAATGCACCAAGTAGATGATGGGAAACATCGCGACCCATACGAGATCGACCATGTGCCAGAAGGAGGTCACCGTCTCGACCGCGATGGATTTCGCGCCGCGCAGAACCAGCGCCAACATCACCATGCCGAGTACAACATGCAGCAGATGAAAGCCGGTCAGCAGAAAGTACAGTGTGAAGAACGTGCTGGTCTCGAGCCCGGCGCCAGCGGCGATCTCGCTGGCGTATTCCGCCAGCTTGATCGCGACGAAGCTGCCTCCGAGCCCGATCGCGAGCGTCAGCCAGAGACGGCACGCTGAGACGGCATGCTGACGTGCAGCCAGCGCCCCGCGCGCGGCGGCCCAGCCGCTGGTCACCAGCACCAGCGTGTTCACGGCCGCGAGGGGCGGGTCGAGCAGTTCCTGTCCGGCGAGAAACACGGAAGGATTGACGGCCCGTGCGACCGCGAACGCGCCGAGCAGCAAGCCAAACACGGCGAGTTCACTGAAGATCAGCACCCATATCATGGGATCGCCGGGCAACTCGCTGAGGATACCCCAGCCGGACTCCTGCTCTTCCAGTTCCTGAGCCGACATCGATTCTCCAGACCATAGCGCGGTCTGCAACCGATAGCGGGCACGGGCAATGCGATCTTTGTCGCCGAACAAAGAGCGTTACGGCGCGCGATGTAAGATGACTGGGCGCTCGGGCCACATGCGCGTGCGCGAATCGGGTGCCGGGAACAGGAGAAGCTATGAGTGAAGCCCAGATCGGTCTCCTGACCGTGACGCCCATCATCATGGTTTTTGCGGGCGCGCTGAGAGCCATGGGCGTTCTGTCGACCGTCGCCACGGTCGCCGCCACCACGCTGTCGGTCGCGATCGCCGTCCTGCTGTTCACGACCCAGTAGAGAGGTTCACGCTGATATCGGTGAGCGGATTTGTGCTGGGCGAAGCGGGTCTCGGGCCACATCGCGGCTGGCCGGTCCTGGCTTCGCGCTTCCGATCGCGGTTTGAAGTTCGCGGATCGACAAACAAGAACGCCGCTCTGGCTTTTGGCCAGAGCGGCGTTTTTGTTGTGGGTTGTGAAGAGGAATTGATCTGTCCTTTGCAGGCCTGGCAGCGACCTACTCTCCCAGGGCTTGAGCCATAGTACCATTGGCGCTGAGGAGTTTAACGGCCGAGTTCGGGATGGGATCGGGTTCAGGCTCCTCGCTAGGACCACCAGGCCGGCGAAGGACAGATATTGGATACGAAGCAAGCGTTATTGGTCTTTCCGATCTCATGCGATGTCACGGGTCTTCTCGACCCTATGGACACTGACAATGAGAGCAATCAAGCCGATCGAACGATTAGTACCGGTAAGCTGCATGCATTGCTGCACTTCCACACCCGGCCTATCAACGTGGTCGTCTTCCACGGTTCTCGAGGGAATGCTCGTTTTGAGGTGGGTTTCCCGCTTAGATGCCTTCAGCGGTTATCCCGTCCGTACATAGCTATGCTGCACTGCCGCTGGCGCGACAACAGCTCCACCAGAGGTACGTTCACCCCGGTCCTCTCGTACTAGGGGCAAATCCTCTCAACATTCCAACACCC
>Ga0209677_101133_pt1 | contig 12464 bp, 11 predicted proteins | sample AraplaCvi_mCL_r2_2_FD_184285 | JGI IMG/M metagenome (GOLD analysis project Ga0209677, IMG submission 184285) | Arabidopsis root microbial communities from North Carolina, USA - plate scrape CL_Cvi_mCL_r2 (SPAdes) (version 2) | ecosystem: Host-associated > Plants > Roots > Endosphere | place: USA... | reverse complement strand
TCGCCAGTGGGACCGGCCGGTGTGTGCTGTTGCTGCCTCCGCTCAGCCAAGGCGCAGACCTGTTTCTGCACGCCTTCGGTGCCCTTGTGGCTGGCCTTCAATTTTTCGGCGATCTCGGCGGGAATGTCGCAGCTCGCCGCGCGGATCTCGAGATACTCGATCATCTTGGTCTCGGCCGCGCTGAAATTGGCGAACAGCTTGCAGGCCTCGTCCGGCGGCGCATGACGCTCGCTGGCCGCCTTGATCAGCTGGCCGCGTCGCTCCGCCTCCTCTCGCAGCGGGATGAACTCCGCCTGGCAGCTCTCCGGCCAGACGCTCTGCGGCGCGGTCGACATTGGAAAGCCTCCGCTGCCAATCAGCGGCGCCCCGCCACTCTGCGCACCATTCGGCAAAGGTGCCGGGAAGGGCTGCTGGGCGAGACATCGCCCGAGCGGAAACAGCAAAACGATCAAGCCAAGCGACAGCAGCGTCCGATACTGGATGATCAAGGCAGCCCCCGTCAGGAAACCTTCTTGGCGGAACCAAGATTTCCGCCGCGCTTCGGGCTAGAAGAATCTCCGGCTCCCAATCTTACCGTCCATGACCTTTGCCGCCAATCCCATGCCCGATTACGACTTCTCAGCCCCGCGCCTGTTCGTCGATGTTCCCCTGAGCGAGGGCCTGACCGTCGCGCTGGAGCGGGACCAGAGCAATTATCTCGGCAACGTGCTGCGGCTGGCCGCGGGTGACACCGTGCTGGTGTTCAACGGTCGGGATGGCGAATGGCAGGCGGAGATTGCGGCACGCAAGCGGGCGGACAGTCTGATCATCCGCGCGCGGACGCGGCCCCAGGACCGCCTGGCCGACCTCACTTACGTCTTCGCCCCGCTGAAGCACGCGAGACTCGATTACATGGTGCAGAAGGCGGTCGAGATGGGCGCCGCCTGCCTGCAGCCGGTCATGACCCGCTACACCCAGGCGTCGCGGGTCAATGGCGAGCGGATGCGCGCCAACGTGATCGAGGCCGCCGAGCAGTGCGGCATCCTGAGCCTTGCCGACGTCAAGGATCCCCTGACGCTGGAGCGCTACCTCAGCCAGCGCCCGCCCGAACGCCTGCTGGTGTTCTGCGACGAGGCGGCCGAGGTGGTCGATCCTTTGGCCGCGCTGAAGGCCGAGGAACGACCGATCGCCGGCATCGACCTGCTGATCGGCCCCGAAGGCGGCTTTGCCGAGGAGGAACGCGCGCTGCTGCTGCGCCAGCCCCGATTGGTCCGGCTGGCGCTCGGGCCGCGGATCCTGCGGGCCGACACGGCCGCGGTCGCAGGCCTTGCCGTCATCCAAAGCACGCTCGGCGACTGGGCCGACGGATAGGCTGGAACTGCAACCTCGTTAAGTCACTTGCCCATTGCCTGTCGAAACCCGTTTCCGGCCGTGCTAAGGCGCTGCCATCTCGAAGCTCTGGAACCCGATTTCACGATGACCGGACCCGCCGCCCCGACCGTATCAGCCGCATGGGCCGGCACCCTGCTCCAATCCTTCGCCGAGGCAGGCTATGAACGGGCCGAGCCGGCCATCCTGCAGCCCGCCGAGCCGTTCCTGGACCTCTCGGGCGAGGACATCCGCAAGAGCCTCTATTTGACCACGGACGCCAGCGGCGAGGAACTCTGCCTGCGCCCCGACCTGACCATTCCGGTCGCGCGCGATTATCTGGCCTCGCCGCGTGCCGGCCAGCCGGCAGGCTTCAGTTATCTCGGGCCGGTGTTCCGCTATCGTTGGGGTCGTCCGAGCGAGTTCCTGCAGGCCGGCATCGAATCCTTCGGCCGCCAGGATCGTGCTGCCGCGGATGCCGAGATGCTGGCGCTGGCGCTCAGGGCCACCAGCGCAGCCGGCGCCGACGTCGAAATCCGGACCGGTGACGTGGCGCTGTTCATCGCGCTGATCGACGCGCTCGACCTCTATCCGGTGTGGCGGCGGCGCCTGATCAAGGACTTCAACCGCAAGATCACGCTGGAGCAGGACCTCGAGCGGCTGACGGTCGCCTCCGCCGCAACCCGCAACGAATATGAGGGCGTGCTGGCTGCGCTCGCCGGCAGCGACCGCAAGGCCGCGCTGGCGCTCGTCACCGACCTGATGTCGATCGCAGGCACCAGCGCAGTCGGCGGACGGACGGTGGCCGAGATCGCCGACCGCTTCCTCGAGCAATCGACCTTGAAGGGCGGCGCCCTGCCACGCAACGCGCTCAATCTGCTGAAGCGCTTTCTCGGCATCAGCGGCACGCCGGCGGAGGCGATTGCCGCACTGCGCAGCCTCGCCGTCGATGCGAGCCTCGACATCGCCGTCGCGATCGATCAGCTCGAGGCGCGGGTCGGCTTCATGGCCCAGCATGGCATCGATACCGGCAAGGTCCGCTTCGCGACCGCCTTCGGACGCGGGCTCGACTACTACACCGGCTTCGAGTTCGAGCTGCATCGCAAGGGCAACGGCGTCGAGCCGCTGGTCGCCGGCGGCCGCTATGACGGCCTGCTCAGCCAGCTTGGCGCGAGCGAGGCGATCCCCGCCGTCGGCTTCTCGATTTGGGTGGAGGCGCTGACGCAGGCCGATCATGCGCGCACGGGCGCGCGCGGGAGACTGTCATGAGCGCCCCTCTCGTCGTCGCCGTGCCTTCCAAGGGACGGCTGCAGGAACAGACTGAAGCCTTTTTCGCCCGCGCTGGGCTCGCGCTGTCAAAGCCGGGCGGCGCCCGCGACTATCGCGGCACCATCGCAGGGCTCGACAATGTCGAGATCGCCTATCTGTCGGCGAGCGAGATTGCGGCGCAGCTTGCGCGCGGCACTGTCCATCTCGGCGTCACCGGCGAGGACCTGGTGCGCGAGAGCATCGTCGATGCCGAGAAGCGGGTGCTGTTGATCGATACGCTCGGCTTCGGCAGCGCCAATGTCGTCGTCGCGGTGCCGCAGGCCTGGATCGACGTCCGCACCATGGCTGATCTCGACGACGTCACCACCGGCTTCCGTGCCCAGCATAACCGGCGCATGCGGGTGGCGACCAAGTACATCAACCTGACCCGCAGCTTCTTCGCTCAGCACGGGGTGGTCGACTATCGCATCGTCGAGAGCGCCGGTGCGACCGAAGGCGCGCCTGCGGTCGGCACCGCCGAGTTGATCGTCGACATCACCACGACAGGGGCGACGCTCGCCGCGAACGGGCTGAAGGTGCTCGACGACGGCGTGATGCTGCGCAGCCAAGCCAATCTGGTGGCGTCGCGCGAGGCCGACTGGTCAGCCGATGCGCGCGAAAGCGCGCGCGTCATTCTCGACCACATTCATGCGCGCGCCCGCGCGAGCAAGTATCGGGAGGTCCGCACCCGCTTCAAGGGCTGCAACGACGCGCTGCTGACGGAGGCGCATAATCGTTTCGGCGTCGTGGCTCCGTTCGGCGGCCCGACCTCGTCAGGCATGCTGACCTTGCACTGCCCACCGGCGCATATCTATGCGGTCGGCAGCTTCCTGCGCGACCACGGTGCGGAGACGGTATCGGTTGCCTCGCTCGATTACGTGCTCGACCGCGACAATCCGCTCTTTGCCAAGCTCGACACGTTCCTGCTGAAGTAGGAAGCCGTTCATCGTAGCGACAGGAAGCCTCAACTACCATATGTAGAGGGCGGGCGATGTGGGAACCTGACCGATGATGCTGGGCACTGACGTTTCCGACCTGACCACGACTGCGGCTGACGCCGCGGCGCAAGGTCTGTCGATCGTGATCCCCGTCTACAACGAAGCGGCCGGATTGAACCTGCTGCACGAGCGGCTGAGCACGCTGGCGCGCAGCCTGCGGCTGCGCTACGGGCTCGGCTGCGAGGTCGTCTATGTCGACGACGGCAGTAGCGACAACACGCTCGCCGTGGCCCGCACGCTGCCGGCTGATGGTCTCGATGTGCAGATCGTGTCGCTGTCGCGCAATTTCGGCAAGGAGGCCGCGCTGATGGCGGGCCTCGATCACGCAAGGCGTGGCGCCGTCATGTTCATGGACGGCGACGGCCAGCATCCGCCGGTATTGGTCGAGCAGCTCGTCACCCACTGGATCAAGGACGGCTACGACGTCGTCTACACCGCCAAGGCGCACCGCGACAACGAATCCTTCCTGCGCCGCGTCGCCGTGCACGGTTTCTACGCGCTGATCAATTGGGGCGCGCGGCAGAAGATCCCGGAGGATGCCGGTGACTTCCGCCTACTGTCGCCGCGCGCTGTGGCCGCGTTGCGGCAGCTTCCCGAGCGCAACCGCTTCTTCAAGGGGCTGGCGAGCTGGATCGGCTTCCGCCAAATCCGCGTCGACTACGAGCCCGCGCCGCGCGCTCATGGCGCCACCACCTTCAACCTGATGCGGCTGCTCGGCCTCTCGATCGAGGGCCTGACGTCGTTCTCGGTGGCGCCGCTGCGCTTCGCGAGCCTGCTCGGCCTGCTCCTGGCTTCCGCTGCATTCCTGTTCGGCCTGTCGATCCTGTGGGAGACCTTCACCACCGGCAAATCGGTGCCCGGCTATCCGTCACTGGTGGTCGGCCTGATGACGATCGGCGGCGTACAGCTCATCATGATCGGCGTGCTGGGTGAGTACATCGGCAAGATTCTCTCCGAGCTGAAGGCGCGGCCGATCTACTTCGTCGCCGAGCACAGCGAAAAGCGCGCGTCCGAGGCCGCTGCAAGCCACGGCGAAAGGTCCGCCGCCGAATGAGCGAGGCGCCGCATCGGCGCATCTGGCTGTGCGCGGACGATTACGGAATTAGTCCCGGCGTTAATCGCGCGATCCGCGATTTGATCGCGCGCGGCCGGTTGAACGCGACCTCGGTGATGATGGTTGGACCCGCGATCGGGCGCGACGAGGCCGACGCTCTCGGCAAGGTCGCCGCCGAAAGCGCGTGTTGCGCAATCGGGCTGCACGTCACGCTGACCGCACCGTTCCGTCCGCTGACCATGTATTTCCGCCCACTCGACGGCGGCCTGTTTCTGCCGTTCCCTAAGCTGTTGCGGGCGGGACTGACACGCCGGCTCGATTCCGAGATGATCCGGGCCGAGGTAATGGCGCAGCTTGCGTCCTTCCGTGACATGTTCGGCCGGGCGCCCGACTTCGTCGACGGTCACCAGCATGCGCAGCTCTATCCGCAGGTGCGCAACGGATTCCTCGCCGCGGTGAAGGAAGCAGCGCCCAGCGCCTGGGTCCGTCAAGGCGGCCGTGACATCCCGCTGATGCCGCGGCTGGCCGCGCCCAAGGCGCTGCTCCTCGACATCCTCAGCCTGCAGTTTCGTCGCCGCGCCGCCCGCGACGGCATCGCCTTCAATCCCGGATTTGCCGGCGCCTATGATTTCACCAAGGCCTCCGATTTCGGCGCGCTGATGGGCGGGTTTCTCGACGGACTGCCCGAGAACGGCGTCGTGATGTGCCATCCCGGCTTCGTCGATGACGTGCTGGTCGAGCTCGACCCGCTCACCGTCCAGCGTGAGCATGAACATGCCTATCTCGCCGGCGAGGCGTTTCCGCTGCTACTTGCCGCGAACAAAGTGACGCTGAGCTAATCTTCTCCATGCAAGTGCATGGTCGTTTTGACGCATACGGAAATTTAATCACGCCCCCACTACCCGCGACACAAAGCACTCTTAGATTCGTTGTTGCCCGTGGCCGGACGTCGTGAAGGCCGGCGGCAGGAGGAGCACATGACACCGCAAGAACGCCAACTGATCGACGACCTGTTCGGCCGTCTCGCCAAGCTGGAGACTGCGCCGCGTGATCCGGAGGCCGTCGCCGCAATTGCCCGGGGATTGCAGCAGGCGCCCAACGCCGTCTACGCGCTGGTACAGACCGTGCTGGTCCAGGACGAGGCGCTCAAGCAGGCCCATCACCACATTGAGGAGCTGGAGCAGGCTCAGGCGCCACAACAGAGCCAGTCGTCCGGCGGCTTCCTCGACTCGATGCGGGACAGCATTTTCGGCTCCAGCAGGAGCCAGCAACAAGGCTCGGTTCCAAACGTCCCCCCGCCGGATTCCAGTCGGCCGGTCTGGAACAGTGGACAGGTGATGCCGCAAGGCCAAGGCAGCTATCAAGGCGGCGGCTATCAAGGCGGCGGTTATCCGGGCGGCGGCTATCAACAGGGCGGCTATTACGATCAGGGCGCCCAGCCTCGTGGTGGTCTCTTCGGCGGCGGCGGCGGGGGATCGTTCCTCGGGACCGCGGCCGCGACGGCCGCCGGCATGGTGGGCGGCTCGCTGCTGCTGAACAGCTTCCGCGGCATGATGGGCGGCGGCTCGCATCAGGCGTTCGGCGACAACTCCATAGGCGATCGTTCCTCCCAAAGCCCGTGGGGCGGCGACCAGTCCGGTAGTTCGCTCGCGCGCGACGCCGGCGTCAACGATATCGGCCGATCGGACCATGACAATCGCGCCGGCCTGTTCGACCAGGCGTCGAACGACGATGATCGCGACGACTCCGACAATGATGACGGCGATTACGGCAATGATGATGACGGCGGCAGCGATTACGCCTGATCCGCTGTCCCTCGTCTGCAAAGCAAAAGGCCGCCCGATCGGGCGGCCTTTTTCATTCCGATCAGTCATCAAGCCTCAGAGCACGATGACGCGGGCGCCGACATTGACGCGGCCATAAAGGTCGATCACGTCCTGATTGCGCATCCGGATGCAGCCCGATGAGACATTGGTACCGATGGTCCAGGGCTCGTTGGAGCCGTGGATGCGGTAGAGCGACGAGCCGAGATACATCGCGCGGGCGCCGAGCGGATTCTCCGGGCCGCCGGCCATGTGCCGCGGCAGGTCCGGCCGCCGCGCCAGCATCTCGGCCGGCGGCGTCCAATCCGGCCATTCGCGTTTGGCGGTAATGGACTTCACGCCCGACCAGGTGAAGCCGGGCCGCCCCACGCCGATGCCATAGCGTAGCGCCTTGCCGTCGCCCTGCACCAAATAGAGAAACTTGTTCGGCGTATCGATCACGATGGTGCCGGGCCTTTCCTTGCCGTCGTAGTCGACCAGCTGCTTCTCGAATCTCGGATCGAACGGCCGCTGCATCGCCTCGTAGGCTTCCTTCTGCTCGGGCGCTGCCTGCTGCGGCTCGCCATAGGATGGCTGCTGCTGATAGGCCGGCGGCCGATGGCCCCTTCCCTCGCCGTCGCCAAACAGAAACTCGATGAAGCCGCCGCCCATCCGGGACTGGTCGACATAGGCCGTGCGCGTCGGCGCCGGCTGCGGGGGTGGTCCGGCATAGACGACCGTCGGCTGTTGAAATCCGGCGGCATCGATCGCCGCCGCCTGATCGATCGTTGCAAAACAGGAAGCGCCTGCAACCAGCGCGAAAGACATGGCCTTGAACATCGACGTACTCTGTACTGTTTCGTCTGGAGACTGTTCATCGCGCGAGAAGGGGTTGCTCTCGCTTAAGCCTAATTAAGTTCAAAAGCCGATCAGTTTGGTAAACGGATGCCGCGTTTGGATTCACCGTCTCGCCAGAGGCCGTGGATTTGATTGCCAGCGTTTATTTTCGGTGAAGGCGGAGCGGAGGATATTAACCAGCTTCGCAACGCGTATAGACGCGGAAATTGCATGGTTCCTGCCGTGAACGTGATGTTAAATAGGCTCCGCGTAGAACTGCATGCAGTGAAGGTCAGGGATTATCTCATGCCGGTTCGCAAACGTTTTCGTATCGAAGAAGCCATTGGCGGCCATCTGCCGGAGTCCGAGATCATCGGCGGCGAAATCGGCCCTCAGCACAGAGAAATCATGGACGAGCTCCGCGCGATCCGCGCTCAAATGGCCGGCTCTCGAAGCGGCAGCAACACGTCCGGCAGCTCGGCCAACGCCGCGATCGAAGAGTCCGCGGCCCGTGAGGTCGCCGAGGCACGCGCCCTGCTCGAGACCTATCGCGCCCAGATCGAGCAGTGCGAGAAGCTCAAGGTCGAGCTCGACCTGATCCACGACGCGATCAACCGCACCAAGGGCGAGATCGCCACGCTTCACGCCAAGAGCTTCAACGGCGAGGAGATGGCCAAGGTCAACGGCGAACTCGGCGCGGTGGTCGGCGGAACCGAACAGGCGACCCAGCAGATCCTGGAGGCCGCTGAGGCGATCGACAACGCCGCCAGCGCGCTGGGCAAGGTGACCTCGCCGGACCAGCAGAAGATCCTGAGCGAGGATATCCAGGAGCGCGTGGTCTCGATCTTCGAGGCCTGCAACTTCCAGGACCTGACCGGCCAGCGCATCAACAAGGTCATGACCACGATGAAGTTCATCGAGCACCACATCGTGGTGATGATGGACATCTGGGGCGGTGTCGATGCCATCAAGGCTCACGTGCCGCCGGTCGTCGACACCCGCGAGGGCGATGCCAAGCTGTTGAACGGTCCGAAGATGGATGGCGACGCGGGCCACGCCTCGCAGGACGACATCGACGCCATGTTCAACTGAGCCTGGATGGAGCGCTCGGCCGTCCCGGCGCACCGTCATCACAGACACGAACGCCGGCAAATCGCCGGCGTTTTTGTTTATGAAGATGAACAGCCCTCCCGCTCAGCCGCTGGGCCATCGCATCTGAGGAAGAGCTGGAGCTGGCTGTCCTTCCGCGACCATCCTTCGAGACGGCCGCCTCCGGCGGCCTCCTCAGGATGAGGGCTTTCTTCGCGGCGAAATCTTAAACCCTCATGGTGTGGAGCGTCGCTCTTGCGACGCGTTCAGGCGATGCTCTCGCATCGCCTTGAGAACCATGAGGCCACGGAGCTTCTGTCCCAGACGAGCCATATGCGATAGCCCTCTCGCTCAGGCGCGCGGCCCGCAGCGGACATAAACCATCGTCTGGTAACGGGTCGCCGCGTCCTTGTCGATGAAGCGGGTGATCAGCACGCGTCCGTCGAAGGAGACGATCTCGCGATCCTGCTCGCCGCCCGGAGGGCCAGCCGGACCGATATAGTTCTTGCCGCTGGACGAGCCCTTCACGCGCAATTCCTGCGGGGTGGCCTGATCGGCCAGATGCATGATCACGCCACCTGACGAGCCAGCGCCGATCGTATAGGGCTGCTTGCATTGCGCGAGCGCCATCTTCTCGGTGCGCGCGCGATCGTTCGGGTTGTTGTAGGCTGCAAGGCCCCATTTGCCGACGAGCTCGTCCGCGCGGACCGTCGCCGGAACCTCCGGCTCGACGCCCGGCTCGGGTGCGGGCGCGCTGGACTGCGTCAGGCTGAAACTGCTGCAAGCGCCCAGGAACAACGTGAGCGCCGAGGCAATCCCCAGCTTGGCAGCCGTCCGCGCACTACGTGAACTCGTCATGGCATCCCCTTAGAAACAAGATCGTGGCCACCTCGTGCCGCACCCAAGCGCAAAATGACCGTCGCGGCAACAATGTCGCAACACGACTCTGATGCACGGAATGGTTTACCAAAGGCAGCGCCCAATAACAGCCTCAAGAACCGCTTGACCCGCTTTGCTTGACAGGATCGGCGCCAAGCCATATTTCCGAGCGGCTATTAGCACTCCGAGGGCACGATTGCTAACGGCGCGAGCCAGTTGCCGCCACCTGAGCGTCAATTGTGGCCGCATTCAGATTCTCTTCCGACAACCCCGGTTCAAGCGCCCCCATAGGGAAACGTCATGGCTAAATCGAAATTCCGTCCGCTGCACGACCGCGTCGTGGTCAAGCGTATCGACGCCGAGGAAAAGACCAAGGGCGGCATCATCATTCCGGACACCGCCAAGGAAAAGCCCTCGCAGGGCGAGGTGGTCGCAGTCGGCCCTGGCGGCCGCGACGAGGCCGGCAAGCTGATCCCGATCGACCTCAAGGTCGGCGACCGCGTGCTGTTTGGCAAGTGGTCCGGCACCGAGGTCAAGCTGGACGGTGAGGAACTCCTGATCATGAAGGAGTCCGACATCATGGGCGTGCTGACCTGATCTTCCACAGCCTCCGGCACGGATAACCGTGGCCCGGAGGCGATCCACATTTTGCAAACCTCGTTCGGCGGCGTGACGAGCGGCAGCAGCCCGCGCCGACGAGGTTCCACCGAGGAGCATTGAGATGGCAGCCAAGGACGTCAAATTCGCAGGAGACGCGCGCGACCGCATGCTGCGCGGCGTCGACATTCTCGCCAATGCAGTCAAGGTGACGCTCGGCCCGAAGGGCCGCAACGTCGTCATCGAGAAGAGCTTCGGCGCCCCCCGCATCACCAAGGACGGCGTCACCGTCGCCAAGGAGATCGAGCTCGAGGACAAGTTCGAGAACATGGGCGCGCAGATGCTGCGCGAGGTCGCTTCCAAGACCAACGACACCGCGGGTGACGGCACCACCACCGCGACCGTGCTGGCCCAGGCGATCGTGCGCGAGGGCGGCAAGGCGGTTGCCGCCGGCATGAACCCGATGGACCTCAAGCGCGGCATCGACATTGCGGTCGCGGCCGTGGTGAAGGACATCGAGAAGCGCGCCAAGCCGGTCGCCTCGTCGTCGGAAGTCGCCCAGGTCGGCACCATCTCTGCCAACGGCGATGCCGCCATCGGCAAGATGATCGCCCAGGCGATGCAGAAGGTCGGCAACGAGGGCGTGATCACCGTCGAGGAGAACAAGTCACTCGAGACCGAGGTCGACATCGTCGAAGGCATGAAGTTCGACCGCGGCTATCTCTCGCCCTACTTCGTCACCAATGCCGAGAAGATGACCGCCGAGCTCGATGACGTCTACGTGCTGCTGCACGAGAAGAAGCTCTCCGGCCTGCAGGCGATGCTGCCGGTGCTCGAAGCGGTGGTGCAGTCGGGCCGTCCGCTCCTGATCATCGCGGAAGACGTCGAGGGCGAGGCGCTGGCGACGCTGGTCGTCAACCGCCTGCGTGGCGGTCTGAAGGTTGCGGCCGTCAAGGCGCCGGGCTTCGGCGATCGCCGCAAGGCAATGCTGGAGGATATCGCGATCCTGACCGGCGGCCAGCTCATCTCCGAGGAGCTCGGCATGAAGCTCGAGAACGTCACGGTGAAGATGCTCGGCCGCGCCAAGAAGGTCGTGATCGACAAGGAGAACACCACGATCGTCAACGGCGCCGGCAAGAAGCCCGACATCGAGGCCCGCGTGGGCCAGATCAAGGCGCAGATCGAGGAGACCACCTCGGACTACGACCGCGAGAAGCTGCAGGAGCGTCTCGCAAAGCTCGCGGGCGGCGTCGCGGTGATCCGCGTCGGCGGTGCGACCGAGGTCGAGGTCAAGGAGAAGAAGGACCGCGTCGAGGACGCGCTCAACGCCACCCGCGCCGCGGTGCAGGAAGGCATCGTCCCCGGCGGCGGCGTTGCACTGCTGCGCGCCAAGAGGGCCGTCGGCCGCATCAACAACGATAATCCGGACGTTCAGGCCGGCATCAACATCGTGTTGAAGGCACTGGAAGCGCCGCTGCGCCAGATCTCCGAGAATGCCGGCGTCGAAGGCTCGCTGGTGGTCGGCAGGATCCTGGAGGAGAAGTCCGAGACCTTCGGCTTCGACGCCCAGACCGAGGACTATGTCGACATGGTCGCCAAGGGCATCATCGATCCGGCCAAGGTGGTGCGGACCGCGCTGCAGGACGCCTCCTCGGTCGCCGGCCTTCTGGTCACGACCGAGGCCATGGTTGCCGAGCTGCCGAAGGAAGCCGCGCCCGCGATGCCGTCCGGCGGCGGCATGGGTGGCATGGGCGGGATGGGCTTCTGAGCCCGGCTTCACGCCTCATCGAATCAGCGAAGGCCGCCTCCGGGCGGCCTTCTTTTTGACTGACGATCCCGGCGGTATCTCGGTTGCCGCTCGTTCCGCAGGATTGCCCGCGGCCGGGCAGAACGGGCCTCCGACCCGGACAGGCTTTCGCTCGAAAATGCGCGAGAAACGCCCTACGGTGCCGTCCAAAATCCAATTCTGCCCTTTATGAGGATTTCCATATGCGCGCGCCTTTGCTCCTCGCAACCGCCATCCTGGCGGCCTTGCCCGCGTCCGGTTGGGCTCAGCTCAAGAATCAGGCGAGAGCGACTCCGAATGCGAATGAGGTCAGGTACTTCACCTCGATCGACGGACTCATGGACGGCAATGCCGATGTCGTGCTGAAGGAGATCCACCAGGGCAAGGCGATCACATCAGCAGTGCTCGATCTCTGCTACCCCATCGCGAAGAGTTCCGATCGCAAGGACCGTTTCGTGGTCAACCTCGCGGTCAACGGGCAGACGATGACTGGCACCGCGCAGAGCTATGGCGAGAAGGCGCCCGTCAACGTCAAGCTGACGCAGAAGAGCAACGGCGACAGCGTCGAATTCCGCGGCCAGATCAGCATCGGCCAGGCGGTGACCGAGGTCGCCTCCACCGACAATTCCGATATCAGCGAGAAGGAATATCTGGAGAGCCAGAGCACGGATGACGGCATCGTCGCGCAGCCGAAGGATTTCACCGAGGTTTCGCCCGAGGCGGTCGCCGTTCGCCTGAAGCTCGATGCCGCCGTCGACTTCCTGAAG
>Ga0209677_101132_pt1 | contig 12492 bp, 8 predicted proteins | sample AraplaCvi_mCL_r2_2_FD_184285 | JGI IMG/M metagenome (GOLD analysis project Ga0209677, IMG submission 184285) | Arabidopsis root microbial communities from North Carolina, USA - plate scrape CL_Cvi_mCL_r2 (SPAdes) (version 2) | ecosystem: Host-associated > Plants > Roots > Endosphere | place: USA... | reverse complement strand
TGCGTCTGCTCGTGCTTGCGCATGTAGGCGAAGAAGACCTCGCACTGGGGCACCACCTTCAGGCCGCGCTGGCGCACCGAGGCGAGCGCGAATTCGACCAGCTCGCGCGCGATGCCCTGCCCGCGCAGGGCCTCGGGCACCACGGTGTGCTCGAAGGTGATGACGTTGCCGTCGAGGCGGTAGGTGGCGACCGCCGCGTGGCCGTCGACGACCTTCTCGAAGCGGTGGGCGGCGGTGTTGTCGTGGATGTCGGTCGTCATGGTTCGTCGGGCCAGTACTTGGAGGGCAGCATCATCACGATGCCGGGATGATCGGGCGAGACCAGCAGCGGCAGCCGGCCGCCCGAGAGCACGCCGCCCGGCAGATGCTGGCGAAAGAACAGCAGCGAGGCCGTCTGCAGGCCGCGCGCGCCGAGGCTGGCGGGCAGGTCGAAACCGCTGGTGCGCACGCGCTCGTGGGTGAGCGCCTGCGCGAAGAACTTCAGCCAGGGGTTGCGCAGGCGCAGCCCCTTCAGGCCGTACATCGCCTGCGCGGCGTCGGCGAAGCGGCCCGGGTCGACGCGGCCGCTCGGGTCGTACAGCACCTCGCCGGGGCAGTCGGCGGTGCCGGGGCGAAACAGCAGCGAGTTGGCCTGCACGAGGCTGGCCCAGACCACCTTGCCGTCGCGCCACAACGCGGGCAGCGCCGCGAACCAGCGCTGGAACACCGGGTCGTGCGCGAACCACTCGGGCGCGCTGACGTTCAGCGGGCCGTGCGAGTACGACGCATTCCAGGCCGTGCCCGGATCGGCGGGTCGGCCCTGGCGCGCCGCGTGCACGCCGCTGATCGCCGCCGCGGCGATGTCGGCCAGCGACGCGGCGCCCGGCTCGCCGAACAGCCGGCCCGCGACGGCGTCCGAGGCCATCAGCAGATGGCCGGTGGCGGCCTGGTCGCCGTTGAACACGGCCACCAGCGACGTGGCCGGCGTCGCGCGTCCGGCGAGCCGGCCGGGTGCCACGCGCTCCAGCTGCGCGGGCGTGTACCAGGTGACCGAGGCCGAGGTCGCCAGCAGCAGCGTCTCGCCGAGGTAGGCGGCCAGCAGGTGCACGAAGTTGCGCCCGGCCGTCGAGGCGAGCAAGGCCTCGCGCTGGGGCTGGCGCTCGGTGCGCAGGCGATCGAGCAGCGCGTCGACGGCGGCCAGGCTGGCCAGCGAATAATCGAGCACGAGCGGGCGCAGCAGCTTCTCGAAGACGAGGCCGCCCTCGAACGTGCCTTCGCTCGCGAACGTCTCCAGGTGCGCCGTGACCTTGCCGTCGCTGTGCGGGTGCGGGTCGTCGGGCGTGATCGCGGCGGCCCAGGCGTCCGGGTCGCGCCGGTCGGACGGCGGCACGGGGTGCACGTCGGGCTCGATGGTCAGCGCCGCCATCCACGCCTGGTGGCCTTCGGACTGGCGCATGCCGCGGCCGAACGCGATGAGCACCTCGTCGACCAGCGGCCGCAGCGCCGGCGGGCAGGCGACGATGCGCAGCGAGTGCATGGTCACGCTCGTCTTGCCCGGCACGCGCTCGAAGGGCAGCGCGACGACGAGGCCGTCGAGCTGCCCGGCGACGTCGGAGAACTCGGACACCAGCGCGTCGGTGAACGCCGTGCCCTCCATCGGCAGGCGGCGCGGCGACTGCACCACCAGCGCCACCGCATCCTCCGGCCACGGCGGCGCCCCCAGCAGCGCGCGCGTGCGCTCGGCCTGCACATGGTGGCGCGGATCGCCCAGCGTCACCTGGGGCGCGCGGCCCTCGGCGAAGCGTCCGAGGTCGGTGCCCGGCGTCTGCCCCTTGGCCAGCGCGACGCAGCGGTAGGCCATCATGTGGCCGGCCAGCTGGAGGATGGACTCGAGGAGCGGGGTGATCTGCATGGCGCGCGGGCGAGGTGGGCTCGGCGCGCATTGTCGCCGCTGCGGCGGGATGGATCTGGCATAAAGTCCGGCACACAGGCGTCCGCCACGATGGCGCCGTACGGACTTCGACTGGGAGGCGAATGAACCGAACCAAGCTGCGCGCCATGGCGCGCTTCGTGCTGGGCGTGACGCTGGCCGGGGCCGGCCTCGCGCAGGCCAGGTGCCAGATCAACCCGGTGGAGCTGCCCGTCAAGATGGTGGGCATGCGGCCCATCGCCACGGTCGGGCTCAACGGCAAGCAAGTGCCGCTGCTGCTCGATACGGGGGCCTTCTTCAGCATGCTGATGGCCTCGACCGCGGCGGAGCTGAACCTCAAGCTCCTCCGGTCGCCCTACCAGATCTCGGGCCTGAACGGCAGGATCGATGCGGCGCGCCTGACCACCGTCGACCACGTGAAGTTCCTCGACGGCGAGTTGAAGGACATCGAGTTCCTGGTCGGCGGCAACGAGATCGGCGAGACGGCGATGGGGGTCATCGGCCGCAACATCCTGTCGGCCGTCGACATGGAGTACGACCTGGCCCACGGGGTCGTCCGCTTCGTCATGACCAACGACGACTGCGCCCATGCCAACATGGCCTACTGGGCGGGCGACACGCCGGTCTCGGAGGTGGCCCTGCTCCCTCAACGCCAGCGCATGATGGGCAACGCGCCCATCCGGGCCGTCGTCAAGCTCAACGGGCACGACACGATCGCGCTGTTCGACACCGGCGCGATGACCGTCGTGTCCCTCTCCGGCGCGCACTCGGCCGGCATCAAGGACGCCGACATGAAGGCCGACGGCGAGATGTTCGGCGCGGGCCGCGGCAAGGCCAGGAACTGGAGTGCCGCCTTCGACTCGGTCTCGCTGGGCGGCGAGACGGTGCAGCACAACCGGCTGGCGGTCGCCGACTACGACGCCGAAGACCACGACATGCTCATCGGCGTCGACTTCTTCCTGTCGCACCACATCTACGTGTCGGCTCGCAAAGGCCGCATGTTCTTCACCTACAACGGCGGCGCGGTATTCGCGCAGAACCGCAGCCTGCCGCCCGCCGCCGCGGCCTCGGCCTCGGGCGACGCCGACAAGCTCAGCGCCGACCAGTACGCACGCCGCGGCGCCGCCTCGATCTCGCGCAAGGACCTGCCGAGTGCGCTGGCCGACCTCGACCGCGCCTGCGCGCTCGATCCGGCCAACGCGGACTTCCTCGTCACGCGCGCCGAGCTGCACATGCGCATGGGCCACGACGCGCTGGCCAAGGCCGATCTGGACGCCGCACTCCAGCTCGACCCGGCGTCCACGCGCGCCCTGATGGATCGCGCCGAACTGCATTCCGAAGCCCGCCAGTTCGACCTCGCCGCCGTAGACCTGGACGCGGTCGACAAGCGCCTGACGCCCCAGTCGCACGACCGCTTCGAGCTGGCCACCCAGTACGAGCGCATCCATCGTCCGGAGGCGGCCCTCGCGCAGTGGACGACGTGGCTGGCCGCGCATCCGCATGACATCCGCCGCGAGGCCGCGTTCAACGCCCGCTGCTGGGAACGCACGACGCTCGATCGCGATTTGGCCCTGGCGATGAAGGACTGCGAGGAGGCGCTGGACGCCGCGCCGAAGAACGCCAGCTACGTGGACAGCCGCGGCTGGCTGTGGCTGCGCCTGGGCGAGCCGGCCAAGGCCCGCGCGGACTTCGACCAGGCCATCGCGCTCCGGGCAAAGATGCCGACCTCGCTGTACGGCCGCGGCATCGTCCGGCTGCGCCAGGGCGACACCGCGGGCGCACAGGCCGACTTCGCGGCGGCGCGCGGCTTGCGGCACGCCATCGACGCGGACCTGGCCGCCGACCACCTGCCTCTTGCGCCCGACGCGACGCCCGAGCGGCTCGAGGCCGAGACGAGGGCCGCGGTCCTGGCCACGGACCAGGAAGACGGCGACGACTGAACGCTGCGCCGTTCAGCGCCGCAGCGCCGCGCTGCGCCGGGGCGCCGCCGCGCCCGCCTCGTCGGCCTCGTTGGCCTGCTCCAGCCACTGCAGCGCATCGATGTAGGCCACGAAGTGCTCGAGGTACTCGGGCGACAGCTCGTTCATCAAGGTCAGCAGGCGATGCACGAGGTGCTGCGAATTGAGCGGTCCCGCGTTGTCGGGCAGGCTCGCGCGCGACTGCGCGAGGCGCTGCTCGGCGCTCAGGCGCGACCAGGTGCGCTGGAAGAACTGCAGCGTGCGGCCGGCGGGCATGGACGTCGCCCTGTCGGCCGCCGTGGACGCGCCAGGCGGCCGGGGCGCGGCCGCGCCCAGCACAGGCAACGGCTTCTGGCGCGCGGCGTCGGCCACGAGGGCGGCCAGCGGTCCGCGACCGGGCGACACGCGCGGCGCCGCGGGGCCTGCCGGCGCCGCCGGAGGCTCGCCCAATGCGGCCAGCCGCGCCTCGATCGCGTGCCGCGCCGCGCCCGCGTGTGCGCACGCGCGCCGCGCGAGCGCCTCGGCCAGGCTCGCGCGAACGCGGTCCCGGGAGGACGACGACGACGTGTCAGGCATGCGGCGCACTCGCTGCGAGCCGGGCGGGGTTCGCGCGCGTGGGGCGTGGCGTGGGGGCCATCTCGACGCGGCGGTTCTTGGCGCGGCCCTCGGCGTCCGCGTTGTCGGCCACCGGCTGCTGCGACCCGAAGGCGGCCGCGAAGACGTCCGAGGCCGGCACGCCCTCCTCGACCAGCGCGCGCGTGACCGTCAGCGAGCGCTGCGCCGACAGCTCCCAGTTGTCAGTGAACGCGTGGTTGCCGCCGCGCACCTGGCGGTCGTCGGTGAAGCCGCTGACCATCAGGATCTCGTCGCGCGCCTTCAGGTAGGTGGCCACGGGCCCGGCCAGCGTCTTGAGCAGCGCGCGTCCCTCGGGCTGAAGCTCGGCCGAGTTGAACGCGAACAGCACCGCGCCGTTGATGTCGATGCGGCCGTGGTCGATGGTCACGCGCCCCGCGGCCAGCGGCACGGCCAGAGCGCGCTCGAGCTCGGCGCGGCGCTGCTGCTCGACCTGGTGCTGGCGGATCTCGTCCTGCAGCCGCGTCACCAGCTCCAGCTGCGAGGCCAGCGCGAACAGCAGGATCAGGACGAACGCGCCGAGCAGGCCGGCCATCAGGTCGCCGAACACGGCCCACACGGGCGCCGACGCATCGACGCCGGCGTCCTCGATCTCGCCCTCGATCACGCCACCGCCTCCGCGGCGCGGCGCCCGGCGAGGCGCTGCAGTTCCTCGATGATCTGCTTCTGCGACAGGATGCTCAGGTCGATGACCTCGCGCGCCTGGGCCACGTAGTACGCGAGCTGCTCGTCGCTGCGCGCCATCTGCGCGTTGAGCGCCGAATCGATGCGTTCCAGGTGCGCGCCCAGCCTGTCGCCCGACTCGGTGAACACCTGCACCGCGGTGCCGAAGGCCTCGCCCAGGCTGGCGACCTCGACGGCGCTGCCCGTGAGCTGCGCGGCCACGTCGGCGAGCTTGCCCGTCTCGCCCTGCACGTGCTCGTTGAAGCGCGCGCCCACGCGTTCGAGCACCTCGGCCGACGAGCTCACCAGCGCGTCGATCGCGCCGCGCTGCTCGCGCGCGGCCTGGTTGATGCCGTCCAGCAGCGTGCCCAGCGTGTCGAGGATGCGGGCGCGTTCGTCCAGCATCGTGTTGTCGCGCGCCATGCTGTCCGACAGCTTCTGGCGCAGCTCGGAGATGACCTCGGCGGCCGCGCGCGGCGCCTCGGAGGCGGCCTGCACCAGCTGGCCGATCTCGGCGATCGTGGCGCGCGCCTGGGTCTGCGCCTGCTGCGTGATGTCCCGCGCGGTGCGCTCCATCGTCTCGACGACGCGTTGCTGCTGCTCGAGCGACTGCGCGCCGGCCTGCTGCCACTGGCGCTGCAGCGATTCGGCCATGGCCTCGAGCGACGCGGCCATCGCCTCGACGCGCTGCTGGTCGCGCGCCGCCGACTGGGCCTGCAGCTCGGCGTGCGCATGTTGCACGGTCTGAAGCAGCGCGGTCGATTGCTGCTCGAAGCTCGTGGCGACCGCCGCCAGCGCGATCGCGCGCTGCTGGTCGCGCTCCGCCGCCTGCGCCTGCAGCTGCGCATGCGCGGCCTGCACGGTCTGCAGCAGCGAGGCCGAGTGGCGGTCGACGCTGCCGGCCGCGGCGGCCAGCGCCTCGCCGGTGGATGCGGACAGCCGCGCGTTGGCGGCCTCGTTCTGCGCGACGGCCTCGGCCCACGCGGTGGTGACGCGCTGCACCGCGGCATCCAGGCGCGAGCCCACGCCGTCCACCTGCGAGGCCACCGCGTCGGCCATGGACTGGCGCGTCGCCGCGGTCTCGCGGGCCATGCCGGCAAGCGCCTGGGCCATCTCGCCCTGCCAGCCCGCGTGGCGCCGAGCCACCTCGTCCAGCAGCGAAGCCGAACGCGATTCGAAGGTCTGCGCGAAGCGGTCGTGCGACGCGGCCAGCGTGGCGGCCAGCGCGTCGCTCGCCTGCGCGTGGCGCGCGAGCAGCGCCTGCCACGACGCCGCCACGTCGGCGGCGCTGGCCTCGAAACGCGTGGACAGCTGGTCGAGCTGGCCCTGCATCGTGCCGGCCAGCGCGGCGTGCAGCGCGGAGGTCTCGCGCGCGATGCCCGCCAGCGTGGCTTCGGCCACGGGGCGGATGGTCTCGCCGGCGATCCGCGCGCCTTCGGTCAGGCTCGCCTGCAGCGTGCGGTCGACCGAGGCGGCCAGGGTGGTGTACGCGGCCTCGGCCTGGCCCTGGAAGCGCTCCTGGCTGGCCAGCAGCCGCGCGTTCGAGGCGTCGGACTGCGCGGCCAGCGTGTCCATCATCGCCTTGAGGCTGTCCACCAGTGCGGGCATCAGGTCGGCCTGGCGCTGCAGCAGCGCGAGCGAGGTCTCGCGCTGCCAGGCCAGCGAGAACGGGCGCAGCGTGGTGACGATGCGGGCGTCCAGGCGCTGCGCCACGGCCAGGCGCTCGCGGCGCGCCAGCGCGGCCAGCAGGCCCAGGGCGGCCGACGCGGCCACGCCGGCCACCGACGTGCCGAACGCCAGGCCCAGGCCCTTGACCGGGGCGATCAGCGAGTTGCGCACGGCCACGAGGTCGGTGGCGGTCTCGAGCGCGGCGCCGGTGCCGCGCAGCGTGAGGATCATGCCCAGGAAGGTGCCGAGCATGCCCAGCAGGACCAGCAGGCCGGCCAGCGTCGGCGCGAGCACGGGGCCGGGCAGGCCGACCGGCTCGCCTTCGATGCGGCGGCGGACGCTGTTCTGCAGGGCCGCGGGGACGCCGGCCAGGAAAGCGCCCAGATCCGGCGTTTGCTCGGGGGTGGATCCTGCCAGGCCGTCGACCGCCTGGCCCAGCGACGCGGTGTCGCGCCGGAACCGCTGCAGTTCCAGCACGCCGGCCAGGTACAGCCCGCCGATCAGCAGCGTGACGACCAGGGCCAGCGGGTTCGTGGTCAGGTAGCCCGCGCCCACCCAGGCGACGACGGCCAGGCCCGCGGCGAAGGCGGCATGGCGAGGAAATTGGTTCATGAGCGAGAGGTCAAGGACTGGCGACAGGCCTGGAGCAGGCCCTCGACGGGTTGCAGGCGCAGGTCGAGTTCGGCCAGGAGCAGTTGGCGCATCTCCTGGGCGAACCGGTCGAGCCACGGACCGGGCTGGGAAGGGGTGCCGATGGGTGCGTCGCGGGCCACGCCGCGCAGCGCATCGAAGCGCGGCTCCAGGCGCGCGCCCAGGCTGGCCAGCAGCGCGCGTTCCTGCGCGCCGACCACCTGCTCCATCACGGTGTCGAGCTCGGCCAGCTTGGCCAGGGCCGGCGAGCGATCGGCCAGCGACGAGCGCAGGCGCCGGCGCAGCGGCACGATCTGCGTCTCCATGGCCAGCTGGCACCGGGTGTAGCGCTGGCGGTAGGTGGCGAAGTCGGCGGGCATGTCGGTCGCCGCGACGGCGCCGGCCAGCGGACGTCCCACGCGGCGCGGCTCGGGGCCACCGGCCGGGGCATCGGCGATCGCCTTCTGGAGCGCCGCGCGCACGCGGGCGAGCTCGCGCTCGTCGGCCGCGAGCGCCGCGGTGCCGCCGAACGCGGGCGCGGCCGAGCGATCGACGCCATCGCCCAGCGCCGCGGACAGCGAGAACGCATGGGTCCAGTCGACCCAGTGGGCCAGGCGCTGCGCGAACGCGTCGGGCGTGGCCGGCGTCGGAGTCTCGGCCAGGGCCGCCACGGTGCGGACGAACGACGAGCCGGTGAGAGGGGTGCGGCGCGGGTCGCGCGCCAAGCTGCCAGACACTGTCGCAGTGGAAAAAAGGGCGCAGTCTACTCTCGTTCGGGGCGCCGGACGGGGTCGCGTTTTGTGGTACGCACCGGCTCCGCCGGGCGCTGTCGAGCAGGCCCGCTCAGCCCGGCGCCACGCCCTGTAGCGGCCGGAACACCCGGTGCGGGTCGCAGGCTTGCTTGACCTGCAGCAGCCGGGGCCAGTTGGCGCCGTAGTAGGCCTGCTGCCAGCCCGCCAGGTCGGGGTCGAGGTAGTTCTGGTACGCCTGCCCGTTGCTCCACGGGCTCATGGCCGAGCGCAGGCCGGTGGCCACCGCGCGCGCCTCGGCCACGTGGCCGGCCTGCACGCCGGGCAGGTAGTACTGCGCGCCGAACAGGGCGTCGCGATGGACGAACGCGGTCGCGTCGGGCGCGACGCGTGCGATGGCGCCGCCCATCAGCTCGAGGATGACGATCAGCGAGCGCTGGCCCTGCTGCGCCGCCACGGCGTCCAGCATCGCCTGCACGCCGGCCGGCGGCAGGGCGGCGCCGAAGAAGTCGGAGCTGGCCACGAAGGCGGTGCGCGGCACCTGGCCGTCCACCGTCGCCCCGGCCGGATGGCACTGCGACACGCTGCGGCCATTGCAAGAGGCGAGCATCGCGTCGCGGAACGAACGCGACTCGAGCGCCTGCGACGTCGGCGTGGCGCCGGTGGCCGCCAGGAACGCGTTCCACAGCGGCGTGAAGTCGTCCAGAGTGCCGACGAACCAGCCCGACACCTGGATCGTCGGCACGCCCGCCGGAGCCGCGCTGCTGCCCAGCACCAGCGCGGCCCACGCCGCGTCGGGCAGCGCCTGCGGCCAGGACTGCCAGGCCGCGAACACCGCGGCGGCGTCCGCCCAGGCGAAGCTGGCGGCAAAGTGCACGAGATCGCGCGTGGCAAAGGTCTCGAAGGTCAGCGACGTCACGATGCCGAAGTTGCCGCCTCCGCCGCCGCGCAGCGCCCAGAACAGGTCGGTCTCGTGCGCGGCATCGCAGGTGACCAGCCGCCCGTCGGCCAGCACGACGTCCGCCGACAACAGACGGTCGCACGTGAGGCCGTACGCGCGGCCGACCACGCCGACGCCGCCGCCCAGCGTGATGCCCGCGATGCCGATCGTGGGGCACGTGCCCGACGGGATGCACACGCCCTGGCTGCAAAGCTGGTCGTACACGTCCACCAGCCGCGCGCCGGCGCCGATGGTGGCGGTGCCCGCACCGACGCTGATGGTGGCCAGCGGCCCGGTGTCGATGACCAGGCCCGTCGTGGTCGAGTTGCCGGTGTAGCCGTGGCCGCCCGACCGTGGCGTCACCGGCAAGCGGTTGCGGCGCGCGAAGGCCAGCGCCAGCGAGACGTCGGCGGCGGACGCGCAGCGCACGACAGCCGCCGGCACGGTCGAGTCGTAGAGCGTGTTGAAGACGGGGGCCGCCGCTGCGAAGCCGGGGCTGCCGGGCCGCAGCAGCGTGCCCTGGAGCCGGCGCGACAGCGCGTCCCAGTCGGGGTCGGAACGCGGCGGCGGCCCTGCGTCGTCGGCGCCGCCGCAACCGGCCAGGCCCAGCGCCGTGGCCGCGCCCGCGGCGAGCACCCGCCTACGACGCATGGCGGGCCCGCGGGCGGGCGGATAGTCGGGAATGGGCGGGTCGGAGCATGGCAAGCGAGATCGGCGCGCCGCATTGCGCACCGGACGAGGTTCTCGACCCGGCAAACGACGCGCCGGCCTCAAAGCAGGGTGGCGCCGGTCAGCAGGTGCCCCGCCCAAGCGATCGCGGCAAGGCCGAGTCCCGCCAGCAGCACCAGCACGGCCTGCACCCGGCTCCACCACCACGTGCCCCGCGTCCGCCAGCGCGCGCGCACCGCCCACGCGGACAAGCCGATGCCCGCGAGCGCGAGCCACGATGTCGCCTGCACCGCGCGCATCCAGGCGATCACCTCGGGGCCCGACAGCCAGGTGAACGACGCCATGGCGCGCGCCCCCACCACGGCGAACACGGCCCACGGCAGCAGCGCGAGCAGGCAGGCGACGCGCAGGGCCACGCGCGCGCGCCGCTCGTCACGCAGGGCGGGCGCGGGCACGCCCAGGTGCCAGCGCGTCGCCGCCGCCAGCGGCCAGGCGAGCAGGCTGGCGAGCGCCACCAACAGCGAGGCCGCCAGCACCGGCGTCGCGAGCGCGGCGTCGTGCGCGGCGTCCACGCGCTGCTCGACGAACACCGGCACGCGCGGGTTCGTCTGCCAGCGGCCGTCGGCGTCGCGTCGGAACCAGGCGCGGCGCGACGGATCGTCGGGGCTCTGCCACAGGCCGTCGCCGCGCCAGCGGTACCGGACCGCGCGCTCGTCGGGGCCGCGGCTCTCGCTCATCGTGAGCGTGCCGTCGGCGGCGACCTCTACCTTGTCCTGGGACAGCAGCGCCAGCAGCGCGAGCGGCCCGCTCTCGCCATGCCGCGTGGACAGGTAGCGGCCCGCCAGGCCCTCCACCGCCGACGCCGGCGGCGCGCCCGCCGGGAACGTGGCCGCCGGGGCCGGGAAGTAGCGTTCCATGAAGCGGCGCATCAGCGCGTCGCGCAGCACGCGCGTGCCGGCGCTGTTCTGCACCACGAACAGGCCCACGTGCTGCGTCGGCAGCAGGTACAGGCCGCTATGGAACCACTGCGTGTCGCCGCCATGGCCGATGACGCGCGTGCCGTAGCCGCCGTCCTCCCAGAAGCCCAGCGCCATGGCCGGCCCGTGCGGATGGGGCCACCACTGCGCCGTCTGCATGCGCACAAGCGTGTCGGCCTGCAGGATGCGGCCGCCGTCGAGGCTGCCGTCCCCCAGCTCGGCGAGCATGAAGCGCGCCATGTCGGCGGCGCTGGACGTCGCGCTTCCGGCGGGCACGACCCGGATCCGCTCGAACGGCTTGGCGTCGTCGGCGCCGTGGTCATAGCCGCGCGACATCCGCGCCGCCAGCGCCGCCGGCAGCGGCTGCGCGAAGGTGGAGTGGGACATGCCCAGCGGCTGCAGCACCTGCGCCTGCACGTAGGTCTCGAAGGGCTGGCCGGAGACGCGCTGCACGATGTACCCGGCCAGGGTCGCGCCGTAGTTCGAGTAGGCGGCCACAATTCCCGGCGCGTGCAGCTGCGCGGGCACGCGGGCCGTCAGGTAGGCGCGCAGGTCGAGCGACTCGTCGGCGCCGGCCCACATGCCATGCACGGTCTCCTCGAAGCCGGCCGTATGCGTCATCAGGTGGCGCAGCGTGATCGGTTGCGGGAAGGTCCGGGGCAGGTCGAAGTCGAGGTATTGCCGGACGTCGGCATCGAGGTCCAGCCGGTGCTGCTCCACCAGCTGCATCACGGCCGTCCACGTGAACAGCTTGGCGATCGAACCCAAGCGATGCAGCGTGTCGGCGTCGCAGGCGGTGCCGCGCTCGCGGTCCGCCACGCCCCAGCCGCGCGCGAGCAGCACCTGGCCATCCTTGACCACCGCCACCGACACGCCGGCGATGCCCGCGCGCGCCATCTCGGTGGCCAGGAAGCCGTCGACGAAGGCGCCCACGTCGGCGGCGGTGAGCGCAGGCGGCGTGGCATCGGGCGCCGGCGCCGGAGCGGCCAGCGCCGAGCCGGCAAGCAGCAGCAGCGCGGCCGTGCGCGCGAGGGTCTTGAGGATCATTGCAGGCGGACTCGGGGTGATGGAGGCGGGCGCAGTCTAGGAATCCGCCCGGCCCCGCCGCTCGGGTTTGCGACGAACTGCAGCGCGGGCCGGACAGGCCGTGTGCCCGGCGGCCAGCGCGGGTTCAGGGCGCCGTCACGACACCGTCACGAGGCGTCCCTAACGTGCGCCGTTTCGTCGATTCACCGAAGACCCTGCCCATGAACTCATCGAACTGCGCTCCCACGCGCCACCGCGCGCTGGTCGCCACGCTCGCCGCCGCGGCCACCCTCGCCGCCTGCGGGGGCGACAAGTCCTCCGGTGCCACCGGCCCGGCCACCGGCACCACCGCCTCCCTCACGGTGATGGAGACGACCGACCTGCACCAGAACATCCTCGGCTACGACTACTACAAGCTCGCCGCCGATCCGTCGGTGGGCATCGACCGCACGTCCACGCTGGTCAAGCAGGTACGCGCGCAGAACGCCAACACCCTGCTGTTCGACGCGGGCGACATCATCCAGGGCACCGTGCTCGGCGACTACCAGGCGCTCGTGAACAAGGTGCCGTGCACCGACAAGCTGGCGATCTTCAAGGCGATGGACGCCATCGGCTATGACGCCGGCACCATCGGCAACCACGAGTTCAACTACGGCCTCGGGTATCTGGG
>Ga0209677_101131_pt1 | contig 12493 bp, 6 predicted proteins | sample AraplaCvi_mCL_r2_2_FD_184285 | JGI IMG/M metagenome (GOLD analysis project Ga0209677, IMG submission 184285) | Arabidopsis root microbial communities from North Carolina, USA - plate scrape CL_Cvi_mCL_r2 (SPAdes) (version 2) | ecosystem: Host-associated > Plants > Roots > Endosphere | place: USA... | reverse complement strand
TCTCTGTGAAGACCCGCGTCATCCCGACCTTTTGTGCGATCACTCCGGAGCGCATCGGCGTGCTTCCTGTTCTTCTCTATGTCCGCGGTTGAAGGCGGACGTGAATCCAAAAACTTAGAGCTTGATCTCGACGTCGACGCCGGCGGCCAGATCGAGCTTCATGAGAGCGTCGACGGTCTGCGGGGTCGGATCGACGATGTCGAGCAGGCGCTTGTGGGTGCGCATCTCGAACTGCTCGCGGCTCTTCTTGTCCACGTGCGGCGAACGGTTGACGGTGAACTTCTCGATGCGGGTCGGCAGCGGAATGGGTCCGCGAACCTGCGCGCCGGTGCGTTTCGCCGTGTTCACGATCTCCCGCGTCGACGTATCGAGGATGCGATGGTCGAACGCCTTGAGACGGATGCGAATATTTTGGCCGTTCATTGCCGTGTCTTTCTTTGAGTAGTGAGTGGCGAGTAGCGAACAGCGAATGGATGTCTCCATTCGCCACTCGCCATTCCCTATTCGCTCTTGTTATTCGATGATCGAGGCGACGACGCCGGCGCCGACGGTGCGGCCGCCCTCGCGGATGGCGAAGCGGAGCTTCTCTTCCATCGCGATCGGCACGATCAGGTGCACTTCCATGGCGATGTTGTCGCCCGGCATCACCATCTCGGTGCCTTCCGGCAGGTGCACGACACCGGTCACGTCGGTGGTGCGGAAGTAGAACTGCGGACGGTAGTTGGTGAAGAACGGAGTGTGACGACCGCCCTCTTCCTTGGTGAGGATGTACGCCTCAGCCTTAAACTTGGTGTGCGGCTTGACCGAACCCGGCTTGCACAGCACCTGGCCGCGCTCGACGTCCTCGCGCTTGGTGCCGCGGAGCAGCGCACCGATGTTGTCGCCGGCCTGACCCTGGTCGAGCAGCTTGCGGAACATCTCGACCCCGGTGACCGTGGTCTTCTGGGTCGGACGGATACCGACGATCTCGATTTCCTCGCCGACCTTGATCACGCCGCGCTCGACACGACCGGTCACCACGGTGCCGCGGCCGGAGATCGAGAACACGTCTTCCACCGGCATCAGGAAGGGCTGGTCGATCGGACGCTCCGGCTGCGGAATGTACTCGTCGACATTCTTCATCAGCTCGAGGATCGCCTCATGGCCGAGCTTCTTGTCGGAATCTTCGAGAGCGGCCAGCGCCGAACCCTTGATGATCGGGATCTTGTCGCCCGGGAATTCATACTTCGAGAGCAGCTCGCGGACCTCGAGCTCGACGAGCTCGAGCAGCTCCGGATCGTCGACCATGTCGCACTTGTTGAGGAACACGACCAGCGCCGGCACGCCGACCTGGCGGGCGAGCAGGATGTGCTCGCGGGTCTGCGGCATCGGGCCGTCGGCGGCCGACACGACCAGGATTGCGCCGTCCATCTGGGCGGCGCCGGTGATCATGTTTTTCACGTAGTCGGCGTGGCCGGGGCAGTCGACGTGCGCGTAGTGGCGGTTCTTGGTCTCGTACTCGACGTGCGCGGTCGAGATGGTGATGCCGCGGGCCTTCTCTTCCGGCGCCTTGTCGATCTGGTCGTACGCAGTGAACGTCGCGCCACCGGTCTCGGCCAGGATCTTGGTGATCGCAGCCGTCAGCGACGTCTTGCCGTGGTCGACGTGACCGATGGTGCCGATGTTGCAGTGCGGTTTGTTACGTTCAAACTTTGCTTTGGCCATTTGACTCTCCGTTCAGTCGCTAACTTGAGCTAACGACAATCAGGCAAACTTCTTCTGGACTTCTGCCGACACGTTGGCCGGCGCTTCCGCATAGTGGTCGAACTGCATCGTGAAGGTCGCGCGACCCTGGCTCATCGAGCGCAGGTTATTCACGTAACCGAACATGTTCATGAGCGGCACCATCGCGTTGATAACGTTGGCATTGCCGCGCATGTCCTGGCCCTGGATCTGGCCACGCCGCGAGTTCAAGTCGCCGATGACCGAACCGGTGTAGTCTTCCGGCGTCACCACTTCGACCTTCATGATCGGCTCGAGCAGAACCGACTTGCCCTTTTGCAGCGCTTCGCGGAAGGCCGCGCGCGATGCGATTTCGAAGGCCAGCGCCGACGAGTCGACGTCGTGATACTTGCCGTCGACCAGTGCCACCTTGACGTCAACCACCGGGAAGCCGGCGACCACGCCGGAACCGAGCACGCTCTCGATGCCCTTCTCGACGCCGGGGATGTATTCCTTCGGAACCGCACCACCGACGATCTTGGACTCGAACACGTAGCCGCCGCCGGGCTCGTTGGGCTCGACGATGATCGACACTTCGGCGAACTGACCGGTACCGCCGGTCTGCTTCTTATGCGTGTACTTGACCTCGGCCTTCTTGGTGATGCGCTCACGGAACGCCACCTGCGGCGCGCCGATGTTGGCGTCGACCTTGTAGGTCCGCTTCAGGATGTCGACCTTGATGTCGAGATGGAGCTCGCCCATGCCCTTGAGAATGGTCTGGCCGGACTCCTGATCGGTCGACACCCGGAACGACGGATCTTCCGCCGCGAGCTTGGCGAGCGCGATGCCGAGCTTCTCCTGGTCGGCCTTCGACTTCGGCTCGATCGCGATCTCGATCACCGGCTCCGGGAATTCCATCTTCTCCAGGATCACCTGATGGGACGGATCGCACAGCGTGTCACCGGTGCGCGCTTCCTTGAGGCCGGCCAGCGCGACGATGTCGCCGGCATAGGCCTCCTTGATGTCCTCGCGATTGTTCGCATGCATCAAGAGCATGCGGCCGATGCGCTCCTTCTTCTCGCGGGTCGAGTTCACGACGCCGGTGCCGCTCTGCAAGATGCCCGAATAGATGCGGCAGAAGGTGATGGTGCCGACGAACGGGTCGTCCATGATCTTGAACGCGAGCAGCGCCAAGGGCTCCTTGTCGTCCGCCTTGCGCACGACCTCATTGCCCTTGTCGTCAGTGCCCTTGATCGCCGGCACGTCGATCGGCGACGGCAGATAGTCGACGACGGCGTCGAGCAGGGGCTGCACGCCCTTGTTCTTGAAGGCCGAGCCGCACAACACCGGATAGAACGCGCCCGAAAGCACGGCCTTGCGGATCAGCCGCTTCAGCGTCGCCTCGTCGGGCTCCTTGCCGTCGAGATAGGCAGCCATGGCATCGTCGTCGAGCTCGACGGCGGCCTCAACCAGCTTCTCGCGATATTCGGCAGCCTGGTCGGCAAGCTCGGCCGGAATCTCGACATGGTCGAACTTCGCGCCCAGCGCTTCGTCGTTCCAGACGATCGCCTGCATCTTCACGAGGTCAATGCAGCCCTTGAAATTGTTCTCAGCGCCGATCGGCAGCTGGATCGCAACCGGCTTCGCGCCCAGGCGGTCGACGATGTCGGCCAGGCACTTGAAGAAGTCGGCACCCGTCTTGTCCATCTTGTTGGCGAAGACGATGCGCGGCACCTTGTACTTGTCGCCCTGGCGCCAGACGGTCTCGGTCTGCGGCTCGACGCCCTGGTTGGAATCGAGCACGCATACGGCGCCGTCGAGCACGCGCAGCGAACGCTCGACCTCGATGGTGAAGTCGACATGGCCGGGGGTGTCGATGATGTTCAGGCGCTTGCCGTTCCAGAACGCGGTGGTGGCAGCCGAGGTGATCGTGATGCCACGCTCCTGCTCCTGCTCCATCCAGTCCATGGTCGCAGCGCCTTCATGCACCTCGCCGATCTTGTGGCTCTTGCCGGTGTAATAGAGGATGCGCTCGGTGGTCGTGGTCTTACCGGCGTCGATATGCGCCATGATACCGAAGTTGCGGTAATCCTCGATGGCATGTTGGCGGGGCATGGACCTGTTCCCTGATTTCCGTTCGTTTCGCCGTTACCAGCGATAGTGCGAGAAGGCGCGGTTGGCTTCCGCCATGCGGTGCACATCTTCACGCTTCTTCACCGCGTTCCCCCGGTTATTGGAGGCGTCGAGCAGCTCCGCCGAGAGCCGCTCGGTCATGGTCTTCTCGTTGCGATCGCGGGCAGCCGAGATCAGCCACCGGATGCCCAGCGCCTGCCGGCGGGTCGAGCGCACCTCGACCGGGACCTGATAGGTCGCACCACCGACGCGGCGGGAACGCACCTCGATGGTCGGCATGACGTTCTCGAGCGCCTGCTCGAACACGGTCAGGGGGCTCTGCTTGGTCTTGGACTCGATGATGCCGAATGCGCCATAGACGATACCTTCGGCGACCGACTTCTTGCCGGCGTACATGACCGAATTCATGAACTTGGTGACAATGATGTTCCCGAACTTCGGGTCCGGAAGAACTTCACGCTTTTCGGCTGAATGGCGACGCGACATTGTTGTCTGTTCCCGCTTGTCTTGAACGTCTTACTTCGGACGCTTCGCGCCGTACTTCGAACGGCGCTGCTTACGGTTCTTGACGCCCTGGGTATCCAGAACGCCGCGGAGAATATGGTAGCGCACGCCCGGCAAGTCCTTCACGCGGCCGCCGCGGATCATGACCACCGAGTGCTCTTGCAGGTTATGCCCTTCACCCGGGATGTAGCCGATCACCTCGAAGCCGTTGGTCAGGCGCACCTTGGCGACCTTGCGAAGCGCCGAGTTCGGCTTCTTCGGCGTCGTGGTGTAGACGCGCGTGCAAACGCCGCGCTTCTGCGGCGACTGCTGCAGCGCCGGCACCTTCTTACGCGACTTCTGCACCTCGCGCGGACTTGCGATCAGCTGGTTGATCGTCGGCATCTTGGCCTTACCCTTCAACGTTCGCGCGGAAAGCCTTGACAGCGCTCCGCAAATTCTTGTTCGAGGTTCCCCGCCCCGCCGGACCGCCTCGCGCGAAAAAACTCCACGCAAAGCGAAAACACGCCAACCGCTCATCGCTGAACGGAAAGCGCTTGACGCCACAGAGGACCGCAGTCAGAGCCGATCAGCGTGAGCCGCTCAGCCGTTCACCGAGGTCATGCATCCGAGTTTGGTCTCAAGAGGACAGGCTCAAGAGAACTAAAATCGTCCTGGCATTGCCTAGCTATAATCGACAGCGTTTGAGCGGCATTCGTCGAGGGTGGTGCCCGTCCTTGCTCGGCTCCGAGCGGCCCATTTCTGAGCAGCCCCTTCTGAGCAGGATGGGTGATCCGTTCCGACGCTGGCGATGCTCACCGCCTGTCGTTAAGTGGGCGCCTTTTATAAGCGGTAAATAGCCAAGTCAAGCAAAACGAGGCTGCAAGATGCGCAAAGAAGGTCTTCTGCAGCTTGCGATTTCCGTATCCGCTCCGCGTCAGCCCAACGTATCGGCAGTGGCGCCGTGCAGCCTGATCTATGTTCAATTCCACGCCAGTCCAGTGCTGCGCTGCTTTTTTTTACCCGGAATAAATGCTCCAAAACAATACGGCCTAAGGCTTTTTTCGTCATTGCCGGCGCAACAATGGCAGGTCCGAGCAGGGCTTTGGCCGCAAGATATACCGATATTGCCATGATCGGCGGGGCTCTGGCCGATTCGACCGCAGCCGCCATGCTCCAGCGCGCCGGGATAGCGACCGTGCTGGTCGACCCGCATGAGGTCTATCGCCGGATTTCCGAGTCGAGAAACTGGGCGGCGGACGCAGCTTGCGTGCTTCCGCGCCACGGCGTTCGGCCGATTCGGCGCTCCACAAGGCGATGCGCGACGGCGGGAACTGGATCGCCGATTCGGCTCCGTGCTCGACAAGGGCCGAGCCAGCAATAGGAGCTGCTCCATGACGCGGCAGTGAATGCGCTGCGCGAGGGAGTGGCCTCAAGCACCGGCTGGCGCGGGCGGACGCGCCCGCCGGCGCTCACGACTCATCATCCTCGTCGTCATCGTCGCTGTCGTCATCGGCCTGATCGGCGGCCGTGGGCTTGTGGCCCTGGTCGTCCCACAGCTTGCGATAGGTGCCGTTCTTGGCGAGCAGCTCGGCATGGCTGCCGCGCTCGATCGCCCGGCCGCCCGAGATCACGATGATCTCGTCCATCTCGACCACCGAGGTCAGGCGGTGGGTCGACCAGATCATGGTCCTGCCCTTGGCGACCTTGAGCAGGGTCCGGTTGATCGCCGCCTCCGTGGTCTGGTCGAGCGCCGAGGTCGCCTCGTCCAGCAGCAGCACCGACGGATTGCGGATGATGGCGCGCGCGATCGCGATGCGCTGGCGCTGGCCTCCCGACAGCGTATCGCCGCGCTCGCCCACGATCGTGTCGTATTTCTGCGGCAGGCTCACGATGTAGCGATGGATCTCGGCCTTCTTCGCCGCCTCCACCACCTCCGCATCGGTCGCGTTCTCCTTGCCGAGCCGGATGTTCTCGCGGAGCGACATGTTGAACAGCATGTTCTCCTGGAACACGATCGCCATGCTGCCGCGCAGGGAGTCGCGGGTCACCTTGCGGATGTCGACGCCATCGATGGTGACGCGGCCCTCGTCCGGCACGTAGAGCCGCAGGATCAGGTTGAGCAGCGTGCTCTTGCCGGAGCCTGAGGGTCCGACGATGGCGATGCGCTTGCCGACATCGAGCCGGAGGCTGAGATTGTCGAGCACCGGCGTCTCGCTGCCCTCATATTGAAAGCTGACGCGCTCGAAGGTGATGTCGTGGCTTATCCGCGGCAGGTCGGGCGCGCCGGGCCGGTCCATGCCGCGGGTCGGCTCGTCCAAAAGCTCCTGGATGTGATGCACGGCCGCCGCCGAGGAGATCGACACCGGGATGAAGTGCATGACGTGCGCGATGTTGTAGGACACCTCCCAGAACGCGCTCTCGAAGGTGACGAAGGTGCCGACCGTGATCTGGCCCTTGGTGGCGAGATAGGCGCCGAGCGCGAGCACGACCAAATGCAAGAGCAGCACCGCGACGGTGACGGTGCGCTCGACCATGGTCGACAGGAACATGGCGGCGCCGATCTTGCGGCGCGCCTCGTCGTTGCGGAAGCTGAACCAGCCGAACACCTTGCGGTGCAGGCTGAAGGCCTTGATCACCGCTTGCGCCGCGATGTTCTCCTGGATGACGCCAAGCAGCGCCGCCTCGTTCAGCTTCTGCTCGTAATTGGCCTGCACCGCCTTTGGCGTCAGGACGCGCGGTCCGATCAGGGTGATCGGGAACACCAGCAGCGAGATGATGGCGAGCTGCCAGTTCAGGAACAGCATCAGGACGATGCCGGCGATCAGCTCGAGGAACGGCAGCGCCGCGCTGTTGGCAAAGCTCTTGACCGCGCCTTCGAAGGCGGACAGGTCGACCGAGAAGCGCGACAGGATCTCGCCGCGCTTGGTGCGCTGGAAATAGGCCGCCGGCAGGTTCTGCACGTGCTCGAACAGCCGCGTGCGAACATCGGAGATGACGCAGGCCGCGAGCCGCGCGTCCCAGCGCTCGTACCAGATCGCCACGATCGAGGTGAAGATCCCGGCGGCGGCGAGCACGCCGAGGATGCGATACAATGCCTCGAAATCCTCCTCGCCGAGCGCGTCGTCGATCAGGAACTTCAGGCTGAGCGGCATGATGACGTTGAACAGCGTCTCGACCACGATGCCGAGGCCGACGAAGGCCAGGATGGTCTTGTAGTTGGCGAGCAGCGGCCTGACGAAGCCGTAGACCGTGGCGAGCGCGCCGGCAGCCTCGCGTGCCGAGAAGACGACGAGATCCTCGTCGTCATCATCATCGTCGAGGTCAAGACCTTCGTCCTCGTCATCGTCATCGTCGGGAGGCGGCGCAGGTTTGGAGGCCTGCGACGGCTTGGAAGACTGCGGAGGCCTGGAGGCCTGCGGAGCTTTTGATGCCTGCGGCGGCTTGGCTGCCTGCGAAGCTTCAGCTGGCTGCGGCGCGTCGGGTGCCTGCGGTGGTTCAGGTACCTGCGGCGCTTGGGCCACCGGCTGTGCTTTGTCGGCGACTGGCGCTTGCTGTGCCTGCCGCGCTTGCGTGGCCTGCGGCGCAGCGGTTCCAGCGAGCCGCTTGGCGATCTCGGCCGCGGCGCCGGCGGCGGCCGAGATCCGATCGGATGCTGCCCGGTCGTCCGCGCTCGGACCATCCGAAGCCGAGGTCGAAGAGGATTTCGAACCTCGCTTCGAACCTGATTTGGACCCTGGTTTTGAGACTGGTTTCTTAGGCGCCATGCAACCAACCGAAGCAGCGCGGCCGCGAGAGCGTCAGCCTTGCGCGTCAGGCCTTTAACATCTGCACAGCGCCGCCACCAGCGTCCTCAATCCTCGTCCTCGACCTTGTCGAAGAACGAATAGCGCAGGCTGTCGGAATCCGCGTACCATTGCCCCGGCCCCTTGTTGGCGGCGAGCGTCGCTTCCCACAATTCGTCGGTACAATCGTGGCGGTGCATCGAGAGATCGAAGCCGTTGCCGAAGAACAATTCCGACCATTCCCACCAGGTGCCGAGCTTCTTGACGCCGCGCAGCAGATCGTAGCGGTCGATCAGTGCCGGCGCCATGTCCGAGGTGATCGAGCCGAACACAAGGCCCGTCTTGACCACTCGGTTGAGCTCGCGGATCGCCCGCACCACCTGCTTGTCGCCGAGATGGCACAGGCTGGTCTCGAACACGAAATCGAATGCGTCCTTCTTGAACGGCAGGTCGGTGATCGAGCCGAGCTTGTTGTACTTCTTCAGCGCCTTCGGCGTCTTGCCATGGATGTAGCGATTGCTCTCGATACCCCAGGCGTCGATGCCGCGCTCGCGCAGCGCGCCCACCAGCTCGCCGCTCGCCGAGCCCGCCACCAATAGCTTGTAGCCTTTGCCCTTGGCCTTGTTCCAGACGATCTTGATCAGGTCAGTCAGGTAGTCCGGGTCGGTGAACTGCGCCCAGGACTCGCTATAGGGCCCCTGCCCGCGATAATTGTCGAAATAGCCGCGGTCGACCTTGTCCGACAATGGCATCTCGGCCTGCGAGCGGGCGCGACGCAGCCGCATCATCTCGGTGAGGATGATGTCGGTGGCCGCATCCGACGAATCGAGCAAACCGTTGAGGGTCGAATCGAACAGATAGTCGCCGACCACCACGATCCCGGGATGCTCCTTCGGCTCCGGGCGATGGTTGGTCATCACGTCGCGCACCGGCAGGCCGCCGGGCAACGCATTCACCGACGACAGCCAGCGATGGATGCGCCCCTCCATGTAGTGGGCGCGGGCATCGCCGAGCTCGGCCGGCAGCGATTTCAGCGCAGCGTCGATCAGCTCCTGATCGGAGAGATTGGCAAACGCCAGCGCGTCGGAGCCGGCGATCAGCCAGTTGAGCACGCCATGCTTGCCGACGTCGTGGCGCGAGCCCTCATTGTAGACGCAGCAGCCGCCGAACGCCTCCGACATGAACCAGGAGCCGGGAATCTTCTCACCCCAGAACGGCTCGTCGAACAGGAGCGAGACGCGGAGATAATGCGCGGGCCGATCGAAATAGGCGACATGCTTGACCATCGACTTGCGCAGGCCCTCGCCTTCCCACGCCATGGTCGACAGCCAGGAATGCGGCAGGCACATCAGCACGAGATCGAACTCGCGCGTCTCCGGCCCCTTGCCGTTCATCATGTTAAGTCGGTAGCGGCCGGAATCGGACTTGCCGACCTTGAGCACGCGATGATTGAGCTGGATGTCGGCGTCGACCTCCGACCGCAGGCACTCGATCAGCTGCTCATTGCCGTTCTGGATCGAGTACAGGCCGATATAGCCGTCGATATCCATCACGAAGTTCTTCAGCGCGTTGAGGCCATTGGTGTTGTGCGGCTCGGTCGCGATGTCCGAGCGCGCCATGGCCTTGAAGAAGCGCTTGGCAGTGGGATCGTCGACCTCCTTGTCGAGCAGCTCCTCGCAGGTGAGATAGGCCCAGGGATGCTCGTTGTCATGGGCACCGACACCCTCGTAGTACTCGACCGGCGAGATCACCCCGGTGCAGCGCTCGCGGAAGGATTCCACGGCGGCCGCGGTCTTCGAGCCGTATTTGCGGCGCAGGCCGTCAACATCGTCGAGCAGCACGCCGTCGAGCTGCACCTGCATCGCGTCCATCGGGATGGTCTGCAGGCCGAAATGCTGGATCAGCTCGCGCAAGGGATCGGGACCGGTCATCGAGTAGTCGTAGATCTCGGCAACGCCCGCCTCGTACATCGCCGGCGCCGTCTCGAACTTGCGCGTGACGATCTTGCCGCCGAGCCGGTCGGATGCTTCGAAGATCGTGACCTTGCACAGGTCGCCCAGTTTTCTCTTGAGGTACCAGGCACTCATCAGGCCACCCGGGCCGCCACCTACAATCGCAAGGTCAAGCATCAGCGTTCCGCTATCTCCGGCCGTCGCAAGTCGACGCCGGTGGTCCAAGTCATGAAGCACGTCTCGGGGATTCCAAGCCACCTTGGAGAGGTCACCCTTGAGGCTCGATCGGCCAAGATTCGACCGCTCCGCGCGCGATTCATGCCCAACTCATTGAATCAGCGCGGAATCTTGTTGGTCACGGCGGTCATTTGGCGGATCAGATGATATCAAAAGCACCTTTTTCCCTGAAGGGAAGATGAACAGCAGGGATGCGGGACCGCAACAGGGCAAAAAACTGTCAAAAAAAGGCCGGCAACAGCCGGCCTTTTCTACGACTGATGAACAGCCGGAGCGCGTGGCGGTATCGCGCTCCGGCTGATTATTGCGCGGCCTACTCGGCCGGCGGCAATGCCAGCGGCTGCGGCTCGGGCTGAGCCGGCACGATCGCCGCCTGCTTCTCGCGCTCGTCGAGGATCAGCTTGTCGCGCTTGACCGCGACCTCGCGGATGCGGGCCATCGAGGCGCCGGTGCCGGCCGGGATCAGGCGGCCGACAATGACGTTCTCCTTCAGGCCCTCGAGCGGATCGATCTTGCCGTTGACCGCGGCCTCCGTGAGGACGCGCGTGGTCTCCTGGAACGATGCCGCCGAGAAGAACGAGCGGGTCTGCAGGCTCGCCTTGGTGATGCCGAGCAGAACCGGAGTGCCGGTCGCAGGCTTCTTGCCTTCTTCCTTGGCCTTCTCGTTGAGCACGTCGAACTCGATCTTGTCGACCTGTTCGCCCGAGATCATGTCGGTATCGCCCTGGTCGGTGATCTCCACCTTCTGCAGCATCTGACGGACAATCACCTCGATGTGCTTGTCGTTGATGAGCACGCCCTGCAGCCGGTAGACTTCCTGGATCTCGTTGACCAGATAGGCCGCGAGTTCCTCGATGCCCTTGATCGCCAGGATGTCGTGCGGTGCCGGATTGCCTTCGACGATGAAGTCGCCCTTTTCGACGATATCGCCGTCCTGCAGGTGGATGTGCTTGCCCTTCGGGATCAAGTACTCGCGCGGCTCCTCGGTCTTGTCGACCGGCTCGATCGAGATGCGGCGCTTGTTCTTGTAGTCGCGGCCAAAGCGGATGGTGCCCGCGATTTCCGCGATGATCGCCGCGTCCTTCGGCTTGCGTGCCTCGAACAGCTCCGCCACCCGCGGCAGACCGCCGGTGATGTCGCGGGTCTTGGCGCTCTCGGTCGAGATACGGGCGAGGATGTCACCCGGCTTGACCGTGCCGCCGACGTCGACCGACAGGATGGCGTCAACCGCCAGCATGTAACGGGCGTCGCCGCCACGGGCGAGCTTCAGCACCTTGCCATCCTTGCCCTTGACCACGATCGCAGGCCGCAGGTCGGCACCGCCCCGCGTCGAGCGCCAGTCGATGACGACGCGCTTGGCGATACCGGTCGACTCGTCGAGCGTTTCCGAGATCGACTGACCCTCGACCAGATCCTCGAACCCGATCGTGCCCTCGGCCTCCGACAGCACCGGGCGGGTATAGGGATCCCACTCGGCGATGCGCTGGCCGCGCTTGATCATGTCGCCATCGTCGACATGCATGCGCGAACCGTACTGGATACGGTGCGTCGCACGCTCGGTGCCGTCGGCGTCGACGATCGCAACCACCATGTTGCGCACCATCGCGACCAGATGACCTTCGCTGTTGCGGGCGATGGCCTTGTTCTTGATGACGACCTTGCCTTCGAAGTTCGATTCCACGAAGGACTGCTCGTTGAGCTGCGCCGCGCCGCCGATGTGGAAGGTGCGCATGGTCAGCTGCGTGCCCGGCTCACCGATCGACTGGGCGGCGATAACGCCGACCGCCTCGCCATGGTTGACCGGAGTACCGCGGGCCAGGTCACGGCCGTAGCACTTCATGCAGATGCCGTTGACGAGCTCGCAGGTGAGCGCCGAACGGATCTTCACCTCCTGGACACCGGCCTGCTGGATGGCCTCGATATGGCTCTCCTCCATCAGCGTGCCGGCCTTGACCAGCACGGTGTTGGTGGAGGGATCGCGCACGTCGTCGCAGGGAACGCGACCGAGGATGCGCGAGCCGAGCGAGGCCACCACCGTGCCGGCATCGACGATGGCGCGCATCTTGATGCCGAGATGGGTGCCGCAATCGTCCTGCGTGATGATGCAGTCCTGCGCCACGTCGACCAGACGGCGGGTCAGGTAACCGGAGTTCGCGGTCTTCAACGCGGTGTCCGCGAGGCCCTTGCGGGCGCCGTGGGTCG
>Ga0209677_101129_pt1 | contig 12512 bp, 13 predicted proteins | sample AraplaCvi_mCL_r2_2_FD_184285 | JGI IMG/M metagenome (GOLD analysis project Ga0209677, IMG submission 184285) | Arabidopsis root microbial communities from North Carolina, USA - plate scrape CL_Cvi_mCL_r2 (SPAdes) (version 2) | ecosystem: Host-associated > Plants > Roots > Endosphere | place: USA... | reverse complement strand
AGTTCGCGATCAATTCGCAGCCTGATCTGGCGGATAGCCAACAGCGAGAGGCGCGCCTCTATGCGCCCGATTATGTCTCGACCTTCAAAGCTAATCGTATATTGCCAGTATCCAGCCTCCGGGGCCCTCGCGAGCGAATACCAAGCGCCACGATAAATAGCGCTGCTGGCATCTGCATCTTTGGGAGATCCGCTCATCGCAGCCATCTGGTTCATTGAGAGCCCAACGCCCTCTTGCTTGCGTGACCGTCGCAGTGAGAAACGAAACGGACCAAAGCGCGGCCCGGAATCCAATCAATTGTCGTTGCAGGGAAAGTCGCAAATATCGTCTGTGACGACGTATAAGCTGTCAGCTTTGAACAAAAGGTCGTCGGCCTTAAACTGGTAGCGTTCGGCGACGTTGATCAACCGCTTCTTGATGAAAGGGTTGGCGGTCATCCGCGCAACGTTGCGAACCCGTTGAGCCAGTGTTGCGTAAAAAACCTCGTTCAAGCGACAACTCCGGAATAGGATTTCGCGAAATCGAGCAAGGAATGCAGTACTCTCCCGCATTGTAGGGGCCTTGGCAAGCCACCTTTGGTCGAGCCGCGATTTGTCGCCGATAGGGGCGACCGCGCGTCGCTGGCCGGGGAATGGGCGTCACGGAAGGCTGCCGACCGGCCAATCGGCAGACGCGGTCGTGCCGCCGCCCCGCTGGGTTCTTGGCTGCCTACTGGCTGATACTATTACGGTTTATGCCCGGTGCCGGTCCGGGCGAATTGTGCCTTGTCCAAACTAAAGGCCTTCGAGCGTAAACAACATGTCGCGATCGCTCGTGCACTGTTTGCGGAGGGCGATAAGTGGTTGGTACTCCGCCGAAGTGTACCAAGCGTTCAGGGCGTCCATGTCTGGAAACTCGATGATGATAACGCGCTCGGGTTTCCAATGCCCGCCCTCGGGCATCTTCTGGCTTCCACTCTTGGTAAGATTGCGGCCGCCGTGCTTCGCGATCAACGGTCCGACCTTGGTTCGATATTCCTCAAATTTGGCCGCATCGGTGATGATGTGTTCGGCAATGACGTATGCTGCCATCTTATCTCTCCTGGTAATTGTCAGCCGGATCGTGCAGGCGAGGATCGAGCTCCGCATCGGCAGCTCGCGCTAGATTTCCTTGTCCAGGGGCCACCACGGCTGCTTTGGATATTCGACGGAGTTCGGTCATAAAGCCCGGAGGCGAGCAGAACCTTGTCCACATCACAATGGGCGAAAGCGCTTCGCGCCGAAAAATCCCATGACGATGAATGCGACCATGACGACGATCTGCGCGATCAGAAACGGGGGTTCCGACTGGGTGGGAGCCAACGCATGCAGAGCCGGAAGCTTCTGGAACGCCTGAACGACGCCGACGAAGAAGTTCAGGTAGAGCGCTGTCGTTGCGGTCACCACGTAGATCAGACGCCACCAGCCTGCGAGCTCTTTTGCGTAAAGAGCCACCAGCGCCACCGCGAGAACGATCAACGAAATCGTTCCAACGACGTGAGGTGGCCCGAAGGCCTCCGAGCGGAACATGAACCCGGTAACGCTGGTCGCGACAGTCGTGACGAGAAAGATGGTATTACAATTCGGCGTCCACCTGCCTGCCGTCATGGCAGCAAGAACCACCAGCCCGGCGCCAATGCCGATGAGGCTTATGAGCACGTGAAGAGCAGTGAATGTCGAAGTCGAGAGTCCAATAATCATCTTGGGTCGTCCTGTATTTATGTCTTGTTTCTGCGCAAGCGGCCGCGTCGTCGGCGTGATTCAGAATTGACGATCAACGTCCCGTGGAATCATTCGCCGATGAGCGCAGGCGCAATTGCCCAGCGGGGATCCCGGCGGTTGATGCGTAAGCGTCCGATCGAGATCCTTGCGTCGCACTTCAGGAGAAGTCAGGCGACCCGCCAAGATCCACCTCTCCTTGAAACAAATCCGAGTTTGGGTCAAGGTGGCTTCAAAATATGAAGCGATAGAGTTTGATCACGCTTTTTGGAGCAGCTTAGCTGCCAGACCGTTCGAGTGCGGCCTCGGGAGCGGGAGAAGGGGCTGAAATTGTTGCCCAATTTGTCGGAGATGGATGCCTTCACTATGGAAGAGACGGCGGCGGCGCCGGGGTCTGCGCGATCAAGTGTTCGGGCGGAACGAGCACGGCCGTGGGGTTCAATTCTATGGTTTGAAGCCGTGGGCGCGCGGAGTAGGATTCAGGTGATTTGCAAATATCCGCGGGGAGTGCAGCATGGCGGCCGTCCTCGTTTTCAAAATCACCATTGTGGCATTGAGTATATTTTCCGGCCTGTTGGCGGTGTCGTTGATTCTCGGTGAAGTCTCCGTTGCGAGATAGGCTTGCCAACGACTATCCGGCCAAGTTCGTTGCGTCACTGCCGGCGGCGCCGTTCGGCAGCGTTCGGTGCAACGACTCTTCGAACCGCGACTTATAGACGAGTATGATGCGGCGCTGATCTTGCATGCACGATGCTCGCCACGCGCGACAGCCTGTTCGAGCAGAGCGGTCGTCCGACGTTCGGCTTTCGTGGTGGTGCTTCTTCCAGAAGCGACGAGTCGCACCGGAGCAGACCAAAATCTGCGCTCGAGCAGACCAAAATCTGCGCTCGATAAGGGTAGGGGTTCTTCATGTCGTTCGTCGCAAATGCCCGAATGTACTCGGTCAATCCTGAGGCAGCAGCCGCGTGGAAGGAGTTGTTCCGCTGGCTCGCAATCGAGAGCGGCGTAGATCTCGAGGTCATAGATCATAAATTTCCGCTTCCCCTCGGGGACCTTTGGTCCCGTACGGATCTTGCCTGCGCTTTCATGTGCGGATTTCCCTTCATGCTGTCGCCAAGGCGACCGCGGCCCATTGCGGCGCCGATCCCGGCCGGAGCCGAAGGGCCGGTGTACATGACAAGGCTGCTCGTCCGTGCGGATAGCGCCTACACGTGCCTTGAAGATACCTTCGGCGGCCGACTTGGATACACCGTTCCCGACTCGCATTCCGGCTACAACGCTTTGAGGCACCACTTGCTGCCGCATTATCGCGAGCGTGGCACCAAATTGTTCGGAAAGAGTGTCGGCCCACTCACGACCCCTCGGCGTGTGATCGATGCTCTCCTGGCGGGCGATATCGACGTCGGACCACTCGATAGCTACGCGCTTGAACTGATGCTACGCTACGATGACGAATTGCGCTCGCAAATCAGGATCATCGCAAGCACGGATCCCGCGCCCGCACCACTTTTGGTGGCTGCGACAGGTTGTCCAGATTCTGTTGTCGAGAGATTGCGGGCCACACTTGCGAAGGTCGCCACCGCTCCTGAATGCGCCGCTTTGAGAGACCGCCTTTGTCTCGACGGTTTCGCTCCAGTTAGGGTCAGCGACTACGAATTGACGTTGCAGTGGGACGTGGAAGCCCGTCTCGCAGGCTACGCCGAACCCGGCTGACGCATCGGCTATTCCGCGTGACTGATAGCCGTCCGAGATCGCTGGCCTGTTCCTCGACGAGCCACGAACGAACAATTTCGTTGCACTCGCTGGCGGCGCTTTAATCAATCTGACTAACCATTTCGCTTCACACCCTGCTTATCGCGGAATCTATCGCCGACGACGCGAAGGACTATTGGCCGGGCTCGAATTGTCGGACTAGTCTGCGCAACGGTCGAACAACGACCTGTCGGAGAACGAAGAGCCGCACGCGGCCGCGCATACGGTTCGCGGTTCGGAGGCGATATGATCTACTACATGTTCCGCCGCATATTGATGTTGCCACCGGTCATGTTGATCGTAGCCTTCATCGTGTTCGGCCTTCTCTACGTCACTCCGGGCGATCCTGCCGCGATGATCGCCGGAGACCAGGCAACTCCGGAGGAGGTCGAGCGCATCCGGATCGCTATGGGGCTGGATCAGCCGTTCTATCTCCGGTTCGGCTTCTGGATATGGCAATTAGCGAGAGGCGACCTCGGCACCTCGATCTTCGCTAATCAGCCTGTCGCGCAGATGATAGGGCAGCGCATAGGACCCACGTTCTCGTTGCTCACGCTGAGCCTTATCATCTCGGTGGCGATCGCTGTTCCGGTCGGAATCGTGGCAGCCTGGCGAAAGGGCCACGCTATCGACAGGATCATAACCGCGCTAACGGTACTTGCGTTTTCGCTGCCGGTTTTCGTGGTGGGATACCTTCTCGCGTTCTCGTTTTCGACGTCTCTAGGTTGGCTACCGGCACAAGGATACGTACCACTCAGCGAAGGTTTCGGTCCTTACATTTCGCATCTGATCCTGCCTTCAGTAACGCTCGGCGTTTCTTATGCTGCCGTTTTGGCGCGCACCACGCGGGCATCGATGCTTGACGTGCTGACGCAGGACTACGTCAGGACCGCGATTGCGAAGGGGGCCGGCCCTCGCGTGATTCTGTACAAGCACGCATTGAGAAACGCTTGTGTTCCGATCGTGACGGTCGTCAGTATCGGGATCGCTACGCTCATGGGCGGTTCCGTCATAACGGAGAGCGTTTTTTCCATTCCCGGGATCGGCCGTCTTACGCTCGATGCGATCCTGCATCGCGACTATCCCGTCATTCAGGGCGTGGTCTTGCTTTTCAGCGCCAGCTACGTGGCGATCAATCTCATCACCGATCTCGCCTACACGGTGGTGGATCCGAGGATCCGATATTGAATCATCAGGCGTCACCCCCCTGCGTCGCTACCCCTTTGAGGGCCGTCGAACTACCGTCACGTCCCCTGGTCATCCGGAAGGTGCTGAAGTTCATCAAGCGCCATCCGCAGATCGTCGCGGGGGCGTCGATCCTGTTGGTGGTCGCCTTGATCGCCGTCTTCGCCCCGGTTCTCGGCACGGTCGATCCACGTGCCTTATCGGTAACGAAACGGCTACGCCCGCCGTCCGCGGAGTTTTGGTTCGGGACCGATGCGCTCGGACGCGATCTCTATTCTCGCGTCGTTTATGGCGCGAGAATCTCGGTCAGCGTGAGCATATCGTGTGCGTTCCTTTCATGCCTGGGGGGGACGATCGTCGGGATGATTTCCGCGTCGGGGAGGTGGGCAGACTCGGCCGTGATGCGTGTCATGGACGGTTTCATGTCCATTCCATCGATGCTGCTCGCAATCGCCCTCATGGCAGCCACGCGCGGTTCGATCGGTACGGTGATCATCGCAATAACTGTCGTAGAGATTCCTCGCGTCGCGAGGGTGATCCGCGGCGTCATGCTCGCGCTTCGTGAAATGCCGTTCGTGGAAGCCGCTATCGCAGCGGGCTCGACAACGCCGAAGATCATCATCCGCCACCTGGTTCCGGCGGTCATATCTCCGTTGACCGTGCAGGCAACTTACGTCGCATCGGCTGCGATCATCATAGAAGCAAGCCTGTCCTTCATAGGTGCCGGTACGCCGCCAACCATTCCGTCATGGGGCAACATCATGGCCGACGGAAAGGCTCTTTGGCAGGTTAAGCCACAGCTCGTTTTCATCCCCGCCGCGTTCCTGGGCTTAACGATATTGGGAGTGAACCTTTTGGGCGACGGACTACGAGACGCCCTCGATCCCAGAATGGCGGAGCGATCGTGACAGCGGTTCTCGAGGTCCAAAACCTGGAGGTCTCTTTTGCCTCCGCCGCAGGGAGCATCCGAGCTGTCCGGGGGGTATCTTTCGTCGTCGAACATGCAGAAACACTGGCGATAGTCGGCGAGTCCGGCTCGGGGAAAAGCGTGACGGCTTTGTCCCTCATGCGGTTGCACAACGCCGAAAGGACCACGGTTTCTGGAAGCATCAAATTCAAGGGGACGGAACTTCTGGACGCGCCTGAGACGCAGATGCGCTCCGTTCGGGGCAACGCGATCGGGATGATATTCCAGGAGCCGATGAGTTCGCTCAATCCGCTGATGAAGGTCGGGGATCAGATTGCCGAGGCGATTCTGCTGCATCAGGACATGTCCGGCTCAGAGGCGAGGCGTCGAGCCTTAAAGTTGCTGATTCAGGTCGGTATTGCCGATGCGGAACGACGGATGAGGGAATACCCGCACCAACTGTCCGGAGGGATGCGTCAGCGGGTCATGATCGCCATGGCGATGGCGTGCGATCCGGAGATCCTGATTGCCGACGAGCCGACCACCGCTCTCGACGTCACCGTGCAAGCGCAAATCCTGGATCTTATGCGTGAGCTCAAGACACGAACCGGATCGTCCATCGTGATCATTACCCACGACCTCGGCGTGGTGTCTGAACTGGCCGATCGTGTTGTGATCATGTACGCGGGCACCAAAGTGGAGGAGGGACTGACTGAAGAAATCTTCTCTCATCCCGCACATCCCTACACTCTGGGACTATTGACGGCCATCCCGAGCCTGGATCGTAGCAGGCACGATGGTCCGCTGACCGAAATTCCGGGCCATGTGCCGTCGCCCAGCCAGATCCGGGCTGGGTGTTCCTTCGCCGCCAGATGTAATCGTTCTTCGTCTATATGTTTCGAGTCCGAGCCCAAATTGGAGGCTGTCGCTCCGGGTCATTTGGCGGCCTGTCACCACAAACGCGGGAAGCCCTTCCCATGAGCGAGCCGGCGCTTCTCGAAGTCATTTCCTTGAAGAAGCACTTTCCTAGGCCCCGTACGGGTTTTGGAGTCCGTGAGGTAGTACGGGCCGTCGACGACGTCTCCTTCTCGATCGCAAGAGGGGAAACGCTCTCGATCGTCGGGGAGAGCGGCTGCGGCAAATCCACGCTAGGAAGAACGGTGCTTGGCCTTACTCCGCCGAGCGCAGGAGCCGTTTGGTTCGACGGATGGCGCGTCGATGGTCTCGCCAGGCCGCAGCTTAGGAAGATCCGCCGGCATTTTCAGGTCATTTTCCAAGACCCGATGGCCAGCCTGAGTCCTCGCATGCGCGTTCGCGACATTCTGGCGGAGCCACTCGTGAATTTCGGGATCGTCAAAGGACGCAAGGCGCTCGACGCCCGCGTCGGAGAACTCCTCGACGCCGTCGGCCTACCGCGCGACGCCGCGCTTCGCTTCGCTCATGAATTTTCGGGGGGCCAACGTCAGCGGATCTGCATTGCACGCGCGTTGGCGCCGGAGCCAAGCCTCATCGTCTGCGACGAGGCGGTATCGGCCCTCGACGTCTCGGTCAAGGCGCAGATCATCAATCTGCTCGTCAACTTGCAGGACAAGCTCAAGCTCTCGTTGCTGTTCATCAGCCACGACCTGGCGATCGTAGGTCATCTGACTCATCGGATCGCGGTCATGTACCTGGGTGTCATGGTGGAGATCGGCGATCGAGATCTCATTCTCGAACGTCCGTTGCATCCCTATACACGAGCGCTGATCTCCTCCGTGCCCAAGACTGGCAAGGAAGCCTCCAAGCGCATTGTCCTGACCGGCGACGTCCCCAGCCCGGTCAATCCTCCGCCGGGATGTCGTTTCCATACCAGATGCCCGAAGGCCTTCGACCGTTGCCGGCTGGAAGAACCCAAGCTGCGTTCGGTGGGAAGCCAACGCAGGATGGTCGCCTGCCATCTGGACATCTCGGAGTAGTATTTGTCCTTGGGCCGGTTCGATCGAGCTGGCATGCATCTTGCTAAACTGTAGCGCCAGTTCCGGTGAGAGCATTCGTATGGCTATTGCAGAACTCCGCGATAGGACTTCCGGCATCAATTTGAGCCAGATCGAGACATTTGTCGCGCTGGTCGAAGAAGGAAGCGTCGCTTCCGCGTTGAAGCGCCTTGGATTAGGGCGTTCTTCGTTGAGCGCCCATATCAAGTCGCTCAGCGACGAGCTCAACCAGCATCTCGTCGTCCGGCTTCAAGCTGGCCTGGCCGTTACGCCGTCCGGACGACAAGCCTACCGATTGTTACGTCCGTTCATGGAACACGCGGCCCACTGCCTGGCTCACTTTCGCAGCGGCGAAGTCGATGCTCCCAAGCGGATCGAAGTGCTTCTGTCCCAAGGCTATGCCGGCGCGATGTTCGACAAGGCGATCGGGCAGGTCGCGCGGTCCGCTTTGAAGTACGAGCGTCCGCTTTGGATATCGACGAAGTATTGCGGTCCCGATCGGTGCGATAAAACGGGTCTAATCGTCGGTTTCGGGGATAAGCGGGCCTGTCCGACAGGAGCGACCGATGCCCATGTCATTCCCGACCGATGGGTACTCGTGCGCTCGGGACCGGACAAAGGGTGGCACACGCGGGACGTTCCCCTGTCAGAACTAATGAATAATTCGTTCGCGGTGCCAGAGCTCCCCGATAGTCAGCTCGCTCTGCTACTCGCCATCGCGGAGAAAACCCAGGCGCGCATCAATTGCCTCAGCCAGGAAGCCCCCGAGATTCTGGCGAAAGGCAGCCTTAGCCGGAACTTTGCCTTTCTAATTCCCGCGGCGCAGCTAAATCCGGCGCTCGTCGCAGAATATTTCGAATGTGCTCTGCTGGAGAAGAGCGATTTCGATCCGACCATCGCGATTTCGGGTGAATACAGCAGCGTTCTCGCAGCCGAGATGCGTCTGCAATATGAAGAATTACTGTCGACTTCGGTGGCATCTGGGACCCTGTTCCCCGAGGACGACACCGAGCCTGAGCGAATATCACTGAAGTTATGCCGTTCTTTCCTGGCGCTGTACGAGGAAGGCAACATGCGTCGCGCCGCGCAAAGACTGTGCGTGGTGCAGCCGGCCCTTACGGTGCAATTGCACGGGCTCGAGGAGTTATTGGACACCCAACTGTTCGAACGGTCGCATCGGGGCCTCGAGCCGAATTCCAGAGCGAATGCACTTTACGGCTTGCTCGCGCCACTCATGACGGAATTCGAGGACGCGGTCCGGACGCTTCGCGCCGACGCGAACGGCGGGCGTCCGCGGCGCCTGCGGCTCGGCCTCATCCCGGCTCTGGATGCAGAAAGCGAGACCGCGGAGTACTTTGCCAATGCCCTCAAACGATGGTCTGAACGTTATCCGGAGACCATCGTTCAGGTTTTAGAAGCCTATTCAGGGAAGCTGCTCCAATGGCTTTCGTCGGGGCGGATAGACTTCGCCCTCACCGATCGCGTGGTCGACAATCCCGAGATGTCCTTCGACCTCATAGCCGAAGACGACATGGCGGTCGTGGTCGAAAGGTCGACTCAGTTGCTGCCGCCGGGGCCCGTCACCTTGGAGACGGCCTCGAAACTACCGTTGGTTCTCCCGTCAAGCCGGCACGGCTTGCGTTCGATCATCGCTCAGCCGCTGCAGAAGGCCGGATTGGATCTCAGCCCGAGAATCGAAGTGGATTCGATGGCCGCGGCTATCAGCCTTGTGAAGATCGGCAGGTATGCAACCATCCTTCCGACAGGCGCCATTCACAAAAGCACCGATCGAAGGCGCCTTTCGATTCACACGATAAGCGCACCGCGCATCGTGCGGAGCATATGCCTCGTGAAGATGAGGAACGAGATACCGGATCCTGCGACGCAGGAGTTCATCGAGGAGCTGAGAAACGCGTTCTCTTCTGCCGGCGAGCGCGCGCTTGTCGAGAAGGAGTTTGCGGACGGGGAGATCGTCGCGCCGAAGCTCATCGCCTGATCGCTCGGCACGACTCCGTCCCGGAATCGAGCGAGATATCGAATTGGCTCGCCGAGCTCGCTCGGTGATGATCGTTCGCGTGAAGCCGTGTAGCTCGGTACGGCTTTTATTATCAGCGGTTTCGTTAGATTGAATTATCGACGGTCCGGCGTTCGTGGTTGGCTGCATTCGAGATTACTCGGTTCATCCGAATGCAGGAGTCGTCATGAGCATGTTTCATCTGGGTTGGTTCTTGGGTCCCGGCATCACCGTTCAGGGGTGGAATTCTCCAAATTATGCCGCGAGCTACGATTGGACGCAGCCCGATATCTACCAAGACGCAGCAAAGGCTCTCGAGCGCGCTTGCTTCGATTTCTTGATCCTGGAGGACACCAGCGCCGTCCCTTACGCTTACAAGGGCTCCATGGACTTCTATCTCAAGAATGCGACGATGACGCCGAAGCTCGACCCGGCGGTCCTCACGCCGTACATACTCGCAGCGACCAAGAGGTTGGGCGTCGCGTTGACCATGACCACGACTTTCTATCCGCCGTGGATCCTTGCTCGTCAGATGGCGACGCTCGATTACTATTCGAAGGGGCGCATCGGCTGGAACATCGTCACAGCCACGAGCGATGCGGCCGCGCAGAATTTCGGCTACGACAAGCAGTTCGAGCACGACCTGCGCTACGATATGGCCGACGAATACATCGACCTCACCGAGAAGCTCTGGGAGGCCTGGGATGCCGATGCCGTGCGCATGGATCTCGAGAACAAGACATTCATCGATCCGTCGAAGGTGAGGGCGATCAACTTCGAAGGAAAGTACTACAAATCACGCGGGCCGCTGAACGTGCCGCGTTCGCCTCAGACGAAGCCTCTCTACGTCGCTCCCGGCGGATCGCCGCGAGGCCGGAAGTTCAGCGGCCGCAACGCCGAAGTCGTTCTCGCTGGCGGCGAGTCCATCGCGGAGATGAAGGAATATCGCGCCGAAGTACGAGCTCACGCGAAGTCGCTGGGCAGGGATCCCGATAAGATCAAGACGATGTTCATCGCCGGCGTGTTCGTCGGCAGGGACAAGCGGGGCGTCGAGGAGATCAAGGAGAACTTGATCAAGATGCGCCAAGCGCGATTCGAGTCGCATCTCGCTTCGTTGTCGTTCCTGTCCGGCATCGACTTTTCGAAGTTCGACCTCGACATGCCGTTGCCCGAGATCAAGACCAACGGCATGCAGACCATGTTGCGCATGTTCAAGGACGCAGGCCCCACGGCCACGCTGCGGGATATCGGCATGCGGCCACCGGGCTGGGAACTCATCGGCACGGCGGACGAGATCGCATCGCAGATGAAGGAGGCGATGGAGGAGATCGGCGGCGACGGTTTCCTCGTCACGGGCCCGATCACTCCGCGCTACGTCAACAGCGTCGTGGACGAACTCGTTCCGGTGCTGCAGAAACGGGGCCTGACGCGAAAAGAGTATAGCCACCAGCATCTGAGGGACAACGTGATGGCGTTTTGAGCTCGAAGGAGCTCCGTTCGGGAGGCGCCCATGACCAAACCCCTCATCCTACAACGCAATGTCTTGGCATTGACGAGCGCGCAAGCGTTCGGGGCTGCCGGACCGCCTATCGTGATCTCGCTCGGCGGTCTGGTCGGCCAGGTGCTCGCCCCGTACAAGGCGCTGACCACGCTGCCGGTCAGCCTCTACACCATTGGTCTCGCCCTCGCGACTATCCCCGTGTCGCGCGGGATCGGACGGTTCGGTCGCAGACCGGTCTACCTGCTTGGAGCGTTCCTTGCGATCTTCGCCGGCATCACGGCTGCCTACGGAATCTTAGCTGGCTCGTTCGCCGTCTTCTGCATCGGTACGGTGATGGCCGGACTGAACGGCGCATGCGTGCAGACCTACCGGTTCGCGGCGGTCGATTCGGTGCCCGTCTCGCATAGGGCAAGCGCGATCTCGCTCGTCATGACGGGTGGTCTCGTGGCGGCAATCATCGGGCCTCAGGCTGTGATCTGGACCAGAGACCTGCTGCCAGGCTTCACTTTCGCGGGCAGCTTTCTGACGCAGTCGGTTTTCGCCGTGCTGTCTCTTGTGGCGATCCTGCCTCTGCATTCCCCGCCGGCGGCCACGAAGACTGCATCCGGAGGGCGGCCACTGATGGAAATCGCCCGCAATCCCAAGTTCGTCCCCGCTGTCGTGACCGGCATGGTTACCTACGGCACGATGGGCTTTCTCATGACCGCCGCTCCCATCGCGATGACCGGCTGCGGCCATACGGTGGGCGAAGCCGCGCTCGGAATTCAATGGCACGTTCTGTCGATGTTCGCGCCTAGCCTAATAACAGGCCTCCTGATCTCGAAATTCGGCGAAACACCGATCGCATTGACCGGCCTCGCACTGATCGTCCTCAGCGCGGTCATGGCCATGGTGGGCACAAGCCTCGTCGCGTTTTGGATCTGCCTCGTACTGCTCGGTATCGGTTGGAATTTCGGCTTCGTGGGAGCAACGAGCATGGTCGCGGGCTGTTGCGACCCGATCGAGCGTCCCAGGGTGCAAGGGCTCAACGACTTTCTCGTCTTCGGCACCACGGCGTCCGGATCGCTTCTGGCCGGCAGCTTCATGGGGACGGATTGGGGATGGTCGACCATTGCGTGGACGGCGGCGGCTCTCGCGGCAGCGACCGGCATCGGCCTCTCGTGCGTCATGTACCGATCGCGGATAGCCGACCCGGCGTCCGCTTGACACCGATGCTTCGGATGGAGTGACACGTGAACAAGTACGAAAGCCCCGCAGTCATGAACGGCGAAATATTCAAGTCGTTGATGCGCAATATAGCTTCGAGTGTCGCGGTCATATCCACGAGCAGCGAGGGCCGGCTTCACGGGATGACCGCAACGGCGGTCTGCAGCGTCAGTGCGGATCCCGCAACAATTCTGATCGTGGTGAACCGTTCAACTCGTAGCCACCCAATCATCTCCAC
>Ga0209677_101127_pt1 | contig 12521 bp, 2 predicted proteins | sample AraplaCvi_mCL_r2_2_FD_184285 | JGI IMG/M metagenome (GOLD analysis project Ga0209677, IMG submission 184285) | Arabidopsis root microbial communities from North Carolina, USA - plate scrape CL_Cvi_mCL_r2 (SPAdes) (version 2) | ecosystem: Host-associated > Plants > Roots > Endosphere | place: USA... | reverse complement strand
GTCGCCCGTGGTCTGGTCGGTTCCCGCCGCGACGGAGAAATCGACCGCGGTCATGCCGCCGGACGCGGCAAGGATCAGCGTGTCCGTGCCCGTGCCGCCGTCAATCGAGGTTTCGGTACCGTAGAACGAAATCGAATCATTGCCGCCGCCGCCACTGATAACGTCAGCGCCGCCATTGCCATTGATGACGTCGGCGCCGGCGCCGCCGGTGAGGACATTGGCGCCAGTCGATCCGATGATCGTGATGCCCTGGGCCGCGAGCAACACCGAGGCATCGACATTCTCGAAGTTGGAGACCGCGACGCTGTCGCCATAGGTCTGATCGGACCCTGCCGCGCCGCTCAGATCGACCGTTGAGATGCCGCCGGAGGATTTGAGCACCAAGGTATCGATGCCGGCGCCGCCGTCGATCGACGCTTCGGTGCCGCGATAGGACACCGTGTCGTTGCCGGCGCCCGCATCGATGATGTCGGCGCCCCCACTGGAGTCGATGCTGTCGTTGCCCGAGCCCGTGGTGATGAGGTTGGCGGCCGACGAGCCCGTCACCGACAGTGCTGTCGTCACCGCACTGGCGATCAGGTTCTCGAAGTTCGTGACCGTGACGGAATCGCCACTGGTCTGGTCGTTGCCCGCGAGGACACCGAAATCGACTGATGTGACGCTGGTGCCTGCCGTCAGGATCAGCGTGTCGGAGCCGGCGCCGCCGTCGACCGAGGCCTCGCTGCCGTGGACGGTGACGGTGTCGTTGCCGCCGCCGGCGCTGATAACATCGGCACCGCCATTGCCATCGATCGTGTCGCTGCCCGCACCGCCAAGGATCGTGTTCGCCGCCGCTGTGCCGAGCACCGAGACGGATTGCGTGGCGTTCAGCGCCGACGCATCGATGTTCTGGAAGCCGCTGACAGTTGTCAGATCACCCGTGGTCTGGTCGGCTGAGGTCAAATTGATGGTCGCCGAGGTGTGCACCACCAGCGTGTTGTTGCCGGTGCCGCCATCGATCGAGACCTCGCTGCCCCAGAAATCGACGGTGTCGTTGCCGGCGCCGGCACTGATGATGTCGGCGCCGCCACCACCCTGGATCACGTCGTCGCCGGAGCCGGTGGTGATGACATTGGCCGACGCGGACCCGGTGACGCTCAGCGCCGTCGTCATCGCGCTCGCGTCGAGGTTCTCGAAATTCTTGACCAGCACGGAGTCGCCGGTCGTCTGGTCCACGCCTGCAGCAACGGCGAAGTTGACCGCCGTCACCGGCGCGCCGGCGCTGAGCACCAGCGTGTCGGAGCCGGAGCCGCCGTCGATCGAGGTCTCCGAGCCGTGATAGACCACCGTATCGTCGCCGGCCGCCGCATTGATCACGTCGGCGCCGCCACCGCCGTCGATCGTGTCGTTGCCGGTTCCGCCGATGATGACGTTAGCGCCGGTCGAGCCGGTGATCGTCGCCCCTGCGCTCAGCGCCGAGGCGTCGACATTCTGGAAGTTCGAGACGTTGGTCGCATCGCCCGAGGTCTGGTCAGCGTTGGCGAGATTGATGCTGCCGACCGCCGCCCTCAGCACCAGGGTGTTGGTGCCCGCGCCGCCGTCGATCGATACTTCGGTGCCATAGTAAGAAACTGCATCGTCGCCGGCGCCGGCCGAGATCACGTCGGCGCCACCACCGCCGTCGATCGTGTCCGCACCGGAACCCGTCATAATGACATTGGCCGACGAGGAGCCGGTGACCGCGATCGCGGTCGAGAGCGCCGAGGCATCGACGTTCTCAAAATTGAAGACGTCGACGCCATCGCCCGAGGTCTGGTCGACATTCGCGGGCGCGCCGAGATTGACCAGGCTGGTGCCGCCCGACGCGGCCATCACCAGCGTGTCGTTGCCGCTGCCGGCATCGATCGAGATTTCCGATCCGTAGTACTTGACGGTGTCGTTGCCGCCGCCGGCCACGATCACATCGGTACCGCCGTCGCCATCGATCGTATCCGCTCCGGCGCCGCCGGTGATCGCATTGGCCGCCGCGGTGCCGGTGATCGAAATTCCTTGCGCGGCGCTCAAGGCGCTCGCGTCGACATTCTGGAAATTGGTGACGTTGACGGAATCGCCCGACGTCTGGTCGGCATTCAGGAGGTTCACGTTCACCGCGGTCTTGAGCTGCAGCGTGTTGCTGCCGCTGCCGCCGTCGAGTGAAACTTCCGAGCCGCGATAGGCGATGATATCGTCACCGCCGCCGCCACTGATGACGTCGGCACCGCCGGCACCGTCGATCACGTCATTGCCGAGGCCGCCGGTGATGCTGTTGGCGGACGAGCTTCCGATGATGTTGACGCCCTCGGTCGCGCTCAGCGCGCTGGCGTCGACGTTCTGGAAGTTCATCACCGTGACGGCGTCACCGACCGTCTGGTCGACGCGGCCGAGATTGACATCGGTGGTCGCGTCCAGGATCAGCGTGTTGGTGCCGGTGCCGCCGTCGATCGACAGCTCGGTGCCGCGATAGGCCACGGTGTCGTTGCCGGCGCCGGTGCTGATGACGTCAAGGCCGCCACCACCATCGACGGCATCATTGCCCGAGCCGGTCAGGATCGTATTGACGCCGGACGAGCCGGTCACGGTCAGCGCCGTGGTCAGCGCGCTGGCGTCGAGGTTCTCGAAATTGGTGACAGTGGTCGTGTCGCCGGTGGTCTGGTCGTTGCCGGCGGTCACCGAGAAATCCACCGCCGTGATGGTAGATCCGGCCATCAGGACCAGCGTGTCCGAGCCGGCGCCGCCATCCACCGATGCTTCGGTGCCATGGAAGGTGACGGTGTCGTTGCCGGCGCCCGCACTGATGACGTCGGCGCCGCCATTGCCGTCGATGATATCTGCGCCTGCGCCGCCGGTGATGACGTTGGCTCCCGACGAGCCCTTCGCCGAGAGCACCTGGGTCGCCGTCAGCCCGGACGCATCGACATTCTGGAAATTGGTGACGGTCGCAAGATCGCCAGCGGATTGGTCTGCCGCCGACAGGTCAAGCGTTGCCGAGGCGCGCACCACCAGCGTGTTGGTACCGGTGCCGCCGTCGATCGAGACCTCGGTGCCCCAGTAATCGACCGCGTCGCTGCCCGCGCCCGCGCTGATGATATCGGCACCGCCGCCGCCGTGAATCGTGTCGTTGCCGGAGCCCGTCGTGATCACGTTGGCGCCCGAAGAGCCCGTGACGTTCAGCGCCGTCGTCATCGCGCTGGCGTTCAGGTTCTCGAAATTGACGATGTTGACGGTATCGCCGGTGGTCTGATCGGTGTTGGGCGCGACCGAGAAATCGACTGCCGTGACCGTGCTCGATGCCGCCAGCACCAGCGTATCGGAGCCGGTGCCGCCATCGATCGATGCCTCGGTGCCGTGGACAACGACGGTGTCGTCACCGCCGCCGGCATTGATGATGTCGGCGCCGCCGCCGCCATCGATCGTGTCGTTGCCGGCGCCGCCGGTGATGGTGTTGGCTGCCGCCGAGCCGGTGATGGTCGCCCCAACCGCGAGCGCAGACGCATCGACATTGGTGAAATTGGCCACGGTGACGGAATCGCCCGTGGTCTGATCCGCGGCGCTGAGATCGACCGTCGCAGCGGCGCGCAGCACCAGCGTGTTGGTCCCGGTGCCGCCGTCGATCGAGACTTCCGAGCCGTAATACGCGACCGTGTCGTTGCCGGCGCCGGCGTTGATGGCATCGGCACCGCCGCCGCCATCGATCGTGTCGTTGCCGGAACCCGTCGTGATCGCGTTGGCGGACGATGAGCCCGTCACGACGAGAGCCGTGGTCAGGATCGACGCATCGATGTTCTGGAAGTTCGCGACGTTGACGGTGTCCCCGGTGGTCTGGTCCGAGCCCGGCGCGACGCTGAGATCGACATGGGTGATGCCGCCGGGGTTATCGATCACCAGCGTGTTCGAGCCGAAGCCGCCGTCGATCAGCACTTCCGTGCCGCGGTAATGAACCGTATCGTTGCCGCTGCCGGCGTCGATCACGTCGGCGCCGCCACGGCCGTCGATCGTATCGTTACCCGCGCCGCCGGTGATGGTGTTACCTAGCGCATCGCCGCTGATCGACACGCCCTGCGCCGCAGTGAGCGCACTCGCATCGACGTTCTCGAACGCCGTGACGTTGACCGTATCGCCCGAGGTCTGATCGGCATTCGCCAGATCGACCGTCGTCACCGCCTTGAGCTGCAGCGTATTGTTACCGGCGCCGCCGGCAATCGAGGCTTCCGTGCCGCGATAGGCTACGATGTCGTCGCCGGCGCCCGCATCGATGATGTCGGCGCCGCCGCCACCGTCGATCGTGTCGTTGCCGGCGCCGCCGGTGATGACGTTCGCGACCGCGCTGCCGATGACGTTGATGCCCTGCGCCGAGCCGAGCGCACTGGCATCGACGTTCTGGAAATTCGAGACCGTGACGACATCGCCGACGGTCTGGTCGACGTGACCGAGATTGACGTCCGTCACCGCATGCAGCACCAGCGTGTTGATGCCGGTGCCGGCATCGATCGAGGCTTCGGTGCCGTAATAGGTGACTGTGTCGTCACCCGCGCCGGTGCTGATGACGTCGGCACCGCCGCGGCCATCGACGATATCGTTGCCGGAGCCGGTGATGATGCTGTTGGCCGCGCTCGAGCCGGTGACGGTGAGCGCCGTGGTCAGCGCGCCGGCATCGAGGTTTTCGAAATTGGAGACGAGGACGCTGTCACCGGAGGTCTGGTCCGCACCGGCCGCGACAGCGAAGTTGACCGCGGAGATCGCCGAGCCCGCACCGATGACCAGCGTGTCGGAACCCGCGCCACCGTCGACGGCGATTTCGGTGCCGTGGATCGTGACGCTGTCGTTACCAGCGCCGGCGTTGATGGTGTCGGCACCGCCGCCGCCATCGATCGTATCCGCGCCGCTGCCGCCGGTGATGACGTTGGCAGCAGCCGAGCCGATGATCGACACGCCGGTCGACACCGCGCTGGCGTTGACGTTGACGAAGTTCGCAACCTGCGTCGAATCGTTGGTGGTCTGGTCCGATGCTGTGAGATCGACGTCCGCCGAAGCGCGCATGACCAGCGTGTTGCTGCCGCTGCCGCCATCGATCGACACTTCGGTGCCGGTATAGTCCACCTGGTCGTCGCCGGCGCCGGCATTGATGACGTCGCCACCGCCGCCGCCATGGATGATATCGTTGCCCGCGCCGGTCAGGATCGTGTTCGCAAGCAGCGATCCCGTGACGGTCAGCGCCGTCGTCATCGCGGTGGCATCGACATTCTCGAAATTGGTCACGACTGCGGTGTCGCCGGCGGTCTGATCGAGGCCGGCCGCGACGGCGAAATTGACCGCGGTGACCGTGCTCGAGGCCGGCAGCACCAGCGTATCGTTGCCGTCACCACCGTCGATCGAGACCTCGTTGCCGTGAACGTAGACGATGTCGTTTCCGGCACCGGCACTGATCGTATCGGCGCCGCCACCGCCATCGATCGTATCATTTCCGGAGCCGCCGGTGATCGTGTTGGCGCCCACCGATCCGGTGATCGTCGCGCCCGATGTCAGCGCCGAGGCGTCGACATTCTGGAAGTTCGCAACGTTGGTGGAATCGCCGCTGGTCTGATCGGCATTGGCAAGATTGATGGTCGCTGCCGCGCGCAGCACCAGGGTGTTGGTGCCGCTGCCGCCATCGAGCGAGACTTCCGTTCCCCAATAGGAGACGGAATCATTGCCTCCACCGGCATCGATGACGTCAGCACCGCCGCCACCATTGATGACGTCGTCGCCGGCGCCGCCGGTGATGACGTTGGCGGCGGAGGATCCGATGATCGAGATGCCCTGCCCGCTTCCGAGCGCGCTGGCGTCGACGTTCTGGAAATTGGAGACGAGCACGGAATCGCCGACCGATTGATCGGCATGTCCGAGATTGATGTCGGTGGCATCCAGGAGGCGGATCGTGTTGGTGCCGGTGCCGCCGTCGATGCTGGTTTCGCCGCCGTGATACGCCACCGTGTCGTCGCCGGCGCCAGCCTGGATCACGTCGGCGCCGCCGCCGCCATCGATGGCGTCGTTGCCGCTGCCGGTGACGATCGAGTTGGCCGATGTCGATCCCGTCACGATGAGATCCGACGAGAGCGCGCTGCCGTCGAGATTCTCGAACCGCGTCACGTTGACGGCGTCGCCGACGGTCTGGTCGGCGCCTGCCGCAACCGCGAAATTCACCTGGGTGATGCCGCCGGACGCCGCCAGCACCAGCGTATCTGTGCCCGCGCCGCCGTCGATCGACGTTTCCGTCCCGTGATAAATGACGGTATCGTTGCCGGCCCCGCCGCTGATCGTATCAGCGCCGCCATCGCCGTCGAGCGTGTCATCGCCCGAGCCGCCCTTGATGATGTTGGCGCCGGTCGAGCCGGTGATGTTGACGCTTGCGCTCAGAGGCGACGCATCGACATTGATGAAATTGGCGACATTCGTTGCGTCGCCCGCGGTCTGGTCGGCGTTGTAGAGCTCGACGATGGTCGCGGCCAACATCAGCAGCGTGTTGTTGCCGCTGCCGCCGTCGATCGTGTTCTCGGTGCCGTGATAGGCAATCGTATCGTCGCCGCCGCCACCCTGGATGGTGTCGCTGCCGCCGCCGCCATCGATGGTGTCGTTGCCGGCGCCGCCGATCAGGACATTGGCGATGGACGATCCGGTGATCGAGACGGGCTGCGCGGATGTCAGCGACGAGGCATCGACGTTCTGGAAATTGGTGACAACAGTGGTGTCGCCGCTGGTCTGGTCCGCCGCCGCGAGATTGACCGTGGCCTGCGCCAGCATCACCAGCGTGTTGTTGTCCGTTCCGCCGTCGATCACCGCCTCGGTGCCGCGATAGATCACGGTATCGTTGCCGGCGCCCGCATGAATGACATCGGCGCCGCCGCCGCCATCGATGGTGTCGGCTCCGGAACTGCCGGTGATCACGTTGACGCCGGTAGAGCCGGTGATCGAAACACCCGTGCTCAGCGCGGACGCGTCGACATTCTGGAAATTGGTGACGTTGACGGTGTCGCCTGATGTCTGGTCGGCATTGGCCAGATTGACGGTGACGGCCGTGGCGAGAGCCAGCGTGTTCGTTCCCGTGCCGCCGTCAATCGAAATTTCGGAGCCGCGATAGGTGATCGTGTCATCGCCGCCGCCGCCGATCAATGTGTCGGCACCGCCGGCGCCATCGATGACGTCATTGCCGGCACCACCGGTAATGACGTTTGCGCCGCTGTTGCCGATCAGAATGTTGTTGCCGGTGGCCGAGCCGATCAGGTTGCTGATCCCGATCAGCGTGTCGCCGTCGGCCAGCCCGCCGGAGCCGGTACCAGTCGTCAGATTGACTGAGACGCCCGTCGCCGAGGCGCTGTAGTCGACGGTATCATTGCCGCCATTGCCGATGATGATATCGCCGCCGCCGCTGCCATAGAAGGTGTTGTCACCGGCGGTGCCGGTCAGCTTGTCGGCGTATGCCGAGCCTTCGATATTGGTGAAGTTCTGCAGAACGTCGCCTTCGGCATAGCCTCCATGCGCACTGCCGGTGGACAGGTCCACCGTGACGCCCTCGTTGGAATATTTGTAGGAGACGGTGTTGTTTCCGGTGCCGCCGTCCAGATTGTCATGGCCCGGCCCGGCATAGACCCAATCGTCGCCGGCGCCGGCAGAAATAGTCGCGCCCGGCGGCGTAGCGTTCAGCGCGTAGATCGTCGATTTGCCGTCAGCCGAGACGATCGTGACATCGCTCTCGCTGGTGACGTCGCGGATGACGAAGGCCTGGCTTCCGGAATACAGCCGGGTCGCGCCGCTCGCATCTACCGTGCCGAACAGGATGTTGAGGTTGAAGCTGCCGAGGAATCCGTTGGCATCGGGCTGCGTGGCCGATGTCGGCAGGACGTAGCGCAGCTCGATCTGCAGATGGGTCGGATCGAGCGGATCGAGCTGGACGATCCAGTTCGAGCCGCTCTGGACGCCGTTGTTGATCGCATAGCCGGCGGGCAGATTGGTGATCGTCGCAGTCTTCGCCGTGATGCCCGCATCGGGGAAGCTGACATGCACATCGATCAGACGCTCCGTCGTGCCCGATGGCATCCGGTTCGGGTCTGCCGCGTAGATGATGTCGTTCTGCGCGGTTCCGGTCAACGTTCGCATCTGCTGCTGGACCGAGAACGTCGGATCAGTGGTAGCCGGGATTTCAGATGCTGCGCCGAGGATCTGGTTTCCGCCCGACGGCAGCGCCGTGACCTTGTCGCCGGAGACACCCAACAGAGTGATGGAAAGGTTGGCCGCGCTGACGTTGCCATCACCGTTGCCATTGCCGTTGCCCGTATCCGTGCTGGTGTTCGTGTTGGGCACGGCATCGGACGTATGATGCGACGACGGCGGCGATCCCGACGAGGCCGGGACAGCGTCGTCGCCGGGCGGCCGCTTGAAGGAGCGGTCCGCAGGCGGCTCCGGCGGCTTGTCGAAATCGGCAACCGCGGCGATCTTCGCGGTCGGCGCTGCGGGCTGTGGCGGCGGCGCGGGCGGCGTATCCTCCGCCGTCTCCTTCGACTCTTTCTGGTCCTTGCCCTGGTCCTGGTTCTGCGGGTCGGGTTTGGTGCCCGAGCCGAGCAACGCCGAATTGTCGTCGTTCAGCAGATGCAGATCATCGACCGCAGCCAGCATCTGCTGCGGCGAGACCACCTTGTCGGAGAAATTGGCATCCGCGCTCTCCGGCCCGACCAGGCTGAAGGCGTAGCCGGGCAGAATGACCTTCGCACCATCGGGAAACAGCAGCACGAGATCGACGTCGAGCACGGCGAACTTGACGTCGGTGGAAGCGAAGTCGAGCTTGAGATGCGCCCCCGGAGGGACCTCGACGACGCTGATCGAGCCCGGCGCCGGGCGGTGAATCGACGTGATGATGGCGTCGCCGCCTTGCGCCGGAGCAAGCGCCGCAGCCTTGTCACCACCCTGCGACGGAGCGCCTGGCTTGGCGTTATCAGATTTCGTGTCGGCAACGTCCATAATAGCAACACCGGAACAGATTGGCGACACAAAGGCTGTCACTCATTCCGTTCACCATCCGTGTCCTTCGTTAAAGTGATCTTCCTCTTAAGACACCGGTGAGCTTCGCGAGCGGCAGGGGTCTCCGGCTGGTTTACTGTTTGTTAAAACTCACCGCCCAAAAAGCCGACAGACGAGGCGTAGTGGGTATTCCATGACCGCCGCTCGGATGCGTGCGGCGACGCGTCCAACGATGCGGCAGATTCTCGAACATGTTGTTAGCCGGCCGGAGATCGCACGGCGGTCTCGACCAGCGTTCCGACATTGCGCAGGATTCCGTATGCCGCCCGGAGCTGCTCGTATTTGCCGTTGACCGCGTTCTTCTGCATCGTGAAGACCACCATGCGGCTATCCAGCACCTCGAACACGGTGCGTTTGCCGGCCTTGAACTGCTCCAAATAGAGCGTGTTGGCTTTCTGCGCCGTGGCGATGCCCTGGATCGCCGATGTCTCCTTGATGCGATTGGCTGACAGCGCCTGATAGAACCGCCTCAGATTGAGCTCGATGCCCTCCTTCTCGTCCAGCGTTCGGAAGTCGTTCGCCTTCTTGTCCTCGCGGATGCGATCGACCTGCGCTGCCATGATGCCGCCATCGAACAGCTTGTAGGACACCATCACCATCAGCCGTGAATCGACGATGCCCTGGCTCGCCGCCTGATTGCCGATGTAGTGCTTCACCAGCCCGTCGCCCTGCAGATCGACGCGCGGCAATTGCTGCGCCTTCTGCGAGGCGAGCTGATAGTCGATCGAAGCACCGCTCGCGCTCAAGGCAAGCAATGACGGATTGGATTGCCTGGCCGCCGCGAGCGCCGGCTCATAGGAGGAGGGAATGCGAGGCAGCGGCGGCGGCGACCGCCGGACCTGGGTCGGTTCGAGCTTCGTGAGCCGGAAGAACTCGTCCTCAGCCGTCCTGAGCGAGGTCGTGATGTCGGTGCGCACCGCCTCCACCTCGATCACCTTGGACTTGATCCGGTTGACGTCGGCGACGGTGCCGTTGCCCTGGCTCTCGCTGAGCGTCACCAGCTTGGCAAAAGCGTTGTCGTCGGCGACAACCTTGTCGATCAGCGCGATCAGCTCGCTCTGCTCGAGCAGGTTGAAATAGGCATTGGCGGTCCGAAGCGCGATGTCTTCCGCCTGGTCGGCGAGACGAAGGCGCTCGGCATCGACAAGCGATTTGCTGCGCGCAATGTCGGCCTTGGCGGCGCCGAAATCGTAGACGAGCTGCCGCAGCGTGAATCCCGCATCAGATCGCGAGCTGCCGGGAATGGCAACATCACCGAACTGTTGAGGATAGTTCACGTACGATCCGAGATAGGAGCCGCCGGAACCCGCATAGACCTGCAGCTGCGGCTTGAGCGCGCCTTGCGCAGTGCGGACGTCCGCGAGCGATCCCGTCACCCTGGCCGCCTGCGCGCCCATCAGGGGATGGCTGAGCACTGCGGCTCCGACCGCTTCGCCGAGCAGAATGCCGCGCCCCTTCGGCATAGGTCTCGTGGTGTCGCTCGGGCCTGGTCTCGCGATCTGCGGCGCGACCGGCGCTGCAATCGACGCCAGATTGCTCGAAGCGCTCGCGACCTGGGGATAGACTTCCTTGCGCTCGATGATCGGACTGACCGGGGACGTCGTTGAAACATCGGCGGTTGCCGCCTGGGGCTCGGCTTTGCGGCCTTGCGCCTCAGCCGCAGGCGCGGCCGGCCGCGTCGCCGGCGCATCGATGACAGCCGCATTCGCATTGGCGATGGAGTCCGGCGGCTGCGTCAGCGGATTGAGACGCACCACCGCAGTCAGGAACGGGCTGTTCGGCACCGAGGTCGTCGTCACGCAAGCCCCGAGCGGGACCGTCAGAAGGGAGAGCGCAGCGAGCCGCGCGACATCGCCGCAGCGGCTGCGCATCCCCGTGCGCCATGAACACGCGCGAGCCATTACTCTGCCGGAACGGTCGGAGAAAGGCTTGCGGCGCGAGCAGCGCGCACGCCCCCGTCGTGGACGGTCCGCAGAAATTCAGAAACGACACTCATGATTCACGACGCCAAAAATACGAACATCTACATCGTTGTTAATGCTCCATTATCGTTAATGCCGACTAAAACTCGGGCTGTCCGCGCTAACTAATTTGCCGAAAGAACCGTATAATTACTGAGACGTCGCGCTATGAGCTCGCACGCGCACGTTATAGTTGCGCGAATAGCGCGGCATTCACTACCGCAGATCGCAATGATGATTAGTTAGTTAGTTAGTTGCGTTTTGCCAGAAACGAATCGGCGACGTTGAAGCCATACTCGTCGATGATGCGATCGACCGCGCCCTCTTCGATCTCACCGAAGAACTGGATGCCGTAGCCTTCGGGACGCACCGCACGGATCCGGCCCTCGATCTCGAAATACTCGGTATGGATGAGAACGACCTCGTTCACGCGGTCCAGGACGAACATGGAGGCTTGCCGGAACGTACAACCTCCGAGCGAGACTTCGAGCAGCGCACCGTCGAACTCGGCGCCGATCTCGATGACCTTCATGGTGCCGATGAGGACGCAGGCATGACGGTTGTGGCGCCTGGAGAAGGTCGGCTTCTGGCGCTTGCGAAACTTCGGCAGCGAAAGCCTAGGCAGCCCGATCACGCTTCTGCTGGCCGCATTGCTCATCGGAAGGCTCCTGCTTCGTTCATCACATCGGGATCGGACATCAGTTGCTCGCAACCATTTCGCCGCGATCCGCCTGCTTCAGCACATCCGGATAGGCGGCCATCGATACGCCGGCATCGCGCTCGAGCCAGTCAAGGCTCGGCGAGAGCTCGGGCTCGCCATTGGTGCGGCTTTCGTTCGACAGGTCGTCGATCATTCCGGGAAGACGATGCTCGGCGGGCCGGCGCTGCGAAAACTGCGCGACGGCCTGCTCGAGCCGCTGCATCTGATCGGCGACGGAGAGCCCCATCGGACCGACCGCATCCTTGACCGCCTCTTGAATCCGCGTGCCCATGTCGTTGCTCAGGCGCGCCGACAATTGTTCTGACGTTTGCGCATTCTGCTCGATTGCGTCACCCAGCCGTGCGGAGGTGTCGGCATGCCATTGCGCGAACTGCCTGTGAGCTCCGGCAAGATCGCTCACCATGCCCCGCGTCGTGGCCAATTCGGTGGTGACGGTTTGTGTCACGCCGTTGGTCAGCGCGTCGAGGCTCGTGCCGAGCTGTGACAGGGTTTGCATCACGCCTTCCATCAGCCGGGCATGATCCTCCTGCCTGGCCTGCAGGCTGTGCAACAGCCGGACCGCATCATCGAAGCTCGACGCGACCTTGGAATAGTCGGCCATCATGGTCGTGGTGGCCTGGGCGAAGGGGCCCTCGACGACCCCGTGGACACCCTTCGGTGCCATCGCCTCCTCACGCTCCTGATCGCCGATCTGCACGACGCCAGCCAGCCAGGATTCGAATCCGTGCTTCAGAACGCCGCCCGCCTGGCCCGCAAATCGATTGAGCAGGCCT
>Ga0209677_101126_pt1 | contig 12535 bp, 7 predicted proteins | sample AraplaCvi_mCL_r2_2_FD_184285 | JGI IMG/M metagenome (GOLD analysis project Ga0209677, IMG submission 184285) | Arabidopsis root microbial communities from North Carolina, USA - plate scrape CL_Cvi_mCL_r2 (SPAdes) (version 2) | ecosystem: Host-associated > Plants > Roots > Endosphere | place: USA... | reverse complement strand
AGTCGCTGGTCCAGGGTTTTGCGGTCGTGGTCGCGGCGACCGGATAGATGATCGCGGGATGCGAGTCGGCCGGGAAGGTGCCGACGATCTTCACGCCGGGTTCGACCTTGGCGTCGGTGGAATAGACGATGCCGAGGTTGGCTTCGCCGCGCGCCACCAGCGTCAGCGCTGCGCGCACGCTCTCGGCCATCGCGAATTTCGGCTCGGCCGCCTGCCATGCGCCCAGCTTCTCCAGCGCCGCCTTCGCATACTTTCCTACCGGCACCGACTTGACGTCGCCGGTCGCGATCCTGCCGTCACCGGCGAGTTTTGCGAGATCGAAGCCCTGCGCGATGGTGACGTTGTCGATCTTGGAATCCTTCGGGGCGATCAGCACGATGCTGTTGCCGAGCAAATTGACCCGGGTCGGCTCGTTGATGGTCTTCTTAGCTGTCGCGTAATCCATCCAGTCGGTATCGGCCGAGACGAACACGTCGGCCGGTGCGCCCTGCTCGATCTGCTTGGCGAGCACGGAGCTTGCGGCATAGCTGACGCTGAACTTGACGCCGGTTTTGGCGGTATAGGCGGCGTCGATCTCGTCGAGCGCGTTCTTCATCGAGGCTGCCGCGAACACGGTGATGGTCTTGTCCTGTGCGGCGGCAGGCGACACGGCCGCGAGCAGAACGACGAAGGCGGAGAAAAGTACGGAAAGGCGGGACATCGGGGCGCTCCATGCGCGCGTGTGCGCGCCAATAGGGCACGCAAGACGGCGTTGGTTGAGTAAGGTTCGCGATCGGCGGACGCGCTGTTCCGGGAAGCCCGATGGACTTACGGTCCCTCAGGATGTCGCTGGGCGTGACCATAACAGGCCGGCGGAACAGGTCAAAGCCGACCTTCGAGGTCAAAGCTGACCTTTGAGGTCCAAGCCGAGCTTTGGCCCGCTCCCTGCCTATTCGCCCGGCAGGATCGCGATCGAGACGAGATTGTCCCCGGCGCCGCTGATCTGGAGCACGAAGGGCTGCGCCGACAGCTGGTATTTCATGGTCTTGCGGATGCCGTCGCAGTCGGTGGCGCCGCTGAAGGCCACCGGCTTGAGGACATGGCCGTCCTGGACCACGTCGACCCAGGCCCCGCCGGACAGGCTGATCGTATAGAGCCCGGCCTTCGCGGTCCTGACGCTGATGAAACCGGCAAAGGTGCCATCCTTCGGCGCCCGTTCTGGCGGTGTCGGCAGTTTTGCCTCCGTGGTCGCGACCAGCCCCAACGTGATCGCCGACGACGGCATCGCGGCCTGTTCGCTCCCCGACGCGAGCCTGGCACGATCCGGCGCAGTGAGCGCGGCGCGCTCGCGCGCGATCGGCCATTTGAACTTGTCGCAGCCGCTGGGCTCTTCGGCGGCGAGAGCGGAGGTGACGCCGAGCGAGAGCGCGGCGAGGATGGCGAGGGCGCGCATGTCAAATCCCATCGTTGGCCGCGCTGTGAATGCGGGGCTTGCGGTCAGGTGTTGAAAGCGGGATGCGCGTCCCGGGGGAGCCGCGGGCTTACGGTCGAGCGGCGAAGTAATCTTATCGCGTTTGGGGCGCGCGAACCAACCAACTCCTCGTCATCCCGGGGCGCGCGCAGCGCGAGCCCGGGATCCATAACCACAGGCAGGAATTTGGCGAAGACCCGGAGTTGCCTGCTCGCGCCACAACCACTCCTTGGGATTATGGGTCCCGGGCTCGCTTCGCGCCCCGGGACGACACCGATCGGGAGGAGACAGCGTACGCTACGGCTTCGCGTCGCTCGCGTGCAGCACGACCTTGCAGGCGGCCGGCATCTGCGCCAGCGTCATCGGCGGCTTCGGCTTGGGCGGTTCCGGTGGCGGCTTCGGGTGCAGCACACCGTCGCTGAACCAATAGGCGAGATCGGCCGGCTTGCAGCCTTCGTCCTCGGATTGCGACGGCTGACCCTCGCATTCGCCCGCGCCCGCCGGGCAGTGCATGCGGATGTGGAAATGATAGTCGTGGCCCCACCACGGCCGGATCTTCGACAGCCAGGCGCGGTCGCCCTTGGCTTCGCGGCACAGCGCCTTCTTGATCGCGGCATTGACGAAAATGCGCTGCACCGCCGGCTCCCGCGCGGCGTCGCGCAGCACCAGCACATGGCCTGAAGTGAACACCTTCGGATCGACGTCGAGCCGGTCCTGCCGCACCATCATCACCGCCGACATCTCTTCGCGCTCCTCGCGCGAGAGCCGGCGGTCCGGCATCGGCGTCAGCCAGATGTCGGCGTCGAGCCCGATCTGGTGGCTGGCATGGCCTGACAGCGCCGGCCCGCCGCGCGGCTGGGCGATGTCGCCGACCAGGATGCCGGGCCAGCCGGAATCCTTGCTCGCTTTAGCCGCGAGCCGCTTGATCAGCGCGATCATGTCGGGGTGGCCGAAATTGCGGTTACGCGACAGCCGCATCACCTGCCAATGGTCGCCGTTGAGCGGCATCGGCATGGCGCCGCCGATGCAGCCCCTGGTGTAGGAACCGATGACATGGGCCGGTCCCTTCGACGGCAACAGCTTGCGCGCAAACAGCTCCTTGGCGCCGAGCGTGGGATCATCGGGATTGGCGAGCGGGGGCAGGGGCTTTGGCGTGACGCTGCCCTTGTCCTGAGCCGGAGCGTCGCCGGCGGCCAGGAACATCATGACAAGCAGGAGAGGTGCGAGGCGGCGGGGACTCATGCTGATCCTTATAGCCGAACGCCTCGTCAGGGTTAACAATCAGGCACGCAGCCGACGGCAGCTCACGCTGTCTTTACAGCCGCGGCCTCCGTGCTCACCTCGACCATCCGCGATCATTCGAAAGTTCTGGATTTCGCGCCGTCCGGCCGCTTTTTTAACAGCGCGATAACCGTATCCTGCGTTGACCAATATTCGTGCGTGGAGCGGGATTCGCTTGATAGGTGCATGCAATCGGACGCGCCTCCGGAATTGATTCATGGAGAGCGCGCGTTTTTGCACCACCTCTCGCTCCGATTGCGACGAGGGAGCAGGCTCGCAGTGCCCGCCGACGCCGTTCGCGCCTCTCAAACAGGCAAAACGGGCCGCCCGCAGCAGTCGCGGAGCCGACGGTTCCGGGGTGGCCCCGCCGAAGATTACTTTTTTTTCAGACACTTGCCTCAAAGCTTGCGGCCGCTGGACGCGGCGAGGACGAGTGAAGTTGGGTTTGGGGTCTCGAAAGACAAAAAAGCGAAAGCAGAGCGTGCTCGCGAGGGCTGGCCGACAGCCGCGCAAGCCGCGATTCGCGCGCGCGCCTCATCGGCCCGTTGAAGATGACGCGCTGGTGCAGAGCCGCGCCGAAGCCGAAGCGGCCATCGCCGAGGCCCGCAAATCGCATGAACGGCTGCGCCAGGCCGTCGACTTGCTGCCGCAGGGCATCGTGATCCTCGATCCCGAAGGCCGCTACGTCCTCTGGAACAAGCAATATTCCGAGATCTACAGCAAGACCGCCGATCTCTTCAAGGAAGGCGCCCGGCTGGAGGATACGCTGCGCGTCGGGGTTGCCCGCGGCGACTATCCGGAAGCCGCCGGCCACGAGGAAGAGTGGATCGCGCAGCGGCTGAAGAAGCTCTACGAGCCCGGCAAGCGGCATGAGCAGACGCTGTCGGATGGCCGTGTCATCCTGATCGAGGAGCGCCGCACCGATGACGGCGGCGTGGTCGGCCTGCGTGTCGACATCACCGAGTTGAAGCAGCGCGAGGCCTCGTTCCGGCTGTTGTTCGACGGCAATCCCGTGCCCATGATCGTCTGCGCGCTGGACGACGAGCGCATCCTCGGCGTCAACGACGCCGCGGTCGCCCATTACGGCTATAGCCGCGCCGAGTTCGAGCGGCTGAAGATCCGCTCCCTCCAGGCCTTCGACAGCGAGCCGCCCTGGACCGCCGATCGGTCCAGCGACGAGCAGGCGGCGCGCACCTGGAAGCACGTCAAGGCCGACGGCGCGCTGATCGACCTTGCGATCTACTCGCGCGAGTTGACCTATGCCGAGCGCCCCGCGGTGCTGCTCGCGCTGATGGACATCACCGAGCGCAAGCGCGCCGAGGCGCGGCTCGCCTTCATGGCCCAGCATGACGGGCTCACCGGACTGCCCAACCGCAATCTGCTGCGCCAGCAGGTCGACGAGATGCTGCAGCATATGCGGCGCAGCTCGGACAAGGTCGCGCTGCTGATGCTGGGACTGGACAATTTCAGGGCGGTCAACGACACGCTGGGACATGCGGTCGGCGACAAGCTGCTGCGCGGCGTCGCCAAGCGGCTGCGCTCGACCTTGCGCGAGGACGACGCGCTGGCGCGGCTCAACTCGGACGAGTTCGCCATCGTTCAAAGCGGCCTCACGCGGCCCGAAGACGCGGTGATCCTCGCAAAACGCCTGCTGGATGCCATCGCCGATCCCTATCTGCTCGACGGCCATTCGGTGGTGATCGGCGCCTCCATCGGCATCGCGATGGCGCCCGGCGACGGCGATGAGTCCGAAAAGCTGCTCAAGAGCGCCGACATGGCGCTGTCGCGCGCCAAGGCCGATGCGCGCGGCACCTTCGCCTTTTTCGAGGCCGCGCTCGATGCAAAGGCGCAGAGCCGCCGCAAGATCGAGGTCGAGCTGCGCGACGCCATCCAGAACGACGTGCTGCGGCCGTATTACCAGCCGCTGATCGATCTTACGAGCGGACGCATCACCGGCTTCGAGGCGCTGGTGCGCTGGCCGCATGCCGAGCGCGGCATGGTCTCGCCGGCCGAGTTCATCCCGGTGGCCGAGGAAACCGGCCTGATCAATCCGCTCGGTGGGTTGATGCTGCGCCGTGCCTGCCTCGACGCCGCGACCTGGCCGGACGACGTCCGCGTCGCCGTCAATCTGTCGCCGCTGCAGTTCCGCAGCGGCAATCTGCTCTCGGTGGTGACCGACGCGCTGAAGCATTCCGGCCTGCCGCCGCGGCGGCTGGAGCTCGAGATCACCGAGACGCTGCTGCTGGAGAAGAGCGCCCAGGTGCTGGCGACGCTGCATGCGCTGCGTGCGCTCGGCGTGCGCATCTCGATGGATGATTTCGGCACCGGCTATTCCAGCCTCAGCTATCTCAGAAGCTTCCCGTTCGACAAGATCAAGATCGACCAGTCCTTCGTGCGCGATCTCGGCGCCAACCGCGAAGCCCAGGCGATCATCCGCTCGATCGTCAGCCTCGGCAAAGGCCTTGGCGTCACCATCACCGCCGAAGGCGTCGAGACCGAGGCCGAGCTGAGCTGCCTGCGAGCCGAAGGCTGCGACGAGGGCCAGGGCTTCCTGTTCAGCAAGGCCCGCCCCAACGCCGAGATCATCAGCCTGCTGAAGGCGCAGCGCGGCATCGACGGCGACGAAGAAGACGCTGCGATGGTGGCGTGAGACTACGAGCTGTCGCGATCCGAAAAAGTCGTCATGCCCGGGCTTGTCCCGGGCATCCACGTTCTTCGTACCGTGAAGCAAGACGTGGATGGCCGGGACAAGCCCGGCCATGACGAGGGGAGATTGGCGGTGCGCCCCTGCCGCAAGCGGGAGAGGTTTAAGCGAGCCCGCGGCTCGACGGTCCTAACCCCAGCCGAAACCTTAAGCCGCCCGAAGCCCCGCCAGGAACGTGTCCACGCTCTTCTTCAGCGCCGATGCATGCTGCCCGAGCTCGCCCGAGGCCGCCATCACATTGCCGGCCAGCGCGCGCGATTGATCCGCGGCCTGGCTTGCGCCGGCGACATTGGCGGAGACGTCGGTGGTGCCCGCGGAGGCCTGCTGCACGCTGCGGGCGATCTCCCGCGTCGCCGAGCCCTGCTCTTCGACGGCGGCGGCAATCGTCGTGGTGATGCCGCTGATCTCGCGGATGGTGCCGCTGATGCTTGAGATCGCGGTGACGCAATTGCCGGTCGCCGCCTGGATCGCCGAGACCTGGCTTGCGATCTCGTCGGTCGCCTTCGCGGTCTGGCTGGCCAGCTCCTTCACCTCGGAGGCGACGACGGCGAAGCCGCGGCCGGCCTCGCCTGCGCGCGCCGCCTCGATCGTGGCGTTGAGGGCCAGCAGATTGGTCTGGCTTGCGATCTCGCTGATCAGCCGCAGCACGTCGCCGATGCGCTCGGCGGCGCCGGCAAGGCTGGTGACCATCTCGGTGGTCTCGGCCGCCTTGACCACCGCGCCGCTCGCGACCTGGCTGGAATGGGTGACCTGACGGCCGATCTCGCTCACCGACGAGGCCAGTTCCTCGGTCGCCGCGGCAACCGCATTCACGCTGGTCGAGGCTTCCTCGGACGCCGTCGCCGCGGCGGAAGCGCGCTGCGAAGTGCCGTTGACGCTTGCAGTGATCTCGCCGGCGACGCTCTGCATACCCTCGGTGGCCCGGGCGACCGCCGCGACCACGCCCTTGACGTCGGCCTCGAAGCGGTCGGCCATCTGGCGCTGCAGCGCCTGCTTCTCGACCTCCGCCTTGGCCTTGTCGGCCTCCTGCGCCTCGCGCATCGCGACGGATTCGAGCATGTTGCGGCGGAACATCTCGACCGCCTTGGCCATGGTGCCGAGCTCGTCCGGGCGTTCGCTGCCGGGAATGGTGACGCTGGTGTCGCCGCTGGACAGCCGGTTCATGACGGCGGTGATCGCGGTGAGCGGGCGCGACAGCCCGCGTCCGAGCAACAGCGCCAGCACGATCGCTGCGGCCAGGATCGCGACCGTGCCGAGGATCAAATTGCGCTCGGCGGTGGCGAACGCGGCCTCGTATTCGGTCGTGTCCTTGATGATCTCGAGCACGCCCACCGGCGCCCCTGCATAGTTCTTGATCGGGCCGGCATAGACCTCCACCGGATGGCCGTCGAGTTCGGCTTCGTGCCGGATCGATGTGCCGTCGACCGCGCCCTTCAACTGGTCGAGCGGGGTGACCACCGTGCTGCCGAAGGTCGAGGACAGCTTGTTCAGGGTCTTGCCGTCGAGCGAGTAGACGGCAAGGTCGATGCCGAAGCGCTTCTTGGCGCGCTCGACGAATTCCTTGCCGAAGGCCGCGCCGATGTCGACGTTGGCGATGCTCTTGCCGTCGCGCATGATCGGCGTCATGCCGAAGATGCCGAGCGCCTCACGACCCGGTTCGACGCCCACGATTGACCGGCCTGTCTTGATCGCCTCGACGACGGTCTCCCGGCGTGTGGAGACGTCGTCGCCGAAGGTCTTCGGGGCATGGACGCGGTAAAACGCGATTGCGGGCGGAAGCTGGAAGGTGATCAGCGGAATGCCCTGCGCCTTCAGCGACTTGTTGGCGTCGCCGAGCAGCGCGGCGAGGCCGTCACGGTCGCCCTTGGCGATGGCGTCGCCGACCGGCGGCAGTGCGGCAATCACGGACGAGACGGCGAGCGCCGCGCGCCCCTCATAGTCGATCGCTGCGATCACGCTTTCATATTGCAGCTTGAGCTGCTGATCGAGCGCCATGCGTGTCAGCGCCCGCTGCTGGGTGATCGAGAAGCCGGAGAGGATGGCGCAGGCCACCGCGACCGTGAGCGCGATGGCGAGAATCAGGCGAGCGGCAATCGACTTGAGCTTGATCATCAGAATTCCCAGGCATTTCCAGAATCTTGCTTTTGTCGAAAGCTGTCAGAAATTGCTTAACAACAAGGGCGGCAGGCCTCGGTGTTTCAATGGGGGCGTCCCATCCTTTTGCATGACTCGATGCAGTGGGTGCATGGAGAGCGCGCTCATTCGCCGCAAGCGGGGACGGTGCGCCGGAGCTTCGCCTGCCGGCGACTATCGGTTTTCGGCAAGGATCGCCTTGCCGACATCCTCGTCATGCCCCCGGATTGATGCAGGTCAACACCCCCGGGTCCATCCGGACTATCTAAAGTCCGTAATCACATTCGAAGTTCGCATCGATGCTCTCGCTCCCTCGCGTGAAGTGCCCGCGGCGCCGATCGCGGATGCTGGGCCCAATTCTGCTTGTGCTCGCGCTTGCCGGTCTGCCTCGCGCTGCGATCGCCGATGACGAGGTGAAGCTCACTGCGACGCAGGCTCAGAACCTCGGGGTCCGCGTGACCCATCCGATCTCGAGCCGGACCGATCAGACGCTGCCCTATCCGGCGCAGATCGTGATTCCCACCCCGCAATTATGGGTGGTGAGCGCGCCGGTCGCCGGCATGGTCACCAATCTGGCGGTCGCGCGCGGCGATCGGGTCATCGCCGGACAGAAGCTGGTAACCCTGCAGAGCCCGAGCTTCGTCTCGCTGCAGCGCGACTATCTGCAAGCCGTGGCGCAGGAGGTTCTCGCCAACAACCAGTTGAGGCGGAATGCCGATCTGTTCGAGGGCAAGGCGGTGCCGCAGCGCGTTCTGGAGGCCAGCCAGACCGAAGCTCGCCAGGCCGGCATCGTGCTGGCCGAGCGGCGGCAAATGCTCCATCTGAGCGGCATGTCGGACGAGGCGGTCTCACGCCTGATCAACGACGCCGCGATCAGCGCCACGCTGACCGTCCACGCTCCGCAGGCGGCTTCCGTCGTCGACATCGCGGTATCCCCGGGGCAGCGGCTGGAGCAGGCAGCGCCGCTGGTGAAGCTGGCGCGGCTTTCACCGGTGTGGGCCGAGATTGCAATTCCCGCGTCGAGCATCCGGGCCGTTCAAGCCGGCGCGAAGGTCGAGATCGAGGGCTATGATGCGCCGGGCCGTGTCATACTGGTGTCCGAGACGACCGACGCGGCAAGCCAGACCATCCTCGTTCGCGCGGAGATGCCGAACGAGGGCGGTGGGCTGCGCCCCGGCCAGACCGCAACGGCGCGCATCGCCTTTCTCTCCGCGGGCGAAAGCGCCTGGGAGATTCCCTATAGCGGCCTCGTTCGCCGCGGCGAGCAGACCTCGGTTTTTGTGGCCATCGCAGGCGGCTTCCGTCTCGTTCCCGTCACGTTGCTGGCCGAGGACCAGGATCACGTTGTGGTCGCCGGCCCGATCAGCGACAAGGACGAGATCGCAATCGGCGGCATCTCGGCATTGCGGGGCATTCTCTCGCGGCTCGGAGCTGGCCAGTAATGCTGCAGCGTCTGGTCGCATTTGCGCTGTCGCAGCGGCTGTTCGTTGCACTCGGCGTGCTGCTGCTGGTCGGAGCCGCTGCGGTCTTTCTCCCGGGACTTCCGATCGACGCTTTTCCGGACGTGTCTCCGGTGCAGGTGAAGATCATCATGAAGGCACCGGGCCTGACCCCGGAAGAGGTCGAGCAGCGCATTACCGTTCCGATCGAGCTTGAGCTGCTCGGGCTTCCCGACAAGAAGATTCTCCGCTCCACCACCAAATACGCGCTGGCCGACATCACCGTCGATTTCGAGGACGGCACCGACATCTACTGGGCCCGCAACCAGGTCTCAGAGCGCCTATCCAACATCGCGCGCGATTTTCCGGAGGGCGTCAGCGGCGGACTGGCGCCGATCACCAGCCCGCTCGGCGAGATGTTCATGTTCACCATCGACAGCACCGAATTGTCGCTGGCCGAGCGGCGAACCCTGCTCGATTGGGTGATCCGCCCCGCGCTACGCACCGTCCCCGGCGTTGCCGACGTCAATTCGCTCGGCGGCCATGTGCGGGCGTTCGAGATCGTTCCTCTGGCCGACGCGCTCGCCGCCCGCGGGATTTCCTCCGAGCTGTTCCGGCGGGCCATCGAGGCCAACAGCCGAAACGATGGGGCCGGGCGCGTGAACCAGGGCGAGGACAGCTCGCTGGTGCGCATCGAGGGCAGCATTCGCACCATCGACGACATCAGGGCCATCGTCATCGACACCCGCGAGGGGGTTCCAATCCGGGTCAACGACGTGGCGCGCGTCAGGGTCGGCGCGCTGACGCGCTACGGGGCCGTCTCCTCCGACGGCCATGGCGAGACGGTGGAAGGCCTCGTGCTCGGCCTGCGCGGCGCCAATGCCGGCCAGCTCGTGCGTGATGTCCGGGCGCGCCTCGAGGAACTGCAGCCGTCGCTGCCGAAGGGCGTCTCCATCAACGTGTTCTACGACCGCAGCCGGCTGGTCGGGCGTGCGGTCGGAACGGTGGTGCGGGCTCTCGGCGAAGCCACCGTGCTCGTCGTGGTGCTCCTGCTGCTGTTTCTCGGCAATTGGCGCGCCTCGCTGGTGATCGCGCTCAGTCTGCCGCTGGCCATCGTCATTGCGCTTCTTGCCATGCGCGCGGTCGGCATGTCCGCCAATCTGATGAGCCTCGGCGGCCTTGCGATCGCGATCGGCATGCTGATCGACGCGCTGGTGGTCGTGGTCGAGAACATCGTCGGCAATCTCGGCAAGCACGAGCCCGGAAAGGGCCCGCCGTTGATCCATATAATATTTCGGTCGGTGTGCGAGGTGCTGCAGCCGGTCGCCTCCGGCGTCCTGATCATCATCATCGTGTTCGTGCCCTTGCTGACGCTGCAGGGCCTGGAGGGCAAGCTCTTCATTCCGGTCGCGCTCGCCATCATCTTCGCGCTGGCCGGCTCGCTGCTGCTTGCTCTCACCGTGGTTCCGGTCGCGACCTCGTTTCTGCTCAAATCCGCAAGCCATGGCGATCCGCTGCTGATCCGCCTCGCGCAGCGTGTCTATGCGCCGGCGCTGGACTGGGCCCTGAAGAACGAACGCAAGGTCGTCTTCGTCGCGCTGCTGGGGCTCGTCGCGGCAGGCTACGCCTACACGCAGCTCGGCAAGACCTTCATGCCGACCATGGATGAAGGCGACGTCATCGTCAGCGTGGAGACGCTGCCGTCCGTCAATCTCGATGAATCCATGGCCATCAATGCCAGGCTGCAGGCGGCCCTCATGAAGGTGCCTGACGTGGCCGGGACCGTCGCCCGGACCGGCTCGGACGAGCTCGGCCTCGATCCCATGGGGCCGAACCAGACCGATACGTTTCTGGTGCTGAAGCCCGTCGATGAGAGGAAAACCCGGGACCGAACGGAATTGCTGCAGGTCCTGCGCGACGTGCTGGCGGAGTTTCCGGGCCTGTCGCTCAGCTTCACCCAGCCGATCGACATGCGCGTGCAGGAGATGATCAGCGGCGTGCGCGGCGACGTCGCGGTCAAGATCTTCGGCACCGACATCGGCCAGCTCAACGACATCGCGACGAAACTCTCCGCGATCCTGTCGAGCATCGACGGCGCTGAAGACGTCTACACGACCATCAACGAGGGCGCCCAATACTACACGGTCGCCGTGAACCGGATGGAAGCGGGCCGACTCGGCCTGACCGTGGATGCCATCTCCAACGCGCTTCGCACCCAGATCGAGGGACGAATCATCGGGACGGCGCTGGAGGACGGCCGCCGCACGCCGATCCTGGTCCGGGGCAGCGAGACCACGCGGGAGGCGCCGACGCTGCTCGCGAGCCTGCCGCTGACGCTGTCGTCCGGGCAGCACGTCGCGCTGTCGCAGGTCGCCCGCATCCAGCGGGTTGATGGCCCCGTCAAGATCGACCGCGAGAATGGCAACCGGATGAGCGTCGTCCGCGCCAACGTCCGCGGCCGCGACATGGTCGGGTTCGTGCAGGCGGCCCAGCAGAAAGTTGCGGCCGAGCTCCCGCTGCCGAAGGGCTATCGGCTCACCTGGGGCGGACAGTTCGAGAACCAGCAGCGCGCGGCCGCGCGGCTGTCGATCGTGGTACCGGTCGCGATCGGCCTCATCTTCGTGCTGCTGTTCACCACCTTCGGCTCCGTGCGCCATGCCTTGCTGGTGCTCGTGAACATCCCCTTTGCGCTGATCGGCGGCGTCTTTGCGCTGGTGTCGACCGGTGAATATCTGTCGGTGCCGGCGTCCGTCGGCTTCATCGCGCTGCTCGGCATCGCGGTCCTGAACGGCGTGGTGCTGGTCTCGTATTTCAATCAGTTGCGCGCGCACGGTCTGGCCGAGGAGCGCATCGTCATCGACGGCGCCAGGCGGCGGCTGCGGCCGGTGCTGATGACCGCGAGCATCACTGCGCTGGGACTGATCCCGCTGCTGTTTGCTACCGGGCCGGGATCGGAGATCCAGCGCCCCCTCGCCATCGTGGTGATCGGGGGCCTGTTGTCCTCGACGCTGCTGACCCTGATCCTGCTGCCGATCCTGTATCGCCGGTTCGGCGGCGCTGCCAAGGCGGCCAGATGACCAGCGAAGCGGTCTGCCTCACCCTGATCGCCGCGCGCCAGCTTCGCGACGAGCTGTTCGACTATCTCAGCGAGCAGGCTGATCTGGTGCCGGGTTTTACGGCCTCCGATGCCGCGGGACATGGCGCCAACGTGCGGCTGCAGAGCCCGGAGGAACGCGTCAAGGGGCATGCCGACCAGGTGCTGGTCCGGATCGTCCTGCCAAACGCTGCTGCCGAGCGCCTGCTGGAGCGGCTCAAGGTGTCGTTTGCCGGGACCAACCTCGTCTATTGGGTGATGCCGGTGGCGGACTTCGGCATCATCGAGTGATGGGCTGGCGGTGCTGCGCGCGCGGTGCGGTCGGTAGGGCCGGGATGTCCTCACTCCAGAAGTGAGCGCACCGACGTGCCTCTCACTCGGGCAAGCCCGCCAGCCGCAAGCCGTTCGCGAGGCTGGCGCGATGCTCAGGACGC
>Ga0209677_101124_pt1 | contig 12538 bp, 11 predicted proteins | sample AraplaCvi_mCL_r2_2_FD_184285 | JGI IMG/M metagenome (GOLD analysis project Ga0209677, IMG submission 184285) | Arabidopsis root microbial communities from North Carolina, USA - plate scrape CL_Cvi_mCL_r2 (SPAdes) (version 2) | ecosystem: Host-associated > Plants > Roots > Endosphere | place: USA... | reverse complement strand
TGGCGCGCAAGGGCCTGGTGCGCGTGCACATGTCGGTGCCGACGCTGGACCCCGAGCTGTCGCGGCGCCTCGACCCGCGCGCCAACTCGCCCACGCGCCGCCTGCAGGCCATCGAGGAGCTCACCCAGGCCGGCGTGCCGGTGGCGGTGTACATCGCGCCGGTGATTCCGCTGCTGAACGAGCACGAGCTCGAGGACATCCTGCAGGCCTGCGCGGCGCGTGGCGCCACGCAAGGCCTGTACACGCTGCTGCGCCTGCCGCGCGAAGTGCGCGACCTGATGGCCGAATGGCTGCGCCGCTGGTACCCCGAGCGCGCCGCGCAGATCTGGCGGCAGATCCAGGGCATGCACGAGGGGCGCGACTACGACGCGCGCTTCGGCAAGCGCATGGTGGGCACGGGGGACGCGGCAGAGGCGCTGGCGCGGCGCTTCGACGCGGCGGCGGCGGCGCTGGGGATGACGTTTCCGGGACGGGAGACGTTGGACACGACATTGTTCAGGCCGCGCGGGGCGGCCACGGCGTCGCAGGGGAGCTTGTTCTAGCGGCGCCACGCCATCAGCCCAGCCGCCGCATCGCCTCATGCGACACCGTGGCACGCAGCACCGTGCCGGCCCCGGGCGCGGACTGAACCTCGAAGCGTCCGCCGATCGACGCGAGGCGTTCGCGCATGTTGCGCAGGCCGATGCCGCGGTGCGGATCGAGCTGGATCGCGTCCAGCGCGAAGCCGCGGCCGTCGTCGGCGATGCGCAGCGCGACGCCGTCGGCATCGAACTGCAGCCCCAGTTGCACGCCCTGCGCCCGGGCATGCTTGGCGACGTTGGCCAGCGCCTCCTGGCTGACGCGGAACAGCGCGGTCTTGACCTCGTCGGGCAGCGGCGCGGGCTCGCCGATCACCTGCAGCGCCACCCGCGTGCCGCCGGCGTCGTTGGCCTCGCGGGCGAGCAGTTCGAGCGCGGCCGGCAGGCCCAGCTGGTCGAGCATCGCGGGGCGCAGGCGATGCGAGATGCGGCGCACCTCGTCGAGCGACTGCTTCAAGCCGGCCAGCGCCTTGTCCAGCACGGGCGGTGCGGCGCGGTCCTCGCGCTCGAGCTGCTCGATGGCCGACTCCACCAGCAGCTTGGCCGACACCATCGTCTGCGTGGCGCCGTCGTGCAGCTCGCGGGCCAGGTGGGCGCGTTCGTCCTCCTGGAAACGCACGACCTGGCGCGCGAGCGTCTGCAGCTTGGCGTCGGCCACGCGCAGCTCGCTCAGGTTGAGCCACACGCCGCTGAGGCTGATCAGCGCTACGCCGCCGCAGGCGATCGCCGCGATCCACAGCAGCGTCTTGCCGATGTTGGACGAGGCCTGCGCGTCGAGCTGCGCGGTCGCGGCGTCGATGTCGTCGCGGTACAGGCCGGTGCCGATCATCCAGCCCCAGCGCGGGATCTGGGTGACGTAGCCCAGCTTGGGCGCGATCCTGCCGGTGGACGGTCGGCGCCACAGGTAGTCGACGAAGCCGCCCCCCGCGCGGGCGCGCGCGAGCAGCGCCTGGATGGTGGCGTGGCCTTGCGGGTCGCGCAGCTCCGACAGATCCTGGCCGACCAGGTCCTGCTGGCGCGGGTGCATCAGCACGGTGCCGTGCAGGTCATAGACGAAGAAGTAGCCATCGTCGCCGAACTGCATCGACGCGAGCAGGCGCAGCGCCTGGGCTTGCGCGGCCGCCTCGTCACCCGATGCGTCGACCAGGGGCGCCACCATGCTCATCGCCAGCTGCACGTAGTTCTGCAGTTCGGCGCGGCGTGCGCTGACGTAGCCGCCCTCCACCAGCGCATGCTCGCGCTGCGCGAGCTCGCGCTGCTGCAAGAGCACCGCGGCCGCGATGAAGGCCAGCGACAGCAGCAGCGGGATGGCGGCGACGGCGAGCAGCTTGGCCTTGAGACGCATGGAACGATTGTGCAGCGGTCGGGCCGCGGCCCTGGGTCGATGGGCGGCAGCGATGCATGGCGCGCCCGCCCGACTGCCGTCCATCCGCGTGGGGCCAAGCGGCGTCGCAGGACCCCTTCTGTTGGATCCTGCGGCGCCGCGCCGGATGACCGGGGCCCGTGAGCCTCAGGCCTCGCGCGCCGCCAGCGTCGCGCCCGCCCGCGCTGGCGTGCGCAGGACGGCCTGCACGACCAGCGCCACCACGATGTTGACGACCAGCGCCATCAGCCCTGTGTACACCGTGAACTTGTCGCCGCCGATCATCAGCGAGTGCACCGGCTTGACGCCATCGGCGAACGCCGTCCACGTGCCGCTGACGAGGCCTGCCAGCCAGCCCGCCAGCAGCGCCGGGGCCTGCAGGCGCTTCCAGAACAGGCCGAACACGAGCGCCGGGAAGGTCTGCAGGATCCACACGCCGCCCAGCAGTTGCAGGTCGAGCGCGAACTTGGTGTCCAGCAGCAGGATACACAGCAGCGCGCCCACCTTGACCGCCAGCGACGCCAGCTTGGCGACCTTTTCTTCCTGCGCGGGCGTGACGTTGGCGTCGACGTACGGCTTCCAGAAGTTGCGCGTGAACAGGTTGGCCGCGCCGATGGACATGACGGCCGCCGGCACCAGCGCGCCGATCGCCACGGCCGAGAACGCGAAGCCGGCGAACCACGACGGGAACAGCGCGTTGAACAGTGCGGGCACGACGTCGTTGTTGGTCTTGACCGACAGCCTGGCCGCGTAGGCCATGTACCCCAGCAGCGCGATCAGGCCCAGCAGCACGGTGTACGCCGGCAGCCAGATGGCGTTCTTGCGGATGGTGGCCGCGTCCCGGGCCGCGAAGATGCCGGTGAGCGTGTGCGGGTACATGAACGCCGCCATGGCCGAGCCGAGCGCCAGCGTGGCGAACGGCAGCATCTGGCCGGGGTGCAGCGTCAGGCCGGTGGCACCGCCCTTGTGCGCGAACGCATCGCGCGCCGACGAGAACACGTTGCCGTAGCCGCCCACCTTCATCGGGATGATGACCACGGCCACCAGCACGACGATGTAGATCATGATGTCCTTGACGAACGCGATCAGCGCCGGCGCGCGCAGGCCGGCCGCGTACGTGTACAGGGCGAGGATGACGAAGGCGGCCGTGAGCGGCAGCTCGCCGGTCAGGCCCAGCGCGCCGATGACGACCTTCATGCCCACCAGTTGCAGCGCGATGTAGGGCATCGTGGCGACGATGCCGGTCAGCGCGATGGCCGCCTCCAGCGGTCGGGAGCCGTAGCGGCCGTAGACGACGTCGGCGGCCGTCACGTGGCCCAGCCGCTTCGCCTCGCTCCACAGCTTGGGCATGATGGTGAAGACGATCGGGTAGACGAGGATGGTGTAGGGCAGCGCGAAGAAGCCGTACGCGCCCATGGCGTACACCAGCGCGGGCACGGCGATGACGGTGTAGGCCGTGTAGAAGTCGCCGCCCACCAGGAACCAGGTGATCCAGGCGCCGAAATTGCGGCCGCCCAGGCCCCATTCGTCCAGGTGCGCGCCCTTGTGCGCGTCGCCGCGTTTCCAGCGCGAGGCGACGAAGCCGATCACGGTGACCAGCGCGAAGAAGAAGATGAAGACCGACAGCGCGGTCCAGTCGATGTGGCTCTGTTCCATGGCGTTCAGTCCTCGTGCCGGGTGTGGCGGTCGACCAGCCAGATCAGCAGCGAGGTGACCGGCACCCACGCGAACATGTACCAGTAGAAGAACGGGAAGCCGCCGAGGCCGGGCGTCTCCGTGTTGAACATCGGGACGGCGAGCAGCCCGATGAAGGGCAGCAGCAGAAGCAGGCGCATGTCTTGTCTCCAGGTGTGGCGGGAGCATGGCCCGCTCTGCCTGCCAGTGTCGGCAGACGGGGCGATGGGCGCATCCGTCAAGCTGCGCGACGGGACACGCGGGAGCGCGTACGGGACAACCCGCAATGCTGGTGAGCGCGTGGTGGGGCCAGGCCCTTGTCGCGACCCATGACGGGTGTCGATCGCAAGCGCTCACCCGCCCCACTCGCCATCCTGCGCGAAGTCGCAGGATCCACTCCTGCTGAGCCGCCTCACCACCCCTGCCCCCCGAGCCCCCGCCTCAGCCGAGCTTGCCCGCGTGCTCCACCGCGTACTTGATCAGCTCGGCCTGCCCCTCGAGCGACAGCTTGCGCTTGATGTTCTGCCGGTGGGTCTCCACCGTGCGGACGCTCAGGTCCATCTCGCGGGCGATGTGCTTGCTGGACATCCCGCGTGCGAGGCCCGCCAGGATCTCGCACTCGCGCGACGACAGCAGCGGCCGCGGCGCCTGGTTGCGGAACAGGCGCGTGGACACCGCGGGGCTGAGGAACGTGCCGCCGCCGGCGACCGCCTCGATGGCGGCGATGATCTCGCGCGCCGGGGAATCCTTGAGCACGTAGCCGCGCGCGCCGGCCTGCATGGCGCGCTGCACGTACTCGGGGTTGTCGTACATGGACAGCATCAGCACCAGCAGCGCCGGCTCGCGTGCGAGCAGGGCCGCGGTGAGGTCGATGCCGTTGACGCCCTTCATGCCCACGTCCATCAGCACCAGCGTGGGCCGCAGGGATTCGAGCTGCGCGTGCGCCTCCTCGGCGTTGGACGCTTCGCCGACGACCTCGAAACCGGGCACCACCTCGAGCCGTGCGCGCAGGCCGTCGCGCACCAGCGGGTGGTCGTCGACCAGCAGCAGGCGGATGGGGGACGCGGAGGCGGCGGTGGAGGCGGAGGCGGAGGTAGGCGAGGCAGCCATGGCGCCATTAGACCGCGTGCCGCCGCCACGGTCTGGCGCGAGGACTTGCCCGGCCATCAGCCCCCCGCCGCCACCGCGCTCCACCCGAGGGCCGGGGGCCAGCCGCCGAAGTCGGGCGCGTCGACGCCGTCGACCTTGTCGGGACGAAGGCGCCGCGGCCCGAACTTGCCCGCGCGCGCCAGCACGCACACGGGGCACTCGATAATGCCGATCTTCTCCTCGTGCGCCAGGTGCACGACGCCGCACTTGGCGCAGTGGCCCAGGTGGGTGTCGGTGCCTTCGCGCATCGGCGTGAACACGTCGCGCAGCATGCGGCTGAGGGACACGCCGCAGTCGGGGTCGTAGGTGCAGACGTAGTAGTCGTAGGCCCACACCATCGCCTCGAAGGCCTCGACGCCCGCGTCGACCAGCCGGCGCTGCAGGCACAGGATGGCCGAGGCGCTCAGGCGTCGCAGGGCGCTGCCCCACAGGTCGCGGTGGTCGCGCGTGCGGTCGCGCGGCGTGCCCTTGTCGCGCTTGGGCCTGGGGTTCAGCGATTCGGCGATGCCGCGCAGCTGCGCCGCCCGCACGTCGCTGGTGGCCAGCATGCGCTCCTCGACCTCGGTGGGCCGCATCTGGTGGCGCAGCATGGCCAGGATGAGGCTGGACGTGCCGGGCATCAGGAAGTTGGACGGCGGCCGCCCCGGGCGCTTGCTGACGGGCGTGCGCTCGGCCACGCGGTATGCCGCGCTCTCTTCCTGGATGGCGTGGCGGATCAATGCGAACTCCTGTTCGCAGCACTGCGTGAGCGCCAGCAGGCCGCGCAGGCCCGGCTCGACGCGGTCGTCGTCGCGCAGCAGGCGGTCGATGCCGGCATCGCTCAGGCGCGGCACCGCCAGCAGCGCGCCGGGATTGCCGCCCCACTCCAGGAACGCGAACGCGGGCAGCTCCTGCAGGGCGCGGATGACCTCGCGATCGGTGATGTCGCACACGAGCGCGGCGCTGGCCGGGTCGTCGGCGTAGCGCACGAAGGTGGCCAGTGCGAGCCGGTTGATGCGCTTGACGAGCGGCCGGTAAACCTCGTGGTCGGGCGTGAGCATGGGGCGGCGCTCGGGCAGCCGGCGCACCAGGCGTTCGGTGAGCGCCGGTCGCCACAGCGCCACCGGCGTGGTGGCGAGGTCGTCGAGCTGGGCGTCTGGCATGGCCGCCAGCCGCATGGCCACGCCCAGCGACACGCCGAACAGTTCGACCGCGTGCTGCGGATTGCGACGCGCCACCTCCACCAGGCCTTCGATGATCTCCTCGTTGAGCGTCTTCTGGTCGCTGGGCCCCTTGGCCACTCCGGTCTGAGTCATGTGCTTACCCTCTCTGCATTGCCTTGCGTGAAGCAATTGATGTTCACCAACCGGCCCTTTGTTGTGGCATTCGGCCATCAAACTACATTTGTTGGCTATTTTGTTGGTGTATCTAAACTGTGACACACAAGTTTCACCTCAACAAGGCGATCTTTGTGGGCATTTTGCTGTGAACGCCGCTAGACTGCGATTTCCCCCCTTTTTTGCCGCCTGCCCATGACCGACCCCGTGCAGACCCGCCCCGCGACCGACATCGACGGCCCCGCCGAGCCAGCCACCAGCCGGGGCGTGCGGCGCTTCCTGCTGTCGTTCGGCGTCAAGGAGCACAACCACGCGTCGGAGATCGCCCGCATCATCAACGTCGACCGCTCGCAGTCGTATCGCCGGCTCAAGGGCGACGTGGCGTGGAGCCACACCGATCTGCGGGCCATCGCCCATCATTTCGGGGCCCCGGACGACTGCCTGCTACCGCACGACGACCTGGCCCGGGTGGCGCACGCCGGCCCCGAGGCGGTGCCGGCGGTCATCCGCGTCCGGCACCTGCCGCCCACGGGCCTGCTGGTGCCCGGCGCCGAGTTGCTGCCTGGCGAAACCAGCGACCTGGTGGCCATCCGCATGGGCTCGGGCTGGGAGATCCACGTCAACGGCGACGAGCCGGTCGGCGCCCGCCGCCACGCGATCGAGGCGCTCACGGTGCGCAGCCACGCACACCTGCAGGTCGCACTGCTGGAGGACGACACCCGCGCCGCCGAGGCGCTGGTCGACGCGTTCCGTCCGCTGGGCGTCGTGGCCACGCCCTACGTGGACAGCCCCTCGCTGCGCGGCGCCCTGGCGCACCGCCGCTTCGACGCCTTCGTGCTCGACTGGCTGCTGGCCGAAGGCACCGCCGCCCCCATCGTCGAGGAGATCCGGCGCCAGCGGCCGCACGTTCCCATCATGGTGGTCACCGGTGCGTTGATGGCCGATTCCGAGATGGAGCGCAGCCTGCTGGAGCTGTCGGCGCAGTGGAACTTCTCCACCCTCGACAAGCCCGTGCGGCCGATGAACCTGGCCAATGCGTTGAAGCAACTGGTGAGCGCGGCAAGGAACTGAATCGATTCGCTCCTGCCCCGGAGTCCTTGCCGGACTGCGCTGCATGACGGCTCGTGACAAGCCGGTCATGGCCTTTATCGGGGTTACCAGACGCCAGACGCTCGTCGACGCTTCTCAAACGACCCAGCTGAAGAAGATCAGGTAAAGCCCGCCAATGATCGCCACCCACTTGGACACGTAGTAGGTGCGCCGATGCGAGGCCTTGAGCTTCTTGGCCTGCAAGCGCAGCTTGTAGGCGTTCGAGAAGAAACGGTTGATGCCGCCGACGCGCTCGCCGGCCTCGTTGGGCGAGGCCGAGGCGGCCATGATGTTGTTGGCGAACCAGCGGTTGACGGCGGCCAGCAGCCGTCCACGCAGCGGGCGCTCGATGTCGCAGAACAGGATCACGCGCTGCTGGTCGGTGGTGTTGGCGGCGTGGTGGATGAAGGTCTCGTCGAACAGGATCGCCTCGCCGTCCTTCCAGAAGTAGCGCTGGCCGTCGACCTCGATGTAGCAGTCGGGCGAGTTGGGCGTGGACAGGCCCAGGTGGTAGCGCACCGAGCCGGCGTACGGATCGCGGTGCCGCACCAGCTTGCCCTCGGGCGGCAGCGACGCGAACATCGCGCCCTTGATCGACGGGATGCTGCTCAGCAGCTCCACCGTGCGCGGGCACGAAGCCTTCGCCGAGGCCAGTTCCTCGCCGTACCACTTCAGGTAGAAGCGCTTCCAGCCGGAGCGGAAGAACGAGTTGAAGCCCATGTCGTTGTAGCCCGTGGCCACGCCGATGCGGCCGGCGTCGTTCAGGCTCAGCGCCTCGGCCCGGATCTCCTCCCAATGCGCCTGCAGCGGCGCCAGGTCGGGAAACGCGGTCGCCGGCGCGTAGGGGGTGAACTTCACGCGCGAGAACAGCACCATCAGCACGTTGAAGGGCGCCAGCAGCACGGTGTAGTCCGTGAACGCCTTCATCAGCCCGAAGCGGGCACGGCCGCGCAGGTGCACGAACAGGGCGGACCCCATCAGCAGCACGAAGATGCCGACGCGAATGGCGATGGAATACGGATGGGTCATGGGCTCCGTGGCGCACGGCGGACCGCGCAACGTTCGGGGAAACCCCACATTTTGCCGCCGAACGGCCCGGCTGTCTTGCGACGTGTCGCCGACCTGAAGGCCCGCTCGACCGCCCGCCGAAGGCTGACCTGTCGAGGTCCGGAGCCGGCCGCCGGCGGCCAAGCTCGATAATCGAGCCATGAATCCGCTGCTCGGCACGCTGCACCCCTATCCGTTCGAACGCTGGCGCGCGCTCGCCAGGGACGTCGTCCCCTCGTCCGCCCATCGCCCGATCAGCCTGGGCATCGGCGAGCCGCGCCATCCCACGCCGGCGCTGGTCAAGGACGCCATCACCGGCCACCTGGGCGGCCTGGCGACCTACCCCGCCACGCTGGGCGACGCGCGCCTGCGCGAGGCGATGGCCGCCTGGGTGCAGCGGCGCTACGGCGTGGCGCTCGATCCGGCCACGCAGGTGCTGCCGGTCAACGGCTCGCGCGAGGCGCTGTTCGCCTTCGCGCAGGTGGTGGTCGACCCCACCTGGCGCGGACGCCCGGGCGCGCAGGCGCCGATCGTCCTGTGCCCCAACCCGTTCTACCAGATCTACGAGGGCGCGGCCCTGCTCGCGGGCGCCGAGACGGCCTTCGCCAACAGCGATCCGGGGCGCAACTTCGCGGCCGACTGGGCCTCGGTCGACGACGCGACCTGGGCCCGCACGCAGCTGGTGTTCGTGTGCTCGCCCGGCAATCCGACCGGCGCCGTGATGCCGCTGGAGGAATGGCGCACGCTGTTCGAGCTGAGCGACCGCCACGGCTTCGTCATCGCCAGCGACGAGTGCTACTCCGAGATCTGGTTCGGCCCCGAGGACGCGCCGCCGCTGGGCGCGCTGGACGCCGCGCGGCGCCTGGGTCGCACCGACCTGCGCAACCTGCTGGTGTTCACGTCGCTGTCCAAGCGCTCGAACGTGCCGGGCCTGCGCTCGGGCTTCGTGGCCGGCGACGCCGCGCTCGTCAAGGCGTTCCTGCTGTACCGCACGTACCACGGCAGCGCGATGAGCCCGGTGGTGCAGTCGGCCAGCGAGGCCGCGTGGCGCGACGAGGCCCACGTGGTGGCCAACCGCGAGCAGTACCGCCGCAAGTTCGCGCAGGTCACGCCGCGCCTGTCCGGCGCGCTCGACGTGCGCCTGCCCGACGCCGGTTTCTACCTGTGGGCGGGCATTCCGTCGCATTTGCACGGTGGCGACGACGTCGCGTTCGCCTTGGGCCTGCTGGCTCAATACAATGTGACCGTATTGCCCGGCAGCCTGCTCGCCCGCCCCTCCCGCGGCGTCAACCCCGGCGCCGGCCGGATCCGCCTCGCGCTGGTGGCCGAAACGGCCGAATGCGTCGAGGCCGCCGAACGCATCCTTGCCCATATCCAAAGCATCCAATGACCGCACAACTCCAAGCCCTGATCGACGCCGCCTGGGAAGACCGCACCAGGTTCTCGCCCACCGATGCGCCCGCCGACGTCCGCGCCGCCGTCACGTCGGTCATCGAGGACCTGAACACCGGCAAGCTGCGCGTGGCCGAGCGCCAGGCGGTCGGCGAGTGGACGGTGCACCAGTGGATCAAGAAGGCGGTGCTGCTGTCGTTCCGCCTGAACGACAACCAGCCCATGAGCGCGGGCGGCCTACAGTTCTTCGACAAGGTGCAGACGAAGTTCTCCAACCTCGACGAGGCCCAGCTGCGCGCCACCGGCGTGCGCATCGTGCCGCCGGCGGTCGCCCGCCATGGCAGCTTCATCGGCCGCAACGCGGTGCTCATGCCGTCGTACGTCAACATCGGCGCCTACGTCGACGAGGGCACGATGGTCGACACCTGGGTCACCGTGGGCTCGTGCGCGCAGATCGGCAAGAACGTGCACCTGTCGGGCGGCGTGGGCATCGGCGGCGTGCTCGAGCCGCTGCAGGCCAATCCGACCATCATCGAGGACAACTGCTTCATCGGCGCGCGCTCCGAGATCGTCGAGGGCGTGATCGTCGAAGAGGGCTCGGTCGTGTCGATGGGCGTGTACATCTCCCAGAGCACCAAGATCTACGATCGCGCCACGGGCCAGATCACGTACGGCCGCATTCCTGCGGGCTCGGTCGTGGTCAGCGGCTCGCTGCCGGCGGCCGACGGCTCGCACAGCCTGTACTGCGCGGTGATCGTCAAGCGCGTGACCGCAGAGACGCGCGCCAAGACCAGCATCAACGAACTTCTTCGCGCTTGACCCGTCGGGCGATCGGTCGATAGACAATCATTGGGAGCCGCAACCCGCGGCGATGAATCGAACCCGCGCCTGACCAGGGCGCCACCAGGAGAGCTCGATGGACGGCGGAAACATGGAACGCGTGCTGCATCTGATGGCCGACAAGGGCGCATCGGATGTGTATCTCACTGCCAACTCGCCGATCCAGTTGAAGATCAACGGGCAGCTGGTGCCGGTGTCCGACCAGATCCTCACGCCCGGCCAGCCACGCGCGCTGCTCGCCGAGCTGCTCACGCCGGTGCAACTGGAGGAGCTCGACCAGACGGGCGAGCTGAACCTGGGCATCGGCATCCGCGCGGTGGGCAGCTTCCGCCTGTCGGCCTTCAAGCAGCGCGCGTCGATCGCGGCGGTCATCCGCTGCATCCCGCACAAGATCCCGTCGATGGACACGCTCAACCTGCCCCCGGTGCTGGCGTCGCTGGCGCTCGAGCGCCGCGGGCTGGTGCTGATGGTGGGAGCCACCGGCAACGGCAAGAGCACGTCGCTGGCGTCGATGATCGAGTGGCGCAACACGCAGCTGTCGGGCCACATCCTCACCATCGAGGAGCCGATCGAATTCCTGTTCTCCAACAAGCGCTCGATCATCAACCAGCGCGAGGTGGGCCGCGACACCGCGTCCCTGCACATCGCGCTGAAGAACGCGCTGCGCCAGGCCCCCGACTGCATCATGATCGGCGAAATCCGCGATCGCGAGACCATGTCGATGGCCATCTCGTACGCGCTGTCGGGCCACCTGGTGCTGGCCACCCTGCACGCCAACAACAGCTCGCACACGCTGGGCCGGATCCTGTCGTTCTACACGCCCGAGGCACGCCCCGCGCTGCTCGGCGACCTGGCCGCCGCCCTCAAGGCCATCGTGTCGCAACGCCTGATCCGCTCGACCGCCGGCGGCCGCGTACCGGCCGTCGAGGTGCTGCTCAACAGCCGCTTCATCTCCGAGCTGATCGAGAACGGCGACATCCAGGGCGTGCGCGAAGCCATGGACAAGTCGCTGGCCGAAGGCTCGCAGATCTTCGAGGCCGACATCGCCCGCCTGATCGGGCTGGGCCTGGTCACCCAGGAAGAAGGCCTGCTGGGCGCCGACTCGCCCACCAACCTGCTCTGGCGCCTGCAGAACGACATGGCGCCGGTCTCGCGCGTTCAGCCCACCAAGGTCGAATCGGACGCCCCGTCGTTCACCGAGATCACGCTCGACGTCATGCCCGACGCGCCGCCGTCGGCGCCGCGCCAGCGCCTGGCCGGCACCGACCATCTCCATCGATCCAAGCATGGATGACACGCTCCGGCTGCTCGAGCAACTGATCGCCCGCGCGTCCGTCACGCCGGACGACGCCGGTTGCCAGGCCTTGATCGCGCAGCGGCTGGAGGCCGTCGGCTTTTCCTGCGAGCACCTGCCGTTCGGCCCGGACGGCGGCCGCGTCGACAACCTGTGGGCCGTCCGCACGGGCGCGCGCCCGGGCCCCACGCTCGTGCTCGCGGGCCACACCGACGTCGTGCCCACGGGCCCGCTCGACCAGTGGCACAGCGCGCCCTTCGTGCCCACCTATCGCGACGGCCGGCTGTACGGCCGCGGCACGGCCGACATGAAGACCTCGCTGGCCGCGATGGTCGTGGCCGCCGAGGAGTTCGTGGCCGCGCATCCCGACCACGCCGGCCGCCTCGCGTTCCTGCTCACGAGCGACGAGGAAGGCCCGTCCGTCGACGGCACGGTCCGCGTCGTCGACACGCTGCAGGCGCGCGGCGAGCAGCTCGATTGCTGCATCGTCGGCGAGCCCACCTGCGTGTCCACGCTGGGCGACATGATCAAGAACGGCCGCCGCGGCAGCCTGTCGGCCCGGCTCACCGTGGTCGGCGTGCAGGGCCACGTCGCCTACCCGCACCTGGCGCGCAACCCGATCCACGTGGTCGCGCCGGCGCTCGCCGAACTCGCGGCCACGCAGTGGGACGCGGGCAACGACCACTTCCCGCCCACCAGCTTCCAGATCTCCAACATCCACTCGGGCACCGGCGCCACCAACGTCATCCCCGGCGAGGCGGTGATCGACCTGAACTTCCGCTTCTCCACCGAATCG
>Ga0209677_101123_pt1 | contig 12539 bp, 9 predicted proteins | sample AraplaCvi_mCL_r2_2_FD_184285 | JGI IMG/M metagenome (GOLD analysis project Ga0209677, IMG submission 184285) | Arabidopsis root microbial communities from North Carolina, USA - plate scrape CL_Cvi_mCL_r2 (SPAdes) (version 2) | ecosystem: Host-associated > Plants > Roots > Endosphere | place: USA... | reverse complement strand
ATGGCGATGGGCAAGCCGGTGGTAGCCACCGACATCGTCGGCTCGGGCGTGCCCTGGGTCAACGTGCACGGCGTCACCGGGTACAACACGCCGGTGGGCCAGGCGCTGCCGCTCGCGGCCACGCTGAGCCGGCTGCTCTCGGACGGGGCGCTTCGCGAGCGCATGGGCGCGGCGGCGCGCCAGCGCTACCTCAACGAGTTCAACGCGGATCGCATGTCGCGCAAGACGCTCGACCTGTACGAATCGCTCGTCAAGGCGCCGCGGTCTCTCGAGGCGCGTCAGCCTTCGTTGGGCGCAGAGGCGCAGCAGCGCTGATTCATCTTTTGCAGCGCTCGCTTCGTGATTCGTGGCCGCCGGGCGGTAGCATCGGCATTTGTCCGCAAAAAGTGGCGCGGCCTGGCTGGCAACAGGTGGAACGCCGAGCTGCATGGCAGCGAGCCAGCCGTCTTTCTCGGGCGAGACGCCCAATTCCAACGTGAACCTGAGCCTTTCTTCCTTTCGCCGGCCCAACACCATATTCGTCCTGACGGTCCTGGCGCCCACGCTGCTGGCCCTCGTCTATTTCGGGCTCATCGCGTCCGACGTCTACGTGTCGGAATCGCGCTTCGTCGTGCGCAGCCAGCAGCAGAAGACGCAGGTGGGGCTGGGCGCCATCCTGCAGGGAACCGGGCTGGCGGCGTCGCAGGATGACAGCTACCTCGTCCACGACTACGTCCTGTCGCGCGACGCACTGCGTGAGCTCGACGACAAGCTGAAGTTCCGCCAGGCCTACTCCAACCCGGCGATCGACATGTTCAACCGCTTTCCCGGCCTCAGCTGGGACAAGAGCTTCGAGGCCTTGTACAAGCGCTACCAGGACGTGGTGACCGTCGACTACGAGACCTCGTCGTCGATCTCCACCCTGACCGTCAGGGCCTACACGGCCGCCGACGCGAAGAACATCAACGAGGCGCTGCTGCAGATGAGCGAGCGCCTGGTCAACGAGCTGAACACGCGCAGCCGCGAGGATCTGGTGGCCATCGCGCGCGCCGAGGTCCAGACCGCGGAGAACCGCGCCAAGGCCGCCTCGCTGGCGGTGTCCAATTTCCGGACGAATCGAACGGTGTTCGATCCCACGGCGCAGTCGGCGCTGCAACTGCAGGGCGTGGCGCGCATCCAGGAACAACTCCTCGCGGCGCAGGGCGAACTCGCACAGATGCGCCGCGTCGCGCCCAACAATCCGCAGGTGGGCACGCTGCAGGCGCGCGTCGACCAGTTGCGCGCCGCGGTCGATACCGAAACCGGCAAGGTCACGGGCACCGGCCATAGCACTCTGGCGTCCAAGGCGCCCGAGTACGAGCGCCTGGTGCTGGAGCAGTCGTTCGCGGACAAGCAACTGGCGAGCGCCATGGCCTCGCTGGAGCAGGCACGCTACGAGGCCGCACTCAAGCAGCAGTACCTGGAACGCATCGCCAATCCCGGCCTGCCCGACTACGCCGTCGAGCCGCGCCGACTGCGCTCGATCCTGATGGTGTTCGTCTTCGGCCTGATCCTGTTCGGCGTGCTCAGCATGATCGTGGCCGGCGTGAAGGAGCATGCGGATTGAGCACCGACGGACTGTCCGCACCTGCCGGGTTCCGACGCTCGCTGACGATCCAGCGCCGCGTCATCGGCGCGCTCCTGATGCGCGAGGTGATCACCCGGTTCGGTCGCAACAACATCGGCGTGCTGTGGCTGCTCGGCGAGCCGATGATCTTCACGCTGGGCATCACCACGCTGTGGACCCTGGCCCACCTGGTGCACGGGGCCGGGTCCATTCCCGTCGTCGCGTTCGCGGTCACCGGCTACTCTTCGGTGCTGATGTGGCGGAACTCCGTCGGGCACTGCTGCGGCGCGGTCCAGCAGAACATCAACCTGCTGTACCACCGCAACGTCCAGGTGACGGATCTGCTCATCACGCGGATCCTGATCGAGGTCGCTGGCGCGACGGCGTCGTTCATCGTCCTGGCGTCGTTCTTCACCGCCATCGGGTGGCTCGCGCCTCCGGTCGACCTGGCACTGGTGCTGGCCGGCTGGCTCATGCTCGCATGGTTCGGACTGTCTCTGGCGATGACCATCGGATCGCTCACCGCCTACAGCCATCTCGTCGAACGCCTCTGGCATCCGTGCGCCTACCTGCTGTTCCCGATGTCGGGGGCCGCATTCATGGTCGACTGGTTGCCCAGCGGCATGCAGCGGACCGTGCAGTACCTGCCCATGATCCACGGCGTCGAGCTGCTGCGAAAAGGCTACTTCGGCAATGCGGTGCGAACGCATTTCGACATCCCCTACATGGCGATGTGCTGCACCGTCCTCACGGTGACGGGCCTGTTCCTGGCCCGCGACGTGTCCCGCAGGGTGGAGCAGGAATGATCCACATCGACGGCGTGAGCAAGAGCTATCACACGCGCTTCGGCCGGCGCACGGTGCTGGATCGCGTCAGCCTGAAGCTCGAGCGCGGCCGCAACATCGGCATCCTCGGGCGCAACGGCGCGGGCAAGTCGACGCTGATCCGCTTGCTGAGCGGGGCTGAGCGTCCCACCAGCGGGCGCATCGTCCGCAACATGACGGTGTCCTGGCCGCTCGCCTTCGGAGGCGCGTTCCAGGCCAACCTGACGGGGCTGGACAACCTGAAGTTCGTCTGCCGCATCCATGGCGTCGACTGGCGGACGAAGGTGCAGTTCGTCGAGGAATTCACCGAGCTCGGGGTTTACTTCCGGGAGCCGGTTTCCCATTACTCGCACGGCATGATGTCGCGCCTGGGCTTCGCGCTGTCGATGGCCGTCGAGTTCGACTGCTTCCTGATCGACGAGGCCATGGTGGTCGGCGATCGCCGTTTCCACGAACGCTGCCATGTCGAGCTGTTCCACAAGCGCAAGGATCGCGCCTTCGTGCTGGTGTCGCACGATCCAGGCGTGATCAAGCTCTATTGCGAGCGCGCCTGCGTGCTGGTCGACGGGCACCTGCACGACTTCCCGACCGTCGACGCCGCCTACGATTTCTACAACGCCCTGCCGGCGGCGCCGCCCGCGTCGGTCGAGGTCTAGTGCGCCGATGAAAGTCCTTGTCGAACTTCGCCCGGCCCTCGATGGCCATGCCGGCATTCCGCAGGAAACGCGGCTGCTGTTCCGCCTGCTCGTGCAACTGCAGGGCAGCCAGGTCGAAGGGCTGATCCAGAGCAGCAACAGGCTGCTGGCGCCGGGGCTCAAGGTCGACGGGGCCGGCCGCGTGTCCGAGACCAGCAGCGACCGCCGCCTCAACCGGCTTTCGCGCGTGGTCGTGTCGCTGCGTCCGAAGTCCAAGCAACGGATTCCCGAACGCCTGCTGGTCATGGTCCGTTCCGTCCTCAAGCCGGCGTGGATGGTGCTCGTCACCCTCCTTGGCTTGCGCACGCAACTGGGCGTGTTCGAGGCCGAGCACTTCCGCGACTTCGTCTGGCGCTCGCTCTTTTCGCGCACGCTTCCGAGTCGCGACTTCGACGCGGTGACGGCGAGCCGCTTCCGCATCGCGGTGGTGCCGTGGGCCGGCATGCACCTGGGTGCCTTGCTGACACGCCGCCTGGGGCATGCGGTCTATCCGCGGCTGGACACCCGCGCGTTCGACCTGATGGTGGCCGAAACGCCGTATCCGGGCCGGGTATCGAGGAACACGACGCTGGTGGTCCGGTACCACGACGCCATCCCGATCCTGATGCCGCACACGATCTCGGACAGCTCGTTCCACCAGGCCTCGCACTTCCATGCGTTGCGGCGCAACGTGCGCGACGGCGCGTGGTTCGCGTGCGTCTCCGAGGCCACGCGGCGCGACCTGATCGCCGTGTTCCCCGAGGTCGAGCCGCGCGCGGTGACGATCCACAACATGATCTCGCAGGAGTACTTCCGCGAGGACTCCAACGCCGACCGCGTCCCCGAGATCATCCGCACCCGCTTCAACCGGTCCATCTCGAAGGTGTCGCCCGCGCTGCCGCGAGCCGAACGCGGGACCGGCCTGGGCTACCTGCTGATGGTCTCGACGATCGAGCCGCGCAAGAACCACCTGTCGCTGCTGGCGGCGTGGGAGCAACTGCGTGCGGAGGGGCACTCCGACCTGAAGCTCGTGCTGGTGGGCAGCCTCGGCTGGGAGAATCGCGGCATCGTCAAGATGTTGCGTCCGTGGGTCGAGCGCGGCGACGTCCACGTGCTCGAGAACGTGCCGTCGGCGGAGCTGCGCCTGCTCTACGCCCACGCGCGCGTGACGGTCTGCCCGAGCTTCGGCGAAGGCTTCGACTTTTCAGGCATCGAGGCCATGGGCTGCGGGGGCGTCGTCGCCGCGTCGGACATCCCCGTGCACCGCGAAGTCTTCGGCGACGCCGCCGACTACTTCAACCCCTACGCCGTCGGAACGCTGGTGCAGAGCCTGGAGCGCCTGCTCGCCGCCGATGCGGCCGACCTGCGCCGTGGCCTGCTCGAACGTGGCGAGTCCGTGGCGGCCCAGTACGGACCGGATCGCATCATGCCCCAATGGCATGCGTTCCTCGAACGACTGATGCGCGAGGAAAGCCCGTCCCGACGATGAGCGCGGACGCTGGACCGCCTGATTCTTGAGCCGTAACGGCACCGCTCGATTTCCCCCGTTTTGAGAGTGATAGACCATGACGACACCGGATACCCACGACGCCCAGAACAGCCTCCCAGCCAAGTCCCTCGAACTGCGCACTGCCAAGGAGGCAGACGAGGCGTCGGTGGTGGAAAATTCGAGCGCCTTCGAAGGCAACTTCGACCGCTTCAACGGCCTGTTTGTCGAAGGCTGGGTGCGTGAGCGCGATGTCGAGGAGCCGCTCGAGGTCGAGGTCTTCGCCGATGGAATCCCCGTGGCCAGCGGCATCGCCGACCTGCTGCGCCACGACCTGCGCGAGGCCAGGATCGGCAAGGGCCGCCATGGCTTCCGGATCGCGCTGCCCATCACGCTGTGCGATGGGCAGCCGCACGAGATCACCGTCGCCGTCGATTCGGGCCGCTACGAGCTGCCGCCGGGCGCGCAGGTGTTCGAGCAGTCGGCCGAGATCAAGGGCGGGCTCGACGACCTCGACGGCTCGTGGGTCACCGGCTGGCTGTCGCCGCCTGTCATCGAAGGGCTGCCGACCGGTCAACTGCCACTCGACCTCGAGGTGGAACTCCACGTCGACGGCGAACTGGTGGCGTCCGGCAAGGCGACCGAGCAGCGCGGGGACACCCTGCGCTTCCGGCTGCGCCTGCCGGTCGAAGCGCTCGATGGCCTGCCGCACGTCATCGCGGTGACGGTCAAGGATCCGTTCTTCGTCGTCGGCACGATCGCCGAGATCACGCGTGCGCACCTGACGCCCGAGGAAGTGCTGCAACGGCACGCTGGCGGCTACCTCGACGGCTCGCTGCTCGGGGCGGCCAGCTACCGCTACGAATCGCTGCGCCAGCAACTGGCGGCGTTTGCGGAGTCTGGCACCGAGGCGAAGGACGCGTCGACCCGGCTGCGCCAGTTGAGCGTGGCGCACGAGCAGATGGTGCGCGGCTTTGCCACCGAATCGCTCGGTGACGCCCCGCTGCCGCCGCTGGCCTTCCCGGTGCACGCGGCGCCAAAGGTGTCGATCGTGATCCCGGTGCACAACAAGGTTCGCGTAACGTACCACTGCCTGGCCTCGCTGCTGCTCGCGCCCAACCGGGCGAGCTTCGAGGTCATCGTCGTTGACGATGGCAGCAAGGACGGCACGCTGGAGCTGCCCGAGCTCGTCACCGGGGTCACCTACGTGCGCCACGACATTGCCCAGGGCTTCGTGGTGAGCTGCAACGACGGCGGGGCAAAGGCGCGTGGCGAGTACATCCTGATGCTCAACAACGACACCGAAGTCACGCCGGGCTGGCTCGACGAGCTGGTGGGTGCGATCGAGGGCTTCGAGGGCGTCGGCATGGTGGGCGCCAAGCTGCTTTACGCGGACGGCCGGCTGCAGGAAGCCGGCGGCATCGTTTGGAGCAATGGCGACCCATGGAACTACGGCCGTAGCGCCAACGCCCGCGATCCGCGCTACAACTACACCCGCCAGGTGGACTACCTGTCCGGCGCCTGCGTGATGCTGCCCAAGACGTTGTGGGACAAGATCGGCGGCTTCGACATGCGCTTTGCGCCGGCCTATTTCGAGGACACTGACCTCGCGTTCCGCGTTCGCGACGAGGGCCTCAAGACGGTCTACGTGCCCCAGTGCCAGGTGTTCCACTTCGAAGGCATCAGCAACGGCACGAGCACCACCGGCGGCATGAAGCGGTTCCAGGAAATCAACCGCCCCAAGTTCAAGGCGCGCTGGAGCCAGGCCTACCGCAACAACGGCAGCTTCGGCAAGGACGTCGAACTGAACAAGGACCGCAACGTCCGCTTCCGCGCGCTGATGCTCGACTACGCGACGCCGATGGCCGATCGCGACGCCGGCAGCTACGCCGCGGTGCAGGAGATGCGCCTGTTGCAGAGCCTGGGCATGAAGCTCACGTTCGTTCCCGACAACCTCGCCTATCTCGGCGCATACACGCAAGACCTGCAGCGCTCCGGCGTCGAATGCGTGTACGCCCCGTTCGTGCTGTCGGTCAATGAGTTCCTGGAAAAGCGCGGCAGCGAGTTCGACGTGGTCTACATCACGCGCTACGCGATCGCGCAGCGCCACATCGACGCGATCCGCCGTTTCGCGCCGCAAGCCAAGATCATCCTCAACAACGCGGACCTGCACTTCCTGCGCGAGCTGCGCACCGCCATCGCGTTCAAGGAAGAAGGCGCCATGACGCGCGCGCTGAAGACGCGCGACGACGAACTGGCGGTCATGCGCCAGGTCGACCTCGTGCTGTCGTACAACGAGGTCGAGCACGTCGTGATCCTCTCGCACAACCTCGACTCGACGCGCGTCGCGCGTTGCCCGTGGGTGGTCGACATTCCGAGCAAGGTGCCGGCGTTCGCCGAGCGCCGCGACATCGCGTTCCTGGGCAGCTTCGCGCACCATCCGAACCGCGAGGCCGTCGAGTACTTCATTCGCACGGTGATGCCGCTGCTGCGCGAGCGCCTGCCCGATGTCGTGCTGCGCGTGTTCGGCAGCAACATCCCCAAGGACATGCTCGAGCTGGAAGCCGATGACGTCGTTTTCGAAGGCTGGGTGCCGGATGTCGCCGATGCCTACAACGGCTGCCGCGTGTTCGTCGCGCCGCTGCTGACGGGCGCGGGCATCAAGGGCAAGGTCATCGGCGCGCTGGCGCACGGCGTGCCTTGCGGCCTGTCGCCGGTCGCGGCGGAAGGCACCGGCGTGCGCGACGGGCTGGAAGCCTTCGTCGCCGACACCCCGGCCGCCTGGGTGGAGGGCATCGCCAAGGTCTACGAGGACGAAGCCGCCTGGAACCGGATGAGCGAGGCCGGCCGAGCCTTCGCGCGCAGCGAGTTCGGCTTCGAGAAGGGCCAGAAGCTCATGCGGGCCGCCATGGAGAAGATCGACATCTTCGCGACGGCGGACAACAACGGGCTGGTGCTGCGCCAGAAGTCCTGAGCGTCGGCGCGGCCGTCATCCCCTGGCGCGGGATGACGGCGGGGGTCACTTCACGGCGCAATCGGCGTCGGCGCCCTTGCCGAAGATGACGTTGCTGTTGAAGTTGGCGGCGTGATCCTTGTCGTCGATCGCGCGCGCGGTCAGGACGTGCTTGCCCGGGGACACCTGGTCCGCGTCGATCCTGGCGTTGTACGGGGGCGTGTTCGTTTCGGCGACCACCTTGTCGTCGACCAGGAACTGCACGGTCTTGACCTTGGTATCGCTGCTGGCAACGGCATGCACGTCCTGCGAGCCGCTGAGCTTCGCGCAGGCCAGCGGCCAGGTGAGCACCACTTGCGGCGCCGACTCGTCGCCCCCGGACTTGCTGGCCCTCGCCTCCATCATGCGGGCCTGGCCCGGGCCTTGGCCGTGGCCTTGCACGCGGCTCTGGCCGCCCTGCTTGCCCGCCAGGGCGCGCAGGTGCTCGATCAGCTCATCAGACCGCCCGGGCTCCAGGCTGTATTCGGTGTCGGTATCCGTCTTGGCGTAGTACAGGCCCTGCTGGTACAGCTCCCAGGTCCAGATCGCGCTGTAGGGTACCTTCAGCGCGGCGATGCGGTCCATCATGCGGACCGAATACGAATCGCCGCGGCCATCGATCCGTCCCGAATCGCCATATTCGCCGACGAACAGCGGCTTGCCAGCCGCCTTGGCCGCGTCGACCACCGTATCGAGGATCTTCGGATCGCGAGCGTCCTTGTTGCCGAAGCGGCCGTTGTTCTGCAGCGGGTAGAGGTGGACGCTGATGATGTCCACGCCTTCGTGGATGTCCTTGATGTTCTTCTTGAACTCGTCGACGCTGTCCCACGAGTTGGGCTTGCCGTTCGCTTGCCACTCCGGGTTGGCGCGCAGGTGCTCCGCGCTCGGACGCGGGATCGAATAGCCGGACGAAACGCTGCGCGACGGATCCTGCTTCTTGATCGACGCCGCCAGTCCGCGCGTGAACGCGATCATCTGGGCGGTCGTGTAGTTGCCCAGCACGTTGCAGAACTGCGGCCCGTGCTGGCGTTCGGGCTTCTTCGTGCAGTTGCCCACGTTGTCCATGTCGACCTGCAGGTTCAGTTCGTTCGAGACCTCGTAGAACAGGATCGTCTTGCGCGCCTTGTAGTGATACACGAACTCATTGATGTACTTGAGCGCCATCTGATAAGAGCGCGACTTGGGGTCACCGATCAGATCCGCCACCGTCTCTCCATTGATCGCGGGAAACTGGGTGGGGTTGAAGACGAAGTTCGGAACGACCTGCAGATTGGCGCTATCCAGGTCGTCGAACATCGCGTCGACCTCTTGCCAGTACTTCTTGGGATCGGACATCCACAGTTCGAGATCGCTGTGCCTGCCCTGTGCGATCGGCTCGTAGCCCGCCGCGGCGATGCGCACGAACGTGACGCCGACCTTGCTGGCGTCGACCAGCGCCTTCTTGGCCATGGCCTTCTCGACGGACAGGTATTTCTCGCTGCCATCGCCGCCGCTGGCGCGCCCGATGTATTGCTTCAACAGCTCGTATTTGTTCACCCCGACCATCTGGGGGTCGGCGTACGCGACACCCGAGGCGAGCAGGGCGAGCAGGAAGACGGACGAGACGATTTTGGCCATTGCGGACTCCAGGATCTGTTCATCTGGACCCGACCCGGTGGAGACGTGCACCGGGCCGGGCGGCGACTGTTGACTACGGCGTCTTCTTGCCCTCGGCGCTCTCGAGGCGGCTATTGAGCTTCTTGACGTAGTTCCACATCTCGACGAGCGTGAATTCCATTTGCGCCACGCGCTTGGAGAGGATCTGCACGGTCGAATTCTCGACGGACTTCTCGATGCGCTCTTCGATGTGGTTGCGGACCTTGTTGAAGAACTCGAGATTGAGCATGCGCGATTCGGACAGGAAATCGGGCGGTGCCGGGATGCTGGCCGCCAGCTCGAGCAGCGCCTGCTCGTCGTAGTGATCCTTGTCGTAGAACGCGACGGGGTAGCGGAAGTACTTGTACTTGTCGACCCCCAGGCGCGTCGCCGGCAGGATGACCTTCTTGCCGAGGAGCAGCGACCAGAAAGCACCGTGGTACGAACTCACCAGGATGACCTCGGAGCTCAGGATGTAGTCGACGATGACCTGGATGGGCTCGGCGTTGGTGACCGACGACGGCAGGCCCGACACCGCGAACGTGCTCTCCAGCGCGCTCTTGATGGTGCCGATCTTGCGCTTGATCGGGACGGTCTCCTGCTTGGTCAGGAACGCCGGATTCAGGCTGGAGGCGCACGGCAGGAACGGGAGGCCGGACGGATGCTGGTAGTCGCGCACGCCGCACAGCGCGAGCTTCTCGTAGTTGATCGGCGTGATCGCCGTCTTCTTGTTGAAGATGTTGTTGTCGGTGTACTTGTGGGTGCCCGCGCCCCACACGATGACGTTGTCGCACTTGTCGATCAATCGATTGAGGACGACATTGAGGGCATCGGAGTTGTCCAGGAGACCGCCGCCGCCGAAAATCACGATGTCATCGCGCTCGATCTCGTGCCACAGGACCGACCAGTCCGAATGCAGCACGCACGTATAACGCGAGAAGAAATCGGTGAAGTAGTAATACGGGGAGGCAATCCAGTCCCCGAGATTCGGCGCCGCGTAGAGCTTCTCGAGGTGATGGACGAAGTGGATCTTGCCGATTCTCTTCGTCGACGTGGCGTGGTTCTGCATGAGGGATATTCCTACGGTTGGACGAGCCGGCTGGAGGGCGGCTCGTCAAAAGACTTCTTGGCAGCGCGGATCGAGGACCATCTTACCGACACTGGCGTGCACGCGGCAGTCTCGCACGGCGGGAACCCATGGTCGAGTCGGCGAGACCGACGCCCTCCCGAAAAGCATGTCCGCGCGGGCAGTCAGTTCGACGGCCGGCACGGAATCAGGTCATGGCGCCAGGTGACGTTGCTGCGCATGACCTTGACCGGAGAGCCGGCAGCCAGCGACTTTGCGGGGACATCTCGCGTGACCATCGACGCGGCTCCGACGATCGAGCCGCTTCCGATGGTGACGCCCTTGAGGACGAAGACGTTCTGGCCGAGCCAGACGTGATCTCCGATATCGATGGGCTGGGGCGGATTGATGCGTGCGCCGGAGTCGGCTTCCACGATCGAGTGCATGTCGCTCGTGGAAACGATGACGTTGCTGGCGATCAGGCAATCGCCGCCGATGCTGATGCGCGAGGCCTCGTGCGAAAGCAGCTGCGCGTTCCAGGTGAAGCCGGTCCCGTCGCCGATGCGGATCTCCGAGCCCCTCGCGTAGATCTCGACGCAATTGAGCCTGCAGTTTCGCCCGATGATCACCCGGCTGTCCGCAATGTCGATGCGCAGGCTGTGGCTTGTGCACCCGTCCCCGATCTCGAGGACGCTTGCCTCGCCGACGGAATACGAGCCGCGTAGTTCACCCGAGAATTGGCCTGATCCGCTGAAGACTGCCATCGATCACTTCTCCACGTTGGATGGGCGCGGCCAGCGCGCCAGTCTCGATTTTCCACGACGGGCGACCTGGCGGTCAGCGCGACGACGCCGCCGCCAGGGCGAGGTCAGGGTCGGTGGAAGAACAGGAAAACGCCGAGTTCGCCGCCATGGTCCGAGAACTCCGCGTCGAACTTCGCAATACCCGCTCCCTGCAGCAGGAAGGCGATCTCGCTGAGGTTGTACGAGTTCATCAGCATCTGCGGATCGCCGCCGGGCGCGGGCGGTTCCACGATGGGCGCCGGCGCGGGCGCGACCGGCGGCGCCACCGCGGGCGCCCGGCCAAGGAGACGTCGCAGCAGCCTCGGGGCGGGCGCAGGCGCAGGCGGGGCGACGGGCGGCGCAGGCGGCGGTGGTGCCGGCGGCTGCCCGAAGGTGTCCGGGAAGAACGCCTTGCCGTAGGTCAGGTGCAGCGCGCCGATGCCGCCGGGGCGGATGAGCTCGACGAGCCGCTTGAAGATCAGGCGGCCGCGCACCGGCTCGATGTGCTGCAGCACGATCACGCTGTGGACGAGGTCGAAGTCGCCCTGCACACGCGACAGCGAGTCGTCGGACAGTTCGAGTGCCACGTTGGCGAGGCCGCGCTGGTCGCAGTTGCGACGTGCCTCGGCCAGCATCGATGGGGACACGTCGACGCCGACCACCTCGGCGGCGACGGCCGCGAAGGGCACCACCAGGCGGCCGACGCCGCAGCCGAAATCGAGCACGCGCGTGGGCGCGAACTGCGGGTCGATGTACCTGCGGCACGAGGCCAGCACGTTGCCGACATGCCGCTCGCCCGAGTCGAAGAAGTCCGCCAGCGCGGCGTCATCGAGCTTGTCGGCGCGGAACTTGTCCCAGGTGATGACCCCGTAGTAGGGATCCTGCTGGCCCCACTTCTCCCACTCGACGTCCGTGCTCATGCTCAATGGCCGAACAGCCGGCGCAGGAGCGGCGTCGGCTTGGCGGCCTTCTCGCGGGCGATGAGATCGTCCAGCCCCGGCAGGACGACGCCGCGCTGGCGTCCTTCGGCCGAGGTGGCCAGCGTCTCCAGCACCCGGACCTTGCTGGTGCCCGAGGCGAGGCTGGCGACGTAGCCGTCGCGGCCGCCCTTGTCCGCCGGCCGCAGCAGCAATGTCGCGTAGGCGTGCTCGACGAATTCGGCACCGTCGAGCGCCATCAGGTCCGCCAGGGCCACGCTCTTGCCCTCGCCGTTGGCCGGCGCGGGTGCCGGCGCGCCGGCCTCCGCGTGCGCGAGCTCGTCGCCGCGAAGCGCGCGTCGCAGCAGGTCGGCCGCGGTGATGCGGTTGACGAGGCGCTCGAACAGGTCGTCGCGCTGCGGCAGGGACAGGCAGAACTCGGCAAGCTCATCGCACCAGTCGTCCCAGTCCATCGCGCGCGTGTCGCGGGCGCTGCTGCCGGCGCAGCGAAGCGCCTTGGCGAGCGCGGGGACCAGGTCGGCGTCGCTGTCGTACAGGAAGACGCCCTGGACGTCGTC
>Ga0209677_101122_pt1 | contig 12549 bp, 12 predicted proteins | sample AraplaCvi_mCL_r2_2_FD_184285 | JGI IMG/M metagenome (GOLD analysis project Ga0209677, IMG submission 184285) | Arabidopsis root microbial communities from North Carolina, USA - plate scrape CL_Cvi_mCL_r2 (SPAdes) (version 2) | ecosystem: Host-associated > Plants > Roots > Endosphere | place: USA... | reverse complement strand
CTTGTTGTCCTCCATCAACTCGCGCAGCATCTCGCGCGGCGGGACGTAATCGTCGTTGTTGTCCTTGATGGTCTGCAGCTTGCTGACCTGGCTGATCGAGCGGATGGTAATGCCGCCGAGCTTGCGAACGCGCTCGGCAAGCTGGTCGGTGGTGGCGAAGATCGCGTCCGACTGCTCGTCCAGCATCAGATGGTAATCGTGGAAATGGCGGCCACTGACATGCCAATGGAAATTCTTGGTCTTCAGGTAGAGCGCGAACGCATCGGCCAGCAGCGCGTTCAGCGCGGCCGAGATCTTGTTCACCGCGTCCGGAGACAGATCGCTCGGGGTATCGAGATCGGGGGCGGCCTTGTCAGTCTTTGCTTTACTCACGGTGCAACCTTCCTGTTAGAAACCAGCGATAGACAGGGTTGATCGGACCCTTTAACGCTCGCTGATGACGCCAGTTCCAACGCAGGAACCGGGTTTCCCGGACTTTTGAACCCATGAATGACTGGATCGATTATTACGATTCCACGCATACGATTTATGCGAGCAAGCTGCATCGCGACCTGCACTTTCAGGTCATCGCGCGCGACATCATCAGCTACATTCCCTCGCCCGACGCGGTCGTGCTCGACTATTCCTGCGGCGAGGCGCTCTCGGCCGGCAAGGTCTCCGACGCCTGCGGCATGCTGATCCTGGCCGAGCCGGCCCCTGGCGTGCGCGGCCGGCTGATCGCGCGGTTCGCCCCGAACACGAGGATCCGGGTGCGCGCACTGGAAGAGCTGCGCAGCATGCCGGAGAGCTCGATCGATCTCGTGGTGATGAACTCGGTGGCGCAGTACATGAAGCCGGACGAGCTCGACCTCGCCTTCGCCGTGATCCGGCGGCTGTTGAAGCCGAATGGACGGCTGGTGCTCGGCGACGTCCTGCGGCCCGAGGTCGGTATGATAAGGGACGTGCTGGCGCTATTGATGTTCGCCTCGAAGCACGGTTTCCTTAGGGACGCCCTGGTCGGCCTGGTCAAGACCGCCTTGTCGGACTATCGCGAGCTCCGCACCAAGGTCGGCCTGCGGCGCTACAGCGAGCAGGACATGCTCGCCAAGCTGAAGAAGGCCGGCTTCAGCGCGGTCCGCTCGCCGAAGAATATCGGCCATAATCGCTGGCGAATGACCTTCGTGGCCCGGCAGGCGCTGGCGGGCGCTGCTTGAACCGCGGACGCACTCCGAAATGAAGTAAGGTTAACGCACGCCAACAGTGGCTCACGGCGGTGTGATCGGGCAAGCTGACCGCGGCCCGGTGGCGGAAGCTACGACGCGAAGAGCGGTGCAACGCTCTTGAACCTGGTTCAAGTCCAGGCCGGGCCTCCAGCCTTCGCTGCTCCACAGCTTCGGCTCGGCTAGCCAAGCTTCGTCCGCCGACACGGCTCCGGCACGGCAAAGCCCGCTTCAAACTTTCAACCGTCTGCCGCTGCCGCTGCCGCGCATGCCGGCATTTGCAACCGCGCGGCATCACGCGCGGCGGAGCCGATGATGGCGTCGAGCAGGCCAGGAAAGCGGGCGTCCAGGTCCGCCCGGCGCAGGCTCATGTAGCGGGCCGTGCCGACCAGGCGGGTCTGCACCAGCCCGGCCTCGCGCAGCCGCGCGAAATGGTAGGCCAGATTGGATTTGCCGCTGAGGCCCTGGAAATCGCCGCAGCGCAGCTCGCCCTCGGTCCGGTCGACTAGGGCCAGATTGTAGACGATCGCCAGCCGGATCGGGTCACTCAGGCAGTCCAGCACCAGCGGCAGCTCGATCTGCTCCCGAGAGGGATGGTACGGGGCGCGGCTCATGAAACCATGATATGCGTCCTGTTGTGATGTTCAATAGTTTTTGAACCAATTGACAAGCGGCGCCCCTCCAACGCTATGTTCAATGGAATTTGAACATAGCGTTGGATGGCGATGAACGTGCTCTGGTTGGCGTTGGCAACGTTTGCGATCGGTACCGAGGCGCTGGTGATCGCGGGCCTTCTGCCGACCATCGCTGCCGATCTGCAGATCTCAGCCCCTGCCGCCGGCCAGCTCGTCACTGCCTACTCTCTCGCTTATGCCGTCGGTTCACCGGTGCTCGCGGTGCTGTTCCACAATGTCGACCGCAAGACCGTGCTGATCCTGGCGCTGGTCTGCTTCATCGTCAGCAACCTGCTGGCGGTCGTAGCGCCCAGCTTTCCGCTGCTGATGGCTTCCCGCGTGCTGATGGCGCTCGGCGCCGGGCTCTGCACGCCCACCGCGATCGGCGTATCGGTGGCAATCGCCCCGCCGGAACGGCGCGGTCGCGCGGTCGCGCTGGTCACCTCCGGGTTGACGGTCGCGACCGTGATCGGCGTTCCGCTCGGCACCGTCATCGGCAACCAGATTTCCTGGCGCGCCACCTTCCTCATGGTCGCCGGGCTCGGCATGCTGGCTTTGGCCGGTATGCTGCTGCGCCTGCCGCGCAACCTACCCCGGCACACGAGTACCCTCTCCGAACGGCTGGCGGTGGCGCGGCATCCCGGCGTGCTGATCGCACTCGTCACCACGACGCTGTGGGCAATCGGTGCGATGTCGGTCTTCACCTACCTCGCGGTGCTCCTGCGTGGCATCGGCTTCGGCGCCGCAGAGGTGAGCGTTGCCCTGTTCGCATTCGGTGTGGCGGCCGCGATCGGCAACATGTCCGGCGGCATGCTCGCCGACCATTTCGGCCCGGTGCCGACAGCGGCCATCGCGCTGGCCGGCATGGCGACGGCTCAGTTCCTGCTCTCTGTGCTGCTGAAGTCCGTCCACGCCGGCGATTTCACGCATTATCTCGTGCTGCTGCCGATCGTCTGCTGGGCCGTCTGCGGTTGGGGCTTCTTTCCGGCCCACAGCACGAACATCATCCGGGCCGAGCCGCAGGCGGCGCAGATCGCGCTCTCGCTCAACTACTCCGCCATGTATCTCGGCTTCGCGATCGGCGGCGTGCTCGGTGGCGTCGTGCTGTCGACGCTCGGTCCGACCAATCTCGGCTGGGTCGGTGCCGCCAGTGTCGGCATGGGGCTTGCCGCGCTCCTGCTGTTCATGCGCCGGGAACGGCTCCAAACTGCATAAAATGCCCGTTGATGGGCCGCTCAAAGCCCTTTTCGCCTTGTGGAAACTGGTCTAAAGAGCCGCTTGCGCGCGAGGATTGGTCGCGCCTTGGCCTTACGGGGACGCGCAGTTTGCGCGCCCTTTTTTTGTGCCTAATTCCTGGCCCCCAGAGCCCGTGAGATTGAATGCCGAAACGAACCGACATCTCCACCATCCTGATCATTGGCGCCGGCCCGATCGTGATCGGCCAGGCCTGCGAATTCGACTATTCGGGCACGCAGGCGGTGAAGGCGCTGAAGGAAGAGGGCTATCGCGTCGTCCTCGTCAATTCCAATCCGGCCACCATCATGACCGATCCGGAATTGGCGGACGCGACCTATATCGAGCCGATCACGCCGGAGATCGTCGCCAGGATCATCGAGAAGGAACGCAATATCGTTCCCGGCGGCTTCGCGCTGCTGCCCACCATGGGCGGCCAGACTGCGCTGAACTGCGCGCTGTCGCTGCGCCGGCAGGGCACGCTGGAGAAGTTCAACGTCGAGATGATCGGCGCCACGGCCGACGCGATCGACAAGGCCGAAGACCGCCAGCTGTTCCGCAACGCCATGGAAAAGATTGGGCTGCAGACTCCGAAGTCGCGGCTCGCCAATGCGTCGGCACTGAAGAAGCAGTACCGCGACAAATATCACGCCGAACGTGAAAAGCTCACCGGCGCGGCGCTCGAAGAGCTCGAGCGGCAATGGGCGATCGGCGAGAGCGAGCGCCGCAAGCGCTACCAGGAGCATGCGCTCGGGCAAGCGCTGATGGCGCTGTCCGAGATCGGCCTGCCCGCGATCATCCGCCCGTCCTTCACGATGGGCGGCACCGGCGGCGGCATCGCCTACAACAAGGAAGAATATCTCGACATCATCGAGCGCGGTCTCGATGCCTCCCCCACCAACGAAGTGCTGATCGAAGAGTCGGTGCTCGGGTGGAAGGAGTACGAGATGGAGGTTGTCCGCGACAAGAAGGACAATTGCATCATCGTCTGCTCGATCGAGAACCTCGATCCGATGGGCGTGCATACCGGCGACTCCATCACCGTGGCGCCGGCGCTGACACTCACCGACAAGGAATACCAGATCATGCGCGACGCGTCGCTGGCGGTGCTGCGCGAGATCGGCGTCGAGACCGGCGGCTCCAACGTGCAGTTCGGCGTCAATCCGGCCGACGGCCGCATGGTCGTGATCGAGATGAACCCGCGGGTGTCGCGCTCCTCCGCGCTGGCCTCCAAGGCCACCGGCTTCCCGATCGCCAAGGTCGCGGCCAAGCTCGCGGTCGGCTACACCTTGGACGAGATCGCTAACGACATCACCGGTGGCGCGACGCCGGCCTCGTTCGAGCCGACCATCGACTACGTCGTCACCAAGATTCCGCGCTTTGCGTTCGAAAAATTCCCGGGCGCCTCGACCACGCTGACCACCTCGATGAAATCTGTCGGCGAGGTGATGGCGATCGGCCGCACCTTCCAGGAGAGCCTGCAGAAGGCGCTGCGCGGGCTCGAGACCGGGCTCACCGGCCTCGACGAGATCGAGATCGAAGGCCTGGGCCGCGGCGACGACAAGAACGCGATCCGCGCCGCGCTCGGCACGCCGACGCCGAACCGCATCCTGCAGGTGGCGCAGGCGATGCGGCTCGGCTGGTCGGACGACGACATCTTCAACTCCTGCAAGATCGATCCCTGGTTCCTGGCGCAGATGCGCGGCATCGTCGAGATGGAGGACAAGGTCCGCAAGCACGGCCTGCCGCCCAACGCGCACGGCATGCGCGGCCTGAAGGCGATGGGCTTCTCCGACGCCCGGCTTGCCGTGCTGGCCCAGACCACTGAAGCCGACGTCGCAGCCAAGCGCCGCGCGCTCGGCGTGCGCCCGGCGTTCAAGCGCATCGATACCTGCGCAGCGGAGTTCGCCTCTCCCACCGCGTACATGTATTCCACTTACGAGACGCCGTTCGCGGGTGAGCTCGGCGACGAGAGCGCGCCGTCGGACAAGAAGAAGGTCATCATCCTTGGCGGCGGACCCAACCGGATCGGCCAGGGCATCGAGTTCGACTATTGCTGCTGCCATGCCTGCTTTGCGCTGCATGATGCCGGCTACGAGACCATCATGATCAACTGCAATCCGGAGACAGTGTCGACGGACTACGACACCGCCGACCGGCTGTATTTCGAGCCGCTCACGGCCGAGGACGTGCTGGAGATCATCGCGACCGAGCGCAAGAACGGCACGCTGCACGGCGTGATCGTGCAGTTCGGCGGCCAGACCCCGCTGAAGCTCGCGCACGCGCTGGAGGCGGCCGACGTGCCGATCCTCGGCACCTCGCCGGAGGCCATCGATCTTGCCGAAGACCGCGACCGCTTCAAGCGCATCCTCGACAAGCTGCACCTCAAGCAGCCGAAGAACGGCATCGCTTATTCGGTCGAGCAGGCGCGCCTCGTCGCCGCCGATCTCGGCCTGCCGCTGGTGGTGCGTCCGTCCTACGTGCTCGGCGGCCGCGCGATGCAGATCATTCGCGAGGACAACCAGCTCAGCGACTACCTGCTCGGCACCCTGCCCGAGCTGGTGCCGGCCGACGTCAAGGCGCGCTACCCGAACGACAAGACCGGCCAGATCAACACCGTGCTCGGCAAGAACCCGCTGTTGTTCGATCGTTATTTGTCCGATGCGACAGAGATCGACGTCGATTGCCTTTCCGACGGCAAGGACACCTTCATCGTCGGCATCATGGAGCACATCGAGGAGGCCGGCATCCATTCCGGCGATTCCGCCTGCTCGCTGCCGCCGCATTCGCTCGACGCCAAGACGATCGCCGAGCTGGAGCGGCAGACCCGCGAGCTCGCGCTGGGCCTCGACGTGGTCGGCCTGATGAACGTGCAATATGCGATCAAGGACGGCGAGATCTACGTGCTAGAGGTCAACCCGCGCGCCTCGCGCACCGTGCCCTTCGTCGCCAAGGTGGTCGGCACGCCGGTGGCCAAGATCGCGGCCCGCATCATGGCCGGCGAGAAGCTCGCCGATTTCGGGCTGAAGAAGCGCGAGCTCAAGCATGTCGGCGTCAAGGAATCGGTCTTCCCCTTCGCCCGCTTTCCGGGCGTCGACACCGTGCTCGGGCCGGAGATGCGTTCCACCGGCGAGGTGATGGGCATCGATCGTTCATTCCAGATCGCGTTCGCCAAGAGCCAGCTCGGCGGCGGCACCCGCGTGCCGCGCAAGGGCACCGTGTTCGTCTCGGTGCGCGACACCGACAAAACCCGGATCACCGATGTGGTGCGGCTGCTGCAGGAGGCTGGCTTCAAGGTGTTGGCGACCTCGGGCACGCAGCGTTTCCTCAGCGACCACCAAGTGCCGGCCGAGAAGATCAACAAGGTGCTGGAGGGACGGCCGCACATTGTCGACGCCATCACCAATGGTGACATCCAGCTCGTCTTCAACACCACCGAGGGGCCCCAGGCACTCGCCGACAGCCGTTCGCTGCGGCGCGCTGCCCTCTTGCATAAAGTGCCGTACTACACCACTCTCTCTGGTGCCGTGGCGGCAGCGCAGGGCATCCGCGCCTACCTCGGCGGGGACCTTGAGGTCCGCACCCTGCAGAGTTACTTTTCCGACAACTGATCGCGGCCGGCGCGGCCCCACCGCGCGGCTAAGCGATTGGCGGCAATCGGCAAATCGAGTCTGGTATCGCCGGCAGACGGTTGCTGACAGGAACAAGCTGCCGCACATGATGTTATCTCGGCCTTCAATGGGGCCGAATATTTGCTTTCGGGTTTACGCCCGAAAGGCCTATCCTGAAGGAGCTGCTCGTGCGCGCCCGCTGGCCCGCACGATGGAAGGACGAGAGAGATGATGGAAAAGGTTCCAATGACGTCGGGTGGCTATGCCGCACTTGAAGTCGAACTGAAGCACCGTCAATCGGTGGATCGTCCGCGCATCATCGAACACATTGCGGAAGCGCGCTCGCATGGCGACCTGTCGGAGAACGCGGAGTATCACGCCGCCAAGGAAGAGCAGTCGCACAATGAAGGCCGCATCGCCGAGCTCGAGGACAAGCTCGCCCGCGCCGACATCATCGATGTGACCAAGCTGTCCGGCGACACCATCAAGTTCGGCGCCACCGTGACCCTGATCGACGAGGACACCGAAAAGAAGACGGTGTGGCAGATCGTCGGTGAGGTCGAGGCCGACGCCAAGAAGGGCAAGATCTCCATCACCTCGCCGCTTGCGCGCGCGTTGATCGGCAAGACCAAGGGTACCACCGTCGAGGTGATGGCGCCGGGCGGCGCCAAGTCCTACGAAATCGCCAAGGTGGAATGGCGCTAGCCTTTAGGATTTAGGATATTGAATCCCGCAAAAGGCCGCCTCTGCGCGGCCTTTTGTCGTTTGTTGGTGCGGAAATCTTCTTGATCGCGCGGTGTTATGCCTGTGGAGGCATGGCAATCGATCGACGGCGGCTGTGGCACGCGGGTGACGAAATCCCGCTCGGCTGGTGCTACAATTGGTGAGTTTCAAAATTGGGGGATGACAGAATGGAGCAGATGTTTTCCAGGTATCAGCCGGTGGCGCTCAGCCTGTTTCGTTTCATCACGGGGCTGATGCTGTTTCAATTCGGCGTGGCCAAGATCCTGAAGATTCCGGCGGAGTCGCCGTTTGCGAAAGTCGAACTGGCCTCGCTCTACGGCGCGGCCGGCAGCATCGAACTCATCATTGGCGGCCTGCTGCTGCTCGGCCTGTTTACCCGGCCGGTCGCGTTCATCCTCTCCGGCGAGATGGCCTTTGCCTATTTCATCAGCCATGCGCCGAAGAGCTTCTTCCCGGTCGTCAATGGCGGCTCGCTGGCGATCGCGCTCTGCTTCGCCTGCCTGTACCTGTCGACGTCCGGCGGCGGCCCGATCAGCCTCGACGCGATTCTGCGGAAGAAGGCGTGAGCCAACTCTATCCGTCGTCATTCCGGGGCGCCTCGAAGAGGCGAACCCGGAATGACCGCGGAGCGCCTACCCCCGCCCCTTGACCTCGAGCGGCACCGCTGCCTCGTATTTCGAATTGTGCAGCACCAGCGAGGTCCGGACGTTGCGCACATGGGGCGCGGCGGTCAGGTGCGTGACGAATTCCTGGAACGTCGCCATGTCAGGGGCCACGCATTTCAGGATGAAATCGACCTCACCCGACAGCATCCAGCACTCGCGCACCAGCGGCTCGGCACGGACGAACTCCTCGAACGCGCGCAGATCCGCGTCCGCCTGGCTGGACAGATGGACCGAGGCGAACACCGTGACGTCGAAGCCGAGCCTGCGCGGATCGAGCAGGCCGCGATAGCCGGTGATGTAGCCCTCCTCCTCCAGCGCCCGGACCCGCCGCAGACAGGGTGGCGGCGAGATGCCGACCCGCTTGGCGAGTTCGACATTGGTGATTCGGCCGTCAGCCTGGATCTCGCTCAGGATTTTCAGATCGATCTCGTCCAGATTTTTCGACACGGGGATTATGGGGTCCTGGCGGGGGAAATGGGAGCTGACCAGCGGGCATGGCGTTGGAACGGTAACTCTCTTAGCGCAGCTCGCCACCCTTGCGCAATTTTATTGCGCATACTTTCCCCATTGACCGCCTCGTGAAGGGAAAATTCGCCGAGATGCGTTGCAATTCTTGCATAGCTAGCCAGATATCTTAGACTTGGATTTGACATTTTTCGACGCGGCCGCGGGACGCTTCCACGCATTCCGTATCTCTGCGCCAGCCAAAGCCTCCCGCCCAGCGAGAAACCTGCCACATGCAAGCACCGATCCATGCCAAGGTCGTCATCATTGGTTCTGGCCCCGCGGGATACACCGCCGCGATCTACGCCGCGCGCGCGATGCTGGAGCCGGTGCTGATCCAGGGCATCCAGCCGGGCGGCCAGCTCACCATCACCACCGACGTCGAGAACTATCCGGGCTTCGCCGATGTGATCCAGGGCCCTTGGCTGATGGAGCAGATGGAGAAGCAGGCCGCCCATATGGGCACCAATATCCGCACCGATCTCGTCACCAAGCTCGAGCTCGGGCGACGCCCATTCCGCCTGACCTGTGATTCCGGCGACATTTACCTCGCGGAAACCGTGATCCTCGCCACCGGCGCCCAGGCGCGCTGGCTCGGCATGCCTTCGGAAGAGAAATTCAAGGGCTTCGGCGTATCAGCGTGCGCGACCTGCGATGGCTTCTTCTATCGCGGCAAGGAGGTGATCGTGGTCGGCGGCGGCAATACCGCGGTCGAGGAAGCGCTGTTCCTGACCAACTTCGCCTCGAAAGTCACGATCGTGCATCGCCGGGACCATTTCCGCGCCGAGCGCATCCTGCAGGAGCGGCTGTTCAAACACCCCAACATCAACGTGGTGTGGGACAGCGTGCTCGACGAGGTCTGCGGCGCCGACAATCCTTCCAAGGTCACGCATGTACGGCTGAAGAATATCAGGACCGGCGCTCTCGAAGTTCTCTCTGCGGATGGAGTCTTCATCGCGATCGGCCATGCGCCGGCGACGGAGCTCGTCGCCGGTCAGGTAAAGCTGAAGCCATCCGGCTATGTCGAGGTGGCACCGAACTCCACGGCGACCTCCGTGCCCGGCCTGTTCGCCGCCGGCGACGTCGCCGACGAGACCTACCGCCAGGCGGTCACCGCCGCCGGCCTGGGCTGCATGGCCGCGCTGGAAGCCGAGCGTTTCCTCGCTCACGCCGTGAGCGAACGCGCAGCCGCGGAATGAACGCACGACGATGGCATCACGAACACGCGACGGATTTACGGATATGGATTGGGACAAGCTGAAGGTGTTTCACGCAGCGGCGGAAGCAGGGAGCTTCACGCATGCCGGGGAGCAGCTCGGCCTGTCCCAATCGGCGGTGTCACGCCAGGTCAGCGCCCTGGAGCAGGAGCTCTCGGTGTCGCTGTTTCACCGCCATGCGCGCGGCCTCATCCTCACCGAGCAGGGCGACCTGCTCTTCCGTACCGCGCATGACGTGTTCATGCAGTTGCAGGCGGCCCGCGCCAAGCTCACCGACAGCCGCGAGCGGCCGAGCGGCGACCTCAAGATCACGACCACGCCCGGCGTCGGCATCAACTGGCTGATCCCGCGGCTCGGCGAATTCACTGCGCTCTATCCCGAGATCCGCATCTCGCTGATCGTCACCGATGAGGAGCTCGACCTCTCGATGCGCGAGGCCGATGTCGCGATCCGGACCCGCAAGCCGACGCAGCCCGACCTGATCCAGCGCAAGCTGTTCGCGATGGGCTTCCATGCCTATTGCTCGCCGGAATACGTCAAGCGCTTTGGCACGCCGCGCACGCTCGACGAGCTCGACGCTCACCGCATCATCACGCTGGCCGACGGCCAGGTCGCGCCGCATCTGCAGAACCGCAACTGGCTGGTCGAGGCCGGACGCAACGGCTCCGGGCCGCGCGAGGCCTACTTCAAGGTCAACAACATCTTAGGCCTGGTGCGCGCCTGCCAGCAGGGGCTCGGCATCGCCGCGCTGCCTGACTATTTGGTCGAGGAAAACAGCCGCCTCGTGCAACTTTTCGGTGAGTCGGATTCGATTCAGCTCGACACCTACTTTGTCTATCCCGAAGAGTTGAAGACGGTGGCGCGCGTGCAGGTGTTCCGTGACTTCGTCGTGAGCAAAGCGCAGCGCTGGCCGTCCTGATTTTGCGCATGTCTGACATGCGGCCTGCATGCTTGCGGCAGGCCGGTGCGCGCGACCATAATCCTTGCATACTGAGTGCTCGCGTTGCGCATTTGTCCCCCTCCTCCAGTGGCGCGGGTGCTCAGGAATCCCTCTTGGAAGGTGATTGTGTCGGCCTCACGTGGCCAATACCTCCAGCCGGGCTCTCTGGGCCCGGCTATTTTTTTGTGCCCCCCACAGCCGCAGGTTGACAGCGCAACACGCGCCCCGCATGCTGCCGATATGTCCACACTTTCGCACAGCAAGCTGTCGTCGAAAAAAACTCCCCTTCCGGGGAGGTGTGGACGCGCGCGCTAGACTTTCATTCAACGCCGCATTCCGCAAACCCCGCCGCCAAGGACGGGGTTTTTTGTTGTCTCCCGTCTCCCGGCGCTCAACCCACGGAGATGGACCATGACCGACCTTCACAGCCGACTGCACGGGCTCTGGCTGCCGCTGGTGACGCCCTTTCGTGACGGTGCGCTCGACACCGCGTCACTGCGCAGTCTGATCCGACACTACGCCGCGCAACCGGTCGACGGGCTGATCCTGGGGGCGACCTCGGGCGAAGGGCTGGCGCTGTCGCTGGCCGAGCTGGCGACGCTGGTCGAGGTGGTGCGCGACGAGCAGGCCGTGATCGGCCGCTCCTTGCCGATCTGCCTCGGCCTTGCCGGCGCCGCAACCGCGCGCGTGATCGAGGCGCTGGACGCGACGGCGGCCTGGCCGATCGACGGTTATCTGATCTCAAGTCCGTTCTATGTGCGCCCCTCGCAGCGCGGACTGCTCGCGCATTTCACGGCGCTGGGGGACCATGCCGCGCATCCGATCCTGCTCTACAACATTCCCTACCGCTCGTCGGTCGGGCTCGACAATGAAACGCTGCTGCGCCTGGCCGAGCATCCCAACATCGTCGGCCTGAAGGATTGCTGCGCCAATCGTGCCCAGACCCGCGAGCTGTTGCGGCTGCGCCCGGCCGGCTTCCGGGTGCTGACCGGCGAGGATGCTCAGTCCTTCGATGCGCTGCAGGCCGGCGCCGATGGCGCGATCCTGCTGTCGGCCCATGTCGAGACCGCAACCTTTGCGGCGATCCAGACCCATCTCAAGGCCGGCAACCCCGCAGCCGCCGCCGCGCTGTGGGACCGCGTGTCGGAGCTGACCCGGCTCCTGTTCACCGAGCCCAGCCCCGCGCCTGCCAAGTACTGGCTGGCGCGGATCGGCCTGATCGAAAGCCCGCAAGTGAGGCTGCCGATGGTCGAGGTGGGACCCGAACTCGCCGCGCGGCTCGACCAGGAGATCGCCCGGCGGGCAGCGGCCGCCACACCGCTGCAGGCCGCTGGTTAATTCGAAGTAGCAGGCCCGTTCAAATGCGGGCCATTTCGAAACCAGATTCTTAAAGCCGTTCCAATATCAATGTTGAAAAGGAGCAGGAAGGCGAGGGCATCGTGGCACTGCAGGACAATCCATACCCCAATCAGCAGGGTTTCAGCATCGAGGACATTCTCTGGGCGGTCGGCGTCTGGTCGACGATCCTGACGCTCACGCCGATGATCCTGCTCTACATGGTGATGGTGGCCTAGAGCCGCTTCCGGGACGCCGCGCGTTCCTCACTTCATCGTGTTGCCGCCTTGCAGGGGCCGATCAGGCCGCCTGCTTGTGCATCGCGCCGTTGGCGGACACCGTGCCGCGGATCGCCTTCACCGAGCGCTCGATCGCAGCCCAGAGCCTGGCGATCTCCTGAGCGGCCCGTCCTTCCGCATAATATTCA
>Ga0209677_101121_pt1 | contig 12550 bp, 11 predicted proteins | sample AraplaCvi_mCL_r2_2_FD_184285 | JGI IMG/M metagenome (GOLD analysis project Ga0209677, IMG submission 184285) | Arabidopsis root microbial communities from North Carolina, USA - plate scrape CL_Cvi_mCL_r2 (SPAdes) (version 2) | ecosystem: Host-associated > Plants > Roots > Endosphere | place: USA... | reverse complement strand
GCCGGCCGGCCCGGGGCCTCGGGCTGCACGCGCCCCCGTGAAGCGACCCAGCGCTGCACGCCGTCCACGCCAATGACGCGAAAAAGCGTGTGCAGGCGGTCGACGCCCGCGTCCAGGAATTCGCCCAGGCCGGCGGCCTCGCGCGCCCGGTCGTCCGGATGGATCCGGTCGACGAACTCCTCGGCGTCGATGGGCCCTGCCTGCGGATATCCCAGCAGCAGCGCCACCTCGGGCGCGTACTGACGCACGCGCGCCGGCAGCTCCAACGACCACTGCGACAACTGCGCCGCGTCGAGCGCGAGCTCCAGGCGCGATCGTGCGATGGCGAGGTCGCGCTGGCTCTCCTGCCCGCGTCGCAGGTGCTCCTCGGCGTTCCGGCGTGCCTGCAGGAGCTCGCGTTCGTACTGGTGGCGATCGCGCGCGCTGAAGGCCGCCAGCTCGTGCACCTCGCGGCCGTCGCGGCGGCGCACGACCGCGTTCATCACCATCGGCACGCGCTGCCCGTCGGCATGCAGCCATTCGAGCTTGACCTCGCCCAGCGAGCCCTGCATCTTGAGCAACGGCGCCCAGTGGGTCTGGTGGAAGATGCGTCCGCCGACGGTCAGCAACGACTGCAGGCGCGTCCCCACCAGGTCGGACGCCGGCCTGCCGAGCCAGGTGCAGAACGTGCGATTGACGCGCAGGATCGTGCCATCCGTCTCCGTCACGAGCAGCCCGCAGGCGGCCTCTTCGTACAACGGATCGCAGTCGTCCTGCATCGACATGTCAGGTGATCTCGTGCAGGAAATCCTCGATCGCTTCCGTGCTGGCGCTGGACGCGCTCAGGTGCGGGCAGTGGCCGACGTTCTCGATGATGCGCAGGGTGCTGCGCGGCATGACCCGGTGCATGTATTCGCCCACGGCGCGCGGCGCGATCAGGTCGTCGCTGCATTGGAGGATCAACGTCGGCGTGGTCAGGCGCGGCAACTCGGCACGGTGGTCCGACAGGAACGTCACGTGCGCGAAGTGCCTGGCGATCTCGGGATCCGTGCGGCAGAAGCTGTTCTTGAGCTCCTCTGCCAGCTCGGGTTGGTCCGGCGCGCCCATGATGGCGGGCGCCATGGTGCTCGACCAGCCGAGGTAGTTGCTCTCGAGCGTCGCGAGCAGGTCGTCGATCGCGGGCCACGTGATGGTGGGGCCGTCGCCGTGCTACGTCGACGATGGCGACTACATCGGCGGCTTCTCGCGCGCCGACCGCGCCGACGTATGCTCCCAGCCTGGTGCAGCGCGCTCGCCGTCTTCGAACGCGAGCGCGAATCGAACAACATCAGTGGGAACGAATGCAGGCGCCCCCTATCGAGCCGAGCGACGCGACGATCCTCATCGTCGATGACACGCTCATCAACATCGACATCGCCATCGACCTGCTCGGGCCGCGCGGCTATCGGGTGCTCGTGGCGCGCGACGGCCTGGAGGGCATCGCGCGGGCCGAGCAGGCGCGACCGGACCTGATCCTGCTCGACGTGGTGATGCCCGGGCTCGACGGATTCGAGATCTGCCGGCGCCTCGCCAGCCACGAGCGTACGCACGACATCCCCGTGGTCCTGATGACGTCGCTGACGGACGCCGCCCAGAAGCAGGCCGGGTTCGCCGCCGGGGCCGTCGACTACGTCACCAAGCCGCTGGACGCGGCCGAGCTCCTGGCGCGGATCCGCAGCCACCTTGCCATCTCGACGCTCCGGCGCCACCTGACCGCGCGCAACACGTTGCTCGAGCGAGAGATCGACGCGCGGCGCGAGGCGCAGGCCGAGCTGCAGCAATCGCGCGAGATGGTGCGCATGCTGGGCGTGCACAACGCGCGCTCGTTCGAACAGGAGCGGATGCGCGTGGCGCGCGAGCTGCACGACGAGATGGGCCAGCAGCTGGCCGCGCTGCGGATGGAAGTGGCGGTGCTGCGCCAGCGCACGCGATCGGGCGACGCGCCGGGGGCCGAGGCGTTCGACATGCTGCTCGAGCGCGTGGATGGCCTGGTCTCGAGCGTGCGCGGCGTGGTGGCCCAGCTACGTCCGACGGCGCTCGATGGCGGCCTCGTCACGGCCATCGAATGGCTCGCGGCGGAATTCAGGCGCCACACCCGGCTGCCCTGCCTCGTCGAGGTCAGCGGCAGCGCCCGCCCGCCGACGGCGGACGCCGCGACGATGGTCTTTCGCATCGCGCAGGAATCCCTCAACAACATCCGCCGGCATGCGCAGGCCACGCAGGTCACGCTGCGACTGCAGCTGGACGCGGCCGGTTGCGTCCTGTCGGTGAGCGACGACGGCGTCGGTTTCGACATCCGGGCGCAGTCCCACGGCTACGGCCTGCTCGGGATGGAGGAACGCGCGCGGGCCCTGGGCGGCCACCTGGAGATCGAGAGCGCGCCGGGCCAGGGGACGACGGTGCGGCTGCGGTTCGACCACGCGGCCCCGGGCCGCAGCTGATTTCAGCCTGGCGACGCGGTCGGCTCGATCCACTGCAGTGCGAGCTGTTCGGCGATGTGCCCGCGCAGCGCCTCGAGCGAGACCGGCTTGGTCAGGAACACGTTCGCGCCGGCGCGCAGGCAGGCGTCGCGATGCTCGGCGCTGGCGGTGGCCGAGATCGAGATCACGGGGATCTCCTCCAGGTTGGCGTCGCGCCGCAACTGGCGCACGGCCTGCACGCCATCGACCGTGGGCATCACGCTGTCCAGGAGGATCAGGTCGGGCCGGAAGCTGCGCACGGCCTCCAGGAGTTCGCTGCCGTCGCGGGCCTGCGCCACCATGAAGCCGGCGTTGGTGAGGAAGTCGTCCAGCAGCTCGCGGTTGACGCTCGCATCGTCGACCACCAGGATCCGGCGCATGCGTCCCGGGTAGCGCGCCACGCCGAGCACGGCGCCCGCGCCGGATTCGGGCAGCTGCGCGAGCTGCATGGGCAGTTCCACGCGAAACCGGGTCCCGCGACCCAATTCGCTGCTGACCTGCACCTGCCCGCCCATGTCGTTGACCAGCGCCCGCGTGATCGCCAGGCCCAGGCCGGTGCCCCCGCTGCGCCGCTCCACGTCGCCGACCTGCCTGAACGGCTCGAAGATGCGCTCGAGGTCGTCGGGGCGCATGCCCACGCCCGTGTCCTCGACGTCCAGCTGCAGTCGCACCTTGGCGGGGCCGGTCGATTGCGCCGAGGCGAGCAGGCGAACCGAACCCGTGTCGGTGAACTTGATCGCGTTGCCCAGCAGGTTGAGCAGCACCTGGCGCAGCCGCCGCTCGTCGGCCAGCACGGCGCCGGGCAGGTCGGGCGCCGCATCGATCTCGAAGGCCAGGCCCTTCTCGTCGGCCTTGACGCGCATCAGCTCGTCGACCGATTGCAGGAGGTGGCGCAGGTTCAGCGGCGCCGGGTTCAGGTCGGTGTGTCCCGCCTCGATGCGCGCGAGGTCGAGGATGTCGTTGATCAATGCCAGCAGGTGCAGGCCGCTCTGGTGGATCGTGTTGACCCCGCGTGCCTGGCGGGCGTTCAGGCCGCCCTCCATGGCCAGCAGCTGGGCGTAGCCGAGGACGCCGTTCAGCGGCGTGCGCAGCTCGTGGCTCATGCCCGCCAGGAACTGGCTCTTGGCCTTGTTGGCGGCCTCGGCCGAATGGCGGGCCGCGCGCTCGGTCTCGACCATCGCGCGTTCGAGCTCGGGCGCCTCGGCATGGGCGCGATCCTGGGCGTCGAGCTTGGCCAGGATGGCCTGGATCTGTCCGTCGAGCTTCTCGGTGCTGAAGCCGAGGGCCTGAGCGATGTCGGGGCCCGCGTTGCCCTGGGCGATGAAGCGCAGGACGCTGATCTCGGCCGAGGTCAGCGTCACGTCCGACGCCTGCTCGGCCAGCTCGAACGACGCCTCGGAGGGAAGCGTCCTGCCACCGGCGTGCACGGCGCGCACGGCGTCGAGCAACTCCTTGTGCAGCGCGTTCTTCAGCAGATAGCCGCAGGCGCCGGCCTGGATCGCGCGCTGGGCCTGAGCGTCGCCCGCGTAGGTGGTGAGCACGATGATCCGGGCCTGCGGGAATTCGGCACGGATCGCGCCGATCGCGTCGAGCCCGCCCATCCCGGGCATCTGCAGGTCCATCAGCGTGACGTCCGGCCGGTGTTCGCGGAACTGCTGGATCGCCTCGCGGCCGTTGGACGCGTCGGCGACCAGGACCATGTCCCGTTCGACCGAAAGCAGCAGCCGGATGCCCTGCCGGACGACCGGATGATCGTCCACGCAGAGAACTCGAATGCGGGTCGGATCGTCGGTCATGGGGGATCTCCGGGGCGGGGCGCCTCTGGCAGGCGACGGCGATCGAAAGGGGTTCGACCACTGTACGCCCGCAGGGTGGATGAAGACTACTCCCCTGGGGCGCGCCAGCCCAACGCGCCGGACGACGCGGCGTTCGGCCCGTTTTGCGAAGTAATTGCTTTTATCGACGAGTTGGACAGTGTAGAGTTCTGCCTGTGCGTAGTGCTTGCCCTACACATATGTCATTTTAACACTACGAACTCCTTTCCATGACTGCCCCCCGTCGGCCGACGCATGACCCGCTTTTCCCGCCGCAATCCGATCCGACGAGGGGCGCGGCCAAGTCGCCGCGTCCCACCTGGACACTGAAGTTCGGCCGGCGCGAGGTGTGCACCGCGCGGCGCGAGGTGCTCGTCGACGGCGTGCCGCGGCCACTGCAGCCGCGCGCCTTCGATGTGCTCGCCTACCTGATCGAGAACCGCGAACGCGTCGTCACCACGGGCGAGCTGCTCGACACGATCTGGCGCAACGAGACCGTCCAGCAGGGCTCGCTCGCCGCCGCGATCGCGCGGGTGCGCAGGGCCCTGCTGGACGACGAACGGGACAACCCCCTCATCCGCACTCACCAGCGCGTGGGCTACCGCTTCGTCGGCGGAGTGGATGCCGCGTCGTGAACACGCCGGCCGTGACCCGCCCGCCGCAGATCCGCGTGCTGGTCGCCGACGACCACGCGCTGGTGCGCGCAGGCATCCGCAAGGTGCTGGGCCTGGCGGGCGACCTCGTCGTCGTCGGCGAGGCCACCACGGCGGCCGAGGTGCTTTCGCGCCTGCAGGTCGGCGATGTCGACCTGCTGCTGCTGGACCTGCTGATGCCGGGAACCGACGACGTCGACCTCGTCGAGCGTGTCGTCGCGGCGCGGCCGCGCCTGCCCATCCTCGTGCTGACGATGCACGCGGACCCGCACATCGCGCGCCGCGCGCTGGAAGCCGGCGCGCTCGGGTATCTCACGAAGGACGCCTCGCCGGAGTTGCTGATCGACGCCGCGCACCATGTCGCCGCGGGACGCGACTACGTCGATCCCTCGCTCAGCGGCGCGCTCATCCTCGCCTGCCCGCCTCCGCAGGAGCCTGCGCCGCACGCCCCGCGGCTGTCCAGGCGCGAGCGCGAGGTGCTGGTCGCGCTGGCCAGGGGCCAGTCCCTGGTGGACATCGCGGCGACGCTGGGGCTGGCCGGCAACACGGTCAGCACGTATAAAGCACGCCTGATGGAAAAGCTTGGCCAGGTGTCCTTGAGCGACCTCGTGCGCTACGCGCTGCGCCATGGGCTGGTCGACTAGGCGCCTGCGAGCCGCGCTCGCCCTGGCGTTGACGTTGACGCTGGCGGTGGCCGCGCCTGGCGCTCGCGCCCAGGAGGCCGTCCTGGAGGCCTACCAGGAAGCCGCCGGCCTGACGAACATGACGGCGAGCTGCCTCGCGCAGCAACCCCGCGGCACGCTTTGGATCTGCACCGAGAACGGCCTGTTCCGGTTCGATGGTTTTCGCGTCAGCCGCGAGGCGCTGCCCGACGGCGCGGGTTCCAGCATCCTCACCGCGCTGGCGGACCCCCAGGGGCGCCTGTGGGTCGCCGCCGACGACGGGCTCTACCTGCGGCAAGAGGACGTCGGCGGCCCCCGATGGACCAAGGTCGTGACGCGGGAAGGTCGGCACCTGGACGTCGCGCCCGGCCGCTCCCTGGCCGTCGATGACCGGGGCGTGCTGTTCGTCATGCAATGGGACAACCACCTGGTCAGGGTGGACGCGCCGCAGTCGCCCTCGCAGCCGCTGGTGGCGACCGATGCCGGCGTGCCGGCGTTCGCGCCGTTCCAGGGCACGGACGATGCCAGCAGCGGCCCGGTGGCCAGCGTCGCCGGCGCCCTGTGGTTCGGATGCGGTTCGGGCCTGTGCGAATGGCAGGATGGCCGGCTCACGACCTGGGGCCCGGCGCAGGGCCTGCCCGCGGGGGCCTGGTCCGGCCTGCTGCAGGCCAGCGACGGCAGCCTGTGGGCGCGCAGCAGCCTGAACCTCGCCCGCCTGGCGCCGGCGGGCGCGCGGTTCGAGGCGATCCGCGCGCCGGCGCAAACACGATGGGCCGGCACGATCGCCTTGGCACAGGATCCCCAGGGCGGCATCGTGACCGCCACCGACGACGGCGTGGCGCGCTGGGACGGTCGACGCTGGCAGGCCTGGACGCCCCACGACGGCCTGCCCGAGACCGCCGTGCGCTCACTCCTGTTCGATGCCCAGGGCGTCCTGTGGCTCGGCACCTCGGGCCGCGGGCTGCACCGCTGGGTCGGCTACGGCCAGGTCGATCACTGGACACCCGCGTCGGGCTTGCCGTCCCCCGTCGTCATGGACTTCGCGCGCGCCGGGGACGGCCGCCTGTGGGCCGCCACGGCGTCGGGGCTCGCGTCCTTCGACCCGGCGCAACGCCGCTTTCATCCGCTTGCGACCCCGATGGCCGGCAAGGGCATGGTGTCGCGTGTGGCGGTCGATCGGTCGGGCGACCTGTGGTGGGTGCAGGACGGCAAGCTGCTGACCGTGTCCGCCGGGAAAGACGCCGCTCGCCTCGTCGCCCGCGTTCCGTCGCCGGGCTACGTTGTCCAGGGGGCGAACGACGTCTACATCGTCTCGGGCACGCAGCTTCTGCGGCTGGCGCCCTCGCCCGACGGCTTTCGGCCAGGTCCGATGCTCGCGGGGCTGCCGGAGTCCGACATCCTGTCGCACGTGGCCAGCGACGGCACGCAGGACTGGTTCCTGACGGGCCGCGGCGCGTTTCGCGCCGGACGCAATGCCTGGGAACCCTTGCGCGATCCGCAGGGCAAGCCGGTGCGCATCGATCGCACCGCCGCATTCGTCGACCCCGCGCACCTGTGGGCCGCCGACTCGCGCGGCATCGCCGTCTACGCCGTGCGCGGCGCCGTCGCCACCCTCGCGCAACGGTTCGACCCGTCCACCATCGACGGCGGGAACGTCGTGTTCATTCGCGCCGAGGCCGGCCGCCGCGTGTGGATCGGCACGGATCGCGGGCTGTTCATCCACGAATCCGGGCGATGGATCCACATCGACCGCAGCAACGGACTGCTCTGGAACGACATCGACGAAGGCGCCTTCCTGGTCGAGCCGGACGGCACGGCATGGATCGGCACGAGCGCGGGCGCGACCCGCCTCCAGCCGCGCTTGCAGCCTGCGCCGGCGCCCGCGCTGCGCCTGGACGACATGCAGGTCGCGGGCCGCGACAGCCCGGTGGCGCCCGGCGCGCCGATCGCTTGGCGCGATCGCTGGATGCGGATCATCCTCGCGACACCCGACATCGGACGCGGCCGCGCCGTCCGGGTCGAATATCGCCTCCACGCCGACGCGCCCTGGCTGCAGGTCGACGGCAACGTGATCCAGCTGGAATCGCTGGAGCCCGACGCATACGTCCTGGAGGCGCGCGCCGCCGCCCGACTGCCCACCGACGCCCCCGGCCCGGTGCTGCGCATTCCCTTCGAGATCGCACCACCGTGGTGGGCGACGTCGACGATGAAGGTCGCCTACGCCGCCGGCCTGGTCGCCCTGTGGTATGTGTCGATGCTGGCCCTGCGTCGCCGCGCCGCGGCGACGCGCCGGTCGCTGGAACGGGCCATCGCGCAACGCACGACCGAGCTCGAGCAGTCGCGCGAGGCCCTGCGCGAGCTCGGCGAGTACAACGCGCGGTCGCTCGAGGCCGAGCGCAAGCGCGTCGCGCGCGAGCTGCACGACGAGATGGGCCAGCAGCTCGCGGCCCTGCGGATGGAGGTCTCGGTGATGCGCATGCGATCGGCCGCCAGCCAGGTGGTCGAGTTCCGGATGCTCGATGTCCTGCTCGAACGGATCGACAAGCTGGTGGGCAGCGTCCGCGTGCTGGTCACGCAGCTGCGGCCGCCCGTGCTGGACGGCGGCCTGCTGCCGGCCCTCGAATGGCTGGCTTCCGAGTTGACGCGCAGGACGGGCATCGCGCACTGCGACGTCGACCTGGATTCCGCCGCGCAGGCGCTGCCGGCCGAGGCCGCGACGATGGTCTTTCGCATCGCGCAGGAATCGTTCTTCAACGTGCGCCGGCACGCGGCGGCCTCCCGGGTGTCCGTCACCCTGCAGCGCCGGGCCGGCCGCTGGGTGCTGGAAGTGCGCGACGACGGTTCGGGCTTCGACACGGGCGCGCCGCGCACCGGCTTCGGCCTGCTGGGCATGTCCGAGCGCGCACGGATGCTGGGCGGCCAGCTGACGGTCTCCAGCGCGCCCGGGCAAGGCACGACGATCCGCCTGGAGCTGGCGCCCGACGCCGCCGAAGACTGAGCGCGGGCAGCGTCCGTGCGCAACGTGTGCGAATCGGCGCACCCGCGCCGCGCGCGTCATCGATCCATCATGACAGCCGCGCGCCCGGCTTCCTAGGATCGCATGATCATCACAGCGGAGGGCGCGTCGCACGCGATGCCGCCACTTTCAAGACCATGAGGATCGATTGCGGCGCCCGCGCCATCACGAAGACCCGTCGAGGCGGCCTGCTGCTGTTGCTTCTCGCGACGATGGCCGGCGCCGCGCAGGCCGGGCCGGTGCTCGATCGGCTCAGGCAGAGCGGTCGGATCGTGATCGCGCATCGCGAGTCGTCGGTGCCCTTCTCGTACGTCGATGCCGACGGCAAGCCGGTGGGCTATGCCATCGACCTGTGCCTGCGGGTGGCCGAGGCCGTGCGCAAGAAGCTCGCGTTGCCGGCGCTGCATCCGCAGTTCGTTCCCATCACGCCGGCCACGCGGATCGCCACGATCGCCGAAGGCAAGGCGGACCTCGAATGCGGCGCCACCACCAACAATGCGGAGCGGCGCCAGAAGGTCGCCTTCACCATTCCGCACTACATCACGGGCACGCGCTACCTGGTGCGCTCGGACAGCCCGATCCGCGACGTCTCCATGTTCGAGGGCAGGAAGCTCGTCTCGACCAAGGGCGCCACGCCGTTGAAGGCCATCCGCGAGGCCAATGCCGACCGGATGCTGCACATCGACATCCTCGAGGTGCCGGACAACGTCAAGGCGCTGCAGATGGTCGACAGCGGTGCGGCCGACGGCTTCGCGATGGACGACGTGCAGCTGTACGGGCTCATCTCCGGCAGCCCGGACCCCGGCCGGTTCAAGGTCATCGGCAAGTTCCTCACCATCGAGGCGCTGGCCATCATGATGAGCAAGGACGACCCCGAGTTCAAGCACCTCGTGGACGAGGAGATGCGCCGGCTCATCTACTCGGGCGAGGCCTACGCGATCTACGACCGCTGGTTCAGCCAGCCCATCCCGCCGAAGAATCGCGTGCTGGGAGTCCCGATGAACTATCTCCTCAAGGACTCCTGGCACTACCCGAGCGATTGGGTTCCCAACTGATCGGGCGGCCCGATCAGATGGCCAGCTCGCGCTCGACGTCCTGCGCCTTGCGGCGCGCGAGCGCCAGGTTCGACTTGGCCTTGTCCAGCACGAAGTAGACGAAGACGCCCTCCTTGCGCGATACCGGCCGGATGATGTGGTACTGCTTGCCGAGCGTGATCAGGATGTCGTCGATCACGTCGTTCAGGCCGAGGTGCCGCATCGTCTTGAGCTTGGCGCGCACGACCTCGGTGTTGCCCGCGGCGGCCACTTCCAGGTCGACACCCGAGCCGGCGGATCCCAGCATCATTCCGCTGGCGGAGTCCACGACGGCGGCGCACATGGCCCCGTCCACGACCAGCAGGTCTTCCAAGCTCTGTTTGATGTTTGCCATCTTCATTCCAGTCAACAGGGTTCCCTGAACCCGAGAGAGGGATCGATTCGCCGCCGCGGACCCAGGGCCACGACGACACGCCCGATCCCGGCGGCGCTGTGAGGGAGGCGGACGGGGCGGCCTAGTCGGGGTTCGTCAGCAGCTGGCCCAGCGCGCGCGTCATGCGCTGCAGCGACCTCCAGTCGACGCCGCCATGCCCGCCGTGCAGGATCAGGAGCACGTCCGGATCGCGGCAACACGGCAGCACGACGAGCACGCCCGCGACGTGGTGCATCGCGACGGCACCGAGCGGACCGAGGACGGCGAACTGTTCCTTCTGGCGCTCGTACAGGCGCCAGTAGTCCACGGCGGCCTCCCAGACGCGTTCCGCACGGGCGCCGCCGCGGCTGGCGTGCCACACGAAGCCCGTGGCGGCCTCGACCATCGCACAGCCCTCGATGCCGGGCTGGCCCGCCATGCGCTCGACCTCCGCCCGGATGCGGTCCTGCGTCGTCACCCCGGGCGCCCCATGCCGAGGCGCCGGCGCAGGTGATCGATGAACCCGCGCTCGACCGCCGCGCCGCGCGGCACCGGCACCGGCGACGTCGGCTGGGCCTGCGGTGCCGGCGGCGAGGGCTCTCTTCGCACGCCCACGTCGAGGATCCCGGCATCGTTCAACGCGCGAAGAAAGCGCTCGCATTGCGATCGCTCGACATTGCTCGCCTGGATCAGTTCATCCAGCGACATCGGACGGGCGGACAGGAAGCTCGCGAGGCGAAGGTTGTAGCGATGGGCCTCGAGCAGTTCGGTCGATGGCCAGCGTCGCAGGCGCAGCCGGGCGCCGGGTGGGATGGACAGTGGCGAACGCCGCCGCACGCCCTCCTTCGGCGCGGCATCGACTTCGCGCGCGGCGGGCGGCCTGTCGACGCAAGCACGCATCAGCTCCTGCTCGATCTGCAGCAGCGCCTCCACGAACGCGTCGTACTGCAGCGGACGCACGAGCGCCCCGGGGCGCCCACCCTCGTGCGGGTGCACCACGTGCAGGATCGCCGCGACGGCGGGGGATGGGTCGGGCGCGGCCTCGTCGGCGCCGGGCTGTCCGCAGACCAGAACGTCACAAGGGCCGTCGAGCACCAGGGTCCACACGCCGAGGAACCGGTGGCTGCCGACGCGCAGGAAGGCGCCGATCGTGGTGACCTCGATGTCGCCGAGGTGGCTCGGGCGGAGCGTGAAGCCGGCCCGGCCTGGCGGTCGGGGTTCCAGGTTGATGCTCACGCGCCGGCTCCTTTCGTCGATCGAACGACTCTCGCGAAAGCCAGGATGGTCGCCGCGCGCCCCTGTCACGGTCATGATCGCCGCACGACGAAATGCTGATCGCGCCAGGCGTCGCGCCGCAGGACGTGAACTACGTCACTCGAAACGCTGCGACGAAGCCCGCGACGGGCTCAGATGGACCCGCGCTCCCAGGGCTGCGTCGGGGCAAAGCCGCTCGCGTCGTCGCAAGGTTCGTCGACCGGCTGCGCTGGACGCGGCGGCGGCGGCACCACGGCACCCGCGACGCCGGTCATCACGGCGCCATTGGCACGACGCCAGCGCGCCTGCTGCTTCGCGAGCTCCTTCTCGAGCATCAGGACTTCCTTCTTGAAGGCGTCCAGCCGGGTGTTCGCCTCCGCGAGCCGGCGTGCGCTCAGCCCCATCTGGCGCTTGTGCACCGTGCACAGCGAGTCGACCTGCCGACGTTGCCTTCGCAGCAAGGCGAGGAAGCCGGCGACGAAGCCCAGCAGGATCGCGCAGCCTGCCGCTGCCATGAGCGAGACGGTGTCAGACACGGGGCCTCGCCAAGCGCCGGGATGCGGAGTTGGAACGTGGAAGAGAGAGGGTCATCGGGGAATCGTAGGGGGGTGCCGTGCCTGCGTCCTGACGGATCCATGACTGGGGTGCCCTGCGCGGCGCGCACTGCGGAACAATCGTCACGATGGCGTTCCCGTCGTCAGTTCGATGTCCTTGTACGACGGCACGGCACGGCCGCCCTGGATGCCTGCGGTGAACCCGGTGGCCAGGAACATGCGGCGCACACGCTCGTCGACGTCGCCCGACTCGGCGCTCTGCAGGATGCACGCGTCGACCACCGTCCCCTCCGCATCGATGAACAGGCGCAGCCGCAGCGGCACGCCGGACCACGACAGGCCCGCCAACTGCGTGATGTCGGGTGCCGAACGCGGGCGCACCGGCACGTCCAGCGCGGTGGCCGCGAGATAGACGCCGATGGCCGCGGCCGATTCGGCTGGCGGCGTGTCCGGCGTCGCGGGCCTCATCGGCACCATCGGCCCCATCGGCGCCATCGGCGCCGGAGCGTCGGACGCGCCTTCGGCCGCGTGCGCGCGCGTCGCGTCGCGCGACGCCGCAAGAGCCCTGGCTGCCGGCGCCGGTGCCTCGGGCGCGGCAGGGCCGGCCTCCTGCCGCGGGGCGGCGAGCACGATCCAGCGTGCCGAGACCGCACGGGCCTGCGCGACGACCGGTG
>Ga0209677_101120_pt1 | contig 12552 bp, 11 predicted proteins | sample AraplaCvi_mCL_r2_2_FD_184285 | JGI IMG/M metagenome (GOLD analysis project Ga0209677, IMG submission 184285) | Arabidopsis root microbial communities from North Carolina, USA - plate scrape CL_Cvi_mCL_r2 (SPAdes) (version 2) | ecosystem: Host-associated > Plants > Roots > Endosphere | place: USA... | reverse complement strand
GGTGACGCCTGCGCCGCATCGGCCGCACTGGCAGCCGGTGGACTACAACGCGCTGCACGGCGGCATCGAGCGGCATTTCGAGCCGATCGAGCCCGCGCTGGCGCAGGACGCGGCGTGGTCGCGCGTGCTAGCCGGGCTGGCGGCGCGGGCCTCGGCGCTCAAGGGCGAGCAGCGCTGGCATGTCGAGGCGCACACCTTCCGCATCGACACCGCCAGCGGCATCGGCCGGCCCACGCCCGAGGGTGCGCACCGCGACGGCGTCGACCTGGTCAGCGTGACGCTGGTGGACCGCCACGGCATCAAGGGCGGCGAGAGCCGGGTGTTCCAGGCGGCGTCCAGCGCGGGCCTGCGCTTCACGCTGTCCGAGCCGTGGACGACCGTGCTGCTGGACGACGCCCGCGTCATCCACGAGACCACGCCGATCCAGCCGTCCAAGGCGGGCGAGCCCGGGTGGCGGGACACGCTGGTGCTGACGTTCCGGGCCGGCGGGTTCCAGGGGCCGACCTGACCCCCTCCTGTGCGGACTGACGCCACAATGCGCGCACCGCCTTCGAATCAAGGGACGCCATGACCGATTCCGCTGCCGCAGACAAGACCGCCGACAGGCCCGCCGACAAGCCGGGCAAGACCCAGCGCGAGGCCGTCGAACGGCTGCTGGCGAGCGCGCCCCGGCGCAGCACCGGCTCGATCAAGCTGGGCGGCCGCAAGATGGACTACAAGGTCGAGGGCGCCTTCGTGCCGGTGCTCGACGCCACGCAGACCGACAAGCGCGGCGAGCCCGAGGCCGCCGTGTTCACCACCGCCTACCAGCTCGATCGCAAGCCGGACGGCGGCAAGCCGCGCCCGGTGCTGTTCGCGTTCAACGGCGGCCCCGGTTCCGCGTCGATCTGGCTGCAGCTGGGCGCGCTCGGCCCCAAGCGCCTGCGCATCGGCAGCGACGGCTCGATGCTGGCCCCGCCCTACGAAGTCGAGGACAACCCGCTCAGCTGGTTCGAGCACTTCGACCTCGTGTTCATCGATCCGCCGTACACCGGCTACTCGATCGCGGCGAGCGACGATGCGCGCAAGAAGATGCTGTCGGTCGACGGCGACGTGGCCGTGTTCTGCGACGTGATCCGCACGTGGCTGTCGCGCCACCAGCGCTGGACGTCGCCGGTCTACCTGGCCGGCGAGAGCTACGGCACCACCCGCGGCGCGGCGATCGCCGACAAGCTGGCCGAGCAGGGCGTGTCGCTGGCCGGGCTGATCCTCATCTCCTGCGCGATGGACCTGCAGTCGATCGTGTTCGAGCCGCGCAACGACCTGCCGTACGCGCTGTTCCTGCCCGCGTTCGCCGGCGTGGCGCAGTACCACGGCTGCCTCAAGGGCGCGCCGTCGAAGTCGGCCGCCGCGGCGCGAGCGCTGGCCAGCGAGTTCGTCGACGCCGACTACCTGCGCGTGCTGCACCGCGGCGCGAGCGCCACGCACGACGAGCGCGCCCGGGCCGCCAAGCGCATCGCCGAGCTGACGGGCCTGCCGGCCACGCTGGTGGAGCATCGCAACCTGCGCATCTCGGACAACACGTTCTTCACCGAGCTGTTGCGCGACCGCGGCCAGATCGTCGGCCGCCTGGAGGCGCGCGTGGCCGGGCCGATGGGCCTCTCGCGCACGCACGAGTGGGACTTCGATCCGGGCATGGAGTCGCTGGTGGGCCCGTACACGATGGCCGGCATGGGCTACTTCATCGGCACGCTGGGTTTCGATCCGGCCTGGCGCTACGAGGTGCTGTCCCTGGACACCAACAAGCACTGGAACTGGAGCCGGGGCGAGGCCCAGGGCAACTCGTTCTGCTGCACCAGCCCCGACCTGTCGCGCGCGCTGCGCCGCAATCCGCACCTGCGCGTGCTGGTGGCCAGCGGCCATTTCGACCTGGGCACCCCGTCCACGGCCAGCGACTGGTCGCTGGCCCAGCTGGACATCCCCGCCGACGTGCGCACGCGCATCACGCACCAGTACTACGACGCGGGGCACATGATGTACACGCGCGACGAGGACCTGGCCAAGCTGAAAAAGGATCTCGCGGCCTGGTTGCCGTGAGCGCGAAGGAGGCCACGATGCACCAGGGGTCCTGCCACTGCGGCGCGGTCCGGCTGACGCTGCCGTCCACGCCGGTCGTCGCCACCGACTGCAACTGCTCGCTGTGCCGGCGCCTGGGCGTCGACTGGGTGTATTTCGAATTCGGCACGGTTCGCATCCAGGGCCATCCCGAATCGACCGAGGCGTACGTGCAGGGCGACCGCACGCTGCGCACGATCCGCTGCCGGACCTGCGGCGTCGTCACGCACTGGGAGCCCATCGATCCGGCGCCCGGCGCCAAGCACGGCGTGAACCTCGGCAACTTCGACCCCGCGCTGATCGCTTCGGTGCGCGTGCGCAAGCTCGACGGCGCCGACACGTGGAAGTTCCTCGACGAGGACTGAGCCGCGCAACGCACAATGCGGCGATGAAGCCACCCAAGAGATTGCAGCCCCTGGTCGACGAAGGACTGATCGACACCGTCGTGCGCCAGCTCATGAGCGGCAAGGAGGCCATGGTGTTCGTCGTGCGCGCCGGCGACGAGACCTTCTGCGCCAAGGTCTACAAGGAGGCGACGCACCGCAGCTTCCGCCAGGCCGTCGACTACACCGAGAACCGCAAGGTGAAGAACTCGCGCCAGGCCCGTGCGATGGCCAAGGGCACGAAGTTCGGACGCGAGAAGCAGGAGGAGGCCTGGCAGAGCGCCGAGGTGGACGCGCTGTATCGCCTCGCGCGCGCCGGCGTGCGCGTGCCGCGGCCGATCAACTTCCACGACGGCGTGCTGCTGATGGAGCTGGTGACCGACGCGGACGGCGACGCCGCGCCGCGCCTGAACGACTGCGAGTTCACGCCCGAGGACGCGCGCCGGCACCACGCCACGCTGGTCACCGAGGCCGTGCGCATGCTGTGCGCGGGCATCGTGCACGGCGACCTGTCGGAGTTCAACATCCTGCTGGCCGAGGACGGCCCGGTGATCATCGACCTGCCGCAGGCGGTGGACGCGGCCGGCAACAACCACGCCCAGCGCATGCTGATGCGCGACGTCGGCAATCTCGCCGCGTTCTTCGGCCGCTTCGCGCCGGAGCTGCGCGCCACCGAGTACGGGCCGGAGATCTGGTCGTTGTACGTGGGCGGCGCGCTCACGGTGGACACGGCGCTGACCGGCCGCTACCGGCACCAGCAGGGCGAGGTCGACCTGCGCGCGGTGATGCGCGAGATCGAGGCCACGCGCGAGGAAGAGGCCGAGCGCCAGCGGCGGATGGCCGGCGACTGAGTAACCCGCGCGACACGGCGCCCATCGTGCCCTTCGTAGAATGGCCGGGTCGGCCCGCAAGGCCGACAGCGTTCTCAGGGCGGGGCGGAATTCCCCACCGGCGGTATCCGCGGATTCGTCCGCGGGAGCCCGCGAGCGCCTTCGTGTCTGGAAGAACGAAGGGTCAGCAGACCTGGTGCGATGCCAGGGCCGACGGTCACAGTCCGGATGAAAGAGAAACGCGGGCAGTGTGAGCCGCTGCATGTCCGATCCACCAACGACGGACGTGCCGCGGCTGCGTTCTCGCGCGCCCTGATTCTGGCAACCCACTCGTTCGAGAGAGAACCATGAATCAGATGTCTACCCACCATCTCACGTCCGCCGCCGCGACCCCACCGGCTCGCATCGCGGTGATCTGTTCGTCCTGGCACGGCGACATCGTCGACCAGGCCCGGCATTCGATGCTGGCCGAGTTCGCGCGAAGTCCGGCGCCGCCGGGCCGCGTCGACCAGTACGAGGTGCCCGGCGCCTTCGAGATCCCGCTCTTGGCGCAACGCCTCGCGCGCTCGGGCCGCTACGACGCGATCGTGGCCTGCGGGCTCGTGGTCAACGGCGGCATCTACCGCCACGAGTTCGTCGGCGCCGCGGTGATCGACGGTTTGATGCGCGTGCAGCTGGACACCGGGGTGCCGGTGCTCTCGGCGGTGCTGACGCCGCGCGATTTCCACGAGCATGCCGAGCATGTGAAGTTCTTCAGCGAGCATTTCGTGAAGAAGGGCGTGGAGGTGGCCAAGGCGTGCCTGGAGACGGTCGCCGGATTGCGGCGGGTCGACATGGCCGTGGCCTGACGACTCCAGCCTCGTCATTCCGCGCGCAGTCGCTGAACCCACGTTCGTCACGACGCTTCATGACGGCGTGGGCACTGCGACTTCGCGCAGGGTGACGGCGAGTACTGGTCAGGCCGTCGCCCGCGGCAACGTCAGAACGAATTTCACACCGTCGCCGACGTTCTCCGCCGCGATGGTGCCGCCCATCTTGGCCATGTAGGTCTTGGCCACGAACAGGCCCTGGCCGCGCTGGGAGGCGTGCGCGTCCGTGTCCGCGCCCGAGACGCCGTACTCGAAGATCTTGTCGATGAGCTCCGGCGGGATCGGCTCGCCCTCGTTGTGCAGCTCCACGGTCGCGCGCCCGTCGTCGGCGCGCAGCCGCAGCGTGATGGCCGTGCCCGCGCGGCGATGGCGCTGGGCGTTCTGCAGCACGTGGGTGATGACGTCCTCGAGCGGGTATTCGTCTGCTCGCACCACCACGGGCTCGCCGGGGCCGTCGTAGCGCACGTCGGCGATGCCCGCGTGCGGCGCGTTGGCGGCGACCTCGGCCAGGAACGCGTCGAGGTCCAGCGTGGCCAGTTGCAGCGTCGTCGACTCGAAGGCCTCGCTCGGTGACGCGCTGCCGTACAGCACGCGGATGGCCTGCTGCATGCGCAGGATGTAGCGCCGGCTGGCGTCGTCGGGCGCGCCATGCAGCGCGATCAGCGACTGCAGCGGCGACATGATCTCGTGGCCCACCGCCATCCACTGGTCCTTCTCGCGTTCCGCGCGCAGGCGTTCGCGCTGCATGCTCTCGTCGACGCGCTGCAGCAGCTCGGCCAGGTTGCTCGCGAGCACGCCCAGCTCGTCGGGGCTGCGCAGGTCGGCGATGTCCAGCGCCGACCAGCGGCTCGCGCCGTTCGCGTCGTCGGCCACCGCGGCCGTGACGGCGCGCGAGCGCTTGGTCAGCATCGTGATGCGGCGGATGATCGTCCACTCGATGGCGCCCCACGCCAAGGCCAGCGCCAGCAGCATCGCCACGACGAACCAAGACACGCGCGTGGCCACCAGCGCCAGCGCGCGGTTGGCGCTGCGCTCGTCGCCGAACCCCTGCACCTCGTAGCTGCCGGCGGCGGTGCGGATGATCTCGGTGGCCTCGATGGGGACGTCCTCGTCCTCGATCGGCAAGCGCCGCAGCAGGCCGCGCACCGCGTAGCCGAGGAAGTCGTTGACGGCCTGGGGCACCCAGGTGGCCGACGGCGGCACGGGCGGCGCCGCGCCCTTGATGGTGGCCAGCGGCTGGCCGCCGTGGCCGTCGAGCTTGCGCAGCTGCAGCGTCTCGCCCGGCAGCAGCTGCGGGGTGAGGTCCGACAGCGAGAACGGCGCCGTCGCCCCGGGCCGCGCGCTGTCGAACAGCGCCTCGCCATCGCCGGGCGCGAGCCACTGCACGCGCACGTCGATGCGGTTCATGTCGGCCGGCGGCCACACCGGATGCGGCGAGCTGACGACGTCCTCATGCAGCACCTCCACCGGCAACCTTACCGAGAAGAACGCGCGGCGCTGGCAGTCGCCCGAGGCCGGGCTGCCGTCCAGGCAGGGGCCGCCTTGCCACAGCCAGCCGCGGAAATCGCGCACCGGACGCGGCAGCACGTTGCCCTCGGCGTCCTCCGCGAAGCCGGTGAGGCGGCCGCGGATCACGTTGACGGCGGTGGCCGGCTCGGGCTCGAACGGCGCGATCCAGGCGTAGTGCCGGTCGCGCAGCGTGACGTCCACGCGCAGCCGGCTGGACTGCGTGAGGTCATGTTCGCCCGGGGCGTGCGGCACCGGCGCGGGGCTGGGCGCATGCCCCACCACGTAGACGAAGCCGCCGGCCCACGGGTTGCTGCCCAGCGCCACGCACAGCGCGGCGTCGCCCGGATACTGGCGCGTGCAGCCGGCCATCTCCACGGCCTGCTCGACCTTGTTGTGGTCGTCGAAGTCGAGCGCCGCGAACGGCAGCACCAGCGGATGCACCATGCCGGCGGGCGACCCCGGCGCCGAGGCGGCGGGGGCGGGCGGGTTGAGCAGCGCGAGCTGGCCGGCCGGATGGCGCAGCTGCGCGGCCACCTGGCCCATCGTCTTGGCAAAGCCGGCGCGGTAGCTGCGGTGGCTCAGCTCCTTTTCGTCCTGCAGCACCGACAGCGCGACGGCCACCGTGGCCAGCGCCAGCAGCAGGAACACGCCGCGGAAGAACAGCCGCAGCCGGAAGAACGCGATGCCCGGCCAGTTGGCGAGGCGCGTGCGCCAGGAAGGCTCAGACCTCATCGAAGGGCGCAAGCGCGCGGCCGCTGCGGAGCAAGGCCGCGCGCCCCTCGGGGGCTGGCTGCGGTACCCCGCAGACTGGGGCCGTCGTTTCATGCGGCCGCCGCGCTCGGCCGCTCCGGAGCAAGGCCGCGCGCCCCTCGGGGGCTGGCTGCGGTACGCCGCAGACTGGGGCCGTCGTTTCATGCGGCCGCCGCGCTCGGCCGCTCCGGAGCAAGGCCGCGCGCCCCTCGGGGGCTGGCTGCGGTACCCCGCAGACTGGGGCTGTCATTTCGCGAGCCATCGGAACCCGCGCATCGGCACGCTTTCGATGCCCTCGAACGCCGGCTCGATGTCGCGGAAGGCCTCGCGGATGGTGCTGATGTGCTTGCGCACGTTGTCGCGGTTGCGGCCCGTCTTGACCACCTGGAACAGCTCGTCGTAGGACACGACCTCGCCACGGCGGGCATGCAGCGCGGCGAGGATGCGCTGCGCGGTCAGCGGCAGGTTGACGCGATGGCCGCGCCACAGCACTGCGCCCTGGCCCAGCGGGTCGATGCTCAGTTCCTGGTCGATGGGCGCCTGCGCCGGCTTGGCGGGCCGGTCCTTGGAGGCCCGCAGCATCTCCAGCACGGTGTCGATGAAGTCGGCTTCCTCGAAGGTGGTCTTCTGCAGGTAGTCCCAGGCGTCGAGCGCCTTCATGATGCTGCGATAGATGGTGGCCGGCATCGCCGAGACCACCAGCACCGGCGTGCCGTGCTGCTTGTTGATCGCATTGATCAGCGCGACGCCGGCGTGGCGCTCGCGGCCGAGCTCGATGTCCATCACCACCAGGTCGTAGCTCTCGCGTGCGATGGCGGCCTCGGCCTCGTCGCGCGTGAACCACTGGTCGACCTGCAGCCCGGGACGCGCGGACAGGATCCAGCCCTTGAGCTGGTCGCTCGTCGGCGGATCGTCTTCGATGATCGCGACGCGGGAAGCGGTGTTCGACACGGTGGCTGGCCTTTGTGGGGAGGGGGCGTCCCGATTATCCGGTCGTCTCGCACGCGCCGACGTGAAGGTTTGTTCCGACGGCCGGAACGCATCGCCGCACGGCGTGAGCGAAGACCGGGCCGCGCGTCGTTGAACGCGGCGCCCGCGCTGCGAAGAATGGGCGCACACAACGAGGAGAAGACCCAGTGACCGACACGCCCGACCGGCATCCCGACATCCGCACCGAGCCCGGCATGGGCGGCGACGAACCGCCGCCGCCCAGCCCCGCCGAACGCCTGGCCGCGCGCCTGCCGCGCGTGCGCCTGCTGCCGCTGCTGGCAGGCGCCGCGCTCGTGGCCGCCGCGTGGGGGCTGTGGTCGCACCCCCCGCTGCGCAATGTCCCGAGCGGCGACATCGGCGTGCGCATGAGCCGACTCAGCGGCGAATCGACGGTGGTGCGTCCGGGCACCGCGATCGTGTTCCCCGGCCTGCACAACCTGCGCATCTACGACCTGCACGAGCAGACCTTCGCGCCGGCCGACAGCGCGTCGGCCGGCGGCGCCGCGTCGTTCCAGTCGGTCGAAGGCCTGTCGATCGGCGTGGAGCTGGCCGCGCACTACACCATCGACCCGGGGCATGTGGCCACGATCGCGCGCGACCTGCCGCCCGACGTCGGCGCGCAGGTGGTGGCGCCGGCCGTGCGCGGCGTGATCTACCGCGTGTTCACGCGCTACACGGTGCGCGAGATCTTCTCGAGCAAGCGCGCGGAGATCCAGCAGGTCATCGAGGGCGAGCTGCGCCCGCAACTGGCCGCGCGCGGCATCGTGCTGCGCGACGTGCAGATCGGCAAGGTCGACCTGCCGGCCGACTACAAGCGCGGCATGGAGGCGCTGCTGGCCGAGGAGCTCGCCAGCGAGAAGATGCGCTACACGCTGGAGCTGAAGGACAAGCAGGTCAAGGAGGCCGCGCTCGAGGCCGAGGCCGACAAGGTCAAGCGCGAGAAGGCCGCCGAGGCCGCCGGCCGCGAGCAGATCATCGCGGCCAAGGCGCAGGAAGAGGCGATGGCCCACGTGCTGCCGTTCAAGGAGCAGCAGATCCGGCAGCGCCAGCTCGAGGCCGAGGCCGACAAGGCCTCGCGCATCAAGACCGCCGAAGGCTCGGCCGAGGCGCGCCGCATCGAGGCCGCCGGCGAGGCCGACTCGCGCAACAAGCTGGCCGATGCCGAGGTCTACCGCCTGGACAAGGTGGGCAAGTCCACGAGCGAGCAGATGGCGCGCGAGGGCGCGCTCATCACGCGCCATCCGCTGCTGATCCAGAAGACCATGGCCGACAAGCTCTCCGACAAGGTGCAGGTGATCATCGCCCCGCCGCCGGCCGACGGCGGCTTCATCGGCTCGGCGCTGCTGGGCAGTCGCAACACGCCGGCCGCGGCGCCCGCGCCCGCACCCGCGAAAGCCCCGGCCGACGCGGCCGACGCGGACGGCCAGGCCAAGGAGGACGCGCAATGAGAGTCCGCACGACCCGCGGCAGCGGCCAGCTGGGGTATCGCCCGACACGGCGCCGCCACGACTTCGGTGACCCGCATCACCACGGCCTGTCGCTGCGCACGTGGATGATCTGGACGCTGGCCGTGCTCGCGGCGATCGCCGGCGTCGTCTACCCGCCCGCGGCGCGTGCCGCCCCGCCCGCGGAGCGTGCCGCCCCGCCCGCGACGCGCTATGCCCTCGTGATGGAGGATGCGCTGCCCCTGCGCAGCGCCGCCCGCAGCGGCGGCACGCCGCTGGCGTCGCTGACGCAGGGCGAGCTGCTGGAGCTGCGCGGCGAGCGCCTGGACTACGTGCAGGTGTGGGACCTGAACCGCGAACGCGGCGGCTTCGTGCGCTCGCGCGGCGTGCGCGCGCTCGCGCTCACGCCCGACGAGGCGCCCGAGCTGCTGGCCCTGGTGCGCTTCCTGCGCGACCGGCCGGGATCGGAGTCGCTGGGCCTGGGCCTGGCCGCGGCCTACCTGAAGGCGGCGCCGGCCGGAACCATCACCGCCGAGGCGTTCGACGCGATGGGCACGATGGCCGAGCGCCTCGCGTGGCGCGCCAACGTGGCCGCCGTCAACGCGGCCAACGCGCCGCAGCGCCCGGGCGAGCCGGGCATCGCGGCGCAGCTCGAGGTGGCGAGCGGCCTGGGCGTGCACTTCACGAGCCTGGAGCGCGACGGCCACGTGCGCCTGTGCTACGACGGCGACGCGTTCCGCCACGTGGCCGCGCTGTCGCCGACGCCCGAGCAGTCGGCGCGCGCGGCGCTCGCGCTCACGCGCAACGACTGCATCGCCGACACCACGCCGCCGCTGCAGCGCTGGCAGGCCGACCAGGCCCGTGCGCGGGCGCTCGCGCGCGTGCCGGTCGCCGACCTGCCGCCGTACGTGCGCAACCGCATCCGCCTGCGCCAGGCCGGCGTGTGGGCGGCCATCGCGTTCGAGGACAGCCGGCGCCTGGTCGTCGAGGCCGGCGCCACGCCGCCAGGCATGCCGGCGGTGTCGGCCAGCGACGTCGCCGCGGCCGGCAACGCGGCGCTGGAGGCCCTGGCCGGCGTCGACCGGAACGAACTGGCCGACGACGACCAGTCCGCGTACACCGATGCCGCGATGCGCGTGGGCGCGTCGCGCTGGGCCGCCGAGCCGGCGCCCGCGCCGTCGGCCTCGGGCCTGCACGTGGCGACCCAACCGGGCCAGCCTGGGGAGACCTGTGTGCTGCTGCTCGATGCGAAGCACGACGCCGGCCATCCGCTGGCGCGCCACTGCACCTTCGGCACGGTGTGGACGGCCTCCGCCCGTGCCAACGCGTCGTCGACCGCGCTGGTGCTGGCCGTGCAGCCGCTGGCCACGTGGCGCGAGCTGTGGATGTTTCGCGCGACGCCCGCGGGCTGGGCCCTGCAGGTGCTGCCGCCGGCCGCCGAGTCGGGCGACCCCGGCTACGTGGAGTTCGCCGGCTGGGTTGCCGGCACGGACGGCGTGCTGGCCGCGCGCGAGGTGCGCGACGCGCAGCATCCGGGCCGCTTCGTGCGCACGTACGAGCTGCTCGATGGCCGGACGCTGGCGACCGTGAAGGCCGCGGACGCGCCCGGCTCGCTCAAGGCGTTCTGGCGCTTCCAGGATCCGGCGTGGAAGCGCGTGACCGTCAGCCTTCGCTGAGGTCGGACGCGAACGGCGTGTACTTCACCTCGTCGCCGATCGCGTAGAAGTGTCCCCCGGCGATGTGGTGCAGCGAGCGCAGCGACGGATCCGCGCCGTCGAAGTGCCAGCGGCCGCCCGAGAACACGCGGTCGTCGGCCCACGCGGCCACCACCTCGCCGATGAACAGGTCGTAGGCCTGCTCGTTGTGCGGCTCGGGGATGTGGCGGCATTCCAGCCAGGCGATGCAGCCGTCCACGAGCGGCGCGCCGGTGGCCGGGCCGGGTTCGGCCGCGGCCAGCGCTTGCGTGAACTTCTCGGCGTCGCGGCCGCTGAAGCTGCCCACGTGGTCGGTGAGCGCCGCGATGGCCACGCTCGGCACCGCGAGCGCGAAGCGGCCGCTGGCCTCGACGAGGCTGCGGGTGAAGGTCTTCTTGTCCAGGACGACGGTGACCTTGGGGGGCGTGAAATCGAGTGGCATCGCCCAGGCGGCGGCCATCACGTTGCGACGGCCGGCGTGTTCGGCGCTCACGAGGACCGTGGGGCCGTGGTTCAGGAGCCGGGTGCAGCGATCGAGGGGGACGGGTTGGCGCATGGAAGGCATTGTCCGGCCCGCGCGCGAGGCTTGCAGCGGCAGGGCTTCGTTGACCGTTTTTGAACGGGGCCTTCGACGGCGCTGCACGTGCGGCGGTGTCCCGCAAGGGAAGATGGCGCCATTGCCAACGTCCACCCACAGGATCACCCCATGTCCGACGCCCTGAACGAAGCCGCCCTGAAGCAGCTGTTCCTCGATGCCCGTACGTTCAACAAGTTCCAGCCGCGGCCGATCGACGACGCCACGCTGCACCAGCTGGTCGACGTGATGAAGTGGGGCCCGACCTCGATGAACGCGCAGCCGGGCCGCATCGTGTTCGTGCGCAGCGCGCAGGCCAAGGAAAAGCTCAAGGGCGCGCTGATGGGCGGCAACGTCGACAAGACGATGGCCGCACCGGTCACGGCCATCGTGGCGTGGGACAGCGAGTTCCACGAACACCTGCCCGCGCAGTTCCCCGCCATGCCGGCCGCGCGCGACATGTTCCACGGCAACGCGTCGCTGATCGAGCTCACCGGGCTGCGCAACAGCAGCCTGCAGGGCGCCTACCTGATCCTGGCCGCCCGCGCGCTGGGACTGGACGCCGGCCCGATGAGCGGCTTCAACAATGCCGCCGTCGATGCCGCGTTCTTCCCCGAGGGCAAGTGGAAGTCGAACTTCCTGATCAACCTGGGCTACGGCGACCCCTCCGGCAACTGGCCGCGGGGCCCGCGCCTGCCGTTCCACACGATGGCGCGGATCGACTGAGGGTCGGCTCCGGGGGATGCCCCGGACGGGCTGGATCCTGCGACGGCGCGCAGGATCGCCACCTTTCCCGTGCAAGCGCTCTCGTCTCCCGCTACATTCATGAGGCTCCCCTCGACGGGGGCCTCCGCAATGTGAACGGCTGGGAGGCCGATTGAACGACATCGCTCGCCTTTTCCTGGATGCCTACGCCCGTGGCGGCGAGGTCGAGGGCGGCTGGAAGTTCGGCAAGGCGCTGCAGCAGGCCCACCTCGACTTCTCGGAAGAGAGCCTGGAGCGCATCGACCTGCTGCTCAAGGCGATCCGCGAACGCGCCAAGCCGCAGCACGACGAGTTCCTGGCCGATCCGCAAGGCCGCAACTTCCTCGCGCTGCTGGCGTTCTACCTGATGGCCGTGCTGGCCCGGCGCACCGGCGTGCACATCGAGTGGCACGACACGGCCTCGGCCCGCCGCGCCGTGGCCGATTGGGCCAACATCTCCGACACGCCGTTCACGCGCCTGGTGGCGCTGGCGCCCGACCAGGGCCTGCTGTTCCTGCCGCTGGTGTGGCTGCACGACCGCGTGTTCGAGCTGGGCCTGGGGCAATACGCCACCGCGTCCGACTACCTGCACAGCGTCGCGGCCGAACTCGAGTACGACCTGCCGATGGCCTGGTGGAACGCGGCGCGCGTGCTGGGCGCCGCGGCCGGC